>Ga0308161_1000778_pt1 | contig 44413 bp, 49 predicted proteins | sample PhyFR2_FD_201034 | JGI IMG/M metagenome (GOLD analysis project Ga0308161, IMG submission 201034) | Phyllosphere microbial communities from UC Gill Tract Community Farm, Albany, California, United States - DLSLF.R2 | ecosystem: Host-associated > Plants > Phyllosphere > Unclassified | place: USA...
GGGTTTCACGAGGAGCCGGCCAGCGGCCGGCACTACCGATCGGGTTTCACGAGGAGCCGGCCAGCGGCCGGCACTACCGATCGGGTTTCACGAGGAGCCGGCCAGCGGCCGGCACTACCCGGCCCACAGGCTCCAGGCGTACGGGTAGTCCTCGATCTGCTCGGTCAGGCCTGCCCGGACGGGATTGCCCAGGATGTACATGGCATGGCGATGCAGCGAATCGTCCGACCGTACGGCGTGATCGTGATAGCCAGCCTGCCACAGCGCGCCACCTCGACCGAGCGCTCGGTTGATGGCCAGGGCACTCGATGATTTGAAACGGCGCGCGATGCCTGCCAGCGGCTGGCTCCCGAGTTCCACCAGCCAATGCACATGATCGGGCATCACCACCCAGGCCAGTGACCTGGCGTAACCACGTTGGTCGATGTCGCGCAGGTGATGCATGGCGATGGCCGCCATGCCGGGATCATCAAACCAGCGGTGTCGGTTGTGGCACACCATCGTCAGGGTGTACGCCTGTCCGGGAAGCGAACAACGGCCGATGCGCAGTCGGGAAGAGCTCATGGTGCATGGTGATTGATCGTCCAGCGCAAGGGTGTCAGGCAAACGCGCACGCGTCGGTGGTGCAACACCGCGGTTGTCCGGCTGCGAACTCCCCAGCCAACCCGCCGCAAAAGGGTAGTGCCGGCCGCTGGCCGGCTCTGCATGAATCCAGCGGTGTCCAGGAGCCGGCCAGCGGCCGGCACTACCTGGTTGGATTGTGAGGAGCCGGCCAGCGGCTGGCACTACCCGGTTGCGGAATCCAGGGAACCGGTATGCGGCGGTACGTTTATCGCTTCTGCGCCCACAACCACGCCCACATCGCCGCATCGGCATACGTGGCATCCCACGCATTGTGGTTGCCATCCGGGTACTCGGTGTAGCGCGCGTCCTTCGCGCGGCCCTGTTCGAACGCGGCCTTCAAACGGCGGTCGTCTTCCGGCGGGACCACGTCATCGCGTGCGCCATGGAACATCCAGATCGGGGTGTGTTTCAGGCGCTGGGCGATGGCCGCGTACGGGTCGGCTTCATGGGCCACATCTTCCACGAACAGGGTCGGGCGCACCGCGCGCGGGGCCAGTACCGCGCCGCACACCGGTACGATGGCGGCAAAGCGCTGCGGGCTGTCCAGCGCGATGTTCCAACTGCCGTAGCCGCCCATCGACATGCCGGTGAGGTACTGGCGCTGCGGGTCGGCGTTGAACTCGGCCACGGTCGCATCCAGCGCGGCCAGCGCGACGCGGTTGTTGTTGCCCGACCACTCGCCGTCGTCCGGCACTTGGGGCAGCACCACCAGCGCGGGGAAGGTGTCGGCATGGCGGCGCAGGTACGGGCCCAGCCCGGCCTCGGTCTGGGCCTGGTTGTCGTTGCCGCGTTCGCCCGAACCGTGCAGGAACAACACCACCGGCAGGCGATCGGGCTGCGCCCGTGCGCCGCGTGGCACGAACACCTGGTAGTACGCGGTACGTCCGTCAACTTTTACCGCGCGGGCTTCAAACCGGCCCACGTCCTCGCGGGTGGGCGCACACCCGGCCAGCGTCACCATCGCCATTGCCCACAGCAGCCACCCGATGCGTCGTGCCATTGCCCATCCTCGACTGAAAACGGTTTCAGTCTAGGCGCCCTGGCGCGCCGGGGCATCGTGCAGTGCATCAGTCCGGGCGCGGCGCGGCGGCCAGGATCTCCATCTGTTCGATCGCCTCGGGATGCCCGTCGGCGGCGGCTGTCTGTACCTGGGCCAGGGTGGGGTGGACCACCAGCAGGATCGGGTTTTCGCACTGCGGGCAGTCGAACTGCGCTTCGTCTTCGTGCAGCTCCATCGGCATCTGGCGCGCGCTGCCCTGCCATTCGCAGGCGGCGCAGGTATACGTCGCGTCGCGCCAGCTGGGGACGAAGTAGTTGTCGAGGGTCACGGCCATGCGGGGTCCAGGGTCAGTGCAGCAGGATCAGGGTGGCCAGCCCAAGGAAGCTGAAGAAGCCCATCACGTCGGTGACCGCGGTCACCACCACGGTGCCGGCCACGGCCGGATCCACGTTCATGCGCTTGAGCATCAGCGGCAGCAGCACGCCGGCCAGCGCCGCGGCGCAGAAGTTGATGATCAGCGCCAGGGTGATCACCAGCGACAGCAGGAAACTGTGGAACCACAGGAAGGCGATGATGCCCACCACCGTGCCGATCAGCGTGCCGTTGATCAGCGCCACGCGCGATTCCTTCCACAGCAGGATGCGGGCATTGCTCGGGCCCACCTGGCCCAGCGCGATGCCGCGCACCATCAGGGTCAGCACCTGCACGGCGGCATTGCCGCCGACCCCGGCCACGATGGGCATCAGCACCGCCAGCGCCACCACCTTCTGCAGGGTCAGCTCGAACTGGCCGATGACACTGGCCGCGAGGAACGCGGTGCACAGGTTGATGCCCAGCCAGACCACGCGGCCGCGCACGGCCCGCTTGATCGGCGAGAACAGGTCTTCCTCTTCGTCCAGACCGGCGGCGCCCAACGCCTGGTGCTCGGCCTGCGAACGGATGATGTCGACCACGTCATCGATGGTGATGCGGCCGAGCAGGATGTTGTTGTCGTCCACCACCGGCGCCGATACCCAGTCATGATCGGAGAACTGCCGGGCCACTTCCTCGGCGCCCTCGCCGACGTCGATGGCCGGCTGCTCGTCGTCGATCAGCCGGTTGATCGGGGTGTTGTCTTCGTGGGTGACCAGCGCGGCCAGCGACAGCCGGCCCAGGTACTGGTGGCGACGGCTGACCACGAACAGGTGATCGGTGTGGTCGGGCAGTTCGCCACGCAGGCGCAGGTAGCGCAGCACCACGTCCACATTGACGTCGGCGCGCACGGTCACCACGTCCGGGTTCATCAGGCGGCCGGCGCTGTCCTCGGGGTAGGACAGCACCTGCTCGAGCCGCTCGCGGTTCTCGCGGTCCATCGACTTGAGCACTTCGTCGATGACCGTGTCGGGCAGGTCTTCGACCAGGTCGGCCAGGTCATCGATGTCCAGGTCTTCGACCGCGGCGATGATTTCGTCCGGGTCCATGTCGGCCAGCAGGCTTTCGCGCACTTCTTCGCCGACGTGGACCAGCACCTCGCCATCGTCTTCCGGATCGACCAGGCCCCACACCACTTCGCGCTTGCCCGGCGGCAGCGATTCCAGCAGGTTGCCGATCTCGGCCGGCGCCAACGTGTTGACCAGCCGGCGCACCGGACCCAGTCGCCCGCTGTCCAGTGCATCGGACAACAGCCGCAGCTGGCGTGCCGTCTTGTCGTGGCGTACGGCTTCGGCCATGGGCAGCTCCTGCGGGAAAAGAAAAGGCCGCGATCCTGACAGGATGCGGCATGCGGGGTGGTCAGCGCGTCATTATCGCGTGCTTGTGTGTCAATCGGGTAGGGCACAGACGGCGATGCGCGTGGGACGCACGCATTCAACGACGGTAGTGCCGGCCGCTGGCCGGCAACCACGCATGCCGATCCGAAGGTTCATGCGAAGCCGGCCAGCGGCCGGCACTACCGGGCTTTTTCGATCCAGCGTTCAATGCCGCGGCGGTCGCGGGCCTGCATCAGCTTCGGCGCCATCGCCTGCAGCACGGACAGGTCGCTGTCGCGGATCGCGCGGCGCACTTCCAGCAGCGTGCCCGGGTGCAGGCTGAACTCGGTGAGGCCCAGGGCCAGCAGCAACGGGGTCATGCGCGGGTCGCCGGCGATCTCGCCGCACACCGCCACCGGGATGTCGTAGGCCTGGCCGGTGCGCAGGATATGCGCCAGCAGGCGCACCACCGCCGGATGCAACGGCGAGTACAGCTCGGTGACCGCCTCGTTGTTGCGATCGGCCGCCAACAGGTACTGCACCAGGTCGTTGGTGCCGATCGACAGGAAGTCGACCAGGTCGATGAAGCTCTCCAGCGCGATCGCCGCGGCGGGCACTTCGATCATTGCGCCGAAGGGAATGTGCTCGGCGACCTCATGGCCTTCGGCGCGCAGCAGCTCGGCCTGCTTGGCCAGGCGCCGGCGCACCGCGAGGATCTCCTCGCGGGTACTCACCATCGGGATCAGGATGCGCAGCTTGCCGTAGGCCGAGGCACGCAGGATCGCGCGTAACTGGGTGTCGGCCACTTTCGGCCGGGCCAGCGACAGGCGCACCCCGCGCAGGCCCAACGCGGGGTTTTCCTCGTTGCTCAGGGTCAGCCCGGTGCGGTCGGCCTTGTCCGCGCCCAGGTCCAGGGTGCGGATGGTCACCGGCCGCCCGCTCATGCCGAGGGCGGCGTCGCGGTAGGTCTCAAACTGCTCCTGCTCATCGGGCAGCTCGTTACGCTGCAGGAACAGGAATTCGGTGCGGTACAGGCCCAGCCCGTGCGCGCCCAGCGCGTGGGCCTGGGTGACGTCTTCGCTGGATTCGGCATTGGCCAGCAGCACGATGTCGACGTTGTCGCGGGTGCGGGTCGGCTTGGTGCGCAGGCGGCCGAGTTCGCGCTGTTCGCGCGCGTGTTCGCGCAGGCGCACGCGGTAGTCGCGCAGGTCCGGGGCCTGCGGGTTGATGGTGACCGTGCCGTCGCTGCCATCCATGATCAGCACGTCGCCATCGGCGACCTTCTGCAGCACGTTGGGGACGTTGACGATCAGCGGCAAGTGCAGGCTGCGGGCCAGGATCGCGCTGTGCGACAGTGCGCTGCCGCCGGCCGTGACGATGCCGACCACGCCGTGCGCCTGCAGCTGGGCCAGCTCGGACGGGGCGATGTTGTCGCAGACCAGGATTTCGCCGGCCATGCCTTTCACGTCCGGCGGGCGCTTCTGCAGGAACGCATGGATGCGGCCGATCACATGGTCCAGGTCGTCCATGCGGCTCTTCAGGTAGGCATCGTCCATGCCGTCGAAGACCTTGGCCAGGCGGTCGCGCTGCACGCGCAGGGCATAGCCGGCGCTGTAGGGCCCGCTGCGGATCAGCTCATCCAGCCCGAACAGCAGCTCCGGGTCGTCCAGCAGCAAGGCGTGCAGGTCGAGGAACTCGCCGACCTCCTTGTTCAGGGCACCCTGCAGGCGCTGGCGCAGGTCGTGCATTTCCGCACGCGCCGCGTCCACGGCCTGGTGCAGGCGCTCCAGTTCGGCCTCCACCTTGGCCGGGGGGATGCGCTGCTCGGCCACTTCCAGCGCGTGCGGCAGCCGCACCCGGGCGCGGCCGAGCGCATTGCCACGCGAGGCACCGTGCCCGGTCAACAGCAGCGCGCCGGACGCAGTCCGGCTGGCGGCGGTCGATCCCGGTCGCGACGGCTGCCCCGGCATGGTCAGTTGTCCTCGTCGAAGCGCCGTTCGAACAGGCCCACCACCGCGTCCATCGCGGCAGCTTCGTCTTCGCCGTCGATGCGCACGGTGACCGGGGTGCCCTGGCCGGCGGCCAGCAGCATGACGCCCATGATGCTCTTGGCGTTGATCTCACGGCCCTTGGCGGCCATGGTCACGTTGCAGCGGAAAGGGGCCAGCTCCTGCACCAGCTTTGCAGTGGCGCGGGCGTGCAGGCCCAGGCGGTTGGATACGGTGAGTTCACGTTCAAGCATCGTCGACAATCGCTCCATTGCGAGTGCCTGCCGCGGCAGTGGCAGGCAGTTGATCCAGTCCCTGTTCCGGATAATTCATCACCCGCAACAACATCGGCAGGCTAAGCGCCGAAACCCGGCGTGCCGGGGTGCCCAGACGAGCCAGTTGCCCGGCCAGATTGCTGGGGCTGGCGCCGTACAGGTCGGTCAGGATCAGCACGCCCTGGCCACTGTCCACCCGGCGCAAGGCGGCCGAGGCGAGTGGGAGCAGGACGTCCAGGTCTGCGTCGAACGGTACTTCGAAAGCTTCGGTCTTCAGCGGCAGGTGCCGCAGCAGCCGGGTCGCCACATCCAACAGGGACGTGCCGACGCCGGGGTGTGTTACGAGGAGAATGCCACAGGTCATCCCCGAACGTTAACAGGTCAACATGAATTGGGGGTAGGGGGAGACCGCATGCGGGCCGCCCCGGGTAGCACCCGACCCTTGGTCGGCTGACATTTCAAATGGCTCCAGTGGCCGCAAAAAAGCGCCTTCGCGCGCACGGCCCCCGATCCGGCGACATTTCTGTGTTCCAAATCAGGTGCCCAGGCACGCCGTCAATCCAGTTCCCGGTGGAAGGTGGCCACTTCCGGCCAGCCCTGCTCACGGGCGTGGCGGGCCATGCGTTCGGCCAGGTACACCGAGCGGTGCTTGCCGCCGGTGCAGCCGAAGGCCACGGTGACATAGCTGCGGGTATCGTTGCCCAGCCGCGGCAGCCAGGTATCCAGGAAGTCGATCAACTGGCCGGCATAGCGCTGCACGTCGGGCTGGGCGTCCAGGTACTCGCGCACGGGGCGCTCGCGCCCGGACATCGGGCGCAGTTCGGGGTCCCAATGCGGGTTGGGCAGCACCCGGGCGTCGAACACGAAGTCGGCCTCGGCCGGCACGCCGCGCTTGTAGGCGAACGATTCGAACAGCAGCGACAGCTTGCTGCCATGGTTCAGCGCGAACTCGGTGACCACCTTGCGGCGCAGCTGGTGAACGTTGAGGGTGGTGGTGTCGATCACCGCGTCGGCGGCGCGCCGCAGCGGGGCGGTCAGTTCGCGCTCGCGCGCGATCGCTTCGGGCAGCGACAGGCCCAGCTGGCTGAGCGGGTGGCGGCGACGGGTGTCGGCGTAGCGCTTGAGCAGGGTTTCGTCGGTGGCATCGAAGAACAGCAGATGCGCGTCCAGGCCGGCGGCCAGTGCGTCTTCGCGCCAGTGCGAGAGCTGGCTCAGGTCGCTCTGCCCGCGCACGTCGATGCCCACGGCCAGGCGGCGCGGTGCATCGGCATCATGGCCGGCCAGCAGGCTGCGCACGAAATCCGGCAGCAGGTTGATCGGCAGGTTGTCCGAGCAGTAGTAATCGAGGTCTTCGAAGGTTTTCAGGGCGACCGTCTTGCCGGAACCAGACAGGCCACTGACGATGATCAGGGTGGCGGCGGTCGGGGCGGAGGCGGGGGTGTTCATGGCGTTCGGCGTTCCAACAGGTTGCTGTGGCGGGCGATGAACATCGCCGCAGGATCGATGCCCTTGGTGCGCAGGATGTGCAGCCGGGTGGCGGCTTCGGTCAGCACCGACAGGTTGCGCCCAGGCATCACCGGCAGGGTGATCAGCGGCACGTCCAGGTCCAGCACGTGGCGGGTGCCCGAATCGCCGGTGAGTCGCTCGTAACCATGTGGGGTGGGCTCGGTCATGGGCTTGGTCAGGTGCACGATCAGCCGAAGGTACTTGTTCTTCTTTACAGCAGTGTCACCGAACATCTCGCGCACGTTGAGCACGCCCAGGCCGCGCACTTCCAGCAGGTCCTGCAGCAGTTCCGGGCAGGTGCCGTCGAGCACGTCCGGGGCGATCTGGGTGAATTCCGGGGCGTCGTCGGCCACCAGCCTGTGCCCGCGGCTGAGCAGCTCCAGCGCCAGTTCGCTCTTGCCCGAACCCGCTTCACCGGTGATCAGCACGCCAATGGAGTAGATCTCCATGAACACGCCATGCAGGATCACCCGCGGCGCCAGCGTACGCGCCAGATGGTAGGACAGGTGGTTGAGCAGTTCGTGCCCGCGCTTGGGCGAGATCCACAGCGGGGTCTGCGATTCGTCGGCGGCCGCGCGCAGGTCTTCCGGGCATGCCTGGTTGCGCGTGATCACCAGCGCCAGCGGGTGCGAGTGCATGATCCGCTCGATGGTTTCCCAGCGTTGGCGCGAGTCCAGCGAGTCCAGCCAGGACAGCTCCTCGGTGCCCAGGATCTGCACCTTGTTGGGGTAGATCGCGTTGAGGTAGCCGGCCAGTGACGGCCGCCGCGAGACGGTGTTGCCCGCTTCCAGTTCGCGGCGCTCGCCCTGCTGCCCGGCCACCCAGCGCAGGGCCAGGCGGTCGCGCTGCTGTTCGAACAGCTCACGGGCGGTGATGCTGGTATTCATGCGGCACTCGCCGGCGGGGGAAATTCGATGACCTGGCGCAGTGCCTCGCCGTCGCGCGCTTCGCGCAGCGCCTGGCGGATGTCCGGCTCGGAGAACAACTCGGCCAGCTCTGACAGCAGCATCAGGTGTTGATGGGTGTAATGGGCCGGGACGGCAATGGCGAACACCAGGTCGACCGGTTCATCGCCGCCGAACTCCACCGGGCTTTCCAGTCGCAGCAGGGCGCCACGTGGGCGCTCCAGCAACGGCGCGCGGCCGTGTGGAATGGCGATGCCGTGGCCGATCGCGGTGCTGCCCAGCTGCTCGCGCTGGCACAGGTTCTGGTAGATCAGGTCGGCATTGGCTTCGCGGCAGGCCAGCAGCCGGGCGGCGGCATGCAGGACGCTGTCGCGATCGGCGGCCGGCAACACTTGCGTGCGCACGGCCGCCAGGAGATCAGTCAAGGGCATGTCAGGGGAAGAACGAGGACGTCAGTCGTCATTGTCGCCCACTGGCAGCGGCGCGTGCTGCTGTTTTTTCTCCTTGTGCTTGATCACAAGGCGGTCCAGCTTGTCGGCCAGGATATCGATCGCGGCATACATGGTCTGACCGCCAGCCTCGGCGTGCAGGGTCTGGCCGGGGACGTTGGCACTGGCATCGACGTGGTGTTCGTTCTTGCGCAGCTCCAGGGTGACCCGCACCTCGCAGTGCTGGTCGAAGTGCTTGCCCAGGCGCTGCAGCTTGGTTTCCACGTACTCGTGCAGGGCCGGGGTGACTTCTACGTCTTTGCCAAACGTCTCGATGCGCATCGGGTTTCTCCTTTGTTCGGATGAGCCAATGAACCTTTCCGCCGGGCGCGGTGCGTCAGGCGATTCGTACCCTTTCGTGCGAGGCGGAAATGTTCATGGCCTCACGATACTTCGCCACGGTGCGGCGCGCTACCGGTATTCCCGAGGTCTTGAGCAGGTCAGCCAGCTTGGCGTCAGAAAGCGGCTTGCGCGGGTTCTCGTCGTCGATCAGGCGCCGGATCATGGCCTGGATGGCGGTGCTGGACGCTTCGCCGCCACTGTCGGTGTCGATGCCCGAGGCGAAGAAGCTGCGCAGCGCCACGGTGCCGCGCGGGGTGCGCACGTACTTGCGTGCGATCGCCCGGGAAATGGTCGATTCGTGCAGACCCAGTTCGGCCGCCACCTCGCGCAGGGTGAGCGGGCGCAGCGCCTGTTCGCCGAACTCCAGGAACGCGGCCTGCTGCTGCAGCAGGCTGCGCATCACCCGCAGCAGGGTTTCCCCGCGTGCCTCCAGGCCCTTGAGCAGCCAGCGCGCTTCCTGCAGGTGCGCGCGCAGGTAGCCGGCGTCGGCCTCGCCGCAGCGGCGGATCATCTGTTCGTAGCCGCGGTGGATGACCACCTTGGGCCCGGCATGGCCGGCCAGCGCGGCGCGCCAGACCCCGTTCTGGCGCCAGACCACGCAGTCGGGCACCACGTAGCTGTCGTGGGCCAGCTCGCCGATCTGGGCGCCCGGGCGCGGGTCCAGCGTGCGCAACAGCTGCACGGCCACGTCCACCTCGGCCACCGGTTCACGCAATTCGTGCGCCAGCCCGGCCACGCCGCTGCGCGGCAGGCGTTCCAGCGGGCCGTCGGCGATGCGCCGGGCCAGTGCCAGGCCGGGGGTATCGGGGCACAGTACGTCCAGCTGCAGCCGCAGGCAGTCGCCCAACGTGCGCGCGCCCACCCCGATCGGGTCGAAGCGCTGGATCTGGTGCAGCACCGTGAGGATCTCGGCGTCATCGGCATGAATGGCCGGCAGCAGGGTTTCGGCGATGGCCGACAACGGCTCGCGCAGGTAGCCATCGTCCTCGAACGCGTCGATCAGTGCCGCGCCGATGCTGCGGTCGCGGGTGGACAGGTGCGACAGGTGCAGCTGCCAGAGCAGATGGTCGACCAGGCTGTCGGTGTCGGCCACGCGCTCGGCGGCGCTGCCGTTGTCGTCATCGTCGAACGAGCCGCCGCTGTTGCCGCTGCTCCAGTCGCCTTCACCCGGTGCCCAGTCTTCACTGGCCGAGGCCTGGTGCTCGCCGTCGCTGTGGGTGTCGGTGGGCGTGGGCGGGCGCTCGTCGTCGCTGGGCGCCACGTCCAGGGCAGGCTCGGCGTTCTCGGCCCAGTCCAGCAGGGGATTGGTTTCCACCGCCTCGGCGATTTCCAGCTCCAGCTCGGCGCTGGACATCTGCAACAGCTTGATCGCCTGACGCAGCTGCGGCGTCATGACCAGTTGTTGTCCCAGCGATGTCTGCAGCCGTGCTTTCATGCCTGTGCCGAACGAAGGGAAGGCGCCGCAGCGGCCGGGCGTCAGAGCTTGAAGGTCTCTCCAAGGTAGACGCGACGGACATCGGCGTTGGCCAGAATCGCCTCTGGTGCCCCCTGCGCCAGTACGCTGCCTTCGTTGAGGATATACGCGCGGTCGCAGATTCCCAAGGTTTCCCGCACATTGTGGTCGGTGATTAGTACCCCGATGCCGCGCTGCTTGAGGTGGGTGACGATGCGCTGGATCTCGCCGACCGAGATCGGGTCCACGCCGGCGAAGGGTTCATCGAGCAGGATCAGCCGCGGCCGGGCGGCCAGCGCGCGGGCGATCTCGCAGCGACGGCGCTCACCGCCGGACAGGCTGGCGCCCAGCTGGTCGGCCACGTGGCCGATCTGCAGCTCGTCCAGCAGCGAATTCAGCTCGGCCTCGCGGCCGGCCTTGTCCAGGTCCTCGCGCAGCTCCAGCACCAGCCGGATGTTGTCGGCCACGGTCAGCTTGCGGAACACGGACGGTTCCTGCGGCAGGTAACCCACGCCCTGCTTGGCCCGGGTGTACATCGGGTCGCCGGTGATGTCCTTGCCGTCCAGCACGATGCTGCCGGCGTCGGTTTCGACCAGGCCGACGATCATGTAGAAGCAGGTGGTCTTGCCGGCACCGTTGGGGCCCAGCAGGCCCACCACTTCTCCGGCTTCCAGGGTCAGACCGAAGTCCTTGACCACTTCGCGCTGCTTGTAGCGCTTGCGCAGGCCTTTGGCGACGAGCATTACTTCTTGCTCCCGGCAGTGGGGACGGTGGTCTTGGCGGCCGGGGTGGCCGCGGCAGGGGCAGCGGTCTTGTTCTTGGGCGGAATCACGGTGCGCACGCGGGTGCCGTCGCCGCCGCTGTTCATTTCGCCGGTGCGGGTGTTGTAGGTCATCTTCTGGCCGGCGTTGGTGCCACGCGCGCTTTTGACGTGGTAGTTGCCGGTCATGGTCAGCACCTCGGCCTTGATGTCGTAGTCGATGCGGTCGGCGCTGGCGTCCATCCAGCTGCCGTCATCGAGCTGCTGCTTGAGCTTGGCCTGCTTGCCGGTGAACACCGCGCGCACCGCCTCGCCGTCCTTCATGTAGATCTCGGCGTCGGACGAACGCAGGTCCAGCGTGCCCTGGGTGATCACCACGCCCTGGGACAGGGTGGTCTTGCCATCACCGACCAGGGTGCCCGACTGGGCGCCGGCGTCGATGGTCATGTCCTGGTTGCGGTCGGTGGACTTCGCACTGGCGGCGAAGGTGGGGACCAGAAGACTGATCGCGCAGGCGGCTGCAAATAGGATCTTCATGAAGGGAGTCTGTCCTGCCGGAGAAGGGGCGTGGCCGGGGAGGTCACGGTAAAAGGGACGTTGGCCAGGCAGGCGCCTGGCCGGCGGGTGGGCTGCGATGCAGCGGCGCCGGTCCAGGGGACGTCGCCTGCGCTGCACCGGCTCAGCGTTGGGGCGTGTAGCGGCCCTTGGACTGGCTCAGGAAATGATAGGTCTTGTTCTTGGAATCCAGCTCGAACCCCACGCCGGACTGGGTCATGCCCGGCCGGGTCATGGTCACCAGCGCATCGGTCTTTGCGCGGTTTTCCTTGGGGAACACGTCCAGGTGGTCGGTACGGAAGGTGGTCGGCGGCACGCTGGCCACCTTGGGGCTGTCGCCGCTCACGTTGCCGGTGAGCTTGAGCTGGTCGCCCTTGGCGCTCACCCAGCCGGTGTCGCTGCGCAGTTCCCAGTGGTTGCCGTCCTGGTCGGGCAGCAGGAACAGCGGGGTGGTGATGCTCATCGTTTCGTCGTTGCGCGACCGTTCCAGCAGCGGCGCGCGCAAAGTCGTGGATTCCTTGCCCTGCTCATCCAGCGCGATGATCTGGAAGTCGTGCAGCACATAATCCTTGCTGCCGTCGTCGGTGACCTGCGCGGCCGGCTTGTCGCGGTGGCGCAGCAGCGACCAGCCGCTGAGCACGGCAGCCACCAGCAGCAGGCCCCCCAGGACGGTACGCCAGTTCATGCGCCGAACCTCGCCAGTACCGCGTCCACGTGGCCCTGTGCGGCCAGCAGCACGTCGCACAGCTCGCGCGCTGCGCCGCGGCCGCCATCGCTACGGGTCTGCCAGTGCACGCGCTCGGCAATCCAAGGATGCGCATTGGCCGGTGCCACCGCCAGGCCCACTGCGCACAGCGGGGCGAGGTCGGGCAGGTCGTCGCCCATGAAGGCCACCTGGTCCAGACCGATGCCGTGGGTGTCGCACAGCGCGCGAACGCTGGCCAGCTTGTCGCCCACCGCGATCTGGGTGTCGATGCCCAGGTCGGCGCCACGCTTCTGGGCCGACAGGCTGTTGCGCGCGGTGATCAGCACCGGGTGGATGCCGTGTTGCTGCAGCAGTTTCAGGCCAAGTCCGTCCTGCACGTAATACGCCTTGCTCTCGTTGCCGTCACGGTCGTAGTAGAGCCGACCATCGGTGAGCGTGCCGTCCACGTCGAAACAGGCCAGCCGGATGCGGCCGGCAACGGCATGCAGGTGGGACGGGAAACCGGGCAGCGGGGAATAGGGCATCGGCTGGGGGCAGGTCGTGGCTGAATGGAGGAAGGCAACTGTGGTTTAAACCACCCGAGCCCGCAACAGGTCATGAATGTTGAGCGCGCCGACCAGCTTTCCCTGGCCATCGACCACCATCAGGCCGGTGATCTTGTGGGTTTCCATGAGCCGGGCGGCCTCCGCCGCCAGCTGGTCGGCACCGATGGTGCGCGGGTTGCGGGTCATCACCTCGGCGATCTTCGCGCTGCGCACGTCCAGCTCGGTGTCCAGCGCGCGGCGCAGGTCGCCGTCGGTGAACAGGCCGATCAGGCGCTGGTTGGCATCCACCACCGCGGTCATGCCCAATCGCTTGCGGCTCATTTCCAGCAGCGCCTCGCTGAGGCTGGCGTCGGCGTCCACCTGCGGCAGCTCCTCGCCGCTGTGCATCACATCGGTGATGTGCAGCAGCAGGCGGCGGCCCAGGCTGCCGGCCGGGTGCGAGCGGGCGAAGTCGTCGGCGGTGAAGCCACGCGCGTCCAGCAAGGCCACGGCCAGCGCATCGCCCATCGCCAGCGAGGCGGTGGTGCTGGAGGTGGGGGCCAGCGCCAGCGGGCAGGCTTCGGCCGGCACGCTGACGTCCAGGTGGACGTCGGCGGCCTGCGCCAGGCTGGACTGCGGGCGGCCGGTCATGGCGATCAGCCGGTTGCCCTGGCGCTTGAGCACCGGCAGCAGCATCAGCAGTTCGTCGGACTCGCCCGAGTAGGACAGGGCCAGCACCACGTCGTCTTCAGTGATCATGCCCAGGTCGCCGTGGCCGGCCTCGCCGGGATGCACATAGAAGGCCGGGGTGCCGGTGGAGGCCAGGGTGGCGGCGATCTTGCGCGCCACGTGGCCGGACTTGCCCATGCCGGTGGCCACCACCCGGCCCTTGCCGTGCAGGACCAGCTGGCAGGCCTGGCTGAACGCATCGCCAAGCCGGTCGGCCACGGCGGCCAGGGCGTCGGCCTCGATCTGGAACACGCGGCGGCCGCTGGCGACCAGTGCCGCAGGGTCGGCCGGATGGGGGGGCAGGGGCGATACAGCCATGCGGGCGCCACGCGGAAGAGTAGAATGAGCGCTCATTTTATTAGGAAAGCCCGTTGGACGCCGACACCATCCGCAATCTGATCGAAACCGGCCTGCCCGGCGCCCGCGCGGACGTGCAGGGCGACGATGGCGTGCACTTCGAGGCCACCGTGGTCTGCGACGCCTTCGCCGGCAAGCTGCCGCTGGCGCGCCACCGCATGGTCTATGCCACCTTGGGCGACCTGATGGGCGGGGCGATCCACGCGCTGGCGCTGAAGACGGTGACCCCGGCCGAAGCGGGTTAGTCAGCCGACCGATTAGATCAGCCGACCAACGGTCGGCTCTACCTCAATTCAAGTAGATTCCATGGCCAAGATCGTAGTGACCGGCGGCAAGCCGCTGCACGGTGAAGTGAACATTTCCGGCGCCAAGAACGCCGTCCTCCCCATCCTGTGCGCCACCCTGCTGGCCGATGCGCCGGTGGAGATCACCAACGTGCCGCACCTGCACGACGTGGTCACCACGGTGAAGCTGCTCGGCGAACTGGGGGCCAAGGTCACCATCGACCAGGGCACGCTGTCGCGCGGCAGCGCGATCGTGGTCGACCCGCGCTCGGTGAACCAGCATGTGGCCCCGTACGAGCTGGTCAAGACCATGCGCGCCTCGATCCTGGTGCTCGGCCCGCTGCTGGCCCGCTTCGGCGCGGCGGAAGTGTCGCTGCCCGGCGGCTGCGCCATCGGCTCGCGTCCGGTCGACCAGCACATCAAGGGCCTGCAGGCGCTGGGTGCGGAAATCACGGTCGAAAGCGGCTTCATCAAGGCCCACGTGGCCAATCGCCTGAAGGGCGCGCACTTCACCTTCGACATGGTCAGTGTCACCGGCACCGAGAACGTGCTGATGGCGGCCGTGCTGGCTGAAGGCACCACCGTGTTGGACAACGCGGCGATGGAACCGGAAGTCACCGACCTGGCGCACTGCCTGATCGCGCTCGGCGCGAAGATCGAAGGCCTGGGTACCGCCCGCCTGGTGATCGAGGGCGTGGAGAAGCTGTCCGGCGGCCGTCATGAAGTACTGCCCGACCGCATCGAAACCGGCACCTTCCTGGTGGCCGCGGCGATGACCGGTGGCAGGGTCACGGTCAGTCGTGCCCGTCCCAACACCATGGACGCGGTGCTGTCCAAGCTGGTGGAAGCCGGCGCGAAGATCGAGACCACCGAAGACAGCATCACCCTGGACATGGACGGCAAGCGCCCGCGCGCAGTCAACCTGACCACCGCGCCGTACCCGGCGTTCCCGACCGACATGCAGGCGCAGTTCATGGCGCTCAACTGCGTGGCCGACGGCGTGGGCGTGATCAATGAGACGATCTTCGAAAACCGCTTCATGCACGTCAACGAGCTGCTGCGCCTGGGTGCGGACATCCAGGTGGAAGGCCATACCGCGATCGTGCGCGGTGCCAAGCACCTGAGCGGTGCGCCGGTAATGGCCACCGATCTGCGCGCCTCGGCGTCGCTGATCCTGGCCGGGCTGATGGCCGAAGGTGACACCACCATCGACCGCATCTACCACCTGGACCGTGGCTACGAGAACATCGAAGAGAAGCTGTCTTCGCTGGGCGCGACCATCCGGCGCGTGACCGCATGATCCTGCGTGGCTCGTTCACCCGCCGCCGCAAGGCGCTGCTGGTGCTGATCCTGGTGGTGCTGGCGTGGCTGGGCTACGCCTGGTACGCAAACATCGCCATTACCCAGGGCATCGAGCAGCAGGACATGGACTGGAACGGCGACGGTAGTGTCAGCCGCACCGAAGTGCTGCAGGCGTTCTATGCGGTGGGAGTGAACAACCAGCAGGAAGGGAACCGGCATTGCCGCACCTTCTACTGGCGCAGCAACGGCGAGCAGATCCGCGTGGACTGCAAGACGGTGTTTGGCGACGAGGCCAAAAAGGAATGAAAAAAGCCCGCGCAAGCGGGCTTTTTTTCATCCGGCCGCATGTCGCCATCGCGACACGCCGCAATCGGCAGGCACCGACCGTTGGCCGGTGCGCGTGCCTTAGTTCATCCCTTTGATGGTCAAGTCCAGCGCGTCCTTGCCGCTCTCACGCTGCAGGAGGCGGGCCGGAACCGGGAACTCCTTGACGATCCAGGCAATCAGTTCCTTGTTGCCATCGGTGCGCGACACCTTCGTGGCGTCGTACGACTTGCCGCCGACGGTGATCTTCTCCTGCCCGACCACCTTGTAGCTCATCGGCTTGATCCGGCCTTCGTCGACCATGCGGTAGGTCAGCGGCTTGCCGGCGGCCAGGTCGCGCGCGATCGCCAGGTTGATCAGCAGCGCATCCATGTCACCGGGCTTCAGCGCCACCGGGCCACGGCGGTCGGCTTTCACATCGCCGGTCCAGGTGGCCTGGTTGCTGGACCAGTTGTAGTTGGCATCCACGTTGCGCTTCTTCACCAGCAGCACAGACCGGTCGTTGCTGCTGAGCGGGCGCAGGCGGCCGTTGGCCTCCTCGAACACGGTGCTCTGGCTGAGATCGGCCAGCTGGTTCTTCACGTTCAGGCTGTAGCGCCACTTGTTGCTGCCTTCACTGGCCAGCGTCATGGTGCCGTTGGCCTGCATGCCCATGTAGCTGGCCTGGTAATCGGCCTTGAACGGCTGCAGCGCCATGGCCGGCAGGCTCACCACGGCCAGTGCGCCAGCGGCGATCCAGGTCAGCGGGCGGTTCATCAGGTTCATTGCTCAGACTCCTTGGTATTCGATCAGGCGAAGATCAATCCGATCTTCCCCATCTTCGCGTTGCAGGATGCGCACCGGCGTGGGGACACCGTTGGCGATCCAGAGGATGGTTTCGTCATTGCCGCCGTTGGTCCGGTGGACCCGTAGCGCGTTGTAGGACAGGTCGCCGACCTGCACGTTCTCGGTGTCCGGCGCGGCCTGGTAGTCGTGCTGGCGTACCCGGCCCACGTCGACATAGCGGTAGTGCATCTGCCCGCCGGGGCGGGCGTCGCGCATGATCGCCAGGTTGATCAGCAGGGCGCTCTGATCGCCCGGCTGCAGCGGAATCGGCTGGGTGCGTTCCTTTTTCAGGTCGCCCAGCCACTGCGCGGTACCGGCCTGCCAGTTGTAGGTGCCACTGACTTTCTTGCCCAGGAACAGGCCCTTGCGCACGGTGGCCTGGCTGATCGGCACGTAGACCCCGCCCTGCTTCTCGAACACGGTGCTCTGTTCCAGGTTCAGGCCAAGCACGCTGGCAAAGCCGCGCCGGCCCACCACCTGCATGTCCACCCGCCACTGCGCGCCGCCGGTGTGGGTCACCTTCATGATGGCGTCGCCCGCCTCCTTACCCTTGTACAGGGCCTGGTAGGTGGCGGTGAACGGTTCCAGCGGCGGCGCTTCCCAGCTGATCGCCGGTACGGGCAGCGGCGCGGCCGCCTGCGCTGGCGCGGCCGCAGGCGGTTCCTGCGCCTGCGCGATCGCCACGGTGCACAGCAGGGATGCAATCAGCAGCACTGGCTTGGACAGGGAGGTGTTCATGCGGGCACGGAAAAGGGGGAAGAGGGAGGATGCCAGCGTCCGGATCAGCAGCGCGTGTGCGCGCCGCTCACCTGTTCAGCTTACCGGCGGAATCTAGGCGCAAGGGGCTAAACAGGGGGTGACCGTCGAGGTGAAGCCGTCCCTCGCGTTCAGCCACGCGGCCGGACACCAGCCACTGCAGGCTGGCGATCAGCAGCGGGTGCTCCACCGCCAACACCCGCTGGGCCAGCGTCTCGGGGGTGTCGTCGGCCAGCACCGGCACCCGCGCCTGCGCCAGCACGGTGCCGGCATCCAGTTCGGGCACCACGAAGTGCACGCTGGCGCCATGCTCGGCGTCACCGGCCTCCAGTGCGCGGGCATGCGTGTGCAGACCCTTGTACAGCGGCAGCAGCGATGGGTGGATGTTGACCAGCCGGCCGTCGAAGCGTTCCACAAAGGCCTGGCCCAGGATGCGCATGTAGCCGGCGCAGACCACCCAGTCCGGGGTGAACCCGGCCAGTGCGTCGCCCAGTGCGGTATCGAAGGCCGCGCGGTCGGCGAAGTCCTTCGGCGACCGCGCCCAGCGCTGTTCGGCTGCCACCTGCTGCAGGGCCGGCGCATCGGGCTTGTCCGACAGCACCGCCACCACCTGTGCGTCCAACTGGCCGGCCGCGATGGCCTTCGTGATCGCCTGCAGGTTGCTGCCGCGCCCCGAGGCGAGCACCGCCAGGCGTGCCGGCGCGCTCATCGCAGCGTGCTCCGCGGGGCCATCGGCCAGACCAGCAGGCTGCCCAGCGTGGCCAGCAGCATGTCGGCGTGCGCGTCCCACATGTCGCCCTGCTGGCCGTTGTAGGCCTCGGCCGCTTCGGGCGACAGCAGCAACGCGATGCCCCATTCCAGCCATTCGTAGGCCAGGCTGGAGCACATCACCACCATCACCGCCAGGGTGAAGGCCTGACCGATGCGCAGCGTCGGCCACGCATGGCGCGCCAGTTGCAGTAGCGCCGGGGTGAAGCAGACGCCGTACAGGAAATGGATGAGCCGGTCGAAGTGGTTGCGCTGCCAGCCGAAGGCGGCGTTCGGCGACCAGTGCAGCGCGGCCTGCAGCCACGCATCGTAGGGCACGTTGGAATACAGCCAGCGCGCGGCGATGCAGTGGATGGCGATGAAGCCGCAGATCGCGGCGAATGCGCCGTTGCCCAGCCCCCAGCGGCGGTCCACCCACCACAGCGCCACCAGACCGATCACGGTCAGCGAGCTGTGCAGGGTCTGCTCCAACGGCCACAGTGGCTGGATCCAGCTGGCCGCGAAGATGGCCAGCACACCGGCAAGCGCGACCTTCTTGGCCATCGAAAACGAACGGGCACTGCGGCCACGGTGGTTCATGCGCGTCAGCCGGAAGGTCAGTGCATGGAAGGGGGCAGGGCGGCGCCGTGCGCGAAGCGCTGACGCACCGACGTGCGGGTCAGGGTGACCAGAGTGAACACGCCGAGGATGGTGCCCAGCGGCATGAACATGCAGCACACCCCGGCGGCGACCATGCACAGCGTGTGGCGCTGCTCACGCGCCAGGCAGCGCCCGGCGTAGCCCACCAGGCCCGCCGTGGCGAGCATGGCCAGGAAGAACACCGTGCCCAGGCCGGTGAACACCCAGCCCATCAGCTGGACCTCGCCCGGCGATGACGCCGTGCTGCTGTCCACCGGCATGGCCCCGCTGAGCACCGCGATGCCGAGCACCAGGTAGATCACCGGGAACAGCGAAAACAGCGCGGTGAACCCGGCCATCACGTAGTGCAGCACCGACAACAGCTGCAGCTGCGCGGCGTCGTCCTGGCCGCCGCGCGGCGATCCCGCTGGCGCGCGGGTCGGCAGCGGCGGCGGAGCAGTGGCATCCATGCGGGGCTCCATGGGCGTGATCAACCGATCTTGACGCGCTCGGCACCGTCGGCGACGGTGACCGCACCGATGGTCCAGTGCTCCAGGCCCTGTGCGCTGACCGCTGCGGACACTGCCTCGGCCTGGTCGGCGGCCACGATCAGCACGAACCCGATGCCGCAGTTGAAGGTGCGCCACATTTCGCTGTCGGCCACCGCGCCTTCCTTCTGCAGCCACTGGAACACCGGCGGCAGGGTCCAGGCGTTGGCCTGGATGTCCAGGCCCAGGCGCTCGGGCACCACGCGGATGATGTTCTCGGTGAGGCCACCGCCGGTGATGTGGGCCATGCCGTGGATGGCCGCGCCGTGGTCCTTCAGCAGCGCCAGGATCGGTTTCACGTACAGGCGTGTCGGGGCCATCAGGGCATCGACCAGCTTGACCCCGCCGTCCAGCTCCAGGTCGGCCGGCTGGCCGGCGCGGTCGTAGATGCGGCGCACCAGCGAGTACCCGTTGGAGTGCGGGCCGGAGGAGGCGATGCCGATCAGCACGTCGCCGGCGGCCACGCTGGCGCCATCCTTCAGCTCGCTCTTCTCGACCCCGGCCACGGTGAAGCCGGCCAGGTCGTACTCGCCCGGGGCGTACATGTCGGGCATTTCAGCGGTTTCGCCGCCGATCAGCGCGCAGCCGGCCTCGATGCCGCCCACGACCGCCGCGGCGGTGTCGATGTCCAGCTTGCCGGTGGCGAAGTAGTCCAGGAAGAACAGCGGCTCGGCGCCCTGCACCAGCACGTCGTTCACGCACATGGCCACCAGGTCGATGCCGATGGTGTCATGCCGGCCCAGCTGTTGTGCCAGCTTCAGCTTGGTGCCCACGCCGTCCGTGCCCGACACCAGCACCGGCTCGCGGTACTTGTTGGACAGGTCGAACAGCGCGCCGAAGCCCCCCAGCCCGCCCATCACTTCGGGGCGGAAGCTGCGCTTGACCAGCGGCTTGATGCGCTCGACCAGTGCATTGCCCGCGTCGATGTCGACACCGGCGTCGCGGTAGGTCAGGGGAGAGGGGTTGGACGGGGAGTTGGTCACGGGCGTCGGCGCTGCGCTGGGGTGAATCGGCGATTTTAACAGGCCACGTTGGCGCGCAGGCCCTATTCGGGCAACAATTCCCCCCGGATACGCTCAATGGAAGTCCTGATGCGCCGCAGCCTCTTTTTGATGATGCTCCTCACGCTATGCCTGCCGGTGGCCACAATGGCCCAGAGCGGCCTGCGTACCGAAGGCGACGTGGCCAGCGCCACGGGCGCCTATGAGGCCGAAGTGCCGGTCAACAGCCAGGCGGACGCCGACCGCAACGGCGCGTTGGCGCGCGCGCTGGGCAATGTGCTGGCCAAGCTGTCCGGCGACCGCAGCGTGATGGGCCGCCCGGGCGTGGCCCAGGCCCTGCGCGGGGCCAAGGACTACGTGGCCAGCTATGACTACCGCCAGGACCAGAGCACCTCGGCCAGCGGGGCCCCCAGTTTCCGCACCACGCTGGTGGCACGTTTCCGCCAGGACGACGTGGACGGCCTGATTTCCGCGCTGGGGCTGCCGCTGTGGCCGCAGCCGCGGCCCAAGCCGGTGGTCTGGCTGGCCATCGACGATGGCAGCGGCCCGCGACTGGTCAGCGTGCAGCAGGCCAACGCGGCCCGCCCGTTGCTGAACCGCGCCATCGAGCGCGGCTACAAGCTGGGCCTGCCCGGCGGCAGCGCCGCCGAACAGGCGCTGGTGGGCGCGATCTGGCGCCAGGACACCGCCGCGGTGGCCCGTGCCTCCTCGCGCTATGCCCCGCCGATGCAGCTGGTGGGCAAGCTGTACCGCGCCAACGGCGGCTGGGTGGCCGATTGGGTGTTCGTGGACGGCGGCAAGGAACTGAACAAGTGGACCACCAAGGACACCGATGCCCGGCGGGCCATGGCCAGTGGCGCGGACGGCACCGCCGACGCGCTGGTCCGGCGCTACGCCAAGGCCGGGGCCCCCACCGGCGCGGCCGGCAGCTACACCATCGTGGTGAGCGGGCTGGACAGTACCGAGGACTACCTGCGCCTGGCCGCCGGCCTGCGTGAGAACCCGGTGGTGCGCACCATCACCCCCCTGCGCGCGTCGGGCAACCGCCTGCAGCTGTCGCTGGAGATGACCACCGGCCTGTCCGGCCTGAACCGCATGCTTGGCGACAACGGCGTGATCGTGCCGCTGGCCCCGCTGCCGGTGCCGGTCGACGGCGATGACGCGCCGGGCACGCCGCCGCCCCCGGCCAGCAACGAGTACCGACTGCGATGATCCTCACTCCCGAAGCCGAGATCGCGCAGTTCCTGCGCCGCCTCAAATACGTTCTGGCGGCACTGGCAGTGGGCTGGGTGATCTGGCTGCTGGGCCCGATCCTCACCCCGTTCGTGCTGGCCCTGGCACTGGCCTGGCTGGGCGATCCGCTGGTCGACCGCATCGAGGCCACCGGCCGCTCGCGCAATACCGGCGTGGTGCTGGTGTTCGTGGCGATGATCCTGCTGATCACCGCCGCACTGCTGATCCTGGTGCCGATGATCGAGCGCCAGATCGCCACCTTGGTGGCGGCCATCCCGCAGGCCCAGCAATGGTTGATGCAGACCGGCATTCCGTGGTTCGAGCAGAAGACCGGGCTGGAGATCATGCAGTGGATGGACCCGGACCGGCTGATCGAGTGGGTACGCAGCCACTGGCAGCAGGCCGGCGGCTTCGCCAAGACCTTCTTCGGCTACGTGTCGCGCTCGGGCTTCACCATGGTGACCTGGGTAGTCAATATCCTGCTGCTGCCGATCCTGGCGTTCTACTTCCTGCGTGACTGGGACAAGCTGGTGGAGCGGGTCGCGTCGATGATCCCGCGCAACCACATCGGCACCATCACCAAGCTGGCCCGCGAGTCCGACGAGGTGCTGGGGGCGTTCATCCGCGGCCAGTTCCTGGTGATGATCGCGCTGGGCGTGGTGTATGCCGCCGGCCTGTCGATGGTGGGGCTGAAGCTGGGCCTGTTGATCGGCCTGGTGGCCGGCCTGATCAGCTTCATTCCGTACCTGGGCGCCACCACCGGCATCGTGATGGCCATCGGTGCGGCGCTGGTGCAGGCGCAGGGCTTCGACCTGAAGCTGCTGATCCTGGTGGGCGTGGTGTTCACCGTGGGCCAGCTGCTGGAAAGCTACGTGCTCACCCCGCGCATCGTCGGCGACAAGATCGGGCTGCACCCGGTGGCGGTGATTTTCGCGGTGATGGCCGGTGGTCAGCTGTTCGGCTTCCTGGGCATGCTGCTGGCGCTGCCGGTGGCGGCGGTCAGCAACGTGCTGCTGCGCTATGCGCACCAGCGTTATCGCCAGAGCGACCTGTATGCCGGCGAGAAGTCGGCGATCGTGCTGGATTCCTATATCGACAAGCCCACCATCATCGTGGACACCTCGCCGAAGGCGCCTGACCTTCAGTGAGCGTCGTTCCGCAGCTGCCGCTCGCCCTGCGCTACCCGCAGGACGAGCGACTGGAAACCTTCATCGGTGCACCGGACGGTGCGCTGGCGCAGCTGCGTGCGATCGCGGTGGGGGCCGCACATGACTGGGTGTACCTGGAAGGCGCGGCCGGTACGGGCAAGACCCACCAGGCGCTGGCGATGTGCTCGCTGGCCGAACAGGCCGGCCGCCAGCCGACCTACCTGCCGCTGAAGGCGGTGGTGGGCCGGACCCGCGCCGCGCTGGAGTCGCTGGAGGGGCGCGACCTGGTCGCGCTGGACGGGCTGGATGCGGTGGCCGGGCAGCGCGAGGACGAGGTGGCGCTGTTTGATTTCCACAACCGCGCGCGCAGTGCCGGCATCACCCTGTTGTATACCGCCCAGCACGGCCCGGACCAGCTCGGCCTGGTGCTGCCGGACCTGCGTTCGCGCCTGCAGCAGTGCGTCCGCGTGCAGCTGCAGCCGCTGGATGACGAAGGCCGCGCGGCGGTGCTGCGCGAACGCGCGTTGCGCCGTGGCCTGGCCATCGACGAGGCGGCGATCGAATGGCTGCTCACCCGTACCGGCCGCGAACTGGGCAGCCTGGTCAGCCTGCTGGACTGGCTGGACCGCGAATCGCTGGCGGCACAGCGACGCATCACCGTGCCGTTCCTGCGGCAGGTCCTGGAAGACGGCCCGCACCGGTTGTAGAGCCGACCGTTGGTCGGCTGCTCTGAAGGCGTCCCCCACCGCGTAGAGCCGACCGTTGGTCGGCTGCTCTGAAGACGTCCCGCACCGCGTAGAGCCGACCGTTGGTCGGCTGCTCTGAAGGCGTCCCGCACCGCGTAGAGCCGACCGTTGGTCGGCTGCTCTGAAGACGTCCTGCACCGCGTAGAGCCGACCGTTGGTCGGCTGCTCTGAAGGCGTCCCGCACCGCGTAGAGCCGACCGTTGGTCGGCTGCTCTGGTGGGCTCGGGCGGTCGGCTCTACCGCCGGGTTGCCCAGGTTCGTGCCCGCGGTGTTTCACCCGTGCCGGGACTGCAACTGGGCGTCCAGCTGCGCCAGACGCTCCGGCGTGCCCACATCAGTCCAGCGCCCGCGGTGATGCTGCCCGCTCACGCGACCCTCGGCCATGGCATGGCGCAGCAGCGGGGCCAGGCCGAACTGCGGCGGTTGGGCCGCCGCGCCTGCGGTGGCGCCGATCACCGCGCGCCAGCGGTCAAGGATGGCCGGGCGGTACACGCCGATGCCGGCATAGGTCAGGCGTGCGGCGTCGCCATCGTCATCAACGCGGCCGTCGGCATGCAGGATGAAATCGCCGCACGGATGCTGCGCCGGGTTGTCGACCAGCACCAGGTGCGCATCGCCCGCCGGTACGTCCGGCAGCGTGCCGAAATCCAGGTCGGTCCAGACATCGCCGTTGACCACCAGGAACGGCGCATCGCCAAGCAGCGGCAACGCGTTGAGGATGCCGCCGCCGGTTTCCAGCGGCACCGGGCCTTCGTCGATGAGGTGCAGGTGCAGGCCCCAGCGCGCGCCGTCGCCCAAGGCGGGGGCGAACTGCTCGCCCAGCCACGAGGTGTTGACCACCACCTCGCGGACGCCCGCAGCCGCCAGCTTTTCCAGGTGCCAGGCGATCAACGGCTTGCCGCCGGCTACCAGCAGCGGCTTGGGCGTGTGCAGGGTCAGCGGGCGCATGCGCTCGCCTTTGCCGGCCGAGAAGATCATCGCCTTCATGGGCGCGCCAGCACCGGGCAGGCCAGCTGCGCCAACGCCGGTTTGATGCGCCGCTGCAGCAGGTCGTCCAGCGCGGCCAGTTCGGGATGGCGCGGCAGTACTTCGTCGAGGTAGGTGATGAAGCGCGGCGCGTCGTCGAAATAGTGGCCCTTGCCGTCGCGGTCGCGCAGGCGCACGAACAGGCCCAGGATCTTCAGGTGGCGCTGCACGCCCATCCAGTCGGCGTCGCGCAGGAACTGCGGCCACGGCCGCACCGGCAGGCCCGCGGCCAGCGCCTGGGCGTGGTAGCGCGCCAGCCACGCATCCACCTTGGCCAGCGGCCAGCTCAGGAACGCGTCCTTGAACAGGCTCACCGGGTCGTAGGCGATCGGCCCACGCACCAGGTCCTGGAAGTCCAGCACGGCCGGGCCGCCGTCGACCGGCATCAGGTTGCGCGGCATGAAGTCGCGGTGGGTGAGCACCTGGGGCTGGTTCAGCGCGTTGTCCATCAGCCGCCGGTGCACCAACTGCAGCTGCTCCAGCTCGCCACAGTCGAGCTGCAGGCCCAGGTGGCGCTGCAGGAACCATTCGTCGAACAGTCCGGCATCACGCTGCAGCAGCGCCTCGCCGAAGCTGCCCATGCCCTCGGGCACGGGAATCTGTTGCAGCCGGATCAGCTGTGCGAAGGCGGCATCGAACCACGCATCGGCATTGCGGTCGTCGATGTGCCGGGCCAGCGTGGGCCCGCCCAGGTCTTCCAGCAGCAGGAAGCCCTGTTCGACATCGCGCTCGAGCACCTGCGGCACGCGCACGCCGTTGGGTTCCAGCAGGTCATGCATGCGCAGCCACGGGCGAACATCTTCCAGCCCGGGCGGGGAGTCCATCACGATGTGGCTGCCGCGCGCGCTGGTGGCACGCCAGTAGCTGCGGAACCCGGCGTCAACCGAGGCGCGGTCGAGCGCCAGCTGCGGGTCGTTCAGCGCGGTGCTGGCCCACTGGCGGCGCAGTTCGGCGCGCTGGGGATCGGAATCAGGATCATTCATGGACAGGGACGTCGAAGCGGCACCGGGTGGCGCCAGGAGAATAGGAGAAGTGCGCCGGCTCAGCGCTTGTCGCCGCCGCTCACAAGCCGCAGCAGGGCAAGCACGGCCACCGCACCGAGGACCGCGCCGAGGAAGCCGGCCGGCTCACCGGCGGCATACCAGCCCATGTACTGGCCAAACCAGCCAGCCAGCAGTGCGCCGACGATGCCCAGCACGATGGTCAGCAGGCAGCCCATGCGGTTGTTGCCGGGCATGAAGAAACGCCCGAGCAGGCCGACGAAAAAGCCGACCAGGATGATGTAGAGCCAGCTGGTGCTGCCGAACAGTCCGTTCATGCCATCTACGCCGTCGAGGGATGGACGCAGCCTAGCAAGGCCGGGCTGCGTCCGTCACGGCGTGACGCAATCAGCAGCAGCCGTGGCCGCCGTGGCGGGTGCCGCTGTCGGCGGCCACCGGCGAACCGCTGGTCTCACCGCGCAGGCTGGCCGCGTAGTGCTCGCTGATCACCTTGGACACGCACGCGGTGACCTTCTTGCCCATCGGAATGTGCAGGAACTCGTTCGGGCCATGCGCGTTGGAGTGCGGGCCGAGCACGCCGGTGATCATGAACTGCGCGCCGGGGAACTTCTCGCCCAGCATGCCCATGAACGGGATCGAGCCACCTTCGCCCATGTACATCGCCGGCTTGCCGAAGAAGGTCTGGCTGGCGTCGTCGATGGCCTGGGTCAGCCACGGCGCCATCGCCGGGGCGTTCCAGCCACTGGAGGCCTTTTCCAGGTCCAGCTTCACTTCCGCGCCGTTCGGCGGGTCGCGCAGGAGCGCTTCTTTCAGCAGCTCGCCGCAGGCCTTGCCGTCGGCGGTGGGCGGCAGGCGCAGCGACAGCTTCACTGCGGTATGCGGGCGCAGCACGTTGCCGGCCGAGGCCAGCGGCGGCATGCCGTCCACGCCGGTCACAGACAACGCCGGGCGCCAGGTGCGGTTGAGCACCAGCTCGGTGAGGTCTTCGTTCATCGGCTTGAGACCGTCGATCATCGGGAATTTCTCGAAGATCGCGGTGTCCACCACGTCGGCGGCGCGCTTGGCCTGTTCCAGGCGCTCGGCCGGGATCTCGACATTCATGCCGTCGATCAGGATGCGGCCGGTGTTCTCGTCCTCGATGCGCGACAGCAGCTGGCGCAGCAGGCGGAAGCTGGACGGGATCACGCCGGAGGCATCGCCGGAATGCACGCCTTCGTTGAGCACCTTCACCGAGAAGTTGCCGCCGGTCAGGCCGCGCAGCGAGGTGGTGCACCACAGCTGGTCGTAGTTGGCGCAGCCCGAATCCAGGCACACCACCAGCGAGGGCTTGCCGATGCGGTCGGCCAGGTGGTCCACGTAGGCCGGCAGGTCGTAGCTGCCCGATTCTTCGCAGGCTTCGATCAGCACCACGCAGCGCGCATGCGGCAGGCCCTGTTCCTGCAGCGCCAGCACGGCAGCCAGCGAACCGAACATGGCATAGCCGTCGTCGGCGCCACCGCGGCCGTACAGCTTGTCGCCGCGCAGCACCGGAATCCACGGGCCCAGGTCGTCGTCCCAGCCGGTCATTTCCGGCTGCTTGTCCAGGTGGCCGTACAGCAGGATGGTGTCGTCGCCGGTCTCGGCGCCGGAGGCGGCGATTTCCAGCAGCAGCAGCGGCGTGCGGCCTTCCAGGCGCACCACCTCCACCGTCAGGCCCGGCAGATTCTGGGCACGGGCCCAGGTCTCCATCAGGGTAACGGCCTGCTCCATGTACCCATTGGCCACCCAATCTGCGTCGAACATCGGCGATTTGTTGGGAATACGGATGTAATCGACCAATTGCGGGACGATGTCGCTGTCCCACTTCTCACTGACGAATTGGCCGAGTTTGGTGCTGTCCATCTGACACTCCGGATGCATTGGCAAGTCCTCACATTCTACGCCCGGAGCGGGTGTAGGGATTTCCCTACACAACGTCAGGTATTTGGCTGGCTGTGTGAAGTCGCTGTGGACGATAGGCTGTGTGTATGTGGCGAGGCACGCTGGAGCTTCCGACGGGATAGCCGGCAGGCACCGGTTCCGAGCCACAAGGAGTAGCAAGGTGGGGCCTTGGTTTTCGTGTAAGGCGCTGGTGCTGGGACTGTTGCTGATGGGGGCTGCGCAAGCATCCGACCGGATCGACATCAATACAGCAGATGCGTCGACGCTGCAGCAGGGACTGACGAACGTGGGGCCACACAAGGCCGAGGCGATCGTCGCGTACCGGCGACAACACGGCCACTTCCTTCGCGTCGAGGATTTGACGCGGGTGAAGGGGATTGGGACAGCAACGGTCGAACGGAATCGACAACGGATGACGACGGGGATCATGAAGAGTCCCGCCGCGGAACCGCCCAGGAGGGCATTGCCAGCATCCGTACCGAGGCGCTGACCAGACAGGACAGGTCGGGGACGGGCAGGGAGCCTGTGACTGGTTGCCGCGCAGGACGCGCGGTGACACCGACATACGCAGGGATGCGTGCGCGGAAGGATTGGCGCGGATCCACCAGGACGGTGGCATCCAGACCCGGGAAGGGCTGTGATGGCGGAACAGGATACGGCCGAGTGCAGGGAGCATGGCCGGCACCCATACTGGGCAGGATGCACAGGGGGAAGGCGGGATGCCGACAAGGACGTGATGATTGCCCGGTACTGCGCAGGGATGCGCGGCCGGGCAATTTCTTTTTGGACGGCGTGGAGTGCTCGCGCCGAGAACGCCACGCCATGCGTGGCTGTCTTGATCAAGAAGCCGCGAACACCTGTTTCATGCAGTGCGTTGGTGTAGCGTCTGCGCATCACTGGATGGGATGACCCCATGGCACCACGCCGCGCGTTGCTTACCCTGGCCTTGGCCACCCTGTTCGCCAGCGGACTCTGCTCGGCCGCCGTCGCTGCACCGCCGGCCGGCGCCGCCGCCGAAAAAGCCACCGCCGCACCGCGCGGGCCCACCGATCTCAAGCCGGGCGAGTTTCTCTGGCATCCGGAAATCTCGCCGGCCGGGCCGATCGTGCTGGTGGTCAGCCTGGATGAGCAGCGCGCTTATGTGTACCGCAACGGCATCGCCATTGGCCTGAGCACGATCAGCTCGGGCAAGACCGGGCATGAAACCCCGACCGGTGTGTTCACCATTCTGCAGAAGGACAAGGACCACAAGTCCAACCTCTACAACAGTGCGCCGATGCCTTACATGCAGCGGCTGACCTGGGACGGCATCGCGCTGCACGGCGGCAACCTGCCCGGGCACCCGGCCTCGCACGGCTGCGTGCGCCTGCCGCAGGCGTTCGCGCAGAAGCTGTTCGGTGAAACCAAGCGCGGCGACACCGTGGTGGTGGCCGACGCCAAGAGCGCGCCGATGACGCTGGCCTACCCGGCGGTGCTGGCCCCGGTGAACAGCACCGGCAAGCCGTTGTTGGAAACCACCGATGCGCCGGCGCATTACTGGAACGACGCGGCCGCGCCGAGTGGCCAGGTGGGCATCCTGGTGAGCCTGCACGACCAGCGCCTGTACGTGCTGCGCGATGGCGTGCTGATCGGCGAATCGCGTCTGGAGGCCAAGGCCCTGCCAGCGTTCGAGGGCACCACCCTGTTCGTGATGCAGCAGGGCTACTCGGATGTGCCCAGCCCGCTGGACGCCCACCAGCGCCTGCACAAGTGGACCGCCTACCCGTTGCTGGGGCAGAGCGCGGGCAATGCGAGCCCGGACCTGCTGGCCACGCCCAGCCTGCCGATGGCGCTGCCGCCGGAATTTGCCGAGCAGTTGTACAAGGCGCTGGTGCCCGGCACCACGCTGCTGGTGACCAGCCTGCCGGCGGTACGCCCGGTGGCCGATGAACAGAACCTGCAGCCGGTGTTGGAATCGGACGCGGGCGGGTCCACCTTGTAACAAATGGCCCTGTTGGTATGTCGTCCATGCGCGTGACCCGGAGAACTCGAACTGTCCTGTGTGGGCTGGCGCTGGCCGGGTCGGCCGTGGGCGCGTGCGCGGCCGCCGCGCCGGCCGCCCTGCCGCCGGCACAGCTGGCCGACATGCTGGCGCGCGCTGCGCCGGGCGCCGACCGCAAGGTGCTGCAGCTGGCCGCAAAGGCAATGACCTGCGCTCTGCGGCGGCCGGAACTGGGCATCGACCCGACCCGGCTGAGCGTGATCGACTACTCGCGCCCGTCCACCGAACAGCGCATGTGGGTGTTCGACCTGGCCCGACAGAAACTGCTGTTCGAGGAATGGGTGGCGCATGGCCGCAACAGCGGGGGCAACCAGACCGAACATTTTTCCAATCGCGATGGCAGCTTCATGTCCAGCCTGGGCGCGTTCACCGCGAAGGAAACCTACATGGGCGGCAATGGGTATTCATTGCGCCTGGAAGGGCTTGAGCCGGGCTTCAACGACCATGCGCGCGACCGCGCCATCGTCATCCATGGCGCCCCGTACGTGAACCCGACCATGGCCCGGCTGCAGGGCCGGCTGGGCCGCAGCCTCGGCTGCCCGGCGGTCCGGCTGACCGTGGCCAAGCCGCTCATCAACAGCCTGCGTGACGGTGCGATGGTGTTCGCCTACTACCCCGACAAGGACTGGCTGGCACGTTCGCAGCTGTTGGGCCCGGACTGCGGCGGCCGCGCCGGCTGAGGCACAATGCCGGCATGTCGACCGATACCCTCCTGAGCGCGGCAACGCGCGTGATTCCAAGTGTCGAGTACCGCCGCGAGCGCTGGCGCAATGGGCTGGGCTGGACGCGCGAGATCCTGCGCGTGCCCGATACCGGGGAGTGGCAGGTGCGCCTGTCGGTTGCCGAGATCGAGCAGGATGCGGCGTTCTCCGCATTCCCCGGCATCGAGCGCGAACTGGTGTTGCTACGCGGGCAAGGGCTGCGCCTGCGCTTCGCCGACGGGGCCGTGCATACGCTGCTGCCGCCGCACGACCGGGTGCGGTTTGCCGGCGAAGCGGAGATCCATGGCGAGCTGGTGGACGGGCTTACCCACGACTTCAACCTGATGTGGCGCCGCGACGCGCTGGAGGCCGAACTGCTGCACCGGCCGCTGGTAGGCAGCATGTTCTTCTTCACCGAACCGGCGGTGGCCTGGGCGATTCATCTGCTGGCCGGACAGGCGCAGTTCGACGGCGACACCGACCTGCCGCCGATGGACGCCGGCGACACCGCCTGGCTGGCGGCTGGCCCGCGCAAACGATTTGCGCTGCGTGGCGGCGGTGAACTGCTCGCGATCCGACTGAGCGCGCGGTAGGGGGCGCATCCCGATCACCTGCGCAACGTCAGGTGCTGGCATCACCCGTATCGAAGGCTCCGTTGCGGGTCATGCGTTCGCCGCAGCGATCACCGTCTCGGCAGTCGTTTGGGAACCGACCGTACCGATGGTTGTGCCAACGGTCATCGGCCGTCGATTCGGCACCAACGCCACCCGCGCGCGGCGCCTCCGTGCGCTCAGTACACGTCGCGCCGGTAGCGCCCGGCCACGATCAGCGCTTCCTTGCCTTCGCGGCCGAGGGCGCGTTCGATCACCGCGTCCACGGCCGGGGCCATGCCCTGCAGGCTGCCGCAGACCAGGATCGTGGCGCCTTCGTGCGACCATTCCCACAGCCGGTCGATGTGCGCCTGCAGGCGATCCTGCACGTAGCGATGTTCGCCGCCGTCGCGGCTGAACACCGTATCCAGGTGTTCGATCCAGCCGGCCTGCTGCCACGCGCTCAGTTCGTCGCCGAAGTAGAAGTCGTGCGCCCGCGTGCGCTCGCCGAACAGCAGCCAGGTATGCCGCGCGCCGGCGTCGATGCGGGCACGCAGGTGCGCGCGCAGGCCGGCGATGCCGGTGCCGTTGCCGATCAGGATCAGCGGGGCGTCCGGCGCAGGGGCGTGGAAATTCGGGTTGCTGCGGAACCGCAGGTTGATGCGGCCGCCCAGTGCGGCGTGGTCGCACAACCAGCCGCTGCCCAGGCCGGGCGTGCCATCCGGGCGCAGCTGGCGGCGCAGCAACAGCTGCACGTGGCCTTCGCCGGGCATGCTGGCGATGGAGTATTCGCGGTGTGGCAGCGGGCGCAATGACGCCACCAACGCAGCCGCGTCGTCGGCCGGTGCTTCATCGGCATCGGGCAGGTGCGCGCGCGACAGGTGCGCGTGCAGGGTGTCGCCGTCGATCTGCTGCGTGCCGTCCAGCGCGGTGGTGGCCAGCCACGCATCCACCGCCGCCGGGGCATGGCGTGGGCCGATTTCCACCACGTCGCCAGCTTGCCACGCGGGCAGGACGCCATCGGCGGGCACCAGCGATACACGCCAGGTGCCGGCACCGGGGCTGCCCGGGTTTTCCAGCGTGCGGCTGCGCAGCTGCCAGTGCAGGTAATCGGCCGGGGTCCAGTCGGGCAGGTCCGTGGCGGTGCCACCCAGCTGGCCCAGCAGCTGCTGCCAGTGCCGCAGCGCGGCCGGGTCGGCGTTGTCCACTTCCACGGTGTCGAACAACGGGTGCGCACCGTGCTGGCGCAACCACGCATCGAGCTGCTGGCCGAACGCGCAGAAGTGCCCGTAGCTGCGATCGCCCAGTGCCAGCACGCCGTAGTGCAGCTGCGGCAGTGCCAGCGCCTGCGGCATCACCGTGCGCACGAACGGCAGCGCGTGGTCGGGCGCATCGCCTTCGCCGGTGGTGCTGGCGATGAACAGGACCTGCGCGGCCTGCTGCAGCGTGCTGGCGTCCACCTGGTGCAATCCGCGCAGCCGCACCGGCACGCCCGCCGCGCGCAGGGTCTCGGCGCTGCGCGCGCACAGTTGCTGGGCAAAGCCGGTCTGGCTGGCCCAGACCAACAGCAGCGGTGCCGGCCCGGCCGCCGGCGCATCGTCGCGTGGACGGCCCCGCCACCAGATCGCAGCGCAGAGCACGGCATAGCCGAACACGCTGGCGGCGGCGATGCGCCACTGTGCTGCCATCGGTGGACCCTGCCACCACGGCGCCTGCAGGTGCAGGCGCAACAGAAGCCACGCCAGCATCGCCAGCACGGCGATCACCAGCAGGTTGCCCACGGTGGCGCGCGTCGGACGGCTCATGCGGGCGGCGCCTGTGGCGCATCCCGCAGCTGTGCGAAGGCCGGGCTCAGGTGCTCTTCGATGCCCTGCGCGCCACGGCTGACAAAGCGCGCGGCCAGCGCGTGCTCGCGGGCAAAGGCCAGGCCCTGCTCGAGGCCCATCACGGTCAGCGCGGTGGCCCAGCCGTCGGCGTGCATCGCGTCGCGTGCGGCCACGGTGACGGCGGCGGCCGCACGCGTGACCGGCGCGCCGGTGCGCGGGTCCAGGGTGTGGCTGAACTGCACGCCGTCCTGTTCGAAGTGATGCCAGCGGTCGCCGGAGGTGGCCACGGCCAGGTCGTCCAGCGCAAGCACCCGTGGCGGCAATGCGGTGCTGGCTTCTTCTTCGTGACCGGCCTCGACCAGCACGCGCCAGCGCTGGCCATCGGGCTTGCGGCCGTAACCGTGCAGTTCCCCGCCCACTTCCACCAGCGCGGCATGCACGCCCTGCTGGCGCAGCCAGGCGCTGACCTGGTCCACGCCGAAGCCTTTGGCGATGGCCGACAGATCCAGTTCCACGCCACCGGGTTGCTGCAGGGTCTGATCGGCCCAGTGCAGACGCTGCCAGCCGCAGCGCGCGCGGGTGGCGGCCAGCGTGGCGGGGTCGGGAATGCGCTGTGCGTGCGCGTGCGCGCCAAACCCCCACAGCGCCACCAGCGGCCCCACGGTGGGGTCGAAGGCGCCCGCGCTGCGGCGGGCGATGTCCACGGCGGCGTCCACCACCTGTGCGAACAGGTCGGGCACGCGCTGCACGCTGCCGGGCGCGGCGCGGTTGAAGCGGGTGATGTCACTGTTGGCTTCCCAGGTGCTCATCTGCGCCACGATGGCGTCGAGCCGGGCCTGGATGCCGGCATACAGGGGGTGCAGATCGCGCGCGCGCGCGACCACCAGCTTTACCTGCCAGGTGGTGCCCATGGTGTGGCCACCGAGGCTGGCGATGTCGAGGTCTTCGTCGTTCATGGGCTGGGGCAGGGAGGGCATGCGGCCCGCACCATCATCGATCCTGGTAAAGGCCCCTCCACCGGGGAGGGGGCGTGCCGCAGATGCGGCCTCAAGCGGAACTGCGCGGGGTGTTACTGCGGCAGCACTTCGAGGGTGGCCACGTAGCTCAGGCGGCGGGTCTTGGCCTGCTTGAGCGAGGTCTTCTTGTCTTCGCTGCCGGTTTCCAGCCAGTACATGCCGGCCTCGGGCCAGGTGACGCTGAACTCGCCCTTCTTGTCGCTGGTGACCTTGATCTCGTCCTGGGCGTTGCGGTAACGCGTGCCGCCGCGGGTAATCTCGAACGCCAGGCCGGCGCGCGGCTTGCCGTCGACCAGCACGCGGAAGCGGGCCGCTTCGCCGGCGACCAGGTCATTGGGGTGGCCCAGCGCAACCATTTCGATGCCCTGCCTGGTCGGCTTCAGCGCGGTGTCGTTGGGGGTGCCGTTGGTGACGAAGGTTTCCACCCGGCCGACCGATTGCGACACCTGCAGCTTCTTGGCCTTCTTCGGCACTTCCGTGGCGAAGGTGGCGGGGGTACCGCGCCAGCGCTTGGGCTTGCCGTCTTCTTCCCAGCTGGCCGACAGGCCGTTGTTGACGGTGGCCAGGCGGTAGGTGCCCTGCTGGGTGAGCTCGACATCGAACACGCTGCGGAACTTGCCGGTGGCCGCGTTCTGCGGCTGCACCAGGCTGCCGTCCGGGGCAGTGATGATGAGGTTGTCCAGGCGCAGCGGCACGTGGTTGAAGTAGAAGAGGTCGTTGGACACGGCCGCATCGACGGTGATCCACGGCTTCTCGCCGGCAACGACGGTCTGCGAGGGCTGCAGCCAGGCCTTGTGGGCCAGGGCGGAGAACGGAAGTGCGGCGGCCAGGGCGGCGGCTAGGACGAGCGAGCGCTTCATCAACAACTCCATGTAGGGGGGCAGGTGCGAGGGACATGCCCGGTGAAGGGGGAACGGTCCGACCGCCGATGCTACGCGGCGGTGCGGGGATGCGGTGTGCCCGCCAGCGAAGGCGGGCGGAAGGTCACGGTTTGGCGCTGAGGGTGACCAGGCCGAGTTCGGTGGCGCCCTGCGCCTTGCCGTTCTGGACGGTGGTGACCGGCCAGGTGAAGGGGATTTTGAGCAGTTCGCGGCCGCCGACTTCGCGCACGGCTTCGACCACGAGGGTGTAGTTGCCGGGGGCCAGGGCCTTCAGCGCGGGCTGCTTGTCGTTGAACGACAGGGCCTGCTTGCCGGCGGGGCGGGTGGGGCCGGTGACGCCGTCGACGGGCACGTCCAGGGTGCGGCCGCTTTTGCGCCACCACTGGCGCAGGTCGGGCAGCCACTTGGTGCCATGGCCTTCGCTGTTGCCGGTCTGCTGGTACCAGACCGAGAGGTTGGCGGCGACTTTCTGGTCGGCGCCTTCCAGCCACACCGCGACGTAGGGGCGGTGATATTCGGCAACGGTGAGCTTGGGCACTTCGACGTTGATGTCGAGGGTGGCGGCGTAGGCGGGGCTGGTGGCGAGCAGGCCGCTCAGGGCGATGGTCAGGGTGACGCGCATGGTGCGGCTCCGTGGGGCGATCAGTGGATGAGGATGAGGGCGATGAGCAGGGGGATCATCAGGCCGAGGCCGACCAGGGGCCAGGTCATGCGTCGCTGGCGGGCATGCAGGTGGAGCAGGAAGAGGCCGGTGATGCAGAAGACAAGGCAGGCGCCGGCGAACACGTCGAGGAACCAGCCCCAGGCGGGCCCGGCGTTGCGGCCTTTGTGAAGGTCGTTGAAGTAGGAGACCCAGCCGCGGGTGGTGGCTTCGTATTCGACGGCGCCGCTGTCGCGGTCGATGCTGAGCCAGGCGTCACCGCCGGGGCGGGGCATGGAGAGGTAGATTTCGCCATCGGACCATTCGGCGGGGCGGCGGCCGATGGAGATGTGCAGTTGGGCATCGAGCCAGCGGGCGGTGGCACGGGGCAGGGGCGCGTTGCCGTCGGCGCGGTCGCCGAGCGTGGCGAGCAGGTCGGCGGGCAGGTCCAGCTGGCGGTTGACGACCTGCGGGGTGGCGTCGATCCGGGCGGCATGGTTGAGGGTGATGCCGGTGGCGGCAAACAGGAGCATGCCGATGAGGCAGACGGCCGAGCTGATCCAGTGCCACTGGTGCAGGGTGCGCAGCCAGAAGCCACGACTTTGTTGCTGCTGCACGCTGGAGGTGGGAGTGGGCACTGGGGATGGGCTTTGATCGAATGGCGAATTACACCATTGATGAGAATGGTTCGCAATTTGTGGGTGGTTTTGGCCAAAGCTCAGAGCTTTCAAGCAAAGCAGCACTTTGATGTGTGAGCGTGACGGCGGGTATGGGTTCACGGGACACGCCGCAAGTCCCGCTCCGCGGCCCGGCCCAGCCGCTGGCGGCTGTGCGTTCGGGCGCATGCTAGGCGATGCCTCGCAAGCAATGCGCCCTCACCCATGTGGGCTCCGCCACCGCTTGCGCGAGTGCGGAATCCTGCGCACTCGGCAAGGCCGGGGCTGGGCGTCCTGCCCAGCCCGTCCGACGCATGCGTCGGACCCATGCGGTGGAGGGTCCCGTGAACGCATACCCGCCATCCCGTGGACACTGGGTCGGCGCGCACGGGAAGAGCAGGCTGTTGGCCGCTTTTTTGTTGAGGGCTGCCGAGCATGGCTCGGCAAAAACCAAGCCGCGATCCGGTAGAGCCGAGCGTTGCTCGGCTGCTGTTGCTCTTGCTGTTGCTCTTGCTGTTGCTCTTGCTCTTGCTCCCCCGCCCTTAACTGCGCCGGGGCCCCCGACCAACTGTCGGGGGTCGGTGGGGGTGGGGTTGCGGGGCCCTGAGCCGCATGGATGCGGCGACGGAGCTTACAGGGGTGAGGGCGCATTGCTTGCGAGGCACTGCCTCGCATGCGTCCGAACGCACAGCCGCCAGCGGCTGGGCCGGGCCGCGGAGCGGGACTTGCAGCGTGCCCCATAACCCCACCCCCACCGACCCACCCCAGAAACCCATCAGCCCCGACGATTCCCCAATCAGAACTTCGCGTTCAACGACATCCAGTAGCTGCGGCGCTGGTCCTTGGTCGCGTAGTCGTCCACGCAGTTGTATTCGCTGTCGCTGATCAACACGCACGACTGCGACACGAAGTCCTTGTCGAACAGGTTGTTGACCCGCGCATTGAGCGTCAGCCAACGGTTGATGTTCCAGCTGCCGCCCAGGTGGAAGATCGTATAGTCCTCGTAATAGCGCACCTGCGAGGTGCTCACCCCGCCCACGTTGCCCACCAGCGTGTCGCGGTAGCGGTCGTAGCGGCCTTCGCCGATCAGCGACAGACTCACCGCATCGTTGATCTGCCAGTTCAGGCTGGCATTGGCCATGTGCCTGGCCGGCGTGGTCGTGCCGCCCACCGGCTTGCCCTTGTCCACCCCGCTGGTCTGCTCGGACCTGGTATAGGTGTAGTTACCGCGCAACTGCAGGCTGTCCAGCAGGTCCACGTAAGCCGCGGCTTCAACACCGCGCGTTTCGGCCTTGTCGATGTTCACGCTCTGGCTGAAGGTGCTGTAGCCCAGTGCCGCCCAGCCCGGGCCCACGTCCACGCAGTACCCGCCGCCGGCCGGAGCCACTTCGCAGTTCGGGAACGTGCCGCCGCTGGCGATCTTGTCGTCGAACTTGTTGAGGAAGCCGGTGACATTGAAGCCCCAGTCGCTGCCTTCGTAGTACGCCGCCACCTCATAGTTGGTGCTGGTTTCCGGCTGCAGGTTCGGCGAACCCACCAGCGGCAGCACGCCCTGGCCACCAAAGCCGGTCACGCCGGGGAACAGCTGGTCCGGGCGCGGGGTCTTGTACCCGGTGCTCACGCCGCCCTTGATCGTCCACGCATCGCTTGCGTTCCACACCAGGTAACCGCGCGGGCTGACGTGGCTGCCGAAAATGTTGTGGTCGTCGTAGCGCACGCCCACCGTGGCGGTCAGCGTGTCGGTCAGCGCCCAGTTGTCCTCGGCGAACACCGACCACATCCGGTGCTGCTGCTTGACGTTGTCACGGTAGCCGGCGCCGTCCATGCCGAACACGCCGTCCACCATGTCGGTGTCGTTGTACTGGCCACCCACGGTCAGCTTGTGCGCGCCGAAGGTCATGTCCAGCATCGTGTCCAGCACGTAGCCTTCCAGCTCCATGGTGCGCAGCGGGCGCGGCAGGAAGGCCTGCAGGCGGGCCTGCTCGCTGGCGTTGAGCGCGGTCAGCGCATTGCCGCGGCCCGCGGCGCAGTTGGCGGCCGCGCCGGTGCGGCGGCATACGTCGTTCCACAGCGTCTGCAGGTCCGCGCGTTCGTCCAGGGTCAGCGGCAGCGAGCGGCCCAGGTTGTTGCTGGTGGTGTGGGTCAGCGTGGTCTGCCACGTGCCGAAGCTGTAGCGGCCCTGGTGGCTCAGCGCCAGCTGGTCGCGCTCGTAGCGCTGGTAGGCGGTATAGCCCACGCGCGGCTGCACCACGCGGCGGGTGATCGTGCCGCTGCCGTTCGGGTTGGGAATGGTCGCATTGCCCACGCGCCACAGGCTGGCGGCACTGTCCAGGGTGCCGGTCTGGCCTTCGCTGTTGTCGTACTTCTGGCGCGAGATGTCGTAGTCCAGGCTCAGGTCGTGGTCGTCGTTGATCGTCCAGTTCAAGCGCAGGCCGGTGTTCCAGTTGGTGTTGGCCACCGCCTTGCCGCCACCGCCGAAGCCGATGCTGCGTTCCCACAGCGTGCCGTCCGGCAGCGGCAGGTCGTCCCACTCCGGGTTGGACGCCTTGGCGTCGTAGTAGCTGCCGCGCACTGCCAGGGCCAGGCGGTCCTTGAGCAACGGGCCGGTCAGGTACACGTCGGTGGTGCGCGCATCGCCGAACTGGTCGTCCTGCTGCACGGTGAAGCCCTGGGTGACCGAGCCGTGCCAGCTGTCCTGGTTGCGCCGGGTGATGATGTTGATCACCCCGCCCATCGCATCGGAGCCATACAGCGTGGACATCGGGCCGCGCACGACTTCGATGCGCTCGATCGCATCCAGCGGCGGCAGGTAGGCGAACTGACCGCCGCCGAAGTTGTTCGGGTACAACTGGCCCACGTTGCTCTGGCGGCGCCCGTCGATCAGCACCAGGGTGTATTCGGACGGCATGCCGCGCATGGAGATGGTGGCGCGACCGTTCTTGTCGGTGGTTTCCATGCCCACGTCGATGCCTTCCACGTCGCGCAGCGCATCCACCAGGCTGGTGTACGGGCGCTTGCTCAGTTCCTCGCGGCTGACCACGCTGATGCTGGCCGGCGCGTCGGTGATCTTCTGCTCGAAGCCGGCGGCGGTGACGACCACCTTGTCCAGCGTGGTCGGCGCGCCGGCAGCGGCGCCGTTGGCGAAGGCCGGGGCACTGAGCGCGCCGAGCAGGGCGATGCTCAGCGAGCAACGGGAAAGGGACGTGCAACGACGCTGGCGCTGGGCCATGGCAATAACCTCGAAGGGAAGCAGACGGACGCGCGCGCGCGGTTGGCAGGCCACGCCACGCACCACAGATCAGGAAGGGACCCGCAGGGCGGGCAGACAGGCGGTGATCGGCATCGACGGCGCGTTGGCGCCGCAGGCGATGCGCGGGATCAGCCCTGCGGTGGCGCCTGGCCGCGCTGTACGCGCAGCCCCGGGGCCGATGGCAGCGGCGTGACCGGTGCCGAATCAACCGATGGCGATACCTGCGGCGGCAACGCGAGCATGGTGGCCATCAGCGCGCCCACTGCATCCACCGGTTCGGGCAACGGCGGCAGCGGGGTACGCGACGCCCGGGCGCTGGCCATCCGGCGCAGCTTGGCCGGTGCCTCTTCCTGCGGGGCGGTTTCGCCGCCGCCGGCGGGGCGTTCTTCCACCGGCATCTGCAGCACGATGGCGCTGCTGCCCGGTATGGCGTGCTCCAGCACCGGCAGGCCGGTGAGCAGCATCGCCAGCAGGGCCAGCCAGGCCAGCACGCTCGCCAACGCCGGACGCTGCCCGCGCACGGCGGGGGCGAAGCTGCGGTGGCGGTGCGGGTGGCGCAAGTGGGGGTGTCCGGTCTACGGCGGCCCGGAGGTTCGGGACGCAACGCGCCGGGATTGTAGTGAGATACGTTCCCGGGTGCAAATGGGAGTGATTTGCGATTGAGGGTGGTACACCTGCCTCAGGACAGGCGCCGGTGCGCTCAGACCTCGCTCCAGCGGCGCAGCAGGTTGTGATACACGCCGGTGAGCTGCAGCACGGCGGCCGCGTCGGCACCGCCGGTGCGCAGCGTCTCGATGGCGCTGTCCATCTCCAGCAGCATGCGCCGCGCGCTGTCGTCGCGGACCATGCTCTGTACCCAGAAGAACGAGGCAAGCCGGGCACCGCGTGTCACCGCGTTGACCCGGTGCAGGCTGCTGGACGGGTAGACCACCAGGTCACCGGCAGGCAGTTTCACCTCGTGCTCGCCATAGGTGTCGCTGACCACCAGTTCGCCGCCGTCATAGGTCTCCGGCGGGCTCAGGAACAAGGTGCAGGACACATCCGAGCGCAGGTGGGCACGCTGTTCGCCGTGGCCGGTGATCATCACCGCCCCGTCGACATGCAGGCCGTATTCGCCCCCGCCCTGGTAGCGGTTGAAGCGCGGTGGCAGGATCCGCAGCGGCAGCGCCGCGGCAAAGAACAGCGGGTGCCGTTCCAGCGCCGCCAGCACCACCCGCCCCAGCTCGGCCTTCAGGGGCGAGGCATCGGGTAGCTGCTCGTTGCGTTTGACCTGCGCGCCCTGCGCGCCCACGGTTTCGCGACCATCGGCCCAGTCCGCCGCCGCAAGCGCGCGCTGCAGATGGGCCAGTTCATCGGCGGAAAGTACGTTGGGAACATGCAGCAGCATGGCGGGATCCTCTGCGCGGCGCGGGGGCTGCCCGCGCCGCCCACGCATCAGAAGCGGTAGTCGGCGCTGAGCAGGAACGAGCGCGGCGCGCCCGGGGTGTAACGGTACCCGCTCTTGTTGATCGCAGCCACGTACTGCTTGTCGAACAGGTTGTAGGCGTTCAAGCGCACCACCAGGCGCGGGTTGATGGTGTACGAGGCGACCGCATCGTAGACCGTGTAGGACTTGGTGAATGCCGGGGTGCCCACTGCGCCATCGGTACCGCGATGCATCCGGCCCGCATACCGTGCGCCACCGCCGAGGGTCAGGCCGAACGGGAAGGTGTAGCTGGTCCAGCTGGTGAAGGTGTCGCCCGGCGTGTAGGTCAGGTTGCGGGTGCCGTCGGCGGCAACGTTGGCGCCTTCCTCCACGTCGGTATCGAGGTGGCTGTAGCCGGCGCTCACCGACCAGTTGTCGGTGATGCGGCCCACCGTGGACACCTCGATGCCCTGCACCGACTTCTTGCCGGTCTGGGTCGGGTTGCCGGCGTCATCGAGCACCTGGGTGTTGATCTCGTTGCTGACCTCGGTCTTGAACAGCGCCACGTTCAAGGCCAGTGCGTCGCCCAGGAAGCTCCACTTGGTGCCCAGCTCGAACGTCGTTGCCTTCTGTGGGTCCAGGCTGGGGTTGTCGGCGCTGCTGGCCGAGGCGCTCAGCTGGAAATTGCTGCCACCGGGGGGCTGCTGCGAGATGGCGTAGTTGGCATACAGGCTGACCAGGTCATCGACCTTGTACACCGCCCCCACTTTCCAGTTGAGCAGGGTGTCCGAATGCGCCAGCGACGGATTGGGGATCACCGTGCCGACTGGATTGCTGCCACAGGCCGGCCCGCGCCCACCGCAGACCGAGGCGCTCTGGTACTCGGTCTTGTAGTGATCTGCACGCAGGCCAGCGGTGAGCAGGAAGCTCTCGCCGATGGTGAGCGTGTCGAACAGGTACGCCGACGACGTCGTGGTCTTGCCATGGCTGTCGGCGCCGTTGTGTGCCCAGGTCAGGCCGGTGGCGTTCCAGTCCGGTGCGTACAGGTTGGCCGCTGACCACACGCTGCCGCCGGTGGCAGCCTGCCCGAAACTTTTCAGTTCTTCGCGGGTGAACTCCAGGCCGGTGCTCAGGTTGTGCTCGACCGTACCGGTGGCGAAGTCAGCGCGCAGGTTGAGCTGGTCGGTAAGGATGGTGTTCTGCTGGTCCTTGAAGGTCGGCAGGCTGCGCGCGAGGGTGTAGCTGCCCAGGTCGGCGGCGGAGGTGTAGCGGATGTTGCCGGTCGCCGCGCCATTGGCACCGCGGGTGCCGGTGCCCATGAAGGCGGTCAGCATGTAGTCCTGGTCGGTGCGGCCCCAGCGCGCGGTGTTGGTCAGGCGGACGTTGTCGTTGAGGTCGTGCTCGATGCGGAACGTGGCCATCTTCGCGGTGACGTCGTCGTGGTCGGCACGGGTACCGTAGAAGTTCTCCGGGTCCACCGGGTGGCCGGCCAGCTGTTCCAGCGTAGGCTGCGGCGTCCAGCCCGGCAGGCCGAGCGTGGGGACGCCGCCGTCGGGCACGTTGTCCTGTTCCACGTAAAGCAGGTTGAGGTAGTAGCGCGTGGCGGTGCCCAGGCCGAACGCAAGCGACGGGGCGAGGCCCCAGCGGCTGTTGTTGACATGGTCGCGGCCCGGCTGGTCGTTGTCCTGCCACATGGCATTGAGGCGCAGCGCGCTGGTCGCGCCCAGGGTCTGGTTCCAGTCGGCGGTGGTACGCGCCTGGCTGTCGGTTCCCGCCGAGACGGTGCCGGACACCGCGTCATGCAGGGTGGCCTGCTTGCTCACCATGTTGATCGCGCCGGTGGGGGCGGAACGGCCGTTGTCGGTACCGGCCGGACCCTTGGCCACTTCCACCTGTTCGGTATTGAACACATCGCGCGAGATCGAACCGATGTCGCGCACGCCATCGACGAAGATGCTGCTCGACGTGTCGAAGCCGCGCATGAAAATGCTGTCGCCGGTATTTGTGTTGCCGTTCTCGCCCACGTAGAACGTCCCCACACCCGGACTGTTGCGCAGTGCATCGGTCAGCGTGGTGGCACCCTGCTGGTTGAACAGATCGGCGGTGATCACCTGGATGGTCTGTGGCGTGTCCTGCAGCGACTGGGTGAACTTGGGCGAGGCGACCTTGTCGGCCTTGTAGCCGCGCACCCCGAGCACGTGCACCTGGTCCAGGGTCTGCGGCGTGGCGGTGCTGGACTGGGCCAGGGCTGTGACGGGCAGCGTGGCCAGGCCCAGGCCGGTGACCAGCCCGGCGGTGGCCAGGCAGGCGGCGCTGCGCGAAGAGGGAGAGTGCTTGCGGCTCTTGATCATGGAGGACAGTCCAGAAGGGCGAAGGTAGGGCAGCAGGGGCATGCAGCGATCGGACGGGGCGATCGGCGGTGCAGGCAGGGCAGGGCGAACAGGCGTGGCCGCTGGCTGCGCGACGCGCAGGCAGGGCCGGGCCACCACGCGGTGCGTGGCAGCCGGATCAGGCGTGGGGAGGGGCGTGGCCGGGGTTGAGCCGTAGCGACGGTTCCATCCGCTGCCAGCGCAGCGCATCGGCCGGCCACAGCGGCACTACTGCCACCCAGGGGGTGCGGCGCAGGCGCAGGGTCACGCCGTGGGTGCTGGTGTCGGGATCGGTCCCGCCTTCGGTGGCGGTAGACAGTTCACTGGCCGGGGGCTCCGGGCAGGGGGCCGGCGCCTGTGGCAGGGGGACGGCGGCGTTGTCCGGGGACAGGGCCATCGCCGACAGCGCCGACGCCTGGGGTACCAGCGGGATGCCGGCGCGTGCGCCGCTCAGCCAGCCGGCGGCCAGCAGCACCACGCAGAGCGTGGCCCACAGGGCAGCAACACCAAGGGCGTAACGGGTGGCGGACACGGTTTACCAGGCAGGCGCGGCCGGGCGGCCGCGGCGCACATGGTAATGCTAGCGATTCCCATTTTCAAAAGGGCGCTGTTCAGTCGCGGTCGTCGCGGGCCCAGACCCCGTCGTGTTCGCGTTTGACCGGGAACCTGGCCACCGGCGAATAGGCCGGGGCGCACAGGGCGCGGCCATCGCGGATGTCGAAGCGGGCGCCGTGCAGCACGCACTCGATGCTGGCCTCGGCGGTATCGAAGGTGCCCGAGGACAGCTCGAATTCGTCGTGGGCGCACTGGTCTTCCAGGGCGTACAGCTCACCGTCCAGGTTGAACACCACGATCGGGGTGCCGGTGACCTCGTCGAACGTGCTTTTCATCTCGCCCGGCAGCAGGTCGGCGCTGGCGCAGACGAAGGTCCAGATGTCGCTCACGCGGAAACCACCAGCGGCTTTTCCAGGATCTCGAAGCGCAGGTCGTCGCGCTTGGGGATGCCGAAGCGTTCGTCGCCATAGGGGAAGGGCTTCTTGATGCCGGTGCGTGCGTAGCCTCGGCGCTCGTAGAAGGCGATCAGCTCCTCGCGCACGTCGATCACGGTCATCTGCATCACCGGCACGCCCCATTCGCGGGCGGCGTGGGCCTCGGCGGCGTCCATCATCTGCTTGCCGATGCCGCCACCCTGCTGGGTGGGGTCGACCGAGAACATGCCGAAATAGCCCGTGCCGTTGTCGTCGGCTACGTGCGCGCAGGCGGCCAGCTGGCCCTCGCGCTCGGCCAGCAGGATGGTCGAACGCGGCTTGGCCAGGTCGGCCTGCAGGCCCTGCGCGTCGATGCGGGCGCCGTCCAGCAGGTCGGCTTCGGTGGTCCAGCCGGCGCGGCTGGCGTCGCCGCGATAGGCCGAGGTGACCAGCGCGATCAGGGCGGGGATGTCGGCGGCAGTGGCCGCGCGGAAGGTCAGGGTGCTCATGCCGCCCATTCTAGGCGGGGGGCGCGATGCCGGGTAGGTACCGGCCAGTGGCCGGTAGCCGCCTCAGCGCATGAAAAATTCCACCGGGAACGACAGTTCCACCGGTGCCTGGCGGTCCTCCG
>Ga0308161_1000782_pt1 | contig 44312 bp, 62 predicted proteins | sample PhyFR2_FD_201034 | JGI IMG/M metagenome (GOLD analysis project Ga0308161, IMG submission 201034) | Phyllosphere microbial communities from UC Gill Tract Community Farm, Albany, California, United States - DLSLF.R2 | ecosystem: Host-associated > Plants > Phyllosphere > Unclassified | place: USA...
TGCCGATGCGAACAAAATGCAGGTTGGCTACCGAAGCGCTTGACGATACGCAGTGCCATATCTGCACGCGAGCCGAACCTTGTGCCCGTTCATAGTGTTCAAGAACAGCCGTCTGCGGCAGCGGGGAATTTGCTGCCGCGGCAGTCGTACTGTAAATGCCAGTAATAGTGATCAGGTTAAGATCACTGGCGATCGCCGGATTTATTACCGGAACGGCATTGGCGCTGTTGCTTAACGGGGCCCAGTTAGTCGCCACAGTAGGAAGCGCGGTATTAGCCGACACCAGCGACTGGTAGATTGCGCCGTTGTACATAACCAGCGCCCCGGCACCGTAAGAAAACGCGCTGCCGCCGTTCTCTTCAGACGTGATAAACGGCTTCACTCCATTTTGCTGGATTTCCTGAACCGCCCGCGTGATATCATAAAAGAGCTGGTTCATTTTAAGCCGCTCGATACGCTTGGCTCCGGTATCAGTTAACGGATCAAGTGAGTAGGCCAGCGGATATCCCTGTACAAAAGATACTGATCCGTCGGGCTGCGAGGCTACGGGGATTGCTGCTTTATCGCCGCTGTCGGCGAAAGGTACGCGAATATAAGCCATGTTTTTAACCTGCGAATTGTGAGTGGACCTGGTCGAAATTTTCGCCGTAAGGATCGAACCCGAAAGCATTGCGCGGTACGATCAGATAACGTGCCTCTACGCCCGATGGTCTGGGGAGTATATCGAACTTCTGTATAATACTCAGCATGGAATCAGGCGGATAGTCGGTGAAAATGTATGTTATCGTCATATCCAGCCCGTCCAGGGCATAGGCGAAGCCTTCGCCAAATACGTCAGCCATGGCGCGGTTTATGTCAGGCATGGAACCACTGCTGGTTATCTGCCACATGCGCAGCTTTAACAGCTGTCGCTTCTGCTCAGTAGTAAGCGCGGCGACGTAGTCTGTATCGGTGGCAAAATTGCCGTTATCAAAGTTTAAGCCGTAAGGCGCAAACCCAAACGCCGGGTAGTCTTTAGGTGATGCTGTAACGGGGATATACAGCGGGAGGTTTAAAATTATCGACCAGACATTCAGGCCAAAATCATTGGCCGTATTCAGATTGAAAACGTCACGCTCCCAGTTCTGCCAGAACGCGGTATGCTGTTTTTCATACCACATCTGATATTTTTCCAGCAGTGCGCGCAGGTTCGGCGACTGATCAGACATCCATGGGATAACCTTCAGTACGTCCAGGGTGAAATCAAATTGCTGGATTCGCATCACGGCACCACCACAAGAATATCAGTTGCGTCGAGTATCGGCTTCTGATTCAGGGCAATCTCTATGGTTGAGACCTGCCAGTCTGGCGATACCGTTTTTAGTGCGACTTCAACCTTCTTGATAAACATTCCAGGGGCTGCGAGGTTAGCAGCAGCCGCCAGCTCGAAGGGAGACACGTCTTCGCCCAGGGTAAACCCCTGCTCATCGCTGAGCCCGTTGACGTAATTAAGCACTGCAGCCCGGATAGTTCCCGAGGGATTAGTAACATTCCCGGTCGCACTTAACGTAAACCTTACCATTACCGGCACCGCAGTGGGGCGGTCGAATTTTACGGTAGACCCCTGTTTACTGAAAGGATCTGTTACCGGCACCTCTACGGCGCCGTTCCAGTTAGCGCCACCAGTTTTAGCGCTGTAGAGCGCTTCCGCTACGTCTATATTTTCACCACCGTCTACGCACGCCCATACGCTATGGGCTACAAGGGTTATCCCGTCGATCACCTTCGTTGTATTTTCGACGTTCTCGCGGAAGGACAGGGATAATACTTCGGGCAGCGCTCGGACGTTACTGTAAACGGCTTCCGCTATACTGCGACCCTGTAGCGCCAGCGTTTCTTTACGTTCGCGCCGGGCCTGTATGTCACTCTGCGAAGGTAATCCCTGAAGACCTGCCTGCGGGTTATTGCTGGTTTCCCAGCCGACTGCAGTATAGCCATCGACGGGAACTGTAAGACTGCCCGCAGGCGCAGGAATTGCTCCTGGTTCCAGCGCCTGAAATATAGCGGTGGCCTGGCCGTTACTTCCGATCACGGCGGTATCAATTAGCTCGAAAATATCCTTGCCGGTAGAGGTAGCTCTGCGGCTGCCCGAGGGGATAATAGCGCCGGGGCTGCCGGTCAAAACTACATTGTAAATGGTGGTGTAAGTAGCCTGTCGCCGTTTCCCGCCGGTGAAGCTCCAGATATCATCCAGAAACACACCACCTGCGATGTTAGGGTTAATCTGGTTAGCGACGGCGGCGTTATTGGCTACTACTTCAGAGCGTACCGCCACCTCCTGCCCGATCATCAGACCTTGCGGCGTTTCGTCGTTTACGTCCAGATCCTGACCGAAAAGCTCTTTCCACTCGCTCTGAGTTTCCAGTTTTATTTCAGCGGTATCCGGCACGATTACGCCCGCCGGAGACAGGTATTTATATTCTTCAGCCATTGGACACTATCCCCGGACCGTAAATTGTGGATATGTTTGCGGTGTAGTTAAGCTGTTCACCGGAAAACGAAAACTCGACGGAAACGACTTCAGTTACCCCGGGTACCGTCAGAACCATCTGACGAATGTACATTTCGTAAAGGGAAAGATCCTTATCTTCCATTACCTTAAAGAAGGGCGCTCCTCTCGATTGCGCGTAGGGTAATTCACCGAGGTTAACCAGGCAGGCGCGACGGCATGACGTAATACACGCTTCAAGGTCCGTAGATATCGCCACGTTACCTGCACTGTCAAGAAAGATATCGTTAAGCCCGTTACTTGATAACGTTCTCATGGATTTTTTGCCGCCCCTATAGTATCGCCGCTGCTGTCATCGTGGATATGACCTATCAGTTTAACGCCGTTTTCTCCGGTAAACTGAGGCGCGGTGATAGGTTTATTGCAGGTTACCCCGTCCGGCGTAATTGTGAAAATGCACCCTTCGACATTTATCATAACATGCGCGGGCTTCAGCGCGATAGCGGTGCCGCCGTCAAGGGTCTGAAGTACCGCCGCCTCCACGTCATCAACAGCCCAGCCTTTCATTACATCCGGATAAAAAACCCCGTCCGCGAAATCGTGCATTCGCGGGATATTTCCGCGTTCCGAGGTATAAGACTGCAGGAACAGCGATATATCCCTGTCACTTGCTTTTATCCACCCCAGGTCCCCTTTTTTAAGGGGGAAGTTAAGAACCATACCGCCACCGCCGATCTGCACTACAGGGACTTGTGCGGGTGCCTGCATCTGCACATTAAGCCCGTTGGTGTAAGTCAGCTGGTAAAGTATTTCCACCTGAGCCCGGTTCTGGTCCCGGTTATAGCTGATGATCCGCGCCGGCAGTTGATTATGCATTTTTTGCAGCGCTTTTTTAATGAGAAAGCCGACCGCTCCGTCCGCGTCTTCATCTTCTCCAGGCCGGCGGCTAGGAACTGGCGGGTTTTGGTTTGGCATCTTTTTCACCCTTTTTCCGCTTTAGGTTTGGCCTTTGCATCAGCTGCGCGTTTTTCCTGGATAGAGCGGATATTATCATTGTTACAGCTTAAGTCGAGATACCAATCCTGCGCGCGGGTAGCAAGGCTCACCCCGATATTATAAATGACATACTGCCCGTTAGCGGCCGGGTTTATATCAGACTCGATCTGGATAGCATCACCGACGTTAACGGTAGGGTCGAATAACATCCGTACTTTAACCCCTTTATCATCCACCAAAGGCGAACCGATCATCTGCGTTCGACTGCTTAGCACCCGGGCGCGACCTTTGTTAGCAGCACCTAAATTTTTTACTACCAGCTGATCATTATCAATAAATGCATCCACGTCGCCGACCAGAGCCAGTTGATTTACCTGGCGCGCTGCGCTGCCGTTGTAAAGGTAGTTAGCGATCGTTTTATCAGTGGCCTCAAAGCGGAGGGGTACGCCATAATCATCTGCCACCATTTTTGCCAGTGTAGACAGGGAAATTGTCGGCGGAGACTGGCGCGCGACGAACGTGTATTTTATGTCGTCACTGGTCAGCGCCTTCAGTGTCAGGCGAATGTCCGGCAGATCGCTCGGACTGGCAGCCGCTATGCCGCCACTGAATATCCGCTCGACCCCGGTGGAAGCGCGGCCGGCTAATACCGTCAATAGCTTCTTCTGGGGATTAGGGTTCCAGGGGCTGCACTCAGTCAGCAGGTAATTGCGTATGTCAGGACGCAAATTAGTCAGAACCGCATCGCAGGTATTTTGTTTTCCGTCGGCGCTGCGGTTTATTTTAACGGACATATCCCCGCCTTCATAAACCCGGAGCTGCCCATTAACTTCGACGCCTATCCTGAGTACCCGATCATCCATTGCGCAATGTCTCCATTTCCTCGACAGTCAGATAGAAAAGCTGCTGAGTGCTGCCGAACTCGGACCAGTAAGGCATTTCGTCGTTTAACGTTGTGAAAACGAAATTGCCGGCTTCGCGCGGCCCTTCAGGGATGAGGGGAACTGAGGCGACCGCCCGCCGTCCCTCGATAACGGTAACTCCGTCTCTGACGATAGTCGCCGCCATTATTCCATTACATTCCAGTAGCGATATCTGATGCAGGATATTATCAAGCATTATAGACAGCGACTGTTTTTCAACCTTCTGGAGCGGGATCAGTATCATAAAAATATATCCGAAAGAACGCTATTTTTCTGTTTGGCTGATGCCTCTGTTCCGCGTTTCTGTCCGGATTTAACAGTAGAGGCGTCCTGTTTAGATCCTTTGGTTCCGGCTGAAGCCTGGCCTTTCTTAGACGGCGCGACTTCGGTAGCTGGCAGGGATTGCACGTCGGCCCGGAACCACTTTACCTCACGGAAGCTCAGCGCAATAGCGATAGAATCCCCGGCCTCGGGGGTTTCTTCATGGGGCATTGATTCGATATACTGATTAGCGTAGCTGCCTGTTTTAGTCTGCACGATCAAGGGTGTAGACTTCAGGAAGGCATTACGAAGCGCCGCGTACGTCTGCCCATACGCTTCGTCGGTAATGATAGCCGCGAACTGAATCGCTATGGGCTTGATTATTTTCTGGTCGGCTACTTTCGTCCCGTCTTCGAGTTCATGTTCAAACAGTGTGGATTCTTCGCGCACTGTCGCCCGCATAACGCGCGCGTTCTGAAAAAGGCTGTTACCTTCAGCGTCGGTTATGCGCACCACGTCCCGAGCCAGTGAACTGCCGATAATCGCAGAGGCAGCCTGCGCAGCCCCGATAAGCTGATTAAGAATTCCCATTAGTGGCTGATCCCGTCGTCGTGCTGGGCTACAGTGTTTTTCCACTGCTCGCCGATACCGCCGGTCACTGCCTCATTAATTGCGGCAGGATCGGAACTTTGCGTATGGATTTCCATTCTATCAATATGCACTGGAGCATGCGTTTCTACAACACGGGTTGAAACGGAACTGGAAGAGCCCGCGACCGAGTTTATAGGTGAAGCTGCAGCGGCGGCCATGACAGCTTTTGCTGCCCCCGGGGCTGAACTTGAATTAGGTAAAATGCCATCCGGCTCCTGTTTCGTAACCGGCACTGACGGAGGAACTCCGGTAGCCGCTGCCACATCCCCGGCCAGGTCGCCCGCCTGAACGCCCAGACGCCGCTCTGCACCGGTGCGCATACGTGAAATTCCCAGGGCTTTTTGCGCGGCTTCAGGTACCGAATCGACGATACTGTTAACGATGCCGGCAAAGAGATCACGGAAGAAATCACCGATCTCAAGGCCCAGCGACCGGAACCAGTTAAACAGCCCGGTGAATGCAGTTTTGGCGTTTGCTACCAGTTTATCCAGCGCCGGGTTGAGTGAGTTAATGTAATTAACAACGTCGTCAAAGGTCTGTAACGCCTGGTCTTTAACCTCAAGGAAAGCATCGCGCATCCAGATGATCTGACCGCGAACTTCTTCCAGCACTTTTCCGAGTTCAGGGAATTTCTTAACCAGTTCCCCTGTAACGGTAGATGCCGTCGGGTCAGTGAAATACAGGTACACGTCTTCAGCTACCAGTGCCACCGCAGCGACAGCGGCTGCCAGAGCGACCCATGGCCACGTAGCCGCCAGCGTTGCCACTGCCAGGCGCCCGGTCGCCAGAGTTGCCTGAACAATGGAAGGGATGAGCGCAGTAGCAATGACGGTCGCAGGGATAGCGAAGAATGTTGCGAAGGCGACCTTATGTTGATTCACATAGTCAATAATGGCATTCAAAGCTTTAAAGAATCCGGCCACATAGGGCAGCACGCCGCGAGCTATTGATTCACCGATCCCTGATAAAACGAGCGACAATTTTTGCTGTTCGTTCTGCAGCTCCTGCGCCGCTTTCGCCTGCTCTGCCGTCATGACTCCGTTACGGCGCACCAGTTCAAGCCGTTCCTGCAACGCCTGGTTCCCTTTGGTTAACAGTGTCAGAAGTTTGGGGTCATTGATACCTAACTGACGGATCAGGAATATCGCTTTTTCTGGCGACATACCGTCTATGGCTTTACTCAGCCCCTCGAAACCTTGAGTAGCATTTATCATGTTACCGTTGGCGTCTTTGAGGCTTACCCCCAGTTCTTTGAAGGTTTTGGCGCGTTGGGATTCTGCGTCTGAGGCACCTTCGCCAATCGCCTCTGCCAGGTCAACGAACAGATCGCGGGTCTCGTCAGCCTCATAGCCTGCCGACTGCAGAACCTTAGCGTAGGCATCGTACTCTTCGACGGGGATATTGAGCGACTGGGCGTTGTTCGCAGTGGAAACGAATCCTTGTATACGCTCCCACGCAGCGGCGACTGAACCCAGCGCCGCGACAGCTGCACCGGCAGGAAGTATAAGGCCGCGAAGGTTGTCTTCTATACCGCCCAGCGCCCGGCTGGCAACGTTACCTGCGCTCTGGGTAAGCTGCCCCATGCGCGTTACATTGCGGCCTACAGTCTCGGTCGACTGTTTGCCTTCTTCTTTCAGGTCGTCGAAAGCCTCGCCAGCTTTATTAATTCCCTGTACTGCATCTTTTGAATCTGCCTTCAGGACGAAGAAAAAGCTGTCGAGGATACTCATATATTACCTTTTATTTTTGGTCTGCTCAGACGCCCACCATTCGTTAAACTTGGACGTAACCACGACTTCCCAGATCAGATAAGCCTCTTCAAGCGTGAGGCTACTCTTTAATTCTGTGAGGGTGGCTTTTCCGCTTGCGATAATGACCGCAATGAATCCGTCAGCGTTGACATAATCAACCTGGTTAACATCGCTTTTAAACCGCCGGAGGAAACTGAGCGTACGAACTTTTCGAAGAAAGAGAAATTATATTCAAGGATCGCTTTTTCGAGTTGCATCAGCGACTCTGCGTCCGGAACGTGGTTATCAATCAACGCCTGAGTAGTCAGGCGGATAGGCTCGCCGTCTTCCCTGGTAGCGGCAACAAACCCCATCGCTTTGATCATGATTTTCTCATTCTCAGCGTACTGGTTCTGTTCCCACTGTTTAGCCATCGCAGCAACGCTGGTCGGGTACTTCGCAGCAATCTCCCTGCCAGTTACGGCAGGGAATTTGCTTATCGTGTACACGCGTACGTTACCGTTCCGATCGGTGATTTCCACCTCTTGCGGTTCGATAAGTTCAGCCATTATCGGGCCTCTGTGCTTGCTTTGTTCTCAAAGCGGAAGTTATACGTCTTGCTTTTCAGGCGGCCGGAGGACCCTACTGAACGCCCTGGCGTAGCTGAGAAGATGATCCCGGGGAACAACGTGATAGTGCTGCCATCCGGGTACATGCCAACCACGGTAATAATATCTTTAGCCGGACGTTTACCGCGCGCGGCACGGTTAGCTTCGTAAAGCACCGCCAGATTTTTATCATCTTCGCTGTTCGGAATAACCGACATTGCGAACGGAATCGGCGCCGAAGTTGACCAGCTAATCATATCCCCGTTCAGGCCGTTAGCCGCGTCGTTGATCTGCAGTTCTGGCAGGTCGAACGGGTCGGCGTCGTCGGCGAAAGCAGTTACAGTAAAACCGGCCGGAAAAGTCTTGGACGCGATAACCCGGACGGATAGGCCGAAGCCTGCTACATCTTGCATAATAGTCCCCTTAGATCAGGATATCGCGGCCAGTGATTTTATTCACGGCATCCGCTTTACTATAGAGAAGGGTGTAATCGATCTGATACTCGGTTACGCCGCTGGCCGCATTGGTCGTCTGGGTGACTACTGCATCAATCCAGTACCCCAGATTCTGCACCTGGTGCCACGCACGCTCATCGTCGGTGATCTGCAGGATATACGCTTTCTGGTCGGACGTCAGGTCTTTACCGACTGCGAAGGTGCCATTAAACAACGCGCGGTTGATAACGTCCTGCAGACTACCCAGAACCATTCCCCGGCCTTCATCAGTAGCAGGGATTAGCGGCAGGTTTAGCAGCAGTGCCATAAGATTTGAAGTCGCTGCTGACTTGAACCACATTTCGTTACCAAACACGCCCATCTGCGATGGAGTCGAAGGGGTGCCTGCCACTACGCCACGCTGATAGAAAGACAGATTCTGCCCTGCCGTCTGCGTCTGGCCATAGTAGTTAATGCGCAGCCCGTTCAGTTCACGGGAGATAGCGGTATCGGTCACTTTAGGGGCTACACCGCTGAACACGTTGAACATGTAATTAGGTGCGGCATTGCGCTTTGTGTAATCCGTGGCCGCCAGGATAATCCCGGGGATATCTTCGTCGTGGTCCGTGTTGGTGTCATTAACCAGCGTCAGACACACGCCGCCGAAGGTAGCCAGCGCTGAACTGTAGGCGGCCCGATCAGCGTACTTAACTGGCACCAGCGCAAAATATTTTACGTTTTGTGCATGTACCCATGCGCCGATCTCCGTCCACTGTTCAAGCGTCAGGGCGTCGATAAAACCTAACGACCCGAAGTTATCGCTGAGAACGGTAGAGGCAGTAACGGCCTGAAGCGGAGACTGTGCCGCCGCGCCGCTGCCGAAGGTAGCCTGACTGGTCCAGCCTGAAGGGCTGACAATGCTCGATCCCGCCGTCGGTGCGCTGATGATTACTGCTGCAGGAACCGAAGTAGCGCCAGGGAAAGAAGCATTGAAGCGCTGTCCGACGTTATCAAAGCTGACAGTCGCGCCGGCGAAGTTGCTGCCCGCCTCTGCACGGATCCCCGTCTGGATGATTGACGCAACGTCAGCTAGTGACGCAGCAGCAGTGAAATCCAGATCTTCAACCTGGGCAGACTGCGTGCCAACCTGCAGATTAAATGCACCGTCTACGATTGCCTGCCACGTGGCAAGAAGCGTTACCGGCGTTGCACCGCGGATAGACGGAGCTTCGTTGGATTCCGAGAAGTGCGCGAAGCTCAGTTTTTTTGGTTTGGTAACGATTTTTGATACCCAACCAAAATACTTAGTAGCCCGGCGATACTCGTCCGAGTTAGTGCCAAATAAAGTTTCAACGTCGGCGAGGGTGGTAACTTCAACCACTGAACCGGCCGGAATGGCGGGGTTAGTAGTGAAAAATCGGGTAATCAGTTCGCGCTGTGCGACTGTAGTCCCCGCCCCGACGCCGCTTGTGATATCGACGTATTCAGTGATAGAGATGCTCATTTGTAATCCTCTGAGGATATTAAACGGGGTAGATCTTAACGCCTGTTGATGTTACCACACCGACAGAAATAATAAGTTCCTTCTTAACGACAACGATAATATCGAAACTCGGTTCAGGTTCCCAGTTATCATTTTCATCCTGAACATAATTTGACCGAATTTCCCCGATATGCTGGATTCCGATCCCGGCTTCTTTACACGCGTCAAGCATTAACCGGCTTTGCAATATCATCGCAGCAGTATCAAGCAGATCGTTAGCCGTCAGGGATTCGCTGTCTTCGAGCTCGGTTGGCACCAGTGCGTTAAACTGGAAGCTGATTGCGTGGTTCTGGACGTTCGTATCACGGGCTTCAGTTTCGGTCAGGCGGAAGTTACGCGATTGCCAGCCCACCCGAGAGGAGCCTATGCGGTGCATAATGATAGCAGGCTGCGCTGGCGCCGCGCTCTTCGTGCTGGCGTAATTACGCTTGACCCGGACGTCATCGCGGCCAGTGGCAGCAAATCCCTGTAGCAGCACGGAGCGGATCAAGGTGAAAAGCTGAATCTCGTTCATTCTTTCACCGCTATCACACGCACCCAGCCATCCTGAACTATCCAGCTGGTTTCCTCCAGTACGGTGAACTCTGCCCCGTTCCATGTAACGCGGTCACCCTGTCCGCCACGGTAGGCGCCATGCATATCCGCAGTGCTTATGATTTTGATGTAGGTTTTACCGACGGTAAGCCCCATCTGCTGGATATCCCGGAACGGCACAGCCTGAATCGAGCAGTTAATTAAGGGAACAGGATCAGCGTAGACAGGGATTGTTTTACCGGACGAGTTTTCACCTTCGCCGATAAACTTTTTAACTGTGGCGCCGCGGGTAGGCTGGATAACGCGCAGAGCCTGTAACAGGAGATTGCTGCCGGGAACCTGCATTTTATTTTTTCCCTGTCTGATGGGTAAGCGTGGTGATCATTAAAGTAGTCGCGACCAGTGGCTTCGTGCCAGAAACCCCTTCGCGTTTACGGGCTGCGATAGTCGAGTCTTTAAGCGCCGGAGAATTTACCTCAGATATTTTCTGCCGTACGCTGCCCGCCGCAGCACTTCCTATGGCGTCCAGTACCTGAAAAGGCGTATACCGGCCATCGGCTACGGCTTTAAATCCGCTGGCAGCGGCCGCGCTCCACTCTGCCCGGCCTTCAGAAATGGCAGGTCGCATGTAAGAGCGGGGAGGTATTGATTTGCGGGATGACCCGAATTCCTGGGTCGTGGCAGCCAGTGCGACAGGCGTGCCGTCAGGGTATCTTGCAGAATCAAACCAGCCTACCCGCGTCTCGGTTTCTCCGAGTTCGGCGAGGCGTTTAGCCAGATCCTGCCAGCCCATCAGAAACCCCCGCCGACTTTACGGAATGCGCGCCTTTCACTTGTACCGCCGATGTAGCCGAAGCTGCGGGAGAAACGCGCCAGCAGTGCGCCCAGCTGTTCCCCGTACGGGGATTTATCCAGCCAGGCGGTGAATGATCCTTTAGAGGCGGTGTTAACGGCGAACCCGACAGATATGCCGTCAATGCTGGCGCTGGTCATAACGCCTGTTGCGGTCTGACCCGGCACAAACGCTGTGCCGTTCAGGTAAAGAAGGTGTGCAGTAATCAGCATTTCCATTAAGGCAATGCAGTTTTCGCAGCGGTACCAGCGGGCAGAGAAGCTGATATAGCAGCTGGCCATATCTGCAGCCGCGTTAATAGCGTCCGCAGGATAAAACGTTTCGTCGGTAAAGGCCGGGAAGGCTTTACGGAAGGCTGCTATATCAATTGCCATGATTACTCGCTTTTTGTTTTCTTAGGCGGTTTTTTGCCTTGTTTTTCAAAATCGCTGTCGGTCAGCTGGGCACCGCCGTCTTTTTCTGCCAGGTCAGAAGTCGCTACGTCTTCAGCGGTTTCCTGGCTGGCTTTGCGGGCCTTCTCATCCACGGCAAAGAAACCGGCTTTAATCCCGTCCATGAACGCAGGAACGGTTTTCAGGAACTCCAGCTCTTCAGCCGTAACGGTAGTCGCAACGCCGCGCGGAGTGATAAAGTTTTTCTCGCGCTGGATGCCGGAACCGCCTTTGATAACAACAGCTGCGTCATATTTGCCTACGCGAGGATGAGCGATCCACTGAGGATAAACCTGATCGGCGCTGGCGGTTGAGTAAACTACTGGCATAAATATTCCCCGTTTCAATTAGGGTGAGCGGGGATTTCTCCCCGTCACGATTTTTAATCAGATACCGCTTGCACGATATACCGCGTAGCCACGTTTTACAATCAGGCCCGAGGTTGCGTTACTGAAATCCTCAGTAACCACTTTACAGCTGGTATCAATGCCCAGCACGCGCAGACGTGACTGCACGACCTGCATCATGGTGCCGCCGCCGTCTGAACCGGTATCACCTACGACGTCTGCCCACATCACGAAAGCATCCTGGCCTGCGTTGACGTTGTTCAGTTCGTACATTGGTACGACGGTCGCGTTCGGATAGTTAGCTTTCAGCCAGTCGAATACAGTTTCACCGGTCATGCTGCCATTGTCCGGGCTGTTCATGAAGTCGATTTTTTCGCTGGCGACTGCGATCATGATGCGGTCGCGCTGCGGGTCGATACGCTCTTTCGAGTTGGTACGCAGGTAAGAGAAACCGATCAACAGGTCTTTGATCATTTCGTTACGCGTTTTGGTATTCCACTGCGAGCTGCCGGAAGCACCAACCGGAACCGTCACATAACCAGGCATAGCCGGATCATTCAGGAAGCCGTAGATCGGACGATCGTCGCCCATGTTATAGCCGGCGAAGGCCACCATGTTACGCGAATGATCCAGAGCTTCCTGCGCTGCGCGGCGTTTGGTATCAGCAGAATTGATACCGATGCGGCCAGAACGAGCCGCTTCCAGTTCCCCGACTTCCAGGCCTGCTTCAAAGCGTACGACGCCGCGCATAACGTGCTCAATGCCCCAGGAGGAATTAACCGGCACGTTATTATGGTCGCCGTACAGTTCAGCATGGCCCGTCAGGCGCAGGACTTCCATGATCAGCTCAGCATCTTCCCAGCTGCCGGCGGTAGTTACGCCGAAAAACTCATCGGCTTTATTCGCGCGGGTAGCGTATTCGATCTGGCCAGGCAGCCAGGTCTGCAGGAACTGCGAAAGTGCCGGAATCGACGCTGGCAGGCCGGGGATTGCGATAGCCGCATCCTGACCGTACGCGCGCTGATAGGTTTCAATCGCGTGCTGGCTGACGTGGATACCGAGCTTGCCCAGTGCCTGCACGTTAGGCGCACTATCCAGAGCAATGGCGCCGCTCTGAATTTTTTCGCGCAACGTAGCAGACAGCTTGCGGGCTTTCTCAGCAGTAAGCGCTTTATGAATTGCGGTAAGTTGTTTCATCTTTTAATCAGCCCTTATGCTGAGGCAGCAGGAGTCGGCAGCTCTTTCAAGCTAACGACAGCTTCGCCGGTTGTTACGTTGTAGCGAACCACTTTAGCGCCTGGGATCAGCGTATGGTTAGCCGGAGCGACCTGTGCAGGAGCAGCAGCGAGCTGACCGTCTGCAGCATAGGCTACGCCGTCACCGATAGCAGCGCCGGTAGTCAGCAGCAGCAACAGGCCGGGGTGTTCAGTCACGCCAGATACAATGGTACCTGCCGGAACCGTGTCAGCAACGGTGCCGGGCAGAACAAAGCCCAGATGCTCTTTCGGATAGCAGAGGATCCCTGCAAACACACCATCACCGCCGACTTCCGCCAGGCCGTTCTCACCTTCGATATGAGTCAGCGCGCGACCGAATACGTTAGCGGTTGCAGCAGAATTGAGCTGCAGAGGTTGTGCATTTTCGCTGCCCCGAACACCGAGATAGCTTTCACCGACGATGCCCCATGGCATGGCGTCCTGTACTGAATTTGGGAATGGCATAGTAGACCCCTTAAAGATCGTCGATTGCTTTCGCGTTGCTGCCTGCTGGCTGCGCCGCCTGATCCATACCGAACGCGTAAACCGGCGCCGGCGCTTTATCCAGACCGGCTAACAGGCCGTTCAGGGTTGCGATTTCCTGACCTTTCGCGGCGGTCACGTTCAGCTTTTTAAGGCCATACGCGGCTACCTGGTCGGTCGTCATGCTGTCCATGGCAAACGCGCCAGTGTGTTTCGACACGCGCTGATACAGGTCGTTACGCATAGCGATCGCCTGCATAACCACGCCAGAATCCATGCCCTGAGCAACCTGTTTTTCCAGCTTCGCAATGCGCGCCAGCAGCGCCGCACTGTCTTCAGCTTTAGCCGGAACGTCAGTAGTTTCGTCTTCAGCTTTAGGTGGCATCTGCGGTTCGGTAGAAGCCGGCGGGGGAGTAGTTTCATCAACAGCAGGGACTACCGGATCAGCAGGCGGGGTGGCTTGCGGGTCGGCGACGACAGGCAGAGGCGGGGTCGCCAGTGCTTCTGCCAGTTTGCTTTTATCTTCTGGCGTCAGCGCATTAATAGCTGCGATCAGTTCTTCCAGGGTCATGTTTTGAGCCTCGATAGTAGGAATTGCGCTGTCCATGACAGCCACGTCTGCGCCCGTGCGGCCTTTTTCGACCAGCGCCAGGTGATTTCCGCGCAGATTGCTCTGCACATATGAATAATTAATCCCCTGCCACTGTCCCGGGGAATACACATAATCGTACAAATAGCCGGGGGATAGCTGAACTTTACCCGTATTAAAGGCGTCAAGCAACTTTTGCGAGTAGACGCGCAGGTTAGCTTTGAGATATGGCGCCTCGTAGTAGACATTTTCCCCGGTAGTGCCGGTCAGCGGCAGGTCGCCGGCGTCGGTCCCTTCGACTCCCAGCCACTGATGCTCATCAATAAAGGGCATCAGTTTAAATGAGTCGATTGTTTCCTGACGTGCCAGCTCGCTGCCCGGACGGTAAACTTTTACAATATCGTTCGGGTCACCTGGGTAGCCGGGGATCTGCGAACCAAGATAATCGTAGACGCCCTCTTTAGAAATGGGGTTTCCCTGAATGGTCATGTAACCGTTCTGGTCAAACTGGCGCGCAGACTTATCCATTGCACGGGCGCCGTGATACTTTTTGCGGGCTTTCTTATTGGCTGGCATCTGGGCTCGTCCCGAAGTCAAGGATCAGGCGGAACGTACAGCGACAGTTTACTTCTTCTGACGGCTGTACGTAGTTTCCGCCATTATCACCGACGGGCGCCCCTTTGCGCAAGTCAAACTCTTTCCCGTGATAATCAAGGTGGCGGCGGCGAGGCTGCTTATCCCCGCCTCCTGCGTGACTGTGGACCCATATCGCGCGCACTGGCTGCGTGCCGCTGACTCCGCCTGCCGCCGCTACCGCGCGATTTATGGCCGCGCCCTGATAAGTCTTGCGGGTCTGGTCAAGCGCAATAAGTTTAGCGCGGCGGTCCGTTATCCCGTTAACTTCCTTCAGGCGGTCGAGGATATCGTTAAAGCTACCCTGTCCGCTTATCGAATCCTCGACCGCTTTCCGTATTTTATCAACGTGCTCAGCAGGGATACTTTTTATCAGCGCCGCGTTTTCTGTTGCTGCCTGGCGATAGAAAATCTGAACCGAGTCATCCGGCGCCCCGATACCGAGGTTTTTAAACTTCTGGTCAGTGCCTTTCTGTACTCCGTCAAGCATTGGTCCGAACATCGCTGGCGCGGCGGCTTCGAAAAGCGCGCCGAACCGGTCTGACAGTTCGTTAAGGGTCTGCCTGATATTACTGCTGCGGCTCAGTGCCTGCGCTACCCCTTTCGTCATCCACCGGGTTAGCTTGCGCAGGCGCCGGCTGTACTCCCTTTCCAGTGATAAGGGATTCGATAGCGGCTGCGAGAGCTCGGTCTGACTCGGATTCTTCGCCATTCTCTTCTGCTTCCTCTTTCATGTACTGTGACCAGCCCGCGCTTTCATCGTCAGCCAGTTTGCGTTCAATGGTTTCCTGAGATACCACGCCCAGCGTCTGCCAGATCTGAGCTTCCTGCGCTTTAACAAGGTTGGTATCTGCCTGTTCTTTTTCGCCCGGTTCGTCCAGCGGATTCCAGACGATCTCAAACTCTTCGACGTCACCGAATTCTGACTTCTGGGCCAGCATATAATGCCGGTCAAGCAGCGGCGTCATATGGTGTTCCTGGATAGATGCCAGTGTTTCACGATAGGCAGCGTTCTCGAATTCCCCGGTAGCATTAAACCCTTTCGGACTGGTACCGATCAGCTTCGTCGCAGGGACTTCGGCGACGGCCGCGACTAACTGATACTCGGTCATGATAACCGCGTCCACGTCTCCGAGGCTAGTCTCTGACTGTTGATACTCATCATCCTTGTCGATCGGCAGCACGCCGTAGTTATCGCGACGTTCCACGAATTCGAGGATCTTTTGCGTGAATTTATCCGGGTCGGCCGCCGCCGTTTCGAGATCCGTTTTAACGACGTTCATACGCTTAGTAAGCAGCAGCTGGGGCGCTTCGTTGGCGCTGCGCTCCGCCCCGTAGACACGTTCCCAGATTAGCTGGGGCAACGGAAGACCGCCGAAGTTATAGGTCGGCTTCAGCGCGTCCGGCACTTCTGAGTAGCGGATGATGACCAGATGCGATCGGTGAATTCGACGTGAACCGACCATCCAGTAAGTGGGCTCGTAGAACGTGCAGCTGGTAGGGTCGGTTACGTCCGCGCCTTCGAGCTGGGGCGAACACCACATCGGGTCAACCTGAGAAATGCCGCGGTAGCTGCCCCGCAGCACGCCATCAATATTGAACGGCTTCTCATAATAAAGCGGGTCTGGCGAGTCAACGACGAATAGCGCCAGGCGGGTGCCGAACACCCGGTTAAAACGGGCGTATTCTTCGACTTTCTTTTTAATCTTCCAGGCTTTATCCAGAGCCTGAAGTTTTTTAAGCCGCGACTCATCGACGTTAATTTTCCATCCGTTACGGCAGGCGTCTTCTGCAGGGATTTTGCAGGCCCGGTTAATGAGCCACTGCTGCGACATTACCGCACACATCTGGTGGCTGATGAATCCCTGCGACAGGAACCAGCCCGCAACGTTAAGAGGCATACCGCCAAAGCTGGTGAAGCGGTAAGGTGCGCTGTCTACCATCGCGCCGCAGTCTTCGTCCATCGCTTTCCCGGTGCCCGGGTGTAATTTACTGACCGCCTGGACCGGGAAAGCAACTTTGCTCAGTGTTGACATATCGACCGGAAAAGCGCGATGAGTTGAAAAGAACGTGCCCGAGGCTTTCTTTTTCTCAGGTGCCGGGGCTGCAACTGCTTCCGCGACTTTGCTCTTACTGAAAGGCCACCATTTAAAATTCATCCGAAAGTTCCCCGGCGTTTTGTGTTCAGAATGTCGTTAATGGCGTCCATCATAGGATCAATCTGGTCGTCATGGGTATTAAAATCGGCAGTTACCTCTTCACACTCCATCAGGAAATCAGAAAGCCATGGCGCCTCTTCCGGAATATTGACGTATCCTGACTCAATGTAGCCCTGAATATCCATGAAGCGGGTATATTTATCTTTAGAGCGCTGGATCCCTTCAACAGGGATGCGTCCTTTTTTGCGGATGTGCTGTATCAACTGAGTTCCGCTGGCTTTATCCTCGACTTTTGCTTTTATCAGTGACCCGAATTCACCGCGGTCGGCGGCTTTGTGCTTATCCCAGAAGGCAATAAACCGGCGTTCAAGTTCTGGCGCTTCCCACTTCCCGCGCACCAGATCGATTAGCCACGGCCGCCCCTCTGCGCACTCTCCCCAGCACTCAAGAACGCTATAGTCGTGGCGCTCTTCGGTCTTCTGCGCGGTATCCGCGTATATCCAGCGCTTCTTTATCGGGGGCAGCTGTTTATATCGGTTGAAGTTTTCAGTCTTTATCAGCGAGCCGCCTTTCTGGGTCGGGCGCTGCTGATACAGGGCATTCCATACCAGTGATCCGCGACGCTTAGCTGACGCCACGAAATCAGGGGGCATCCTCTCAGGGAAAAGCAGGTCGCCAGGTTTGCGTGTATGATACCGGCGGCCGCCAACCTCGTAAAATTCGTCGGCTTCTGCTTCCATCGGGAATGATACGACTTTCCATTGTTCCCCGCCTTCCTGGGCCTGCGCCAGTAACTGGCCTGCGAGGTCTTGTTTATGCCATCGGGTAAGAATAAGGATTATGCCATTAAGCCTCGGATCGACTCGGGTGTAAAACGTGGTATCGAACCAGTCGGATACCGCTTCCTGGTAGGCTTTTGAACTGGCCGTTTGATAGTCCTTCGCAGGGTCATCAATAATCCCTATGTTCATGCCCTGGCCGGTTATGCCCCCGTTTACCCCGGCTGCACGGTAGCTGCCTCCGTGAACTTTTCCTTCGGGCGAGACGGTTTCCCATAACTCAACCGTTCGGATAGCTCCGCCAGTAACCGTACGGACGTTAGTCCCGTTCAGGTTAGTTTCCGGGAAGACGTTACGGTAAGCATGGCCGTCTATTATTCGTTGGGTGTCCCTTGACATACGGTTGGCGAGATCAGATGCGTAGCTCGCCCCTATCACGTGCCAATCAGGATGCTTCCCGAGAACGTAAGCGGGGAATCTCCGACTGGCCAGTTCCGATTTACCTGAACGGGGAGGAGCGAATATCATGAGGCGCGGCATCTTTCCCTGTTCTACTTCCAGTAAAAATTGATCCAGTTCACGGCACAGCAATTCGTTAAACCATCCGAACTCATAATCGGGTTTGGTAAACATCGTGAAATCTTGCAGGGTGTGCCTGGCAAGTGTTGCCATAGCCGCCCGGGCTCTCTGAAGTACTTCAGGCGTTATCGTCACTGTCATCAATAGCTTTCTCATCAAGCTGGCTTACCGCCCGCGTAGTAAGTCCGAGTGCCGCAAGCGCTTCGGCGGCCTGTTCAGGGGTCATGTTAACGTGTTCCATCGGTCCGCCGTCTTTACCGGTCAGTTCGATAGCGCTACGGGATTTCCACTGATCCGGCATACGGTTATACAACCAGATTTCCTGTGCTCTGACGTTGGGCTGCACGTGTTTAACCATCGGCGTTATCACCACTTCGCCGCCTGCAACGCGGATATCGTCGTCTTCGTGCTCATATCCCACGGCGGTTTTATACAGAGCATCCACGACGGCCAGGTCACGTTCAATCCGTGAAGCCTCCAGCGCGCGCCGCACGACCTGATATTTATTGCTCCATTCAGTTAACCGTCGTGGATCAATTCCCAGGAACTCCGCGATTTGTTTATTAGACAGCCCGCACCCTGACAGCCTGGCTATAATTGCAGGATGGAGGGTAGGTGAATAAATCTGACGGCTGTCCCGGGAAAGGGTGCGCAGGACCGACAGATCAAGAGGTGGCAGGGCTTTTTTCTTACTCATACTCCACCGAATTTTTTATAAGCCGCTGAAAGTTTGACGTCATAGGCATTTTTGGCGTACGCCGGCCCGTTATACAGCCGCGCGACAGTCGGCCAGTCCTTAGCCCGCAGCGCATTGATGATCCCCGGGTTAGCCTTCAGGAAGCGCACCAGCATATCCAGCTGTCCCGACTCGGTATACGCCGCATTAACCAGCGCCTGAACGGAGTCGTAGCCGCAGGTTTTCCAGTGATAGCCCATGATCTGACCGGCACCCCAGCTGCATGACTCCAGGGCGGACTGCCGGTCGATAGCCACCGCACGCTGTAACTTAGAGTGCTGCTCGGAATATTTGCCGTAGCCGCCTGCTGTGCGATTGCAGATATCAGGGTCTGTTTTTGCTACGGTGTCGGCGAACGACTGACGGCGGTTCTTCACCAGCTGCTGATAAAAAACGTGGCGCTCGAAAAGAATTTTTACCTGTCCGTCTGACAAAAAACCGTCGCCCGCTGCTTCAACTTCGACGAAGGCTTTAATGTGGGCAGCTGAAAGGCCCAGGTCACTGGCGGCTTTGCGGTAGTCATTTTCGCTGAACATGCGTTGATCCTCGTTTCAATGTATAACGGGGATTATGCGGCGGCGGGATGATAATATCAACCGTGGATAAAAAGAAGCCCGCGGCGGGGTAATCCTCGATCGCGGGCTCAAAAACACAGCATTCTGAATGGCGTTTGAAGTCGGGAACAGCCAGACTGACCGAAACGAGGAAACGCACGCGCCCCACTGCTCCACGACTTCCATTAAAATCTACCAGCGCCTTCGTGTCCGGTCAAGCAGGTTTACCAGCCGATAGAGGTACCCACGTTCCAGCCAGTTCCCTGATTTGTATCACGGGTAACTGACGCTTTGACAACTACGTTACTGGAAACGCGGGCAGATACCCCGACCGCTAACGCCTGTTGCCCTTCATATCCGCCGACTCCTGCGCCTACCGCGAACGTCTGGTACTCGGTCACCTGCGGGATAGCCGCTGAACTCAGTGCCGAAGCCGTACCGGCGTTGGCTGACTTCTTCACCTTGCCCAGTTCGCGATGCAGTGATGAGAATCCGCGCTGTGTTTCCTGTTCGAGATTACCCAGGCGTTGTTCATGGTTGGCCAGCTGCTCGGTATGCTGCGATACGACACGATTAGTGCTGCGGATAGCATCATGGTTCGCCTGAATGTTGGCGTTAGCTGCGTCAATACGTGACTGCGCATAACCACCATTGCTGTAAAGCTGGACGATGTCGCTACTGTTCTGCGTGATTCGACCTGACAACATACGGTCGCCGTCAACGCGCTGCTGGCGATCGGAGTCCATCTGGACATGCGTATCGCGGATATCCTGTTCAGTTTTATCAGCACGCACTTCCACGCCACCGACCCGGCCATCGAGCACGCCTGCCTGCTGTTCGATACCGTCCATGCGTACCGCGCCTGCGTCGGCCTTCTCGTGTGCCTGCTGAATCCGCGTATCCTGGCCTGTATCTCGCTCTGACTGCGTGGCCAGGTTGCCACTGATCTGCGCCTGCAATGCTGCGTCACCCTTCGCCCGATCTGCATCAGCGCGGGATACTTTGGTATCAGTGTGCGCAACGCTGGTCCGGTACGCGCTCTCTGCTGTCTTATCAGCGTAACCTTTCAGGTCAGACGTCTGTTTAGCGTCCGTGGCTGACTGCTTGGTTACGCTGTCGGCTAAGGCTTTATCCTGGCGAGCCTGATCAGCCGTGAACAGGGATTTATCCAGTTTAGTTTCCTGCAGCTTTGCGATATTGGCACGGTCTTCCAGACCCCAGGACTCTGAGTACTTCTGCAGCGTGTTCATATGCACGTCATGCAGGCCGGCGCGCAGGTCGTCCAGCTGTTTCTGAACGGAGTTATCAGAGGTAGCAGACGCAGAGAAGCAGGCGGCGACCGATAATGACAGAACGAGTTTTTGAAGTTTCATTATATTTTATCCAGTGTTAGTTTTGCGTTAAGGTTTACGGCACCGGGCGCTATAAACAGAATATCCATCGCACCTCTTAGCCGGTGAAATGGATATTATCACTGATAAAATACAAAGCAAGAATTATTTTTGGCCGGTTGTCAGGGAGTCGTATTGCCTTTCGCAGAGTCGCCCGGCACCTGCTGCGTCGTCAGCGTATTTTGCCAGGACTCGGTTTCTTTCGACAGATTCCCCGAGCACGTAGGCAAGCACTCTGGCGGTATCGCCGGCTGGCGTGCTGATTCCGACAGCGCCGGAATAGTCTGCGGTGATCCGTCCGATCTGGGCGAGCTGTCTGCGCAGCCTGCCGACAGAATCAGCGGCAGCGTCAGCATCAGCGCGTGCTGCAGCCATTTCGACAGCGTGGGCCCGCTCCAGCTTTGTTTTCTCAGCTTCATTCGCTAATCTCGCATCGTTATTGGCTTTGGCCTGCGCCGACTTCTGGAAAGCAATCCCTGCGTCATAGCCTTTGTTATATTGATGAACGTACAGCCCTATCAGTAACGCCGAACCAGCCGCTATCATAACCACGGCCAGTATCAAATTCTTGTAGGCTTTAAATATCGCGCTCATGGGCTTTCTGCTGAGATCTCAGCCTCCGAAGCTCAAAGAAATATTTACGGCGGGAACTGTCCCAGAAGTAATGGATAGCCATCCGGCGCAATGCCAGCAGCGCGAGACACACGAAAACCGTAATAGTGGTTCGCTGCGGGTAAGTGCCTTCTGCCATATGGATCAGCCCGGCTACGCACGCGAGCGAAGTCACGCTGTAGAAGAGCCGGCCGAATAGGCCGTCATTAACCCGGTCACTGAATATCGACCAGAGACAGAAAGCCGCGATGATAGACAGGGAAATAATTGCCGCTGTCTGGTAACCGAGCGAATAAAAAACCTGGACAGAGAAGTGAGGATTCATTATGGATTGCTCCCGCCACCGAAGCGGCCTGTTATTTTATCGAATGCCTGACTTACAGCATTCTTTAACAGGTCAACAATGTCCAGTGATTTAACGGAGCGCAACACCGCCTGGAAGAAAGCAAAACCGAGCAATCCGAGCAAAAAACCTATCGCCGATATGAACTTGCTTCCTTCAAGGTGGAAGTACATGGCCGCGAGATCAGACAGGTAATATGATGATACCGTTCCAAAAACCAGCAGAGATATTTTCTGTTTAAAGGTCCGGACCTCAGTACTGAGAAGCAGGGCGCATATCGCGCCGACAAGCCCCGCTGTGATAAGATCTACCCCGTCCAGAATTTTCTGAAAGAATGACATTGTGATTGCATCCCGTCACAGTCGCTAATAAGTTAGCCCCAAGGTACCGCAGAAAGCAGATAAGAAAAAGCCCCGTCGTTCGCGGGGCTGCATAAAACATGCTAAGGGGCGCTTCATCTGTCAGGACAACACTGGGTTACTTCCTTAAGAATAATCCTAATTACATCTTTCAGTCAAGCAACTGATCGCGCAGTTCGCAAATCTTCCGCTGAATGCGCAAGGCCTGCTCATGCCGCCAGGCTGAAGACTGCTCAAGCTGATTTAATTTCCCGTTACGCAACGCATCGTCGGTAGCCGGGTCAAGCGGCAGCGAAACTTTACCGACGAGAATCTCCAGAAGGTAATCAATTACCGCTTCAGTCTCGCCCTGAGCGTTGCCGATTTCTAACAGGTTCTGTTCGATGCCACTGATCGCGCACGGCTTAACGAACGCTGGAGCTCCGGCACTGACTTTTACTTCATACTCTTCAATTAAATTTGCCATCAGGATATTCCTGTTCAATGAATGTACGCCCAGTATCCCTGGGCGTCTGCGTTACTTCAAATCGGATAATCTATGGTGACGGTAAAGACTTTTTCTTAACGGGCGCCGCTTTCTTTTTCTTCAGCAGTATCCCCTTCGGCGCCTGGTCGCCAAACGCATCCCAGCCTTCCGCCTGCTCACGCGCAAACATTTCCAGCCGCGGCACGTCGCCCATCAGCTCCAGGATCTTTTCCCTGACGATATCCGGCTTGCGGCTGTGCTGCGCAATCGGCTCCACGATAACCTGCGAATCCAGATACTCTGGTTCCACAATCAGCTGATGCACGCCGGCACTCTGGCGCTTAGGCTTACCCTTAACGCCCATCAGCACCAGTTCAGCGTTTGCCCGCGTCCAGTGGCCCATGCCCCAGAACGGCGTATCAGTCGCCTTTTTGTTTGCCTTGATCCAGACGAAAGCGACCGTCTTAAAGGTGAAGCCCCACTTCTTCATGAGCTCCAGACCAGCAGGCAGCTGCGGCATCGTGACCCACATGAACAGCGCCGCGTTATCAGCGACAGGGATATTCATATCGGCCAGCGTGGCGTTATCCGTCGTGCGGTAGTGACGCTCAGCGCCGCCGCGGTTCAGTGCTTTGTCGCCATACTGCCAGGGTGGATCAGCGTAGATAACTTCGTATTTACTACTCACCGTTGTCTACCTCTTCCAGTGGCTCGTTCACCGGAACAAACAGGAACAGTTCGCCGCGACTAAACGCTTCAAGAACATCTTGCGCCCGGCGGCAGCAGATCAAATCACTGTCTTCGAGAATAAATAGCGACTCTTCTTCCATTGCCGTTTTTACGTCGGCCAGATCAATTTGCAGAACCTGCATCAGCTCGTACTGTTTTGGTACCGTCCCCTGCTTCAAGTGATGGTTAATTTTGATCATCAGTGTTTCCTCGTTTTGTTGAAGTGTTTTCGATTATATCAGTGATAAACTAAAAACGAAAGTTAAAAAGCCCCGAGGTGTCGGGGCGAGGGTATTACGGCTGCTGCTCTTCAATAAAAGGAATAGCTTTCGTTTCCCAGCATTCGATTTCTCTTTCATGTACCGCTCGCACCTTGAGCAGCATTGATTTATCGAAGGGCTGATGCGGCATCGCCGGCCAGTAGCGGAAGAAACCGTCGCGCAGTTTAGGATGCTGTTCGTCGGTATAGCCCAGGAAAAGAAAATCCTCTTCACCCTTCGGCAATACTGAAAAACTAAAGTACGGTTCTACCCGCTGAAGCTTATTATTTTGAGCCATCAGTTTTTACCTCATCACCAAAAACATTAGTACGGGTGCGAGAACCATCGGAGCAGACCTTATCCCCGTTAACGTCCACGCGACAGGTTACCGTTTCCCCCATCACGGCGAAAGAGTTGCCCAGCGCCAGCAGAACCAGCGCGTAAAGCATAAACAGCCGGAGTGGTACGCGTTTATTTCTGGCCATCGTTATTGCCCTCTTTACCCTGATCAGCGAAATACGCGTTGCGATAGTGCTGCAGGGATTTGCTCAGTTCGGCGTTTTCCTGCCAGTATTTATCTTTCAGCTGCAGCGCGGTTTGCAGTGAACGATGGTAATCGTCGCGCTCATTCTCCAGCTGTGTACACTTAGCTTCCCAGTCCTTGATCTGGTCCTGCAGGTCTGCGGCTACTGCCTGCCAGTTCATCGTTGCCGGTTTAATTCCTGTGGCCGCGAGCGACTCATACTGTTTATCGTACGACGGGAACAGATCAGGACGGTAGCCTAACGACAGATGGGTGATACGGCAGCCAAATGACGGGTTATCCGGGCCCGAGCTGCGAAGTGACTCATACTGTTTATCGTACGACGGGAACAGGTCTGGATTAAACGGCTTAACGTCGTTTACGCAAACGTGAGCGGTACCGGAGGGCGGGCAACCTTCGTCCCGGCAAAGCTGAGACGCTTCCCGCGCTTTGTGCAGCTCCTGCAGAAGCTCCCAGTCGGCCCAGGTCATAGCGGGTAAGTATGCCGCCTGAGTTTCAGCGCTCGGTCGGCCTTCCCAGAGACTGCGCGTCTCTAAGGTAGCTTTAGCATGTGCCAGGATCGGCAGACGCTTACGTTTATCAGTCATCGGTTTTTCCTCGTTTCATTAAATGGGTAACTCACAATCTGGATATTATCACTGATAAATTATTCTGTCAAATACTCCCAGCGATATCCGGCGTGGGTCTTGCGCTCACCGCGACAGCAGCGGCTGATATCCCCGGCGATGAATCCCGCTTCGACGCAGGCTTTCAGGCCGACGAAATTTAACTCCATGCCGGTTTTAACGTGGACAGCCCGGACAGGGATTGCCCGCGGGTCTTTGCGTACGCGCTTCTTCGCCCGGTTCTCTGGTCGCTGACGCAGTTTGCTCAGCTGCACATAGGTAGAGCGTTCAGTGCGCCCCAGTGCTTCTGCTATCTTCTCCAGTGCCACTCCGTCATACCAGAGATCAAGCACCTTTTTATTGTCGGCATCTGGCCAGCGTTTGTTATAAAAGGCCAGGCTTACCCCGAGCTTAGCGGCGTGCATTCTTACCGTGTCAACACTGACGCACAGCTCATCGGCGATCTGGTTAACCGGCATCGTACCGGCCATGCGGGCGACCTTCTGCCATGTTTTCATTCGTGAGTCCTTATCCTCGCGGGATAGTCTGCCAGTCGTGGCCGCGCTTTATCCACAACCTGAAAAGTTTATGTGCCAGCGCGGCACGGCGTTCGGTGTCAAAGGTACCGAGATAAAGCAGCACGCCCGCTGCCGGCGTTAACCGGGCTCTGAACCGTTTACCGTTGGCGGTCCGGTTCGACCCTCGCTGGCTCGGGCGTCTGCTCATTTCTTGCTCGCCTCCTCAATATTGCGCAGGATGGCGCGTAAAGCCAGACGCAAGCCCTGCTCAGCATCGCCGCAATCCTCCAGGCAATCAACCAGCGCGTTAACGCCAGCAGTCAAGGTTGTTTCATCCTCAACCAGTTCAGCCAGGTCAGCGGCGGGGCGGGTGAATAAAAATACTCCATCAGCTAACACACCATCCAGATAGTCTATAAATAATGAAGCCCCGCACGGTATGGAACTGTTCACAATCCCTACAGCCTTTTTGTTGCACTGTGCGTTAAGCTTCGCCTCTGCTGCTTCTGCGCGGCGTTTCCACTCATCGCGCTGAGAAGTCGTAGTAACGAGCAATTTAGCTGTTTCTACTACCTCCTGGTTGGTGTAGCCCGACGAACCGTATTTTTCGGCGTACTCAGCTATCTGCGCCGGATCTCTTAACTTTTCCATCGCTCACCCCGCAACAATAAAATAGACGGCAGCCCACGGACTGAAGCACACCGCCACCATTCCGATCCAGATAATTCCACGAACGCTCATGCCCTTTCCTCGTTTCAGTATTAGTCAACGTTTTGGATGTTATCACTGATAATATCAGAAGTCAGCATATATTTTCGGCGGTGGCATCAGCTGCCCTTTCTTCGCCCAGTGACTGAACAGTCGGGCCGCCAGCTCCGCACGTTCCCGCGTACGATGCCCGCCCAGATCAAATTTCTCGCGCATGAAGTACCCGCACGCGCGCCACTTACCATCAGGTGCCAGCCATGCCATGATCAGCGACCCTCGCACCAGATAGCCTGCTCACCTTCAGCAGGGATTACCAGGACGGCGTTACCGCGGCGCTCTGCTACGACCAGATAGATCCCCGTCTCGAACTCATACGCCACCGCCGCATACTCTGAGCCATCCGGGCGCACCCCGGCAGCCGGCGAACTGTTGAGCAGCGTATATACCTCCCTGTCATTGATCGTCAGCGAGTTCTGGCCAAAGCGGAGCTGATACGCCCCGCAGTCATAACGCCAGTCATCAGACGCCCGGGCTTCGACCGCCCAGAGAGTTACCAGCGCGGCCGCTATCCATAGCAGCGCGATCAGTACAGCTTTTAAAGGGTTACTCATTTTCTTCTCGCTCTCAGTTTTTCGGCGGTCAGTGCGTCATCAAGACAGTAATCGCCGGTTGTCAGATAATCGTCGATGTTCAGCAGCGCGTCGGCGCGGTAGATAGCCCAGTCAGCGCCGCGTATCTCCACCTCGCGCCCGTTCTTCATGCAAAGGGCATTCAGCTTCTTGCCGGTCACGCTGACGAACCAGGCCGGCACGGTGCCACGATAAGGAAGTACTGTGCCATCACTCAGGGTAACCGAGTCGCCAGGCTGCAGAAACTTCTCTGCGATCCCTGAGCGGCCGATGTTACCGGCCAGGCGGCCACCGCAGACGATCAGCACTTCGCATCCTTCGTCGATCGGGGTATCAGGAAGTTCAGGCTTGAAAGGTACGAAGCTCATGGTTTTATCCCCTTTTTCGCCAGTGCCGTCATAGCAGATTCGATGCACTCAGACGGAATAAAATAGCTATCCCGCGCAATCAGGGCAGCAGTAATGCTCGACAGCATCCGGGAATAGTGAGCCGACGGCTCGGGCAACTTGTCACCTTTGCTGTCCGCTGCAGCCCTGACAAAATTAATCGCGCTTTGAATATCGGTCGGGTACGTATCATTTTTCAGGAAGTAACCGGCAGGCGCCAGACGGAAAGCCTGTTTGATAAGTTCTTCAACTTCTGATGGATCAAATTCGCGGCTCATGATTTCATCCTCCCGATCTCGCGCCGTACTTCGATGCGCATTGCTTTCAGCGCTGCAGCTACCATCTGGCGCGGATACCCGGTCCAGGCGATGAAATGCATACTGACGATACCCTGGCAGAGGCGGTACTCAACCATCCGGCCGTTCTGGCGATTGTACTTTTTCAGTTTCATCAGGGATTACCTTTCACTTAACAGGCGGTATTCGCCGTCCGGGTTTTCGGTACGCAGGCGACTGTAAACGTTCTTCGCCTGCTCATGGTGCAGATGCTTAGCAAACTGCGTGGTGCCAAACGGTCCGGACCACATGAAATGGCGCTGACCTTTAACCATCTTATAGATAACCCAGCGCCTACTCATGTGACTCACTACGCAATACCGGATCACGACGTTTGGTCCAGTCGTAGAGCGGATTTCCATCGAAGCCTTCGCCGGATGCCACCATGCGCAGGAGCTCGCGTTCGTGGTTCTGGTACGAGCGGCCCAGGCGGCCTTCCCCAGCTGATGCCTGCGCAAGGATAACCGCGAGCCCTTCGGCGCCGTTTACGTGCTGCTCGATAGCTGCAACAGCGCAGGCGCGGGAGCGGCGGTAGTGCATTTCAGATCTGAACATGGCTCACCTCAGAGATATACTGGCCAGAAAATACGTGCCGGGTAAGCGGCAGTACGCAGCTCGCGGCTGGATTTGCACAGCCACTGGCGACCGTAGCAGCCACCGCCGTTATGCAGCAGGCGCTGCGCAGGTTTGAAGCGCTGAGTTTTCATCATGGATTCTCCGTCAGTGCGCCGCGGGAGTGCGGCTGATGTAATGGAGTTTATCACTGATAAAATAATAGTCAATACAGTAATAGCTGGACCTGATCGAAAAATCTTCAATGGGTTTTGTAAATGCGGTTTTTATCACTGATAGAAATCTCGATTTTCATGGATTTTCAAAAAGGGCTCGGGAAACTGACCGAACACCTGAAAATCAGCAAAAATTCACAATGGCTTCAATGGGTAGCTACAATGGGTTTTAAAAATTTATTGCAGGGATTTCAATACGTTGCGAGCGATTTTAATGGGATCAAGGGCTTTTTGACTAGTTAGACTATAAATACCCCTCTTTTTAATATCCTCATAGGATCGTTTTGCCCCTTTTCGTTTAATCTCTAAAAACCCATTAAACCCATTAAAACCCATTAATTGATATTGAAAACTAAGGAAAATTTTTTCAATGGGTTTAGCAAAGCCATTGAAAACCCATTGAAACGAAAAACGGCCCCGAAGGGCCGCATGATAGTTTATAGTCAGTCGTCGAGGTCCGACCCTCCGGGTATCGGCCACTTGTAAAGGTTGGGGTTCGTGCCTCCGTAGTCTTTGACGCTGACGCGCCCTGCGCTCACCAGGCGCTTAAGTGCGTAGCCAACCAGCTGGGACTGATGAGGCGGATAGCCGATCATCCTGGCGATCTCGCTGGCACGTTTCCATGCGTACCCTTCTTCGGCGTGCTCTGCCATAAATTCCTTCAGCAGCATATCGACCGAGTCTTCGCTGGTGAATGCCTGGTTAATATGCTGCTGACGATCACGGAGCTCGCCTTCAACGTGCCACGTTTCCCCGGCATCGAACCATGAAGCGATCTCCAGCCAGAACTGAATCAGAAGATCGGGGTGCGGCTGGGTCAGCCTGCCGTTGTCGTAGTGCCAGCCCAGCAGTTCGTTCATCCGGTCAATCTGCACGGTGCCGACGGTCAGCGGTGCGAAGCGCAGGTTACCTGACTGATCGACCAGCAGCGGCCGTCCGTTGTCATTGGCGGTACCGATGAAGACCGACTGACGAGGCTTGCGGGTGTTCGTCCGGGCGTAGGCGGCGCGGTAGGCATCTACCTTGCGCGAGATAAACGACTTCACCTTATCGACGTCAGATTTATGCAGGTTTCCCATTTCAGCCCATTCGATAATATGCGAGCCGGTGGCGCGGATCAGGGAATCCTTATCCTTCAGGTCAATCTGTTCGTCATGGAACTGTCGCGGCACCAGTCCGGCGATGCGCCCGATTGCGTTCGACTTGAACTTAGACTGACCGGCCACCAGGATCGGCACCAGCTTCGCCTCGAAATGTTCTTCCAGGCGAACAGCAGCATATGCAGACAGGAGCCACTTGCGCATGATAGCCCGGCCATAGTCCCTGTCGGTGAAGTCGAAGCAGTCGATCACGTTATCAACACGGTGAACGCCGTCCCATTCGTGGCCATGCAGCGCCGCGGCAACGGGGTGATAGCTGCGCTCCAGCGCGACCTTAGTGATATGCCGTTCGATCGTACCGGTCGCGATGCGGTGGAACGTGCCGAAGTCCGTCAGGTCGGAAACAATAACCTCATAGTTGCTGACGATGCGGCCGTTGCTGTACCACATTTCGAGCTCGCCGGTCATCAGGTTAATGCACAGCTGGGCCTTTCGCTTATCGAGGATCCAGCGCAGGTTCTCCGAGCAGTTGAACGCGCTGACAATATCGCCCGACTTATGATCGTATTCAGCCTGGAGCTCCGCGCCGTACGGTTCGAACTTTCCCGCGACGGCAGGCAGTTTCTTTTTAACCTCCGCCACCTGTTCACCTGCGCCCGGCAGCGGTTTCTTTTTCTTAACAGGGGTAGACGGCATATCCAGATGAATGGTTTCTTCGGCCTCGTCACCGTCATTCAGATCGTCGTCAGTCAGGGAATCAATGAAGCTCTGGCGTTCGGCGGCGCGTTCCTTCTTCACCATATCGAAAATGGTTTTGTAGGGGTTCTGCCACTTGCCGTACTCAGCGCGAATTGAATCTTCCCACTCTGCTTCATCAATGCCGGCCTGCGTGGCCCACTCTGCGCCGTGCTGCATGGACCAGGCGACCAGCAGGTCTTCTGCCCATTGTTCGTGCTCGGTGCCAATGAAGTCGCCCAGCGCGCCGCAGATGCGACCCCAGCCGTAGGTTCCGTCAGAGCGGGCGTTGTTGTTGGCGCAGTCCGCCAGGTGATCGTTCAGGTATTCGGCAATCAGTTCTTTGTTGTCGTATGAGGCTCGGTTGAACTCCGCCATGCGTTTCGCATGGTCTTTGGTGTGGTGCCCGGTGCGCACGCTGTGATTCATTGCCTCGGTCAGTTCAGGCAGGTCACGGACTTTTACCGCGTCGCCCTCGAAACACCAGACCGGATTATCCCCGGGCGGCAGGAACGCGAAGTGCGCCGGATCGTTCATTGACCGGTCAAAGGTAATCTGCCCGCTGTCCGGCAGGGTCCAGATATTACGCTGCAGGCCGGCGCCCAGCTCGGTCATGATCCACTGTTCGAAACGAAGGCAGGCTTCTTTGACAGGGAACAGCAGCTGGTCACAGAGCACGACTAAGCGCGCACGGCGTGACATAGGGTTATCACTGGCGGTGTAGTAATAGAAGTGGCTGATGCCTTTAAGGCGTTTGGTCAGAGCCTTCAGTGCCGAAGGAGTTGCTCCGTCGATATCGAACGGCAGCAGACGTGACGGCATTACCGCAGGCGCGCGGCGCACAATGCCCTCGACCATATCGCCGTTTTTATCGCGGTACTCGATCGGCTTAAGCCCGGCCCATACAACGTACGGCTGATGGGTTTTTGCGATCTCCAGCGGCAGCGCGCGGTCAAGCGGCATCCGGCGCTTCTCAATAAAGGTGGCCAGTGCGGACAGGGAATCGAACGAGCGGACGTCTGCTTCGCTGTGGGTGCCCTGGGGGTAGCCCGGACCGTGAGGATCTTTCCACCAGGTAGCCCCGAACGTAACGGTTATCCTACTGGTTTTTTTCTTCTTGATCATCGTATTCACCAAACAGAAGCCAGAAGGGATTGCACTGAAGCGCGGTAGAGAGCTGCAGAATGTTGCGCGGGCGCTGCGTGATACCGGCCTCTATCCAGGCGATAGAGACCTGACTCAGCCCGCACGCGGTCGCCAGCTGCTGCTGAGTCAGGTTAAGCTTTTTGCGCTGCTGCCTGCAGCGCTCTGCCAGAGTAGACATAGAATTTTTCCTCGGTTCGGTCAGACTATGGATGATAAGTAATCTTATCTATTGGCGCAAGTCTCACTTGCAATGCCATATAAGCTATCTTATATTAACTCCTGCCGCAATGGCGCGGCGATAAAATCGAGGAATTCTATAATGGCTTGTAACTGTATCGATCAGGTAAAAGAAAAACTTCACGCTCATCTTATGCAGGGCGTTCCCGAAGGCAGCGAAATTGCCGGACGCTGGGACGGTACTGGCTGGGATAACGAGGTAATGAGCCTGGGCAACCCGTGCGGCATTCACGTAATGCTGAATTATAAGCTGGCGTACCGCGCGCCAAAGAAAGATGGTAGCCTGGCTAAAAACTTCACCCGTAAAGCGGTGAAGATGAAAATGTCCTATTGCCCACTTTGCGGCGTGAAGTATGACGAGGAGCAGGAATAATGAGAATCGTCTGCGATATCGACGGCACGCTGACTGACGCCCTGCATCGCTACGCCCTGATCCCGGCGGACGTAACCAATACCCTGCACTGGGTTGCATACAACGCAGCAGGCGTCAGGGATACCGCGCGCACGTCGGTTATTGACCTGGTGCGTGCCTGCTACGTTCACAATGACGCAGAGATTATCCTGCTGACGTCGCGCGGTGACGCGGCGGAAGAGGGTACGCGGGCGTGGATGAAGAAGCACAAGGTGCCGTTCGACCGGCTGATCATGCGCAACATGAACGATCACCGCCCGTCAGTTGATTATAAGCGCGAGTGGCTGCGTCACCTGATGCCCGACCTGCTGATTGATGACTGCCCGCAGGTTTGCAGAATGGCACGCGACGAGCTGGGGCTGACGACGCTCCTGATTAATTCCCTTGATCCGTTCGTTGTGAACGCAGGCGGTGCGAAATGAAACTAACTATTAAAGAGCTAAATGGTTGCTATTTCGGTAACAGTTCAACTTTTGATTTGCAATCAGGCGAAGAACTGGGCGGGTACTTTATCATTGATGAGGAGGGAAACTGGCACGATGTGGCGGACCTTATCGCTGATGGCGTAGAATTTGAGGTGCATCCATGAGTCCAGCCCTCTCCCTCTTTATTGAATGGTTCGAGTCAGACGCTGCGGATATGTTCATTCTGGGCAAACCGGGCACTGGTAAGACGTACACCACGGCGACTGAGATTATCCCGTATATCCGTGAGCATTATGATATTGGCATAAAGGCGGTGGCGTTCACGAACCAGGCGGCGCGCGTGCTGCGCGAGGCGCTGCTGAACTACGGTATCGAAAACGTTGACGTGACCACGATCCATAAGTTCGCAGGCATGGTGCCGATTGATAACCAGGAGGCGCTGAAGCATCGCGAGCTGACTATCAACGCGCAGATCGGCGAGGCTGCTGAGTGCTACCTCCTGATCGTTGATGAATTTTCGTTTGTGGATCAGGAGCTGGCGGGGAAGCTGGAGGAACTGCGCGGCGAAGGGAAGTTCATTAAATGCCTGTTCCTGGGTGATATGCAGCAGCTTAAGCCGATCAGCGGGAAGCACGGGGTCAGGCCGCGCGGGCAATATCAGATTGAACTGCATGAAATAAAGCGCAGCGATAAGCCTGATATTCAGGATGCGATTATCCGCCTGCACGACCTGATCAAAGCTGAAGCGCCTGATAGCCGGTTCACCCTGAAGCCGTCAGCGAACGTCCTGCGCGCGTCGCGCAACGCGGTCTATCCACTGGGAGTGAACGATACGTTCCTGGCGTTCCGTAACGCAACGGTGCAGCAGATCAACGCGCTGCAGGCAGGCCGCACCTTCCCTGTTTCCGGGGATATCCTGTTCAGCCCGACGACGAAGGATCGTTATGAGGTGCTGGACACGGCGGGTGACCCGTGGGAGCCGGTGCGCACTATCCGTAAGCAGTCGAACGGCAGCTATGAGCTGAACGATAAAACCGACCGCTGGAACACCCGCGGCTATCTGGACGATGACGGTTATCCGATCTTCCGCCTGCGCAGCCTGGAGGACGAGGAAGACGAGTTCAGCGCCTTTGTGTGCTTCGGCACCGAAAGCTATCGCAGTACGCTGAAGCGCCTGAAAATGGCAGCAATGGACGCGAACCAGGAGATAATGGACGAGGCGAACTGCTCGCAGAAAGGGATTGCGTTCTGGTGCAATCAGAATCCGGGGCACCCGCTGACCGGTAAGCGTAAGCGCGCGTGGGCCAAAGCCCTGTCGTTTGAATCCACCGTGTTCAGCATGGACTTTAATTTCTGCCGTACGGTTCATGCGGCGCAGGGAAGCAGCTTTGATAATGTCTATATGGATATCGACGATATGCGCGCCGCCGGGGATTCTGATACCCGTCTGCGTCTGCAGTACGTGGGCCTGTCACGGGCACGTAATAAAATTTTTATTCTCAAATAGAGGTCAGCATGACAAACGAACAACGTTTTGATGAACTGGTTCGCCTGGCGAAAACTGCTGCAGAAAAAGCTATGGTTAAATTTCCTCAGCCTAATTACGTTTTGCTTAAGGTTGCAGAAGAAGCTGGCGAAGTTGTGCAGGCTGGCGTTCATTTCGCGGAAGGCCGTGAAACATGGGAAGCGCTGGAAGCAGAAGTGATTCAGACGCTCGCTATGCTTTATCGCCTGGTGAATGAAGGGGACCAGGTTAACGGCGTGATACCTCCCCACTTAAAATAATTGTTGACTTTGATTTTATCGCTGATAATATCCATCTCGTAGCACACAAACTTAATAAACCGAGGAAACACTGAATGACTATTAAAATCGAAATCGAAGCAGCAAACGCCGAAGAACTGAAAGTTAAGCTGCTGACTATGGCCGACCTGTTCCGTATGGGCGCTAACGTTCAAGCCGGTGTTGAAGCGGCTAAAGCTGCGGGCTCCACGAAGTCTGTAACCAAAGTCGAAGCGGCTGACCCTGAGCCGGAAGAAGTTGAAGAAAAAACCCCGGCTAAAGGTAAGAAAGCTGATAAGCCAGCTGCAGCCCCGGCCAAAGGTAAGAAACCGACGGGCCCGTCCGAAGAAACCCTTCGCGAGTACGTCGGCACCCTGGCTGCTTACCTGTTGAACGATCCGGAAGAAGCGCCGAAGCTCGATGAGCTGTTGGAAAATGGCGGGGCTGCTGACCTCGAAGCCGTAGAAGCTGACGACCTGCTGCAGTTCGCCAAAGACCTGTATGAAGTAGTGGACAGCGTCTTTGATGACGTGCCTAAAGTTCCGGCCAAATAAGCCGGGCAGTAATATCAGAGCCCGCCGCGTGCGGGCTTTTTATTTAGGTGGCGTATGAATTTCTATAACGAGTGGGACAAAGGCGCGGCTGCCTGGCTGCGGGAATTAATCAAAGCGGGGCACATCCCGCCAGGAATAGTAGATGAACGATCCATCACCGAAATTAAAAAAGAAGATCTTGCCGGGTTCACCCAGTGTCATTTCTTCTGCGGGATTGGAGGCTGGCCACTCGCACTCAGGCTCGCCGGTATCCCTGAAGAAACGCCACTGTGGACCGGAAGCCCTCCCTGCCAGCCGTTCAGCGTTGCAGGTAAACAACTCGGGCAACTTGACGAGCGACACCTCGCGCCAGCCTTTATGCGGCTCGTTGACCAGTGCCGCCCTGCAATCCTGTTTGGCGAGCAGGTTGCGGCAGCAATTGGAAAACACTGGCTCGATGATTTATTCACTGAGCTGGAAAGACAAGGCTACGCCTGCGGGGCGGCCGTACTGCCAGCGGCAAGCGTCGGTGCCCCGCACAAACGCGATCGACTCTTCTTTGGTGCGCACAAACTGGCAAACCCCCACAGTCACATGCATTCACGAACGGTCGAAAGAAGCCACGCAGAGGCGGAAAGAATTCAGGGCATCAATAGGACGAGATTCTCTGGCTCCGGGAAACCTAGCGGAACAGGCCAGTCTTTATCTGGCAACCTGGCCGACACCAACGACGCGGGATCACAAGGACGGGGCGGAGTGCCTGAATGTTCCTACCAACAGCCTGCTGGGGCGGGTGGTGTGGCAGGCAAACTGGCCGACGCCGTGCGCGAACAATTCGACCGGGGCGGGGCATCAGGGCCGGGACGGCGGGCACAACCTACAGACGGCGGTATCTCTGACGCAGCCAATACGCATAACGGCTTCTGGTCAGATGCTGACTGGCTCGGGTGCCGGGATGGAAAGTTCCGGCCAGTTAGACCCGGCACATTCCCGCTGGCTAATGGGATTCCCGCCAGAGTGGGACGGCTGCGCGGTTATGGCAATGCCATCGTCCCGCAAGTCGCAGCAGAATTTATCAAAGCCTTTACAGGAGCAATCAACGATGTTAACTAAAAAGAAAAAAGCCGCACCAGCAGTACTGGTAAAGAAAAAAGCGCCGCCTGCTGCAGTCGCCGCGCCAGTCAAGAAAAAGAAAATAGCGCCCGCAGAGATTATCCCTGTCGTGAACGTGGCGCCAGGCCACGCGCTGCTGTCTCCGTCATACAGCAAAACCTGGCTGGCATGTGCTGCGGCACTTGCGGCAGGGCTCGATGAGCCGAACGTCAGCGGTGCGGCGGCGATAGAGGGGACGCTGTGTCATCAGGTGCTGGAGAATGTGATCAACCGGCTTATTGATCCGCAATGCAAGCTCGACGTTAAGCTACCGGCCTGGGCGCAGATAATGAAGCCAGGTGAAGATAACCAGCGAACACCTAAGCAGATGGGGAGTGATCGCTATCAGGGACAATCCCCCGTTGACTATATCGGCACCTGCCCGCTTCCGGATCATCCGAAGATGCAGTTCACTGCTGACCAGGCGAAACTGATCACGCCGTTCGTTAACTACATTCGTGGCCTGATGGATGCCGGCTATACCGTGTTCCCGGAAATGCGGGTCAACCTGTCAGAAGTCCTGGGCGCTGCGAACACCTTCGGGACCGCCGACCTTATCGCATTCAAAGACGATCATCTGATTGTCGGCGATCTGAAGATGGGCCGCCATGCTGTATCACCGGGCACGCTGGACGACCTGAATACCCAGATGGGACTTTATGGAGCGGGCGTGCTGCACCGGTACCGTAAAACGAAAAACTTCCAGCAGGTGACGCTGCTGATCGCCCAGCCCCGCGCGGGTGGCCTCAAGTTCCTGGAGGATATCCCTGCTACTGCGCTGGCGGACTTTGGCAACTACGCCCGCGATCGCGCTGCTGACGCGCTGGCCTGCGTCAGCAAAGGTAAGAAGAAACTCGTCGCCGGGGATTTCAATCCGACGCCGGGCGGGTGCCAGTGGTGCCGGTTCCGCGATAAGTGCAGCGCGAAGCTGAAAGCGTCAACAGGCATTGATGAGCCGTCAGGCAATGAGATCAGCGATGAAGAGCTGTTTGCGGCTTATGAGAAGTTGCCACTGCTGGAATCGCAGATAGCTTCGACCCGCGCTGAAGTGCTTAAGCGGCTGCTGGCAGGGCGTAAGATTGGCGGCCTTAAAGTGGTACAGGGAAAACCCGGTAACCGTAAGTGGGGAGATGAGCGCGCCGCAGAAGCCTATCTTCTGGGCAAACTGTTCGCCAAAGCCTATGAGAAAAAAGTGCTCAGCCCGACCGCCGCCGCTAAACTCCTGCCGGATGATCCCGAGCTGGAGAAGCTGATTGTGCGGCCTGAAGGTAAGCCGTCTATTGCCCAGGGCGAAGACCGCCGCGAACAGTACGGAAAAATTGAAGATAGTGATTTAGATGATTGACAGGCGATTTTATCGCTGATAATATTCGCACTAAGTCGCCGGGGACTATATCCCGGAACCATGAAACCCTAACTCCCAGAGACCTTAAATCATGAAAGTAAATATTAAAAACGTCCGTGCACTCTACCCCTTCCTGTTCTCTAAAGACCAGCCGAAGAAAGCCGATCAGGATCCGAAGTATCGCGTCACTCTGACGATGGAAGAAGACCATCCAGGCGTTGAACAGATCCGTGAAGCAGCGCTGGAAGTTCTGACCGCTAAAGTCGGCGCGGATGCCGCTGAACGCTGGATGAAGAATAACTTCGGTGTCGATAAGAAAACCGGCGTTCTTCACTGGGGCGACAAGCGCGACGAGCCGTCCGAAGACTTCGACGCTACCCGTTACTTCACCGCTAAAAGCGACAGCCAGCCGGTTATACAGACCTCACTGGGTGCGAAGCAGAAGCGAGAAGGAATGGTTCGCGATGAAGACGGCGACGATATCGAGCTTGATCGCGATGAGCACGGCAAACAGATTTATGCTGGCTGCTTCGTCAATGCCTCTATAAATGTCGTAGCCTGGAAGAACGACAACGGTACCGGCGTCTCCACCTACCTGCTGGGCATTAAGTTCCGTAAAGACGGTGACGAGCAGCAGCTGGGCGAAACCGTTGGCGACGACGATCTCGACGATGACGACGAAGATGTCGCACCGCCGAAGAAAGTTGCCGCACCGGCCAAAAAGAAAAAGTAAGTCAACTGGCCGGGGGTTCCCGGCCTTTTTCATTTGGGGCTTGCTATGCCAGATATCCTTTACAAAGACTATGAAACCCGGAGCCGACTCGATTTGAAACGCGTCGGCTCTTTCCGCTATGCGGAAGAATGCGAAATCATCCTGACGTGCGCCGCGCTGAATCAGGACAAGCCGACTATCGTATCTGACCTTGAAGGCGAGCCGCGCCCAAAATGGCTGCTGGAAGCACTGGAGGAAGCAGAGCACGGCAGCGACGTGATTATCGTTGGCTCTAACTGGCTGCACTTTGACCGCGAAGTCATGCTTCACCAGGAACGCCGTGATATCCCTGTTCGGAATGTCCGCGATCTTATGATGCTAGGTTATCGCCACGGTATGCCGGGAAGCCTTGATATGCTGTGCGAAGCGATGGGGGTACCGGAAGAACTGGCGAAATCTTCCAGTGATTACCGTTTCTCAAAACCGCTGGCGCCGAAGCGGGCAAAAGAGCTGGGAAGTGATTTCCTGCTGCCTCAGCACGATCCAGTTAAATGGGCAGAGTTCCGCGACGATTACTCCTGGCGTGACATTGCAGCGATGCAGTGGATTTACCCGCGGCTGCCGACGTGGGGAAACACCGAAATTGAAGATGTGATCCTTGAAATAGATATGCAGGGACAGCGCCACGGCCTGCTGATTGACCGGGAACTAGCGGCGGCGGCCGACCGGGCGAATAAAGAAATGGTCGCGGCTCTGAAGGCGGACGCCCTGGCCAGGTACGGCGTTAACCCGGCGTCGCCGCAGAAGTGGATGGCGCTGGTTCGTGACGCGGCACCTGGCTTCCATATCCCTAACGGCCAGAAAGGTACGGTTAAAGAGTTACTGGACGACCCGGAGTTTCCGGCAGAGGCGGCAGAACTGCTGCGCATCTACGGCATAGCCATGGGCAAGGCGGCATCAAAATATGCTGTCATGCTGGACGCCAGCTGTCGCGACGGGCGCGTCCGCGGAACGACGGTATACTTCGGGGCCTACAGGTCAGGGCGCGATGCAGGGCGCCTGATCCAGACCCAGAACCTCGCCTCACGCGGCATCTATGGCGGCGCAGTCCTGGAGGCTGGGGTGATAGCCCTGAAGCGCGGAACCTATAAACGTGCGTTCAATGTGCCAAAGCTGCTGGCAAGTGCCGTGCGGCCGTGCATCGTAGCGGCACCAGGTAAAAAGCTGGTCGTTGCGGACTTCAGCCAGATTGAAGCGCGGTTTGTTTCATGGCTGGCTGGCGAAGAAGTCAACCTTAAAGTTTTCAGGGATTACGACGCCTCGCCCCTTGACGAAAAAGGCGAACACACCGGCGACGATATCTACAAAATAACCGCCGCAGGGATGTTTGGCATCCCTGCCTCTGCCGTCTCGAAGCCGCAGCGCGCCGTGGGTAAAGTATCCGTGCTGGCGCTGGGCTATGCCGGCGGGGTAGGTGCGTACGTCAGCATGTCCAAAAACTACGGGATGGATCTGGATAAGCTTGCGGATACGGTAACTCCGGAGTTGCCTGAGTGGGCGCTGGCCAAAGCTACGTCGTCATGGGAATGGCATAAGATAATGAAAATCAGCCGTCACGGGCTGCGTAAAGAAACCTGGGTAGCTATCCAGGCTATCGTTAAAATGTGGCGTAAGGCTAACAGTAAAATCGAACAGCTCTGGCACGACTGCGAAACTGCCAGTATTAACGCCGTTCGTAACCCGGGGATGGTATTCAGCGCCGGCGCTAAAGTGCGTGCTGACGGCGGGCAGGCGCTGCGCTTCTGGCGCACCCAGACCGCGAAAGGTAAGCCCGGCCGCTACCTCTGCATCGAACTCCCGAGCGGTCGTGTAATGAGCTACCGTGACCCGAAACTGAAGGAAGAGATCGACGACGAAGGGAAATCAAAAGGCGTTACGCTGTATTACAAAGGCAAAGCCGGCGGTAAAGAAATTGCCATTGCCAAAGCTAAAGGCAAGCCGCTGACCGACCGCCAGAAAAAATGGATGGATGTATCCACGTTCGGCGGGAAGATCGTGGAAAACGTCACGCAGGCGGGCAGCCGTGACAGGCTGATGCATACCATGCCGCCGCTGGCCAAAGCGGGCTATTTGTTAAGCCTGAAAGTGCATGACGAAGGGGTCGCGGAAGTGCCGGACACTGATGAATATACAGTTGAAGAAATGTGCAGGATCATGGGTGAGTCAGTGGGCTGGGATCCGGGGTTACCGGTCAGCGCCGCGGGCTTCCAGACTTACTCTTATCAGAAGTGACATATGGCCTATCAACGTGAAGTGGGGCGCGGTGGCGTCGAAGACTATTTTGTTAAAGCGGCACGCAAGGCTAAGTGCCTCGTCCGTAAATTGCTATGGGGGTGCCGTAACGGCGCGCCTGACCGGCTCCTGATATTCCCTGACGGACGACTGTTCTTTGTTGAACTGAAGTCGCCAGGTAAAGAGGCGGAACCTCACCAGTTGCGGGAACATGCCCGGCTTATGGGGTACGGCCAGCGCGTCTATACGATCGACACGAAAGCGAAAATTAACGCCTTCTTTGAGGAATTCACTGATGCCGGATAAATGGAAGCCCAGGCCACACCAGGTGCCTATGATGCAGTTCCTGCTGAACCATCCGCGCGGCAACCTGTTCGCTGGCATGGGGGCAGGGAAGAGCTCTGCCATACTGCAGCTGATAGACTGGCTGAGAATGGCTAACAGGCTTCGCGGGCGCGCGCTTATCATAACGCCGCTGCGCGTGGCAGAAATGACCTTTCCCGAAGAAGTCGAAAAATTCAGTTTTCCTCGCGTAAAAATGTCGCTGGTACTGGGAAAACCTGCGGAGCGCCTGGCAGCGCTTTATGACAGCAAAGCAAACACCTTTGTGGTCAACTGGGATAACCTGCAATGGCTAGAAGAGGCTCTGGGCGACAGTTTCGCCACCTTCTTCGATATGGTCGTCTGTGATGAGTCAACAAAGCTCGCCGGGTATCGGACTCGCAATGGCAGCAAACGTGCTGCCGTACTGGCCCGCATCGCGCACAAAGTCCCTTACTGGTACAACATGACAGGAACTCCGGGGGCAGGCGGCCTGCTGTCGCTCTGGGGCCAGCACTGGTTCATTGATGGAGGCAAGGCGCTGGGCACATCCTTCAAGTCGTATCAGAGAAGGTTTTTTCTTCAGGAATACCGGGAAGGCAATGATCGTCCGGTATGGGTTCCGAGTCGCCTGGCAGACAAGGAGATACGTGAAAGGATGGGAAAGCTATCAGTCTATATCGACCCTGCGGAATGGTTCGGTACCGATACGCCGGTTATCAATGACGTAGAAATCCGGCTGCCGGCTAAAGCCCAGAAAATTTACGATCAGGTGGAAGCCGAACTGTTTGCCGAACTGGAGTCCGGGGATATCGAGGCGCATAACGCCGCGGGGCGTTCGAATAAGTGTCTTCAGATTGCGGGCGGCGCGTGCTACCTGACCGACGCTAACGGCGATCCTATGGATGCATGGGAGGAAATCCATACCGCGAAGCTGGACGCGTTGGAACAGATAATCGAAGAGGCCAACGGTGAAGCGGTACTGGTCGCCTATAACTTCAAGCACGAAAAAGAACGCATCCTGAAACGTTTCAAACAGGCCCGGGAACTGGATAAACAGGCCGTCAGCGACTGGAACAAGGGAAAAGTATCCCTGATGGTTGCACATCCCGCCAGCGCGGGCCACGGGCTTAATCTGCAGGATGGCGGCCGGACGATGGTCTACTACTCAACTGGATGGAATCTGGAGCACACGTTGCAGATCCTGGAGCGTATCGGGCCTGTCCGTCAGATGCAGGCCGGGCACCCGCGCACCGTGTTCGTTCATCGCATTATCGCCCGCGGCACGGTAGACAGCGTGGTCATGCGCCGCGCCGACGGCAAGCGCGGGGTAATGCAATCCCTGCTTGATTACTGGCGACATAAAAAAGACGCTTGATTTTCGATTTTATCACTGATAATATATTTCTATCCCGCCCGGTTCGCCGGGCTTTTTCTTAAGGAAGTAAAATGCGTGAACTGCTGGAGAATATCGACCGCTGCCTGACTAAGACTGAAAAGCAGTTGGTAAAGCTGGAACCGCTGGTAGAAGAATTTGAGCAGGGATTACGTCAGCTTTCCGGGCCCGAGCAGTTGCAATATCGTGAACTGGCAAAGTCAATCGAAAACCGCACGGCGCATATCCGAAAACTTTTATCCTGAGTTTATCTGTGATAATATCCCGGAAAAGCTACAGGAGGATTTAAAAGTGATTTCAGCTAAACGCCGATGCACAAAGTGCAATACCGTTAAACCGATCGCCGAATTCGCGCCGGATCCGCGCTACACCTTTAAGCGTAAGAGCTGGTGTAACAGCTGCGTTTCTGGCTACCAGGCGGAATACGCCGCGAGTGAAGCCGGCAAAGAAAAGCGCCGTGAAGCTCAGCGTCGATATATGCAACGTCTGCGCGAAGGCGGCGAAGCCAACCTTCTTAAACGCCCGACAGTAAAGGATCAGGAAAATGAATAGTGTGACTTCTACCGAATACCGCCGGATGAGCCGGAAGGACCGTGCCGCGTTTCGCAAGTCAGGCGGCAAGATTGTCTGGCTGATGAAAGATCGTATTGGTGCAGCGCTGTCAGTTCTGGCAATCTGCGGCATCGCATGGATCGTCAGCCTGTCAGAAACGCCGGTTGACTACGAGCGTAATGCTCAGGCCCGCTGCCTGGCGGAAGGGGTGAACGGGGTGCAGGGATTACGCCCAGTCTACAGTTCTGTCGCGTCGGCAAAGGACGGCGCGCGCTACGTTGTGACGTTTGACTTCACCGCGCCGAATGGCCTGGGGAAAAGTATCCCCGGCCGTATGTACTGCGAGACTGATCTGGCCGGGGAGGCTGTTTTACTGATGAACGTAGCCCGCCGCTAAGCGGGCTGTGCAGGCCATACAGGAGCATTAACGTCTATTTTAGCCAGTGCGACCCGGTACTGTCTCCATTTCTTAAGCAATGCCACATCTTGGGGATCCACCTCGTCGACTATCTCGGGGTCGGTGGCGTCAACCAGTAGACCGATCATTTCGCTGGCTTTAGCTACCCGAGCGTCCCGGATTGCAGCGTTGCCCTCTGCTGATACTAACGGTTCACGGTGTTCCCCTTTGATGACTTTACCATCTACCAGTTTCGCGTCAGGCCCAATGCTTTCATAACTGGATTTAGAAATCTCCGGATAGTCTTTTTCCAGCAGCGTATCAAGTTCAGCTGGAGTGAAAGCTATATAACATCCGATGATATATTTCTCCGAATCGAGTTCGACAAAGTAACGCAGCTCAAACGGCTCTTGTTGAACCGGAAGTTCAGGTTGAGGTTCAGGTTCAGGTTCAACAGGCGGAGGGGCTTCGGGCTGCTCAGGTGGTTCATATTCAGGGGCAGGGATTAACTTTCCGTCTACATAACGTGAAGTCGGTTTAGCTTCAGCAAAAAGAGACGGACTTACTTCGGCAAATCCTTGGGCGGTTGCGTACTCCAGATCTTGTTCATTCATTGCGATGAAAGTCGCGTATATGAATTTATCATCAGTGAGCCAAAAATAATATTTTTCCATAAAGCCGCCTTAATAAATAGCCAGAAGGTTGACGTTAAGTGCTTGCCCGTTGTTGAAGATGGAGCAGTTATTAGGGCCGACTCCGATTAACCAACATTGGAAGGGCCCATTAATCGCGGTGATGAATACCGCCGGAGCTGAAGGGAAGGTAGCCGGGAAATTCCACTGGGTAGTACCATTCGCCGCTAATGTAAGGTTTTGGCGGGCCCACATACCGCCGCCGGGCAGCTTAACCCAGGCACCGTTACCGTTATTCCCCGATTGAAACTGGTCCAATCTTACCGCCTGAGTCGCGGCGGTAGCGCCCCCGACGCTAAACGGAGTGAACTGGTTCCCGCCTACTGCAGCGTACGACTGCAAAACGAAATTCAGCCGGTCGTTATTAACGCCCGCTGGTCCGTTACCGCTGTTCGCCATAGCGAATGCTTGGGCCGCGTCGCCGCCTTTAAAGGCGTAACCCAGAAGAACAGAATTTAGTCGGTCGTTATTGACACCATTTGAACCGACACCGCTATTGCTCATGGCAAAAGCCTGGGCAGCGTTACCGTTTAGTGAGGCATAACCTCCGAGAACAAAGTTAAGCCTGGCGTTACTCACTGCATTATTAAGCTCGCCCGAGTTCCGGACTGCAAAATCATTCGCTACGTCACCATTAAGCAGCGCACGCAGCGCTACGTCAGCGGTAGTCGCCAGTTGCTTCCACCCGGACCATACTACTGACCCGGCCGTTCCGGTGCCGATGCGAACAAAATGCAGGTTGGCTACCGAAGCGCTTGACGATACGCAGTGCCATATCTGCACGCGAGCCGAACCTTGTGCCCGTTCATAGTGTTCAAGAACAGCCGTCTGCGGCAGCGGGGA
>Ga0308161_1000783_pt1 | contig 44295 bp, 34 predicted proteins | sample PhyFR2_FD_201034 | JGI IMG/M metagenome (GOLD analysis project Ga0308161, IMG submission 201034) | Phyllosphere microbial communities from UC Gill Tract Community Farm, Albany, California, United States - DLSLF.R2 | ecosystem: Host-associated > Plants > Phyllosphere > Unclassified | place: USA...
CCTGACGCAGCGGTTCGTGACAACGGGGGCTCAACCAGGTCAGCGGCAGGCGAATGCCGTCGGCCATCATGCCCATTTCATTCAGGGCCCATTTCACCGGAATCGGGTTGGCTTCGATGAACAGGTCCTTGTGCAACGGCATCAGTTTTTCGTTGATTGCGCGTGCGGTATCGGCGTCGCCCTTGAGCGCAGCCTCGCACAGGTCAGCCATCTCGCGCGGGGCGACGTTGGCGGTGACCGAAATGTTGCCTTTGCCGCCCAGCAGGATCAGCTCGACAGCGGTCGGATCATCGCCGGACAGCACGATGAAATCCTTGCTCACGCCATCGATGATCGCTTTGGCGCGCTTGAGGTCGCCGGTGGCTTCCTTGATGCCGATGATGTTCGGCACGGTGGAAAGGCGAATCACCGTCTCGGCCTGCATGTCGCAGGAGGTGCGGCCGGGAACGTTGTAGAGAATCTGCGGAATGTCGACCGCTTCAGCGATGTGCTTGAAGTGCTGGTACAGGCCTTCCTGGGTCGGCTTGTTGTAATAAGGAACCACCAGCAGGCAGGCATCGGCGCCGGCGGCCTTGGCGTTGCGGGTCAGCTCGACGGCTTCGCGGGTCGAATTGGCGCCGGTGCCGGCGATGACCGGAATGCGCCCGGCAACCTGTTTGACCACGGCTTTGATGACGGCGATGTGCTCTTCTACATCAAGGGTGGCCGACTCGCCGGTAGTACCGACGGCGACGATGGCATGGGTGCCGTTCTTGAGGTGGAAGTCCACGAGTTTGCTGAGGCTGTCCCAGTCAAGACGCCCTTGTGCATCCATGGGAGTGACCAGTGCCACCATACTGCCCGCAATCATGAAACCGCTCCTGCCGGAAAAAGAGAGCGGTAATGGTACTGGCGCCAAGATGCTTGCACAAGCGAAGTACTGCGCCGCCGCCATTCCCCTTGGCGCCGCTTTTCGCTACCCTTCAGACTTTGATCGGTACAGATCAGCTTGTACGCCGGGTTTCAGCCTCCCCTTTCGGCCTCCCAGGGTCCGTTCCTGCGTCGCATCGACGCGCTCCCGCACAGTGGAGCGAGCCGCGAACGCTGGCCGGGGCTCTTTATACGGACCGCCAGAACAGGCACTCCCGGCCGCCAATGCCCGTCAACCTACCGACCGCTCATCGCTTTAGGAATGCTGCATGTCCACCCCCACAGTTCGCGAACAATTCCTTGTCATCAGTGCCCTCGGCGCCAACCCCATGGAGCTGACCAACGTTCTGTGCCGCGCCAGCCATGAAAACCGCTGCGCCGTCGTCACCTCTCGCCTGACCCGCCACGGCGAGTGCAGCGCCCTGGTGCTGGAAATTTCCGGCAGCTGGGACGCCCTCGCGCGCCTCGAGGGCAGCCTGCCATTGCTGGCCAAGCGTCACGCTTTCACCGTCAACGTGGTGCGCAGCGCCGCTCTGGAAAATCGCCCGCAGGCGCTGCCTTACGTGGCTTACGTCAGCTCGGCGTATCGCCCGGACATTATCAATGAGCTGTGCCAGTTCTTCATGGACCACAACGTCGAGCTGGAAAACCTCACCTGCGACACCTATCAGGCGCCACAGACCGGCGGCACCATGCTCAACGCCACGTTCACCGTGACCCTGCCGGCCAACACCCAGATCAGTTGGCTGCGCGATCAGTTCCTCGATTTCGCCGACGCGATGAACCTGGATGCCCTGATCGAGCCTTGGCGCCCACAAAACCCAATGTAAGGAAGCTTTCATGGCCGTTGTCATCGACCAACCGGTTGCGGATTTCACCGCACCTGCGACCAGCGGGCAGACCGTCAGCCTGTCCGAACTCAAGGGCAAGCAAGTGGTGATCTACTTCTACCCGAAGGACAGCACCCCGGGCTGCACCACTCAGGGCCAGGGCTTTCGCGATCAATATGCGGCGTTCAAGGCTGCCAACACCGAAGTCTTCGGCATTTCCCGCGACAGTTTGAAGTCGCACGAAAACTTCAAAGGCAAACAGGAATTTCCGTTCGAGCTGATCAGCGACAAGGACGAAGCGGTTTGCCAGTTGTTCGACGTGATCAAGCTGAAAAAGCTGTATGGCAAGGAATACCTGGGCGTTGATCGCAGCACTTTCCTGATTGATAAGGACGGTGTGCTGCGTCAGGAATGGCGGGGCGTGAAAGTGCCGGGGCATGTTGATGCCGTGCTGGCGGCGGCTGAGGCTCTGAATAAAGCCTGATGTTTTTGCTGCGCCTGTAAAGACGCCTTCGCGTGCAGGCTCGCTCCCACAATTGAAATCTAATCACCGTGGGAGCGAGCCTGCTCGCGAATAGCCTCTCTGTAAAATCCGGATCAACCGCTAAAGCAACGGCGCCACCACCGGCTCCTTGCGCGGCCACGCATCCAGCACAGCCTTGAACAGCGTCGCCAGCGGAATCGCAAAGAACACCCCCCAGAATCCCCACAACCCGCCAAACAACAGCACCGCGCAGATGATTGCCACCGGATGCAGATTCACTGCTTCCGAAAACAGCAACGGCACCAGCACGTTGCCGTCCAGCGTCTGAATGATTCCGTAGACCGCCATCAGGTAGATGAACTGATCGCTCCAGCCCCACTGGAACAGCGCAATCAGCAGCACCGGTACGGTCACCACCACCGCACCGACATACGGCACCACCACCGACAAACCGACCAGCAACGCCAGCAGCGCCGCGTAGTTCAGGCCCAGCGCGATGAAGGCGATGTAGGTCACGCCGCCGCAAATCACGATCTCGATGCCTTTGCCACGTATGTAATTGGCGATCTGCCGGTTCATTTCCTGGGCGACGCGGGTGATCAGCGCGCGCTCGCGAGGCAGATAGCCGCGCACCCACTCGCCGATCATCGCCCGATCCTTGAGGAAGAAGAACACCAGAATCGGCACCAGCACCAGGTAGATCATGATGTTCACCAGCAGTGGCAAACTCGACAACGAGAAAGTCAGTGCCCACTGACCGAACTTGCCAATCTCGCCCCGCGCCGCTTCGATCGCCTGCAGGACTTGCTCGTCAGACACCAGATGCGGATAGCGCTCGGGCAATAGAAGCAGCAGCGATTGCCACTTGGCGAGCATGCCCGGCAACTCGTTGAACAGCGTGATCAACTGATGCCACAACAATGGCAGCACTACGACGATAAACAGCATCAGCGCGCCCATGAACAGCGCAAACACCAGCCCCACCGCCACCCCGCCCGGCACGCGCAGCCGCTCGAGCGTCACCACCAGGCCCTGCATCAGATACGCCAGCACCATCCCGGCCAACACCGGCGCAAGCATGCCGCCGAGGGTGAGCACGGCGGTGAAGGCGAGAAACAGCAGCACTGCCAGCACCACGGCTTCTTCATCGGAGAAGTAGCGCTGAATCCAGTCGCGTAACACTTTGAACATCAATAATCCCTTCGATTTTAGGCGCGGCGCTTCAGGCTTTTTTCAACCAGTAACGGTAGACGCCAGCCTCGTCTTCTTCGCGCAACAGCGCATGACCGGCGAGTTTGGCAAAGGTACGGAAGTCGCGTTGCGAGCCGGCATCGGTAGCGATCACCTTGAGCACAGCGCCACTTTGCAGTTTGTTGAGTTCCATTTTTGCCTTGAGCAACGGCAACGGACAGTTCAGGCCACTGGCGTCCAGTTCCACGTCATGGGCTACAGCGTCAGTCATTGCGTCACTCCGGTTCGGGTTGTCGAGCTGCCTAGAATATCTGGTCGCGGCTTCGGTGTCCGGCTACAGTAAGGTCTTTGTCCTCCAAGGCTTTGTGCATGACTTTCCTGCGCCCTACCCTGCTGACGCTCGCTTGCCTGCTCGCCTCACCAGGCTTTGCCGACGATCTGCCGTCACTCGGCGACGCCAGCTCTGCCATTGTCTCGCCGCAACAGGAATACCAGCTCGGCCGTGCCTGGCTGGCCATGCTGCGCAGTCAGGTTTCCCAGCTCAACGATCCGCAGCTCAAGGATTACGTCGAATCCAGCGTGTACAAGCTGGTGGAGACCAGCCAGGTCTCCGACCGCCGCCTGGAATTCATCCTGATCAACAGCCCGCAACTCAACGCCTTCGCAGCGCCGGGCGGCGTGGTCGGGGTCAACGGCGGCCTGTTCCTCAACGCCCAGACTGAAGGTGAATACGCCTCGGTGCTCGCTCACGAATTGGCGCACTTGTCGCAACGCCACTTCGCTCGCGGCGTCGAAGCCTCACAAAGAATGCAGGTGCCGATGATGGCCGCGTTGCTGGCGGGTATCGTCATCGCGGCGGCAGGTGGCGGTGATGCCGGCATCGCCACCATCGCCGGCAGCCAGGCTGCGGCGTTGCAGGAACAACGGCGCTTCTCGCGGCAGAACGAACAGGAAGCGGACCGCATCGGCATCCTCAACCTGGAAAAGGCCGGTTACGACCCGCGCTCGATGCCGACCATGTTCGAGCGCCTGATGCGCCAGTACCGTTTTGACGCCAAGCCGCCGGAATTCCTCCTGACTCACCCGGTTACCGAATCGCGTATCGCCGACACCCGCAACCGCGCCGAGCAGGCGAAACCGGGCGGCATCGAAGACAGCATGCGCTACCAGTTGATCCGCGCGCGGGTGCAGTTGATCTACGAGGAAACCCCGGGGCTGGGCGCCAAGCGTTTCCGCGCCCTGCTCGATGAGAACCCGAAAAATGATGTCGCGCGTTACGGCCTCGCCATCGCGCAAATCAAGGGCGGCCAGCTCAACGAAGCGCGAGAGAACCTCAAGCAATTGTTGGCCAAGTCGCCTAACGAGATCATCTACAACCTCGCGCAGGTCGATCTGGACATCACCAACAATCGTCTGCCTGATGCGCAGTCACGGGTCGACCGCATGCTTACGCAGTTCCCGGGCAACTACCCGCTGAATCAGGTGCGCGTCGATCTGCTGTTGAAACAGAATCGCGCCGCCGATGCCGAGAAGGCACTCGACAGCCTGCTCAAGTCACGCCCGGATGATCCGGACGTCTGGTATCAGGTTGCTGAAACCCGCGGCTTGTCGGGCAACATCATCGGCCTGCATCAGGCGCGCGCCGAGTATTTTGCACTGGTCGGCGATTACCGCCAGGCCATTCAGCAGCTGGACTTCGCCAAGCGCAAGGCCGGCAACAACTTCCCGCTGTCCTCGCGCATCGATGCCCGCCAGCGCGAGCTGATGGAGCAGGAGCGCATGGTCAAGGACATGATGGGCTGAGTCTTTCCCGACAAAGACAAAAGCTGCAGACACAAAAAAACCGCCTCTTTCGAGGCGGTTTTTTTTACCTTGTTGCTGGCTTATTCAGCCAGTTTGAAGGTGATGAAGCTGGCACGGCCCTGACGCAGCACGCGCATCGACACCGAACGGTTCTTCGGCAACGCCTTGGCGATGTCGGTGAACTCCTTGGCCGAGCCGATGGCTTGATTGTTCAGGTGGGTGATCACGTCACCCGGTTGCAGACCGATCAGGGCCGCAGGACCGTCCTGCACTTCCTTGATAACCACACCACCTTTGAGGTCGTAGGTTTTCTTCTGCTCGGCGGTCAATTCACCGACCGCAACACCGAGGCGGTTGCTGCTGCTTTCAGCGCCGGATTTCGGCAGACCTGCCAGCTCTTTGTCCTCGTCCGGGATTGCGCCGACGGTCAACTCGACGTTCTTGCGCTTGCCTTCACGAATCACTTCCAGATTGGCTTTGGCGCCAGCCTTCAGCGCGCCGACCAGATGCGGAAGATCGGCGGACATGACGATCGGCTGACCGTTCATGCTCAGGATCACGTCGCCAACCTGCAGGCCGCCCTTGGCCGCAGGGCCGTCATCCTGGATCTGCGCTACCAGCGCGCCAGCTGGCTTGTCCAGACCGAACGACTCGGCCAGATCCTTGTTCACTTCCTGAATGACCACGCCCAGCCAGCCACGGCTGACCTTGCCACCACTCTTGAGCTGGTTGGAAACATCCATCGCCACGTCGATCGGAATGGCGAAAGACACGCCCATGAAGCCACCGGAGCGGGTGTAGATCTGCGAGTTGATGCCGACCACTTCACCGTTCAGGTTGAACAGCGGGCCACCGGAGTTGCCCGGGTTGATCGGCACGTCGGTCTGAATGAACGGCACATAGTTTTCGTTCGGCAGGCTGCGGCCGACAGCGCTGACGATGCCTTGGGTCACGGTGTGGTCAAAGCCGAATGGCGAACCGATCGCGACGACCCACTGGCCGGCCTTCAGGTCCTGGGACTTGCCGAGCTTGAGCACCGGCAGATCCTTGCCTTCGATTTTCAGCAACGCCACGTCAGAGCGTGGATCGGTGCCAACCAGCTTGGCTTTCATCTCACTGCGGTCAGCCAGACGGACGAGGATTTCGTCAGCATCGGCGATCACGTGGTTGTTGGTGAGGATGTAGCCATCCGGGGAAATGATGAAACCCGAGCCCAGCGATTGCGCTTCACGCTGGCGGCCATCGCCACGTGGCGAGCGCTGCTGAGGCGGCATGCCGCGCTCGAAGAATTCGCGCAGCATCGGTGGCAGGCCTTCCAGATCCGGCATCTGCTGGTTGACCCGACGGTCCGGCAGTTTCTGCGTGGTACTGATGTTCACCACCGCTGGCGACGCTTGTTCGACCAACTGGGTGAAATCAGGCAGATCGGCCGCTTGCGCAGCAGGGACCGCCTGACCGAGCAACAGCACGGTGGCGAAGATGGAAAGATAAGACTTCAAACTTGGTATCGACATACAGCTCCCGTTACGACGAGCAGGGTTAAGCGATATGGAGCAAAGGAACACCGGAAACCACAGACCGGCATTTTTGTTCCGGGAACAACAAACAAGGCCAGAGCCGTGAGGCTCTGACCTATAAAAAATTTTCAGGGGTTTTGCAAATGAAAATGCTCAGCAAACATTTCGACGTCTCGACGACGAAGTGGAAATGACTGAAATCAGCTCACTGCTTGCTGGTCGCAGCGCCATCGTTGTTACGCATCGATAGAGCGATTCGTTCGGCGGTGCCAATCGGGATTTCGCCGACCACCGTGACCATAATTTCACCTTGCGGTGTAGTCAAACGACGGGATACCGCGACGGTAGGGCCCAACTGGGTACGGGTATCGGTGACGGTTGCGCCATTCAATGGTTCAAGGAACACCGAGAAACGCGCCAGACCATCGTCATACATCAAGCTGCTGACCTGGGTCTTGGTCTGCGCATCCTTGTGCGAACTGCTACTGGTCAGCTCAAAGCCTGGCGGGAGCCAGTCCGAACGCCAGTTCTGCACGGTTTTAGCTGCAGAAGCCTTGTCGCTTGCAATGTTGATCGGCTTGCAATCCGGGTCCGCCAACAAGTCCTTGTCCGACGGGATTTCATCCGTGTCGAGGCTGGTGAACTGGAAACGCTCGAGCAACTGCCCTTTGTCGTTCAACAGTAACGACTTGAGCGGCAGCCCGGTTTTCTTGTCCAGGTGCAGCTCAAAACCGTAACGGTGCTGATCACGAGGCGTCAGCGACACGATCACTGCGTCACGGCCGGCCACGCGCGACTTGCCAATGACGGCAAGGTCATACCAATTCTTCAGTTTTTTGGGATCCAGCGCACGGGCAGCAGCGTTGGGTGAATCACCCAATCCCGCAATCAGGGTGCCGCTGACGCATTGAGTACGTCCATCAATGCGCACGACTTCCTGAGCCGAGCCGTCGAGCTGCAATAACCGCTCGCGGACCTGGCCATTCTGGACACGATGCCAGATGTTGTGCGTGGAAAAACTGCCGTTGCGCTCGTAAACGAAGGTGCCGTGGAAGCTCTGCTGCTGCTCGGCCTGGCCCAGACGGGTCAACCAGTCCTGGGCCTCGTCAGCGTGGGCTGGAACTATGAACCAGCCACTGAGCAGAAGCGAAAGTAGAGGGATGGCGCGCATGATCCTCCTTAACGGTTTTCCAGGCTTGCGGCACGTGCGTATGGCAGCGCGCTTTCAGTTCCTTTGAGTGCAGCCTGCTGAGCATGCTGACGCAGGTAGCCTGGCAGACGCTGATCATGCCAGCCTGGCTGACCTTGCAGAACGCCGTTAGCCATAGGACCAGTCGCTTCCGAGCTTTCGCTGTAACCAGCCAGAACTGCCGGACCTTTGACCTGTGGAGTGGCCAGAGTAGGCTGGTTCGACTGCTGGGCCAGTTCAACACCGGCGATTTCGTCCTGGTTGTACAGGCGAACACCGGCCAGAACGGCCACGGTTACCGAAGCGGCAACAGCGAGGCGACCCAGGTTACGCCATGGGCTGCGGGATACTTTGGCCGGAGCCGTTTCGTCTTCCAGCGCAGCGGACACTGCCGCAGCGATATCCAGACGCGGAAGCAGCAGATCCTTGTGCATGGCTGCCCGAGCGATCTGGTAACGAGCCCAGGTCTCACGGGTATCAACATCATCCAGTGCGCTGAGCACTCGACGCAATTCCAGTTCGTCCGCTTCGTTATCCATCACTGCGGACAGCGATTCCTGCAGGGCTTCACGACTCATGGCGTTCCTCTCTTGGCTGTCGCCGCTGTCTCAGTTTTCCTGCAACAACGGTTGCAGGGCTTTGTCGATGGCCTCCCGAGCGCGGAAAATCCGGGAGCGCACGGTACCCACCGGACACTGCATGACGCTCGCAATGTCCTCGTAACTCAGACCATCGAATTCACGTAAAGTTAAAGCCGTACGCAAATCCTCTGGCAGTTGCTGGATGGTCCGATGGACAGTGCCTTCGATCTCATCCCGCAGCAATGCACGTTCTGGTGATTCGAGATCCTTGAGGCCGTGATCGCCATCGTAGAACTCTGCATCCTCCGAACTTACATCGCTATCCGGCGGCCGACGGCCGCGGGAAACCAGGTAGTTCTTTGCCGTGTTAATGGCAATACGGTACAGCCACGTATAAAACGCACTGTCACCGCGGAAATTTCCAAGTGCCCGATACGCCTTGATAAAGGCTTCCTGAGCAACGTCCTGGGCTTCATGGGTGTCGTGCACAAAACGCACGATCAACCCGAGAATTTTGTGCTGATATTTCAGCACCAGCAGATCGAAAGCTCGCTTGTCGCCACGCTGTACGCGTTCGACCAGCTGCTGATCCTCTTCCTGGGTTAGCATGAACACTCCTCGATAAGCCCGGAGGAGACTTGCATTACTAAACGACCAGACTTGCAAACATAGACTCGGGCTTTTCGCAAAAGTTCTCCCCCTCCAAGCAAGTTTCCTGCGAGCTCTGATTTGGCACGCACGAAAAACGCAGCGCGGGATAAACCGGCTGCGCGAATAATCTTGTTATCGGTTTCGCCGGCAGGAATCCAAACGCAGATTCCGCACTGAAGCCGACACTGTCCCTGGTTTCTGGCACCGTCTATTGATCTTGGGCCTTTGGCAAAAGTTCCAATTATTTATAGCCGTACCCACCTGACATTGCGCAACCCTGCTCGGAAAAGACTGTTTCAGCGCCGATACAGGTGTCATTTTTCAAAACCGATGAAAAAAACTTCCGACGAAGCACAGCGCTTTTTACTGCGCAGTAGTCTCACAATGCCATCTGGGCCCGGCTATTGTGCCGCCCAACCCCTCTATATACTAGTGGGCTGTGTGGCTGTCTTGACTCGCCGATCCAGCTGTCTTGCGCCAACCCCGACCCGGGTCGCTTTGAGCGGAATCCTGAAATGAGCCAACAGTTCCAACACGATGTTCTGGTGATTGGCAGCGGTGCTGCCGGTTTGACTCTCGCTTTGACCTTGCCCGGTCATCTGCGCATTGCCGTATTGAGCAAAGGCGATCTCGCCAACGGTTCGACATTCTGGGCCCAGGGCGGCGTTGCCGCCGTGCTCGACGATACCGACACTGTCGAATCCCACGTCGACGACACCCTCAATGCGGGCGGCGGCTTGTGCCATGAAGACGCCGTACGCTTCACCGTCGAGCACAGTCGCGAAGCCATCCAATGGCTGATCGACCAAGGCGTGCCGTTCACCCGCGACGAACAGTCCGGCACTGAAGACGGTGGTTTCGAATTTCACCTGACCCGCGAGGGTGGCCACAGCCATCGACGGATCATCCATGCTGCCGACGCCACTGGCGCTGCGATCTTCAAAACCTTGCTGGCCCAGGCCAAAGAGCGCGCGAACATCGAATTGCTGGAACAGCGCGTCGCCGTCGATCTGATCACCGAACGCCGCTTGGGTATGGAAGGCGATCGTTGCCTGGGCGCTTACGTGCTGAACCGCGCCACGGGCGAAGTCGACACCTACGGCGCACGTTTCGTGATTCTGGCCTCGGGCGGCGCAGCCAAGGTCTACCTTTATACCAGCAACCCCGACGGCGCCTGCGGTGACGGCATCGCCATGGCCTGGCGTTCCGGTTGCCGGGTGGCGAACCTGGAATTCAACCAGTTCCATCCGACCTGTCTGTATCACCCGCAAGCCAAGAGTTTCCTGATCACTGAAGCGTTGCGTGGCGAAGGCGCGCATTTGAAGCTGCCCAACGGCGAGCGCTTCATGTATCGCTTCGACAAACGCGCCGAGCTGGCGCCTCGTGACATTGTCGCGCGGGCCATCGACCATGAAATGAAGCGCCTGGGTGTCGACTGCGTTTATCTCGACATCAGCCACAAGCCTGAATCGTTCGTCAAAAGCCACTTCCCGACTGTTTATGAGCGCTGCCTGGGCTTCGGCATCGACATCACCAAACAACCGATCCCCGTGGTTCCCGCCGCGCACTACACCTGTGGCGGGGTGATGGTCGATCAGCACGGTCGCACCGACGTGCCCGGCCTCTATGCGATCGGCGAAACCAGCTTCACCGGCTTGCACGGTGCCAACCGCATGGCCAGCAACTCGCTTCTGGAATGCTTCGTTTATGCCCGTTCGGCAGCAGCGGACATGCTCGCGCAACTCGATGACGTCGCGGCACCAAGTGCCCTGCCCGTCTGGGATGCCAGTCAGGTGACCGACTCGGATGAAGACGTGATCATCGCGCACAACTGGGACGAATTGCGCCGATTCATGTGGGACTACGTCGGCATCGTGCGCACCAACAAGCGTCTGCAACGGGCGCAGCACCGGGTGCGTCTGCTGCTGGATGAGATCGATGAGTTTTACAGCAACTATAAAGTCAGCCGTGACCTGATCGAGTTGCGCAACCTGGCACAGGTTGCCGAATTGATGATCAGCTCAGCCATGGAACGCAAGGAAAGTCGCGGCCTGCATTACACCCTCGACTATCCGGATATGCTGCCCGAAGCGCTCGACACTATTCTGGTGCCACCCACCTACGCCGGCTGAACTTGAGCCGCACTCGCAGGCGTCGGTGCAGATCTGCCGCTTGCGAGTCACGTGGCACGCAGATCGACCTGACCCGCCACTCTCCGCGCAAACGAAAGCGCAGCACCACGATCAATGGCAGCGCCAGACTGTCCGGGCGCAATTGCACTGCTTGCCAGCCATCAGCCTGATTCCACACCTGCCAGCCATCGCCGTCGCGCCGCAACCCGCAAAATGCTTTCGGATGACTCAGCAGAATCTGCCGTGGCAGCATCCAAAAACCGTGCAGCGCACAGGCGCAAGCGCCGAGCAGACTGGCCCAGAGCGGAATCGACAGCATACACAGCGAACCCATGGCGAACGCCTGGGCCAACAGATACGCCGCCAGCAACTGCCGTGAGGCATGCCAGCGGCATTCGAACGTATTACTTGGGCTGGACACGATCCAGAATCATCCGGACCATGCGTTGCAGCTCGGGATCTTCCGACTCGCTGCGCTCCATGAACCAGCCGAACATGTCCTGATCCTCACAGGTCAGCAAACGCACGTACAGATCGCGATCCACTTGATTCAACGTCGCGTAAACCTCCTGCACGAACGGCACCAGCAGCACGTCAAGCTCAAGCATGCCGCGACGGCTGTGCCAAAAGAGGCGATTCAGTTCAACTTGTTCGACCATGGAGCCCTCCTCGAATTTGCCGGGCAGTATACAGCCCCGGCGCGGGCCGCACAGTCGGCTTTGGTCGGGGACCCTTGATCCTTTATCAACTACCCATTTCAACCCTGCCCCCTTATGATGTGCCCCAGTCTATTTACCCTGCGATGACCCATGGCCGATTCTGCTTTTTTCTGCACCCTGTCTCATGAAGGCGTACTCGCGGTTCGCGGTGCGGACGCCGGAAAATTCCTGCAAGGCCAGTTGACCTGCAATATCAATTACCTGAGCGACACCCGCGCCAGCCTCGGCGCCCGCTGCACGCAGAAAGGCCGGATGCAGTCGAGCTTCCGCATCCTGCTTGAGGGCGACGGCGTGGTGATGGCGATGGCCAGCGAGCTGCTCGAGCCGCAACTGGCCGACCTGAAAAAGTACGCAGTGTTCTCCAAATCGAAACTGACCGATGAAAGCGCCGCCTGGGTGCGCTTCGGTCTGGCACATGGCGATGCAGCCCTGACCAGCCTCGGTCTGGCACTGCCCGCCGAAACCGACAGCGTTGTGCGCCATGTAGGCCTAATCGCAATTCGCGTCTCGCCCGAGCGCGCCGAACTCTGGGTGCCTGCCGCTCAGGCGCCAGACATTCAAAGCCAACTGTCCGCCACGCTGGCTGAGGGCGAACTGAATCAATGGCTGCTGGGCCAGATCCGCGCCGGTATCGGCCAGGTCATGCCTTCCACTCGCGAACTGTTCATCCCGCAGATGCTCAATCTGCAGGCGGTCGGCGGGGTGAGCTTCAAGAAAGGTTGCTACACCGGCCAGGAAATCGTTGCGCGCATGCAGTACCTGGGCAAGCTCAAGCGGCGCCTGTACCGCCTGCGCCTCGACGCAGCCGAGTTGCCGGAGCCCGGCACTCAATTGTTCGCCCCCAGCCACAACAGCTCGATCGGCGAAGTGGTGCTGGCGGCCAATGCCGAGGGAAACATTGAACTCCTGGCCGTGTTGCAGGCCGAAGCTGCCGAAGCCGGTGATTTGCGTCTGGGCGCCCTCGAAGGCCCCGCGTTGCACGTGCTCGACCTGCCTTACGAACTGGATCGCGACCGCGAAATCCAGCGTTGATCGCAGCATTGTTGCAACACCCTAGAGAGTCCAAATGAGCGAACTGGCGGAAAAGGTCCAACAGGATTTGGTTGCGGCCATCGATAACGATGACCTGGTTCTGCCAACGTTGCCGGAAGTGGCCCTGCAAATTCGCAAGGCCGCCGAGGATCCGGAAATCAGCGTCAGCGATCTGAGCAAAGTCATCGGCCGCGACACCGCGCTGTCGGCGCGCCTGATCAAAGTGGTCAACAGTCCGCTGCTGCGCGCCGCGCAGGAAGTCACCGACCTGCACACCGCCATCACCCGTTTGGGCATCAACTACAGCAGCAACCTGGCGATCGGTCTGGTGATGGAGCAGATCTTCAATGCCCGCTCCGAGGTGGTCGAACAGAAGATGCGCGAAGTCTGGCGCAGCAGTCTGGAAATCGCTGGCGTCAGCTATGCGCTGTGTCGTCGTCACACTCAGCTCAAACCCGATCAGGCGGCACTCGGCGGGCTGGTGCATCAGATTGGTGTGTTGCCGATCCTGACTTACGCCGAAGACCACAATGAACTGCTCTCGGATGCGGTCAGCCTGACCCATGTGATCGAGCAGATTCACCCATTGCTCGGCGAGAAATTGCTGCGGGTGTGGGAGTTTCCCGAGCGCCTGGTGCATTTGCCGTTGCTGTATCAAGACTTCAGCCGCGACTCGACGCGCATCGATTACGTCGATGTCGTGCAAGTAGCCAATTTGTATTGCCGCAAGGACACCGATCATCCGTTTGCGCGGATTGACCCGTTTAGCGTGCCGGCGTTCAGGAAGCTGGGGATTGATCCGGAGAACAAGCAGTTCTGCGCGGATCTGGAAGAATCGCGGTCGATGTTCTACTGACCTGTGGTGAGGGGATTTATCCCCGTTGGGTTGCGAAGCGACCCTGAACTCTGCGACCCGGTTTTTTTCCAGACAGATTGTGATCGCTGAACTGCGACTGCTGCGCAGCCGAGCGGGGATAAATCCCCTCGCCACAAAAAACCCTTGCCACAAAAGTATTACCCGGCAATAAAACTGACCCGCACCTTCAACCCTGCCTGCTCGCCATCATGCAAGGTGATCTGCGCCAGATGCGCGCGACAGATCTCGCCGACAATCGCCAAGCCCAGACCTGAACCGGCAACCTGCTGATTGCGCCGATAAAACCGTTCGAACACTCGATCACGCTCGTGCAGCGGGATGCCAGGCCCGTCGTCCTCAACCTCAAGCACCGCCGGGGCCGTGACCCGCAGAATCACATTGCCGCCCGATGGCGTATGCGCCAGCGCGTTGTCAACCAGATTGCTCAGCAGCTCATTGAGCAGCGTCGGCTCACCGCGCAGCCACACCGGTTCATCCGCTTCAAGCGCCAGCGCCACGCCGCGCTTGTGCGCCAAAGGCGCCATGGCCATGCCCAGCTCTCGGGCCAATTGACTCAGATCGAGCAACTGCGCGCCGCCCTCGGCAATCGCCCGCGCGCCGTTTTCGACCCGGGCCAGCGATAGAAGCTGATTGGCCAGATGGGTCAAGCGATCGGTGCTTTGCGCGGACGATTCAAGGGTGGTGCGCCAGGTCTCCGGCTCGTTCGAGCGCAGGCCCAGTTCCAGGCGTGCCTTGAGTGCGGCCAGCGGCGTACGCAACTCGTGAGCGGCATCGGCGATGAACTGCGCCTGCCGCTCGAACTGGCCGCGCAGACGCTCGGTGAAATGATTGAGCGCGCGGACCAAGGGTCCCAATTCATGCTGCACTTCCACCAGCGGCAGCGGCCGCAAGTCGTCGGGCTGGCGTTCCTCAACAGCGGTTCTTAACCGCTCCAGCGGGCGCAACGCCGCACTCACCGCGAACCACACCAGCAGCAATGCACCCACGGCCAGCATGCCCAGGCGCAACAGGGTGTCAGCCGCCAGACTGCGCGCCATGCTGACCCGCGCTTCGTCGGTTTCAGCCACGCGGATTTCCGCCATGCCGTTCATGTTCGGCTCGCTTACTGCCTTGAGCAGACTGACCACACGCACGTTCTGGCCGTTGTACTTCGCGTTGTAAAAGCGCGCGAGCGCCGGATAGCTGTCGGTGCGCGGCGTGCCCGGCGGTGGCCCGGGGAGATTTTCGTAGCCGGAAATCAGCTTCTGGTGAATGTCGTTGACCTGGTAGTAAATGCGCCCGGCGCTGTCGTAGGCGAAGGTATCCAGCGCCACGTAAGGCACGTCGGCGCTGAGGCTGCCATCGCGCTGCGACAACCCGGCAGCGATGGTCCGTGCCGAGGCCAGCAGCGTGCGGTCATACGCGGTGTCGGCGGCTTCGCGACCGTTCCAGTAAGCGCTCAAACCACTGGCGAGCATCAGCACCACCAGCAACCATCCAAGGTTCCACAGCAACCGCCAGCGCAGGCTGCTGGGCTTATGCATCGCGGCTTTCCAGCAGATAGCCGAGGCCACGGAAGGTGACAATGGCCACGGGCTGGCCATCGAGCTTCTTGCGCAAGCGGTGCACGTAGATTTCGATGGCGTCGGGGCTGGCTTCTTCGTCGAGGCCGAACACCTGCGCGGCCAGTTGTTCCTTGCTCATCACTCGCCCCGGCCGCGCGATCAACGCTTCCAGGACGGCCTGCTCGCGGGAGGTGAGGGTCAGCAGTTCGTCGCCGAGGGTGAAGCGCCGCGTATCGAGGTCGTAAGCCAGCACGCCACAGCGCTGCTGACGCTCGCCGCCCAGCACACTGCGGCGCAGCAAGGCTTTGACCCGCGCTTCCAGTTCCGTCAGTTCGAACGGCTTGGCCAGGTAGTCGTCAGCACCGAGATTGAGGCCATGCACGCGATCCTTGACGTCACTGCGCGCGGTCAGCATTAACACCGGCAGGTTCTTGCCGCGAGCACGCAGCCGCGCCAGCACCTCGAAACCGTCCATGCGCGGCAGGCCGACATCAAGGATCGCCACGGCGTATTCCTCACTGCCCAGCGCCAGGTCGGCGGCCACGCCATCGTGCAACACATCCACCGTCAGACCGGTGCTCTTGAGCGCCTGAGCCACGCTTTCGGCCAGTTGCAGATGGTCTTCGACGAGCAGGACACGCATGGATTTTTACCTCGTTCAGGGTTGGCCGACGCCACGCTTTGCCGCGGAGTTTACAGCCGCAACCGCCGCTGTGAAGCCCGAAAACCGTGAAAGACAACTGAAAGGTTGTTGAAAGGTTAGCCGGTTAGAGTCGGCCCACGGACAGTTTCGACTGTCGCCGCTGCCGCCACACAGCGCAACGAAAAACGCCATGAAGCGTTTTCGACTCATAAGAACAATAACGGAGTACCCCAGCATGCCCTCCATGCGCACCAAGGCTGTAATGCCTGCTCGCCTTGCTCGATTCCACCGTTGCACTGTCGGTTTTTCGCCGCAGTCCTGTTTCCCCTCCGTTGTTTCAGTCGTTGCGCTCGCGCCGCGAGAGAACTGCGCCTGCCGCTAGGTTTTCGCGTTGCCCTTTGGTCATTCGGTCCATCCATAACAACAACTCCTCTGGAGACTCAAATGAACGTATCACTGCGTAAAGTTGCTCTCGCCGCTGGCGCGATGCTGTTTGCCGGCCAACTCATGGCCGAGCCGAAACGTCCGGAATGCATCGCCCCCGCCTCCCCCGGCGGTGGTTTCGACCTGACCTGCAAACTGGTGCAGAGCGCACTGGTCAACCAGAAGCTGTTGAGCAAACCGATGCGCGTGACCTACATGCCCGGCGGTGTCGGCGCGGTGGCATACAACGCAGTAGTGGCGCAACGTCCGGCGGATGCCGGCACGCTGGTGGCGTGGTCGAGCGGTTCGCTGTTGAACCTGGCCCAGGGCAAGTTCGGCCGCTTCGATGAAACCAACGTGCGCTGGCTCGCGGCCGTCGGCACCAGCTACGGCGCCATCGCAGTGAAAAGCGATTCGCCCTACAAGACCCTCGACGATCTCGTTCAGGCGTTGAAGAAAGATCCAGGCTCGGTGGTTATCGGCTCCGGCGGCACCGTCGGCAGCCAGGACTGGATGCAGACCGCACTGATCGCCAAGGCTGCCGGGATCAACCCGCGCGAACTGCGTTACGTGGCACTCGAAGGCGGTGGTGAGATCGCCACGGCCCTGCTCGGCGGCCACATCCAGGTCGGCAGTACCGACATCTCCGACTCCATGCCGCACATCCAGAGCGGCGACATGCGCCTGCTTGCGGTGTTCTCGGACAAGCGGCTCGACGAACCGGAAATGAAAGACATCCCGACCGCTCGCGAGCAAGGCTATGACATCGTCTGGCCGGTCGTGCGTGGCTTCTACCTCGGGCCAAAAGTCAGCGATGAAGACTACGCCTGGTGGAAAGACGCGTTCGACAAACTGCTGGCTTCCGACGAGTTCGCCAAGCTGCGCGATCAGCGTGAGCTGTTCCCGTTCGCCATGACCGGCCCGGAACTGGACACCTACGTGAAGAAGCAGGTCGCCGACTACAAAGTGCTGGCCAAAGAGTTCGGCCTGATCCAGTGATCGTCTCTGTCTAGTGGCTGCGTCTCCTACGCGGGGACGCAGCACAGGAGCTCCCATGCTTATTCAACGCATTTTCGCCTCGGTGTTGCTGCTGGTGTGTGCCGGCCTGGCACTGATGGCGTGGCCGTACCAAGCGGCTTTTTCCTATGAACCGGTCGGCCCGCGCGCCTTTCCGCTGCTGATGCTCGGCCTGATGGGCCTGGCGCTGCTGTACATGGTGTTTCGCCCGGCGCCGATCAAACACAACCCGGATGAGCCGCCGCTGGATCGCGAAACCCTGACCAAGATCGGTCTGTGCGTGGTGTTGTTGCTGGTGTTCGCCGGCACCTTCGAACCCCTTGGCTTCATCGTGGCCAGCATCATTACCGGCGTACCGATGGCTCGTCTCTATGGCGGCCGCTGGCTGCCGAGCGTGGTGATCATCAGCCTGATGGCGGTTGGTCTCTATCTGCTGTTCGATCGCTTGATGGATGTTCCGCTGCCACTCGGCCTGCTCAGCGTCCTGGAGAACTGATATGGATACCCTTGGCTATTTGGGTCAGGGCTTCGGCGTCGCGCTGAGCCCGTACAACCTGGTGACCGCACTGTGCGGCACCCTGATCGGCACCGTCGTCGGTCTGCTGCCGGGCCTTGGTCCGATCAACGGCGTGGCGTTGCTGATTCCGATCGCGTTCGCGCTCGGCCTGCCGCCGGAGTCGGCGCTGATCCTGCTCGCGGCGGTCTATCTGGGCTGCGAATACGGCGGTCGGATCAGCTCGATCCTGCTGAACATTCCCGGTGAAGCTTCCACCGTCATGACCACTCTCGACGGCTACCCGATGGCGCGCAAAGGTATGGCCGGTGTCGCGCTGTCACTGTCGGCGTGGAGTTCGTTCATCGGCGCGTTCATCGCCACCTGCGGCATGGTCCTGTTTGCGCCGCTGCTGGCGAAATGGGCGATTGCCTTCGGACCGGCGGAATACTTCGTGCTGATGGTGTTCGCGATTGTCTGTCTCGGCGGCATGGCCGGTGATCGACCGTTGAAGACCTTTATTGCGGCGCTGATCGGTCTGTTCCTTTCCACCGTCGGCATCGACGCCAACAGTGGTGTGTACCGTTTCACCGGCGACAACATTCACCTGACCGACGGCATTCAGTTCGTTGTGCTGGTGCTGGGTCTGTTCTCGATCAGCGAAATCCTTCTGCTGCTGGAAAAAACCCACCACGGCCAGGAAGCGGTGAAAGCCACCGGCCGGATGATGTTCAACTTCAAGGAAGCGGCGTCGGTTTTCGTCGTCAACGTGCGCTGCGGCGTGCTCGGTTTCATCATGGGCGTGCTGCCCGGTGCCGGCGCAACGCTCGCCAGTGCCGTGGCCTACATGACCGAGAAGCGCATCGCTGGCACCAGCGGCAAATTCGGTGAAGGCGATCCCCGTGGTCTGGCCGCGCCGGAAACCGCGATCGGCGGCGCGGCGTGCGGCGCTCTCGTTCCGATGCTGACCCTCGGCGTTCCGGGTTCGGGCACCACGGCGGTGATGATCGGCGCGCTGTCGCTGTACAACATCACCCCGGGTCCACTGCTGTTCCAACAGCAACCGGACATCGTCTGGGGCCTGATCGCGTCGTTGTTCATCGCCAACGTGATGCTGGTGATCCTCAACATCCCGATGATCCGCGTATTCACCCGCATCCTCGCCGTGCCGAACTGGGCGCTGGTGCCGATCATCGCGATCATCACCGGGATCGGCGTTTACGCGGTGCACGCGACCACCTTCGATCTGTTCCTGATGATCGGTATCGGCATCTTCGGTTACATCCTGCGCAAGCTGGATTTCCCGCTGTCGCCGCTGCTGCTGGGCTTCATCCTCGGTGGCCTGATGGAGCAGAACCTGCGTCGCGCCCTGTCGATCTCCAATGGCGCGCTGGAGATTCTCTGGTCGAGTCCGATCACCTTCGGTTGCTGGATCCTCACCGCGATCATGCTGCTGATGCCGCTGATCCGCATCTGGCGCAAACGTTCGGCGGCACGGCGCGTCATTGCCGATGTTTGATCGCTCGTCCCTGAAAGCCTGGTGGGGCACCCCGCTGGTCGGTCTGCTTGGTGGTTTCATCGCCAGCCAGATCGGCTGGCCGCTACCGTGGATGGTCGGCTCGTTGCTGGCGATCATCCTGGTGCGCTGCCTGACGCCGTGGCAACTGGCGGAAATCCCTGGCGGGCGCAAGTGCGGCCAGTGGATCGTCGGCATCGGTATCGGCCTGCACTTCACCCCGCTGGTGATGGAACAGGTGCTCAGTCATTTCGGTTTGATCTTCTTCGGTGCGCTGGTCACGAGCCTGTCGGCGGTGGTCGGCGTGTGGCTGATGCGCCGCACCGGCGAGGATCGCGCCACGGCGTTTTTCTCAAGCATGCCCGGTGGTTCCGGGGAGATGGTCAACCTCGGCGCGCGCAACGGCGCTCTGCTCAGCCATGTCGCGGCCGGGCAGAGTCTGCGGGTGTTGGTGGTGGTGTTGTGCGTGCCAGCGGCGTTCAAGTATCTGCTCGGTGACGGCACGCCGATTTCTCACGCCGGCAGTGTCGATTGGCGCTGGCTGGCGATTCTGTTTCCGGCGGGCGCCCTGCTCGCCTGGCTCTGGCAGCGTCTGCGCCAACCCAATCCATGGCTGTTCGGGCCGTTACTGGTCAGTGCGGCGGTCAGCATCACCTGGGATCTGCACATCGGTTTGCCCAATGGCGGCAGTCAGATCGGCCAATGGCTGATTGGCAGCGGTCTGGGCTGTCACTTCAATCGGCAGTTCTTCCGCCGCGCGCCGTCGTTCATGGGCCGGACGTTGATCGGCACCGCGCTGACCATGTTGATCGCGTCGCTGGCGGCGCTGGGCTTGAGTGCATTGACCCATCTGGATCTGCGTTCACTGACCCTGGGCATGATGCCTGGGGGGATCGCCGAGATGAGCCTGACGGCGGAGACCCTGCAACTGTCGGTGCCGCTGGTGACGGCGATGCAGGTGATGCGGCTGTTGTTTGTGCTGTTTCTGGCGGAGCCGTTGTTCAGGTATTGGAATCGTATTCCAGAGTCCTGACTGACTGATCGTTCCCACGCTCTGCGTGGGAATGCCTCAATGGACGCTCCGCGTCCGCTTTGGGACGCAGAGCGTCCCGGGCTGCATTCCCACGAGGAGCGTGGGAACGATCTCAGGCGAGAGGCGGCAAGCGCCAGTCGATCGGCGTTTCGCCATTCTGTTCGAGAAACTTGTTGGTCCGGCTGAAATGCCCACAGCCCAAAAACCCGCGATAGGCCGACAACGGCGACGGATGCACCGAGGTCAGCACCAGGTGCTTGGTCGCGTCGATCAGCTTCTGCTTGCTCTGCGCATGGGCGCCCCAAAGCATGAACACCAGATGCGGCTGCCGTTCGCTGACCACTTCAATGATGCGGTCGGTGAAGTGTTGCCAGCCCTTGTCCTTGTGCGCGTTGGCGTTGGCGCGCTCAACCGTCATGGTGGTGTTGAGCAGCAGCACGCCCTGTTCGGCCCAGCTCTGCAGGTAGCCGTGGTTGGGAATGTCGATGTTGAGGTCGCGTTTCAGCTCTTTATAGATGTTGACCAGCGACGGCGGCGCCGGCACGCCCGGTTGCACCGAGAAGCACAGACCGTGGGCCTGGCCCGGGCCGTGGTAAGGGTCCTGGCCGAGAATCACCACTTTCACCTTGTCCAGCGGCGTTGAGTTCAGGGCATTGAAAATCATCGGTCCCGGCGGATAGATCTCCTTGCCGGATGCCCGCTCCTGCTGCAGAAAGCTGCGCAACTCTGCCATGTAAGGCTGGTCGAACTCAGCACGCAGTGCCTCCTTCCAGCTCGGTTCGAGTTTGATACGGTCGTCAGCAGTCATGGTCATTTCCGGCAAAAACAATGGGGCGAACCCTAGGAAAGCCGACCACGCTTGTCAATTGATCTGACGCAGATCCGGCACTTTCCCCCATAGCGATCATACTGATCGCTCAAATTCCCGATCGAGGTCACGATGAATCTGCACTTCGAAGAACTAACCGGCACCGACGGCGCCCGCATCGGCATCGCCAGCCTGGATGCCGAAAAATCGCTGAACGCACTGTCCCTGCCGATGATCAATGCGCTCAGCGACAAATTGAACGCCTGGGCCACTGACCCGCAAATCGTCTGCGTGCTGCTGCGCGGCAACGGCAGCAAAGCCTTCTGCGCCGGTGGCGAAGTGCGTAGCCTGGTCGAAGCCTGCCGCGCTCACCCCGGCGAAGTGCCGCCGCTGGCCGCGCAATTTTTCAGCGCGGAATATCGCCTCGATTACAGCCTGCATACCTATCCGAAGCCGCTGATCTGCTGGGGTCACGGTTACGTGCTTGGCGGCGGCATGGGCCTGTTGCAGGGCGCGAGCACGCGGATCGTCACGCCGAGCAGCCGTCTGGCGATGCCGGAAATCACCATTGGACTGTATCCGGACGTCGGCGCCAGTTGGTTTCTCGCACGATTGCCGGGCAAGCTCGGCTTGTTTCTCGGTCTGACCGGCGCGCATATCAACGGCCGTGATGCGCTGGATCTGGATCTGGCCGACCGCTTCCTGCTCGACGAACAGCAACCGCAATTGATCGAAGGCTTGCTGCAATTGAACTGGCAGGAACAGACCGCCATGCAGCTCAACAGCCTGCTCAAGGCTCTGCAACAGGAAGCACTTGAGCAAATGCCCGAAGCGCAGTGGCTGCCGCGTCGTCAGCTGATCGACGAACTGCTTGATGTCAGCGACGTTGCCTGTGCGTGGAAAGCCATCAGCCTGCACCGCGACAGCAGCGATCCGTTGATTGCCCGCGCGGCGAAAACCATGACCGAGGGCTCGCCGCTGACCGCGCATCTGGTCTGGGAACAGATCAGCCGCGCGCGGCACATGTCGCTGGCCGAAGTATTCCAGATGGAATACACCCTGAGCCTCAATTGCTGCCGTCATCCGGAATTCAGCGAAGGCGTGCGCGCGCGTTTGATCGACAAGGATCAGAAGCCGCACTGGCACTGGCCGGACATCAATAGCGTGCCGGATGCGGTGGTCGAGGCGCACTTTCATAAAGTCTGGGAGGGGCGGCATCCGTTGGCGGATCTGACCCAGTATTGAGGTGACGCGAGGCCCGCGCTGGCGACTGGATTGCCATCGCGGGCCGGCTCAATCGGTCATCTTGTCAGACATTCAGTTCGTAGAACTCAATGATTTCCTTGATTGCCCGCTGCGCTGCATCGTCGCCTTTTTGCAAAATATCCTCGACATCCCTCAGTGGCGGAAGCGGGTGCAGACGTTCAGCAATTTGCCTTGCGCTGTAGTCTTGAATCGCTGTTCCTTCGCTGACTCTTATGAAGCCAATAGCGCTTTCACCTGCGGCAAAGTGCCTGGAAACCCGGATTTTCGGCGCCATGCCGTAATCGACCACGATCACCAGATCATCGCGCTCACGGTGAAATTTCAGGTTGTCGATCGTCAGCCTGCGTTCGGAAAAATCGATCCCGTCCCGGCCGCCTCCGTTGTTGATGATCACGTCTCTGCCGAGGCCATCGTATCGGTAGAGATCATTTCCCGCGCCGCCGGTTAGCGTGTCATTGCCCGGCCCACCCAGCAGCAGATCCTCACCGAGGCTGCCCGTGAGCACGTCATCCCCGTGCATGCCTCGGATCTCCCCCGCGCCGCTTATCGTGTCGTTGCCGCGACCGCCCACGAGTGGCAGCGCTCGTCCGTCTCGCAAGGAAGTTGAACGGGTGGGATGGTTGACGATGACACCCGTACGAAAAGTCCCGGGCGCAGGGCCGAGCTGACTTGATTCCAGGAGCTGCTTCAAACTTGCGACCGACCCATCGGCGAACTTGACGAGCTCAATACCGGCCCCCTCAAGTTCACCGTTGTGGGGCAAGACGATGCGGACTTTTTGCGTCCCGCCCCATTGGATATCGAGCGTCGGATGGAGCATTTTTGCTCGCGGCGGGTTGCGGTAAGCCGCGCGAGCCGGGTTGGGCTCGAGCTCGACATGGGTGGTCTCTATCAGCGCAGCACCCCAGCTCAATTGCAGTGCATCGCGCTGCGCACCTGCTGGAAGAACGACCGTGTCCTGATCGATCAATCCGTACTCGTCTTTCCACCCCGCTACGCCAACTTCTGCTCGGTGGAAAACAGGGTTGAGCACGTCCGCTATCGTGGTTGTCGCCCCGGCATGCGCTTGCACGATGTAGGTGTCGGCGCCGTCTTCGCCGTAGAGCCAGTCATCACCCGATCCGCTGAGCAGATAGTCGGCGCCCTCGGAGCCGAGCAAGGTATCGTCACCTGCACCTGCGGATAAAAACGCGCCCGGTGTTCTGTCGCCGACAGTGCCATAGTCAAGTGGGGAGCCTGCATAAGCGACAATCAGATCGTCTCCCGCGCCGCCGTGGAAAACGTTTTCCACTTCAACGTTGACTCGCCCGCCGGCATCGTCGCCATGGACGATTTTGCGTTTGATCGTTTCAGTCGTGACATCCCAGCGAAACGCCTTGGGCACTGTAGCGCCCGAACTGAAGCTTGCCGCCGGATAGACGTACCAGCCTTCAAGCGCGCCGGATTGCTTTCGGTCCACAACCAATACGTCGCCCGTATTGAAGGAAAACCCGTTGGCCGAGCCGGATCGATAATAGCGAGGCGCCTGACTTGAGGAGGCGACTGCTCCCTCGGCTTTCACCGGTTTATGTTCGACACGGGTTGTGGTTTTCGACTGCCTTTCACTGACTACGGCTTGCCTGCCATCAGCCTTCATCCATGGCGGCGTTTCAGACAGTGTTCCTGCGTCGACGCTGTCCTCGCTCAGCTCGGTGTGAGTGGTGTAACCGGTGTCGCTGGTGGTGACATGACTGCGCACCCAGACGCCTTGCTCATTCAAGGTAAAACCTGTGGCGTGTTTGCGGGCGGAGCGTTTTGACTTGGTTTGTGCGAGGAACTCATCGGTCCAGTTGACCGTTTGAACAGACGCCACCGGGCCTTGCGCCGCAGCGGTGACATCGTCTGGCTGAACCGGATCCTCAACTTTGCTTTCAGGGGCTGCCGAGGCGGTGACAGGTTCCGGTACGGGTGGCTCGGACATCTCTATCGGTGGCAATGTTTTGCGCAGGACATCTGCGTAATCCAGTACCCCGCCGTCGCTGAAATTGAATGTGGAATCCTTCCACCGCTCGTGATTCTTGATGAGTATCGCGTCGCCCGTGCCATTGGCCAGTCGCAACACCGTGCCGACGGTAACGTCGATAACGTCGGCCTTCAGGCTTTGCGCGCAAAACCCTGCACCGAACCTGATGATGTTGCGGCCGCCGGCATCGGTGAAGATATCCAGACCGTCGCCAGCGCCGAAATAGTAGATGTCAGCGCCATCCATGCCATCCAGCACGTCAGCACCGGGACCGCCATCAAACACGTTGTCACCGGAATCGCCGCGAAGGTAGTCCGTCCCTTCCCCGCCCAGCAGGGTGTCGTTGCCACCACCTCCGAGCAGCGTGTCGTTACCTGAGCCACCGTGCAGATAATCGGCATTGTGCTCGGCCTCAGCGCTGTTTTCGTAATCGCCGGCAAGAATGTCGTCATCCGCGCCGCCGTACAGCGTGTCGGCACCGAAACCACCCTGTAACGTATCGTTTCCTTCGCCGCCCTGAAGCACGTCATTGTTGCTTCCGCCCGGTTGCAGGTCAGATACGTCGCCATCGAGAAAATCAGCCCCTGCGCCACCCGTCAGCGTATCCGCGCCGCCCATGCCGCGCAGGGTGTCATTCCCCGCGCCGCCATCGAGAAAGTCGTTGCCGTGATAGCGAACCGGATGCTCAGGGCTGTCGCCGATCAGATCGTCATTACCGTCGCCGCCGAAGAGCAAATCATCGCCACCGCCGCCCCAGAGCGTGTCATCGCCGGAGCCACCGTCCAGCAGATCATCGCCAAAAAAATGCGCGGCATCGCCTTCGACGCCATCCAGTACGCCGTCATCACCCTGCAAAATGTCGTTGCCAGGGCCGCCATACAAAGCGTCGCTGCCACCGTTACCGCCGAGTGAATCATCACCACTGCCGCCGTCCAGCACATCGTTGCCATGGTGTCTGCTGGGCAGACCACCGCCCCAATCGAGGTTGTCACCAAGCATCACGTCGTTGCCGCTGCCACCGGCCAGGGTGTCGTTACCTTGATCGCCTTTGAGAAAATCGTCGTCAGCTCCGCCGTCAAGCAGGTCCTCCCCCCAGCCGCCGTTGATAATGTCCTTGCCGCCCTGCCCATACAGCACGTCACTACCGCCCTCGGGCGCACTGTTTATCGAGGCCTTTGAATAGACCGCTCGGTGACTGGTCACACCGCGAGCAATCGTGACGGCAGCGCGCTGAACCGACCAACCTTGTTCCAGCGCACCGGTGGTTTCGTCTCCTGACAAGACATCGTCACCAGCACCGCCGATCAAGGTATCCCGGTCATTGCCACCGAGCAGAACGTCTCGGGATGCCGTACCGATAAGCAAATCGTCACCTTGCCCGCCGTCGAGCCAGTCTCCGCGACTTGCCTTGCCCTTGGCGTCACCGTCGGCCATGGCCTTTTCGATTGTCGTCTGCTTGTCGCCGAATAACCGATCGTCTCCAGCCTTACCGAACAATCGATCAGAACCACCCAGGCCGAGAATGACGTCGTCTGCGGCGGAACCGTAAAGTACGTCGGCCTTGTTGCGCTGTTTGACCTTGGGCAGCAGCACCACGTTGCCCAGCTCATCAAAGGAGGGCTGATCGCCAGGGACACTCGGATCTGTGTCTTTGACTTTCCAGTCGCCCTGAAGCGTCAAAGCCGCAGCAGTGAGCGGCTGCCCCTCATATTCAGGGAGGCGGATGCCAAGCATCCCGGGCTGGAAGTTTTTGATCACCACCAGATCGCCCTCGCCGTATTTGATGTTGAGGGTGTTTTCAACAAGCGTCAGGGTGATGGACCGATCCTCGGTAGACCAGATATTGCTCAGAGGCGCGCGGCGTTCGAGATAGGGAATCGGCCCGCCGTTGATCCACAGTTGCCCATCGGCGTTGGCATCAAGAATCTCGTCGATGCCATCGCCGCTGGCAAATTCATAACGGTCGTTGCCTTCGCCCCCGATCAAAGAATCGTTACCCTTTCCTCCGAGCAGAACATCGTCACCGGCCATCCCGTACAACTCATCATTGCCGTCACCTCCGGTTAGCGAGTCGTTACCGCGACCGCCTTCAATGACATCGTGACCGGCCATCCCATGGATCGAGTCATTGCCCACGCCGCCATACAGATGATCGGCATTTGCGCCACCAGCGAAAGATCGCCCGCCGTCATCACCGAACAGGGCCAGCGGGTTCAGCACTCCGGTGGTCATCGGCGCCTGTTTGCTTGAGGCGAGATCGGAGTAGGAGAACTGCTGCAGCGAGTGTTCGCCAAACGAGCCCTGGGTTCGGGCAATCAAACGGGCGAGCATCTGCGCACGATCCGTCAGCCACTGCGCGGTGATAAAGCCTTCGCCAGTGTGCGGATCGTAAAGCTCGAGGTTGCGATCGGGATAACCGTCGGCTCGTTCTATGACGACTTCACTGAGTTGCTGCAAAGAGTTGCGCAACGCCAGACCGAGCGGCGTCGCCTCGCCTGCCAGTTTCGCCCATGCATTGGCATTGCCGAACTCGCTTATTGTCCGGGTGACGATGTTTTGCGACTGCTCCGGGGAGAATGCCGAGAAGAAGGCGTAAGCGTTGCTGGCGAAGGTTTCGTTGGTGGTGGGTGTGGCAGCAGAATCGCCGTCGTGTGTGCGCTTGAACATGTCGAGAAATTCGTTCTGGCCGTAGCGCAAGATCAGCTCGACCACGGCGGCAACAGGCGTGCCTTTGACTACATGCTGAATCAGCGGATTCACACTGCCACTGGCCAGCGCGATGTTGATTTGCTCGGGTACGACCGAGAGCAGACTTTGCAGTGGATTGATGCCGAAATTGCTGATCGCCGCTCGCAGGCCGACGCTGTAGGCGTCGATGGCGAAGAGAATGTTTTTATAGTCGTCGAGCCGGTTGGGTTTTGCCTGGATGGGTGAGCCGCCATCTTCCGCATCCGGGTCGCCCGCAGAGATCAGTCTCCACGTTTCATAGGGAGGCTTTCCACCTAACAAGCTGAAACCGACCGTTCCAGACCAGCCGGCGTTACGTTTCACGGCGGTGTCGTCCTCCCCGCAAACCTCCTTGAACAGCGCCTCGCCAATCGCGCTGGCGTCGATTTCAGCGATCTGGCTGATTGACGGAACCGTCCACGGCGCCAGTTGACCGGCAAGGGATCCGTTGATCAGGGTATTGATGAAGTTGACGGCAACCTGGTTGGATGAAAGCTGCATCAGGTCTTCACTGAAAATTGTATTCAGTCTGAGTTCACCCTGGCGTGAGGTGTAACCACGAATCAGGGCAGAGTAGGCACCGTTTCCACCGTTGGCATCAATGGCCACGGCAAGCCAGAGTCTGGCGCTTTTCAGCACCTCTCCAGCCTCTTTATCGGCGGCTGCAACGTCAGAAACTTTTTCACCAATAATGTCGAACAGCTTTTGGTACAGGGGTGCGCAGCTTGCCCCTGCTAATTCCAATGCAATGTACTCCACACCCTCAGAATTTAATGTCATGCCTTTGCAACTATTTGCCGCATTGAAAATTTCGGATTTTTCCATATCGTTAAAAACATAACTCATTGTTACTTCCTTGTAATAACAGAGCGTGAAAGATAATCACTGAGATACTTGAGCATCTCAGGTGCTTCGCGTAATGACGACAGACCAAGACCTACACTACCGTGCCCTCCAGCGAAGTCGAAGTTATCCAGATTGACCGTGCAGAAGAAATTCAGCTTGCCGAAATCCAGATTCTCCAATTCAGCCCTACCAAAACCTGCCAGCTTTTTGTCAGTCAGTTGCTCTTCGGAAGCCGGGCGAATCAAGCCGTCACACTTGATCAGCCGAGGGGTTCCGTCTCGCCGCGGCCAACCTGCAATGACAAAATTTCGTACGGATGACACATTCTTGAAATGCGGTGGCGGAGCATTCAGCCAAACTTCCAGCCCCGGATAATTCTTTAGTTTCACAATCAACTCATCCGGCCAGTTGACGTGCCGATAACCCCGCTCATGGGGCTCGGTAGTTTCCTTTCTGGTAAAAAGCCCGGCATTCAATTTATAGAGCCGCCAGCTTTCGGGGATCGGTTCCAGGCGCTGATTCTGGTGCCGGCGCAGCCCCGTCCCGGTCCACCAGAAAAGCCCCTTCAGAGCAATCGCCAGACACGCTTTCTTGTTCACCATCTCAGGCATGCCAACGTAAAACTCAGGGACTAGCGTCTTATCTATATAGGCGCCGCCTAATATCGGCACTTGCTGCATGCTCGCCAGCTTGTTCTGGCAAGCTTTCTCGTTTGCCTGGTGAATAGCCGCCGACTCGGCAGATTGTTCTTTGCGAATGTAAAATTCCGCTACGCAATAACAGACATAAAAGAACAATCCATACTTCAATAACCTTTTAAACCACTTAATCGCCTGCTTACGCGACTTCCTGGACATTTCAAACCTCCCGATCGAACGGCGGAACGGTTGGTATGTCGTTATGCCCGGATATCGCGCTTGCAAAAATCTCAAAATATTGGCTCACGCCCGATTCCACACTGAACCGACCTGCCGTCAACTTAGCGGCGCTGGCAAGTCCATCGTACTCACCTGCCGACTTCAAAACCTTGCTGACACTTCTGGCAATTCCTTGATGGTCAAAGAAATCCACCAACACGCCATTAGCCCCATCGACAATGACTTCCCTTACCGGAGCCGTATCCGACGCAACAACCACACAACCGGACGCCATCGCCTCCAGTAACGACCAGGACAAGACAAACGGATACGTCAAATAAACATGGACTTTGGAACATGCGAGAACCGCGCGGTAAGTCTGGTAAGGAAGTTTCCCTGTGAAATGCACTCTGGAGTGATCGAAACTGACCTCCGCCTCCATCCTGCTGCGCCAATCCGGGTACCCGACCGGCTTACTCCCATAACTGACACCGTCACCGCCAACCACGATGATCTGCGCATCTGGGCACTCGGCCTGAATAAGCGGGATCGCTCGCATGAAACTGTGAAAGCCGCGATAAGGCTCAAGGTTTCTGGCGACATAGGTAACGATCGGCTGTCCCGCTTTGAGCTCGATTCCATTGGGCAATCTGACTGCCCCGACTTTCGCCAGGTCTGAACGTTGAATCACACCTTCGTGAATGACCCGAATCGCCGACCGGAAAGCGGCCGGAAACAGGCTGCGCTGCCACTGCGTAGGCGCGATTGCGATATCGCATTGTTGAAGATTCAACAGATGCAGCGAGTTGAGCACGCGCAGCCGTGACGACTCTCTTGTAGCTCGGCGGAATTCAGGGTCGAACCCGCAGTCGGCGCCCTGCGCTCGATAGTAATACTCGCAATAGTGAATCAGTGGCGTATCGGGATAGATGTCCTTGGCGAACAGCGTCTCTCCCCATCCGGGATGAGCAAGAATGACATCTGGCTGATAACCCGAACGTTTCAGCCTGCCCAGAATTTCAAAAACCTTCTGCCCGTCGATCACCGCTTGTTCGTAGCGGATCAGATAGGGGTGAATATTGCCGGGCGCTCGGCTGGTCGCTCGATATCGATGGATTTGCACACCGGCGACGCCCGGTGCCGTGTCCCGGCCGATCGCCACAACCTCATCTCCGCGCTCCAGCGCTGCCAGCACCACATGACGGAACTGACCGGGAAAATTTTGATGAATAACCAGTAGCTTCATAGCGCTGAACGTCCATTTTTCGCCGCTATCGAGCTGAGGATTGCTCGCCTCGTTCGGCATCCACGAACGCTAACAAACACCACGAAATGAAACTGTAGGACGCTTCCGGGATTGTCCTAGGAGATGGCCAACGGAAGGACTTTTCGACGGGCAAAAAAAAAGCGGCGCATCATGCGCCGCTTTTTTATTTACGGTCAGTTACCAGCGGTTACCACGGCCGTTGTAGTCACGGCGACCGCTGTGACGATCATAGTTGCCGCGACCCCGGTGGTCATTGTCCCAGCCGCCGCGACGGTGACCGTCCCAGCGTCCGCGATCATTGCCGTGCCAGCGACGGCTTTCGTAGTAACGAGGGGCCGGTTGATAGTGCCGCGGCGCCTGGTAATAACGCGGTTGCTGGTAGTACCGCGGCGCTGGCTGGTAGTAGCGCGGCTGAGTGTAATAAGTGCCGCCGCTGCGGTAATAGGAGCCGCCACCGCTGTAATAGGCCGGTGCGGGTGATGTGTAGACCTCTGACCTGTAGTAGCTGTCTCCGTATGAATAAGGAACGCATCCGCCAAGGGAAAAAAGCATCACGGCAAGCAGTACGATTCGGCGATACATGGCGGCCTCCTGGACCGCGGGTTGGCCACACCAGCGACGCTGGCAGGCGACCGTCAGCAATTGCGTGACTGTCGAAGAATCAGACAGCGGTTTCGGAATCTGGTGCGTTCCTGCAACAAGTTGAAACAAGTGGTCATGAAATCTTGTTAATCCGCAAATCAACGCCCCGTGAACCCTGAACACGCTGCATGACGGTGCAACCGCGCACCACCACGATGCGCCGTCGCTCACCCCGCTCACCTCGGCAATCCAGCAGATCCCCGCCGCAGAGGCCTCGGCCCGACTTGGCACGCCTCTCGCTTTAGCAAACCCGTGCAGGAGTCATCACAGGTTCGCGGCACCACAATTTGCAATGGCTGACTAGGGTTCCGGCTCGCAAGCGCGAGTGGCTGGTCCGAGAGTTGGCGACCTCCAGTAGAGGTTACACGGCGGGATAAAAGCCCGGGAGACAAGCCACCGTTCGCGGTGCCGCGTTGCCTTCCTGTCCGTCCTCGATCAACTGGAGAATCCGCAATGATCCGACTACGTTTCCCCGCCCTGCTCGCCGCCGCCTTCGCCGCGCTTATCAGCACGCAATCTTCCGCCGCCCAGAAAGACCACTTCAGCGTGTGCTGGACGATCTACGCCGGCTGGATGCCATGGGAATACGCCGGCAGCCAGGGCATCGTCGACAAATGGGCGAAGAAATACGGGATCAAGATCGACGTCGTGCAGCTCAACGACTACGTCGAATCGATCAACCAGTACACCGCCGGCCAGTTCGACGGCTGCACCATGACCAACATGGATGCGCTGACCATTCCGGCTGCCGGCGGCGTTGACAGCACCGCGCTGATCGTCAGCGATTTCTCCAACGGCAACGACGGCATCGTGCTCAAGGGTGAAGGCAAGAAAGTCGCCGACCTCAAGGGCATGGACGTCAATCTGGTCGAGCTGTCGGTCTCCCATTACCTGCTGGCTCGCGCGCTGGACTCGGTGGATCTGACCGAGAAAGACCTGAAAGTGGTCAACACCTCCGACGCCGATATTGCCGCCGCGTTCAACACCGACGACGTCAACGCCGTGACCACCTGGAACCCGATGCTCTCGGATATCAAAGCCAAACCCGGCGTCACCGAAGTGTTCAATTCCAGCCAGATTCCCGGCGAGATCATGGACATGATGGTGGTCAACAGCGCCACCCTCAAAGACAACCCGGCCCTGGGCAAAGCGCTGACCGGGGCGTGGTTCGAAGTGGTCGCTTTGATGAACGCGAAAACCGCCGCGAGCAAAGCTGCGCTGGAACACATGGCCAAGGCCTCGGGTACTGATCTCGCCGGCTTCCAGGCGCAACTGGACACCACAAAACTGTTCGCCACGCCGAGCGAAGCGCTGAATTTCGCCACCAGCAAACAACTGCCGGACACCATGCGCAAGGTCGCTGAGTTCTCCTTCGAGCACGGCCTGCTCGGCGAAGGCGCGAAAGACCCGAGCGCGGTGGGCATGTCCTTCGCCAACGGCGTGACCAGCGGCGACACCGCCAACCTCAAGCTGCGTTTCGATCCGACCTACGTGCAGATGGCCGCCGACGCCAAGCTGTAAGCCACGGAGGATTTGGCCATGCGCCTGATCAATCGCCACCCTGATCGCCCGAGCCGCCTGTTGCTGGTGATCCTGCCGTTCGCGCTGGTGCTGTTCGCCTACTTCACAGGCTCGGCCGAGCGCCTGGCGGACAACCCCAACGACAAACTGCTGCCCAGCGCCGTGCAGATGAGCGACGCGGTAAAACGCCTGGCCTTCAACGCCGACAGCCGCACCGGTGAATATCTGTTGTGGCAAGACACCGCGTCGAGTCTGCGCCGTTTGGCCATTGGCCTCGGCATCGCGGCGCTGGCGGGTCTTTGCCTCGGTATCGCGGCGGGCACCCTGCCGCTGTTCGGCGCGCCGTTGTCGCCGTTGCTGACGGTGCTGTCGATGGTGCCGCCGCTGGCGATCCTGCCGATTCTGTTCATCGTCTTCGGCCTGGGCGAGTTATCGAAAGTCATGCTGATCGTGATTGGCATCACCCCGGCGCTGGCTCGGGATCTGGAACAGCGGGCCCGTGACATTCCGGTCGAACTGCTGATCAAGGCGCAGACCCTCGGCGCCTCGACCTGGACGCTGATGCTGCGCGTGGTCTTGCCGCAGTTGTTGCCGCGCTTGCTGATCTCGCTGCGCTTGATGCTCGGTTCGGCGTGGCTGTTCCTGATTGCCGCCGAAGCGATCGCCTCCACCGATGGCCTCGGCTACCGGATCTTTCTGGTGCGGCGCTACCTGGCGATGGATGTGATCCTGCCCTACGTGGTGTGGATCACCCTGCTCGCCTGGCTGATGGACTGGGGCTTGAAACAGCTGGCCCAGCGCGCTTTCCCTTGGTACGAGGGAGCACCGAAATGAGCTTCATCACGGTAAAAAACGTCTGGCAGCAGTACGCCGATCAAGTGGTTCTGGAAGGCTTGAACCTGAACGTCAACGAAGGCGAGTTCTGCACCTTGGTCGGCGCCTCCGGTTGCGGCAAATCGACCTTCCTGCGTCTGCTGCTCGGCCAGGAAACCGCCAGTCGCGGGGAGATTCTGCTCGACGGCCAGCCCTTGGCCAGCGAGCCGGATGCCAGCCGTGGCGTGGTCTTTCAGCGCTACTCGGTGTTCCCGCATCTGAGCGTGCTCGACAACGTCGCCCTCGGTCTCGAATTGCCGCGCGCGCCCTTGCTTGGCCGGCTGTTCGGCAACGCCAAACGCGAGGCTCGCGAGCAGGCTGCAGCCCTGCTGACAAAAGTCGGCCTCGGCCATGCGCTGGACAAGTACCCCGCACAGCTGTCCGGCGGCATGCAGCAACGCTTGGCCATCGCTCAGGCGCTGATCATGAAACCGCGCGTGTTGCTGCTCGACGAACCCTTCGGCGCACTCGATCCGGGCATTCGCAAAGACATGCACGCGCTGCTGCTGGAGCTGTGGCGCGAGACGCAACTGACGGTGTTCATGGTCACCCACGACCTGTCCGAGGGCTTCAGCCTCGGCACGCGCCTGCTGGTGTTCGACAAGGTGCGCCTCGACCCGCACGCCCCCGGCGCCTATGGCGCACGCATCACTTACGACATCCCGTTGAACAGCGACCGCCGCGCCCAGCGCGCCGCCGTCGAGGCCCTGCCGCTGCCGCTGGCGGGCACCCTTCGCACTGCTTGAGAGGACTGCTCCCATGATCGATTCAATCCAACTATTCCCACCCTTCGCTGAAGAACTGCTGCCGGGCGGCGGCCACCGTTCGTTCGTGCTCAAGCGCGGCCAGTTACTGCGCCTTACCGACCTGCGCGGCGGCGCCAATGTCAGCCTGACCTTGCTCAATGCCAATGAAAAAACCGAGCGGCTGAACCTGCCCGACAGCCTCAAATGCCAACACACCGCCAAGCTCACTGCCGGCCACTGCCTGTACTCGGACATGGGCCGCGTACTCGCCGCGATCACCGCCGACACCTGCGGTTGGAGCGACAGCCTCGGCGGTGTGCTTTGCGCACAGGAAGTCGCCGAAAAGTACGGTCAGGGCCGCTACCAGGAACTGCGCAACGGCTTCTTTCGCAACGGCACCGACAACCTGCTGGTGGAACTCGGCAAGTGGGGCCTGGGCCTGTCCGACCTGCTGATGACCCTCAACCTGTTCAGCCGCGTGAACGTCGATGAGGCCGGGCGTTTTCACTTCGTCGAGGGCAATTCGAAGGCCGGTGACAACATCGAGCTATACGCGCCGATGGACACCCTGGTGGTGCTCACCGCCCTGCAACATCCGATGGACCCGTCACCCGAATACGCCCCGAAACCCTTGAAGCTGAGCTGGATGAACGCCGACGCCAGCGTCGCCGAACACTGCCGCACTTCGCGCACGGAAAACGAGCGCGGCTTTATCAACACCGACCGTTTGTTCGCCTGAGGATCGCTGCCATGTCACTCGCAATCGCCACTTCGCACAAGCAAGCCGACAGCGCGATCTACCGCGCGACCATTCCCGCCGGCGAGCCCTGGCTGATGGAAGTCAAGGCCGGGCAGACCCTGCGCATCCTCGATCTGGAAGGCAATCAGGCCGTCGACACTTTGTTCTACAGCCTCGCCAACCCCAAGGAACGCTACGACGTGCAACGCACCTTGCGCCGGCAGAACAGCGTCTACCTGAGCACCGGCAGCGTGCTGTATTCCAACCTCGGCCAGCCGATGCTGACCATCGTTGCCGACACCTGCGGGCGCCACGACACCCTCGGCGGCGCCTGCGCGCAAGAGAGCAACACCGTGCGCTACGCCCTGGAAAAACGCTACATGCACAGCTGCCGCGACAACTACCTGCGCGCCTGCGCCCACGACGGCCGATTGAGCAAGAGCGACATCGGGCCGAACATCAATTTCTTCATGAACGTGCCAGTGACGGCGGATGGCGGGCTGACCTTCGAGGACGGTATTTCCGCGCCGGGCAAGTACGTTGATTTGCGCGCGGAGATGGACGTCATCGTGCTGATTTCCAACTGCCCGCAGTTGAACAACCCGTGCAATGCCTACAACCCGACCCCGGCGGAGTTGCTGGTATGGAATTGACCATCAGCCGTTTACGCCGTTGGCTCTTTGCCCTGTGCCAGGCGCGTTCCGGGCAGTGCCTGAAAGCTTCAAGGCACTGACAGTCCTGTGGGAGCTGGCTTGCCAGCGATTGCGGTGTTTCAGTCACCAACAATGTTGGATGTGCCGACCTCATCGCTGGCAAGCCAGCTCCCACAGGGGGTTTGTGGTGGGTTGGAGTGAAGTGTGTTTTTTCCATCCGGGACGGCCCGGATGTCTGTCGAAAAACAGCGGGACGGCCCGCTCCCCCTTCAGGGGTTATGCCATGTTCGAAAAAATCCTGATCGCCAACCGTGGCGCGATTGCCTGTCGCCTCCTGCGCACGATCAACGTGCTGAAGGCCCAAGGCGTCGCCGTGTACTCAGAAGCCGATGCTGCCAGCCTGCACATCTCCCAGGCCGCCGAAGCGCACAGCCTCGGCGAAGGCGCGGCGTCGGCGACCTATCTGGCGGTCGACAAAATCCTCACGATCGCCAAACAAAGCGGCGCCACCGCCATTCATCCCGGCTACGGATTTCTCTCGGAAAACGCAGCGTTCGCCGAAGCCTGCGAAGCGCAGGGCATCGCCTTCATCGGGCCGACGCCGGAGCAATTGCGGGTGTTCGGCCTCAAGCACACTGCTCGCGCGTTGGCCAAACAGCACGGCGTACCCATGCTCGAAGGCACCGACCTGCTCGACAGCCTCGATTGCGCGCTGAGCGCCGCCGAACAGGTCGGCTACCCGGTAATGCTGAAAAGCACCGCTGGCGGCGGTGGCATCGGCATGCGCGTGTGCCGCAGCGCCAGTGAATTGAGCGAGTCGTTCGAAGCGGTGAAACGCCTCGGCCAGAACAACTTCAGCGACGCCGGGGTGTTCATCGAGAAGTACATCGAACGCGCGCGGCATCTGGAAGTGCAGGTGTTCGGCGACGGCTGCGGTGAAGTCATCGCTCTCGGCGTGCGCGACTGCTCGGTGCAGCGGCGCAACCAGAAAGTCCTCGAAGAAACCCCGGCGCCAAACCTGCCAGAAGGCATGGCCGATGAGCTGTGCGCAGCGGCGATCAAACTGGCGCAAGCAGTGAATTACCGCAGCGCCGGCACCGTCGAATTCGTCTTCGACAGCGAGGCCCAGCGCTTCTATTTTCTCGAAGTGAACACGCGGTTGCAGGTCGAGCACGGCGTCACCGAACAGGTGTGGGACGTGGATCTGGTGCGCTGGATGATCGAGCTGGCCGCTGGTGATCTGCCGCCGCTGAACGAGTTGTATCAAGGCCTGGAACCGCAGGGCCATGCGATTCAGGCACGTCTGTACGCGGAAGATCCGGGGCGTGATTTCCAGCCGAGCCCGGGCCTGCTGACCGCTGTGCAATTTCCGCCCGCCAACGGCGTTGAGTTGCGTATCGACACCTGGGTCGAGGCCGGCGTGGAAATTCCGCCGTATTTCGATCCGATGATTGCCAAGCTCATCGCGTGGGCGCCCAGCCGCGAACAGGCTCGCGCCGAACTCCATCAGGCGCTGGGCGACAGCCTGCTGTACGGCGTGGAAACCAACCGCGACTATCTGCGGCAGATTCTGCTCGATGCTCCATTCGCCAGCGGTCAGCCGTGGACCCGTTGTCTGGAAAATCTGCTGTATCACGCCAACACCTTCGAAGTGCTCAGCGCCGGCACGCAGACCAGCGTGCAGGACTATCCCGGACGCCTCGGCTATTGGGCCGTCGGCGTGCCACCCTCGGGGCCGATGGACAGCCGAGCGCTGCGCCTGGGCAATCGTCTGCTCGGCAATGAACAAGGCGCCGCCGCACTGGAAATCACCATGAGCGGGCCGATCCTGCGCTTCAATTGTGACGCGGTGGTCGCGGTGACCGGCGCGCCGATTGCCTTGACCGTTGACGCTGAACCGGTGCCGATGAACACCGCGCTGCTGATCCCGGCCGGCGCGACATTGCAACTGGGCAGCATCAGCGGCGCCGGCGCGCGCAGTTATCTGTGCCTGCGCGGCGGCTTGCAGGTGCCGGATTATCTGGGCAGCAAAAGTACCTTCACTCTCGGCCAGTTCGGCGGGCATGGCGGACGGGCGTTAAGGGCCGGTGACGTGTTGCATGTGCCGGCATTGGCCGACCACAGCGCCGGCCAGCAACTGGCCGAACAGCACATCACTGCGCTGCCGAGCGTGCGCCAGATCCGGGTGATCTACGGTCCGCACGGCGCACCGGAATACTTCAGCGAAAACTACATCGCCACATTCTTCGCGACCCAGTGGGAAGTGCATTTCAACTCCAGCCGCACCGGCGTGCGCCTGATCGGACCGAAGCCTGAGTGGGTGCGTGAGGATGGCGGTGAAGCGGGTCTGCACCCGTCGAACATCCATGACAATCCGTATGCGATTGGTGCGGTGGATTTCACCGGGGACATGCCGGTGATCCTCGGCCCGGATGGCCCGAGTCTGGGTGGGTTTGTCTGCCCGGTGACGGTGATTGAGGCCGATCTGTGGCAGCTGGGACAGCTCAAGGCGGGCGATAAAATTCAGTTCATTCCCGTCTCTCTGGCTGACGCCCGCGATCTTGCTCTGAAATGGGATGCACCCTGTGGGAGCGAGCCTGCTCGCGAAAGCGTCGGCCCAGACAAATCGATATTGACTGACACGGCCTCTTCGCGAGCAGGCTCGCTCCCACAGGGTTTGATGTCGCCTGTGGTGTTGACGTTGGGTCAAGGCGATCAGCGACTGGTTGCACGGGTTTCTGGCGACACTCATTTACTGCTGGAAATCGGCGCGCCGGAGCTCGATCTGGTCCTGCGCTTCCGCGCCCACGCGCTGATGCAGGCGCTGGAAAGCCAAGCCCTGCATGGGGTGATCGACCTCACCCCGGGCATTCGCTCGCTGCAAGTGCACTACCAGCCGGAGCAACTGCCGCTGGCCGATCTGCTCGGCATCATCGCCGGCGAATGGGACGCGGTGTGCGCCGCCAAGGACTTGCAAGTGCCGTCGCGCATCGTGCACTTGCCGCTGTCGTGGGACGACCCGGCCTGTCAGTTGGCGATCGACAAATACATGACCACCGTGCGCAAGGACGCGCCGTGGTGCCCGAGCAATCTGGAGTTCATCCGGCGCATCAACGACCTGCCGAATCTCGACGAAGTGCAGCGCACGGTGTTCGATGCGAGCTATCTGGTGATGGGCCTTGGCGACGTCTATCTCGGCGCTCCGGTGGCCACGCCGCTCGACCCGCGTCATCGTCTGGTGACCACCAAGTACAACCCGGCACGCACCTGGACCGCCGAGAATTCGGTCGGCATCGGCGGCGCCTACATGTGCGTGTACGGCATGGAAGGCCCGGGCGGTTATCAGTTTGTCGGGCGCACTCTGCAGATGTGGAATCGCTATCGCGAAGTCGCCGCGTTCGATGGCAAACCGTGGCTGCTGCGCTTCTTCGATCAGATCCGCTTCTACCCGGTCAGCGCTGAAGAACTGCTGCGCATCCGCCGCGATTTCCCCCTTGGGCGCTTCGATCTGAACATCGAACACAGCCAGCTCAACCTCGCCGACTATCAGGCATTTCTCAGTCAGGAAGCCGAGGGCATCAGCGCTTTCCGTGCGCAGCAACAGGGCGCGTTCAAGGCTGAACGCGAGCGCTGGATCGCCAGCGGCCAGGCGCATTTCGACAGCGAAGAAGCCGTGCCTGACGCCAGCGAAGAAGCACCGCTGCAAAGCGGTGAACACAGCGTTGACAGCCACATCGCCGGCAATCTCTGGCAGGTGCAGGTCGAGGCTGGTCAGCGTGTCGCGGCGGGCGATGTGCTGGTGATTCTCGAGTCGATGAAGATGGAAATCCCTGTGCTCGCGCCGCTGGCCGGCGTGGTGCGAGAGATCCGCGTGCAACCCGGTTCGGCGGTGCGCGCCGGACAACGGGTGGTGGTGCTGGAACTCGACTGAAGCCATTTCTGAAAAGGATCAACCAATGAATCTGCAACTCGATGCACTGCGCCAGGCCTATCGCGATGGCGATACCACACCGCGCCAACTGCTGCTGCAACTGCGCGAAAAAGCCGCTGCGCTGAACCCCGACTATCACTTGTTCATCCACCTGCTCAGCGTCGATGAACTGGAGCCGTATCTGGCCGCCCTCGACGGTCGTGACCTCGACAGTCTGCCGCTGTATGGCGTGCCGTTCGCGATCAAGGACAACATCGATCTGGCCGGCATTCCCACCACCGCCGCGTGCCCGGCGTTCGCCTATGTGCCGCAGCAGTCGGCGACCATCGTCGAGCAGCTGTTGGCGCTGGGCGCGATTCCGCTGGGCAAGACCAATCTCGATCAGTTTGCCACCGGCCTCAATGGCAGCCGCTCGCCTTATGGTGCGTGCCCGAACAGCGTATTGCCCGAATATCCGTCCGGCGGCTCCAGCGCGGGTTCATCCCTGGCGGTAGCGCTGGGTGTGGCGAGTTTCGCCCTGGGCACTGACACCGCCGGTTCCGGGCGGGTGCCGGCGGCGTTGAATAATCTGGTGGGATTGAAGGCCAGCAAAGGCCTGATCTCCACCGCCGGCGTGCTGCCGGCTTGCCGCACGCTGGACTGCGTAACCACCTTCACCGCCACTGCTCGCGAGGCCAGTCAGTTGCTGGCGTTGACGGCCAAACCCGATCCTCGCGATGAATACAGCCGAGGCAATCCGGCATGGAACGACGGCTCGGCATTCGGCGCGCCACGGCCGTTTCGCTTCGGCGTGCCACGGGCGCAGGACCTTGAATTTTTCGGCTGCAACGAAGGGCCGCAACTGTTCGCAGCGGCCATCGAACGGCTCAAGGCTCTGGGTGGCGAAGCGGTCGAACTGGACCTGTCGCCATTTCTCGAAGCAGCGCGCCTGCTCTACGACGGGCCGTGGGTCGCCGAGCGTTACAGCGTCGCCGGTGAGCTGATGGAGCAGAATCCCGAAGCGGTGCTGCCAGTGATCCGTGCGGTGCTGGCCAAGGCTCCGGCAGTGACTGGCGTGCAGACCTTCCGCGCGCAATATCGATTGCAGGCACTGAAGGCCCTCTGCGACGAGGCCCTGGAAAACCTCGACTGCGTGCTGACACCGACCATCGGCCGTCCGGTGACCCTGGCCGAACTTGAGGCCGAACCGGTGCTGCGCAATTCCGAACTGGGCTATTACACCAACTTCATGAACCTGCTCGACTACGCCGCCGTCGCCGTGCCGACCGCGTTCATGAGCAACGGTTTGCCTTGGGGCGTGACGTTGTTCGGGCGGGTATTTACCGATCAGTATCTGTTAAGCGTGGCCGATGCCTTGCAGCGCCGGCAGGACAGTGCCCTGCCAGTTCCGACGACCCCTGCGCGCAATGACCGCGCTCGATTGGTGGTGTGTGGCGCGCACCTGCAAGGGCTGGCGCTGAACTGGCAACTGACCCAGCGTGGCGGGCGCTTGCTGGAAACCACGTTCAGTTCGCCGGACTATCGACTGCACGCCCTCGCCGGCGGCCCGCCATTGCGCCCGGGCATGGTGCGGGTCAAGGATGGCGGCGTGGCGATTGCCGTGGAGGTTTGGGAGTTGCCGAGCAGCGAATTGGGCTCGTTTCTCACCGGGATTCCGGCGCCGCTGGGACTGGGCAAGGTGCAACTGGCGGATGGGCGCTGGGAGAGCGGGTTTATCTGTGAGCCGTATGGGTTGGAGGGTGCGGTGGATATCAGTCATTTGGGGGGATGGCGGGCGTATCTGGCATCCCGGGGCTGATCCGAAAGCTCGCCCTCACCCTGGCCCTCTCCCCCAGGAGAGGGCCAGGGTGAGGCGTTTGTTCATCGGTTGCCATTGGCTGATACCGAGTCGATCACAGATTTTCCATCACCCACAATCCAGCTCCCTCTCCCCGGGAGAGGGCTGGGGTGAGGGGCTGCGATTTCCCTGACACACCGCTACGTCATATCCCCCGCCATTTCAGGCACAAATCCCGCAGTGTTTTCCCGACCATCCCACTAGAATGCATCCCATCGGGCCACTGCCAACGGATCTGCCATGCCGCTTCGTTCTCCCTTGTACTCGCAACGTTCACTGGTGCTCACCCTGGTTGCCCTGCTCGGCGCCGGCTTTCTCGCCACCTCGCTGTTGAGCTATTTCGCGTCCCGCGAGTCGATCCGCGACAACATCGTCAACACTGAACTGCCACTGACCTCCGACACGGTCTATTCGGAAATCCAGAAAGATCTGGTCCGGCCGATCCTGATTTCCTCGATGATGTCCCGCGATACATTCATGCGCGACTGGGTGGTCAACGGCGAGCAGAATCCCGAGCAGATGACCCGCTATCTCGACGAGGTCATGACCCATTACGGCGCCTACACGGCGTTCTTCGTTTCCAATGCCACGCTCACCTACTACCACGCCAAAGGTGTGCTCAAGCAGGTCAAAGTCGACGAGCCGCGCGACACCTGGTACTTCCGCGTGCGCGACATGCAGGACCCGTACGAGATCAACGTCGACCCGGATCTGGCCAACAAGGACAACCTGACGTTCTTCATCAACTACAAGGTCTACGACTACCACAACCGCTTCATCGGCGCCGCGGGCGTGGGCCTGACCGTGGACGCGGTGATCAAGCTGATCGACAAGTATCAACAGCGCTATCAACGCAGCGTGTACTTCGTCGATACCTTCGGCCGCCTCGTATTGACCGGTGCCGAGGGTGGCCCGGAAGGCGCGCACATCGGCCAGAGTCTTGGCGAACTGGAGAGCATGAAAAGTCTGGTCAGCCAATTGCCCAAGCCACACAGCGGCAGCTACGAATATTCCACTCAGGGCCAGGGGCATTTTCTCAACGTGCGGTTTATCCCCGAGTTGAACTGGTACCTGTTCGTCGATAAACGCGAGGACGGCGCGCTGAGCGAGATCCGCCAGTCGCTGTACCTCAATCTGCTGATCTGCCTGCTGGTGACGTTGATCGTGCTGGCCTTGCTCAATCGAGTGATCAAGCGCTTCCAGGCGAAGATTCAGGCGCACGCCACCCTCGACAGTCTCACCGAACTGCCGAACCGACGCGGCTTCGACATCCTCGCCGCGCAAGCGCTGCACGAGGCCCAACGGGAAACCAAGCCGCTGACCGCGTTGTTGCTCGACCTCGACCACTTCAAAGCCTTGAACGACACCTACGGCCACATGGCCGGCGATCAGGTGTTGATCGGTTTCGCCCGCGACCTGCAAAGTTGCCTGCGTCACGCCGATATCGTCTGCCGCTGGGGCGGTGAAGAGTTCATCGTTCTGTTGAAAGACACCGACGGTGAGACCGGGCAGAAAATTGCCGAGAAGATCCGCCAGCACGTCGAACAACACAAATATGCCTACGATGGCCACAGCCTGCATCTGACCGTGAGCATCGGCGCCACCACCGTGCAACGCGATGACACCTTGCACACTCTGCTGTCCCGGGCCGATCATGCGATGTACCGCGCCAAGCAAACCGGGCGCAACCGCACCTGCATGGAAATGCCGCACTCGACCTATGCCTGATAACGACGTCAAACCCGACCACTGCCCGGCCTGCGGTGCGCGCAACGACTGCAGCCTCGCCGACCCGCGCACCGCCGACCGCGAATGCTGGTGCTATGGCGTGTCCATCGACCCGGCGGTGCTCGAAGCGCTGCCGGCCGAACTGCGCAATCAAGCCTGCCTGTGCCCGCGCTGCGCACAGGTCGAAGCGCAACTGCAAGCAGGCCGGCGGCCGATCCCGTAAGATGCGCGGCCCTTCGTCCGTTGAATCCTGACCATGCGCGTCGACCGCTTCCTCAGCAATCTGCCCCGCTACAACCGTCAGCAGGTTCGCCTGTTGCTGGTGGAAAAGCGCGTGCGGATTGACGGAAAAGTCGTCAGCGACCCGCACAGTGAGGTGCTGGAATTCAGTCGGGTCGAAGTCGACGATGAGGTGCTGCAGAGCGGCAAACCGGCGCGCTATTTCATGCTGCACAAACCGCCGGGTTGCGTCAGCGCCACCCGCGATCCGCAGCATGCGACCGTGCTCGACCTGCTCGATGAACCGCACAAGGACGATCTGCACATCGCCGGACGTCTGGATTTCAACACCACCGGGCTGATGCTGATCACCAATGACGGCGCCTGGTCGCGGCGCCTGACGCAGCCGCAAACCAAACTGGCGAAGGTCTATTACGTCGAAACCGAACAGGACATCGACCCGAGCTACGCGCTGAAATTTGCCGAGGGCATCTACTTCGCTTTCGAAGATCTGACCACGCAACCGGCGCAGCTTGAGCTGCTCGGCCCACGCTCGGCGCGACTGAGCATCGTTGAAGGCCGCTACCATCAGGTCAAGCGCATGTTTGGTTTCTTCAACAACAAAGTCCTGCGCCTGCACCGCGAATCCATCGGCGAACTGACCCTCGAGCACGCGCTAAAACCGGGCGAATACCGCGCTTTGCGCACCGAAGAGATTCATTTGTTCTAAGCCGGCGACCGCTCAGCCGAAGTTGTCGAACAATTCGCCGACGGCACTTGCGTGATCCTGAGTCCCCTGCTTGAATCAGGACGTCGGCCGAAATGTGACCGATGAGTCACCACATACTTCCAAGAAACTTTTTGTCGGTCGTCTGCCCTCAAGGGCTGCGCCTCAGCCGGCAATCTGCCCGCCAATAACAACACCCGTCGACCTGCCGTACCGGATCGACATGGGCCAGCAAATTTCAGGCGTATGCCTACCTGTCACAAAGCTCGTGCAATCTCGATTGCGCGCATACCCGCTTGCTTGCCAGGAGTCTTATGACATG
>Ga0308161_1000787_pt1 | contig 44042 bp, 57 predicted proteins | sample PhyFR2_FD_201034 | JGI IMG/M metagenome (GOLD analysis project Ga0308161, IMG submission 201034) | Phyllosphere microbial communities from UC Gill Tract Community Farm, Albany, California, United States - DLSLF.R2 | ecosystem: Host-associated > Plants > Phyllosphere > Unclassified | place: USA...
AATTACCAAGCCCAGAAGAATATCAACAGTACGCGTCGCAAATCGACAGCGCTTCTGCTGACATCTACAAATACTTAAACTTCGACAAGATGAGCGAATATACTAAAGAAGCTGATCAAGTTGATACTAAGAAAATCCAAGCAGCTCAATTGACCTAATCGATTGTTTTTGCTAAAAATAAGGGCTGAGTAATCAGCCCTTATTTTTTGGAGATTTATAATGTCAGTTAGCATTTGGGAAAATATTGATCATTTAAACTTCAAGGAATATGAATGTATTAAAAAGGGTTTTTTGAGAAATAATCACGGTGAAATATCTTTTTTTCGAGATAAAGAATCTCGGTTATTATTAAAGGTTGTAGGTGAAGCAACAGTAAAAGATTTTAATTTTAATGATAGAGAAGGCGAAATTCCAAGGGAGGAATTTCAGCTTGAATTTAAACATCATTATTTTGATCAAAAGATATTAATGCTTGCTATTCCTGAAAGTAGAAAAATAAATCAAATACATGGAAAAAATAGCTATATTGATATTTATGTAGTGGATGAGTTTGAGTTTACTGATAATGATTGTTCGATAGAAGCTGAGTATTTAATAGAGTTTTTAGATGGCTTAAAGATTGATCATATTTTTCCACATTCAATGGAAATCAATGAAACTCATGAAAAAAGATATGAATTATTGGGCGAAAATCTTGAACTTATAGAGAAAATAATTAATAAAAACAGTTTCACTAAAAATGGTATCAGAATTAAAATTGAAGATGATGAAGTATATATAATAAAATTAGGTATTGGAAATAGAGGCTTAATTTTATATAGAAAAAATTTAGAATTATTTAAAAGAGATAAAATTAGAAAAATAATCTCCTATATTTTCGGTTGTCCATTGGTTTTTTATGGGTATACTCTTGTAAATAAATATATGACACCTTCTTATAGCTATTTAAGAAATATTCATGATAATGAGAGAGGACAATTGGCTATCAATGTTCAAGTACCTACACCACTTAGTTTAAGTGCTTTAAATATCATAGAAGTTGATATTTTTGAAAATTTGATGCAAGAACTCTATGTTAAATATGAAGAATATGATCTTAGCAATATATTTTTTACGTATTGGGTAGCAGTAAATTCTAATTCAATTACTGCTGCTGTCCACTATGGAGCACTTATTGAAAAGCTACAAGCTACATATATGAAAATTCATGAAGTTAGTTATAGTAAAATTTTAGATAAATCAATTTTTAAAAAAATGCGGGAGCGATTACAACAACAATTAGATGAGTTTGAGCTAACGTCTAAGCAAAAGAAAATTTTTTTAGATAAAATAGGGAATTTGAATACTTATTCTCAAAAAGATAAGATGGATTTTTTTTGTAATGACATCTCATTGTCTCTATCTAATATTGAAAAAACAGCTTGGCAACAGCGAAATGATGCTGCTCACGGAAATGCTATAACTGATGTTAATCAAGCTTGGAAAAATACACTAGTATTAAGAGAATTATTTAATAAGTTTTTATTAAAGTTAATTACATCTAATAAATATTATTTGTCATATTTAGATGGAAAACCGGAAATTAAAGCTTTATAAAACACAGTTAATGATTTAAACGTTGATGTAACTAAATGGCTAAACAATCACGTTTCTTATGTATTGGTGGATTCCTTAACGGTTCAGCGGTTAAAGACCAAGGGGACAGCTTTGTTTGTGTTGAAAATGACAAACATGTAACCTATCACAAAAAGGAAATCTTCCATCAGGATTCGTGGGATCAAGAGTACTATGTCTGTGAAACTACAACAGACCAACAAGCACGAAATTGGGTTTATGATATCAAACCCGATTAATTCAGCAGATATAATTTTGTACTTCTTAAAATAAATATATGAAAAAGCCCCATTATAAGGGGGCTTTTTAAAACTAAAAAAATTCTACCAATAACCCAACACTTTCCACCAAAGTCCGCCAATCACCACAAAAATAATGATATTAACCACGCTCATGACAAAGCCAGCTTTCCACCATTCACCAAGTGTGGTGTAACCCGAACCGAACACTACAGGGGAAGTGCCAGTCGCATAATGGGTTAATGTCATCATAATGCTAGAAGCTGCTGCCATCATTAAAGCAAAGAGCATTGGCGGTGCACCAAGTGCAAGTCCTGCCGTATAAAAGGCTGCAAACATGGCAGTAATATGTGCCGTAGTGCTAGCAAACATATAATGTGCATACAAATAGGCGAGCATTAATAATAGACAAGCAGGCATCCAGCTTAGACCTAAATGACCAATACTGGTTTCTAACACACTCGAGAACCACGTGATTAAACCAAGCTTATTTAAATAAGTTGCCATCATGACTAAAGCTGCGAACCAAGTAATCGTATCCCATGCGTTCTTTTGCGTCAGAATATCATCCCAAGTTAAAACACCTGTAAGTAGCAATAATCCTAAACCAATAAAAGCAGTCGTCGTTGGGTCAACCGCCCAAGCGGAGCCAAAAATCATGGCAGGAATACCAGCCCATAGCATCAATAAAATACCGAATACACCAAGCATGATAATTTCATTTTTACTGACTGGGCCCATTTCTTTTAATTTACTTTTAGCAAACTGAGCTGCATTAGGCGTTTCTTTGACTTCGGGTGGATACATCAAATACATAATCAAAGGCATAATAATTAAAGCAATCAAACCAGGTAATAACATCGCCAATGCCCAAGTGCTCCAACTTAATGAAATTTCACTATTGGTCGCCTTTGCCACTAAATCAACGACTAATGGGTTAGGGGCAGTTGCCGTAATAAACATTGCAGAGGTAATCGGGTTGGCTTGGTAGTTAACCAATGACAGATATTTTCCCATCCGACCTTCGGTACCTTTAGCAGGATCAGAATCATAACTAGTAGAAATTGCCAGTACAATCGGATGAATTATTCCGCCACCACGAGCCGTATTACTTGGCGTTACAGGGGCGAGAATGAGTTCTGAAAGTACCATGCTATAGCCAATCCCAATGGTTTTCTTGCCCCAAACTGCGATAAATAAATACCCTAACCGTGCACCCAATCCGGTTTTTTGCAAACCTTTAGAGATCATAATGGAAATACCAATCAACCAGATGAGTGGGTTAGCAAAGCTACTAAGAGCATCTTGAATTGCACCGCTTGGGCTTGTGTTAGTCACCCCAGTGATAGCGACTAAAGTTATTGCAATTACGGCAATGGCACCAATTGGCATCGCTTTACCGATGATTGCGGCAATTACACCGACAAACATCGCTAACAAATGCCATGCATCAGGATCAACACCATTTGGTACAGGAATTACGAACCAGATTAACAATGTAATAAATAAAGAAATAAGTGTAGGGAGGGCTTTAAATCCCATGTAATTTCCCCTTGTTTTCATATGATTAAAAATTAAAGCTCTTTATGAGTAAATCGCTAAAGACATAAGTATTAAAGTTCTATTATCGATTAAATGATTCAAGAATTCAAAAAATCACAAGCAATAAGTACTAACTTTCATTTCTATGAAAAAGTTATTCTTTTAAGTTAAATATTTCTTAATTTAAATCTAATTTGTTAAGTTTTTCTGAAATTTTAACTCTGAAATGGATGCCAGATTGATAAATTCTCTGTATAGATATCAGTCTAATAAATAGTACTTAGTATGGTTAATTTAAAAAAAAGCGATAAAGACTTCTAATTGAATTAATATATTCTAATACTAATTTTTAGAAAATGTTAATGATCAAAAAATAAATTATATATTTAGATTAATGTATAAAAGGTGTAAAAAATTATTAAATAAAATAACTTAGATATAATATTGGATAAAAATTGGTCTTTCTGAATTATTAATTTTATTGAAAGCGTGAAATGAGTCATGAGTTTATTTAAAAATGTTAAATATATCATTTTAAAATTTTATGTATATAAAATTGAATATAGTAGTAGTAATTAACTGGTTTTTTGTTTTAAAATAATTAAACGAACTTAAAAATAATTAAAAAAAATATGGGTATTTTATATAGGGAATTTGAGAATGCTAAAGACAATAGTTGAATTTAAATTTGATGATTATCAACTATATGAACAAAAAATACACTCCAACGAAGGAGGAATTTTAGTTCAAAAAACTGAAGACATCGCGCAATATATTTTTAGTATATTGAGAAATAGATATCATTTAAATGTAGAACTATATAGTGAAAATTGGGGATGGCAAATTGAAATTCCATTGCCTGAAATAACGATGTATCTTGGAATAAGTGTCTATGAAGAATATAGAAATGGATTCGCAATTTTTATTTCACCCAATACACCTATTTTAAGAAAATTTTTATTTCGAAAAATTGATATTACCCATCATATTATGGTGCTGCAAAATTATATAAATATTATCTTAAAATCACATCCGGGAATCTATGATGTGATGTGGTGGAAAGAAAATGAATTCCGATGTGTAGCGGCGAGCTGAAGTAGAAAAATATAAAATTTTAATTATCGAAGCGTGTTAAGGAAAATTTATTAAAGACCGTATTGGTGAATAGGCAGTGAGAGCTTACTATATCTACAATATCAAGTGGTCAGATCAATATGCAAAATTCAGCGTTGAAGGGATTGCGTAAGTTTTTCTATAATAATCTTCATAATCATGATTATGAAACTACGGTAAGTAGATGTATTAATTATTTTTTAGTTGTTTTAATTGTTGGTAATGTCACTGCCGTTTTATTAGAAACAGTAAATGATTTGTACACAAGCTATCGTATTTGGTTCGACTATTTTGAAGTTATTTCAATTGCAATTTTTAGTATTGAATATTTATTAAGATTGTGGAGTGTTGCTGATCGAGATCCAACACAATCTGCATGGAAAGTCCGCTTGAACTGGATGAAAAGCGGGGAAGCAATTATTGATTTGATGGCAATTTTACCTGCCTATCTCAATTTCTTTGTACGAATTGATCTTCGTATGCTCAGAATCTTACGTTTACTACGCTTATTAAAATTAACACGGTATTTTATCTCACTACAGATATTGTTATGCGTGATCAAACGGGAGAAAGGTTCTTTTCAAGCAGTTATCTTTATTTTAATTATCATGATTATTATGACTGCTTCTGGAATTTATGTGGTTGAAAACAAGGCTCAACCAGAAGCTTTTAGTTCAATACCTAAATCTATGTGGTGGGCTGTAGTGACTTTAACCACAGTGGGTTATGGCGATGTAACACCAGTGACCAGTTTAGGAAAGTTACTGGGGGCACTCATTACAATTTTGGGTGTTGGTATTGCGGCTTTACCAGCTGGTATTTTGGCGTCTGGACTTGCAAATGAGCTTAATCAACGTAATCAGAGACTAGAGCAAGAGTTTCGTGAGTTACTTCAAGCACAAGGCATTGATATTTTACATGATGAAATTGAAATAGAGCGGGTCCGTCAAAAAGTAGGATTACCAAAAGAGCAAGCGCATAATTTAATTATTCAAATTATGCGTGAAAAAGTATTAGAGGAAGAGGAGTCGGCTCGAGAGAAAAAATGTTATTGCCCACACTGTGGTGGAAAGCTAACTGATTAGAAAAAATAAGTTAGCCTTTTCTTTAATTAAGCTTTTTTGCTGGCTTTTTCTACTGCAAATGCAATAAGTAAAATGATAAGACCACCAAGGCTTAAAACAAAACCTACCCAGATTGGTGCGATCCAGCCCATTTGGTGGCTGAGTACCCATCCCCCTAAAAATGCACCTAATGCATTGGCCATATTAAAGGCAGAGTGGTTGAGTGATGCTGCTAATGTTTGGGCATCGCCTGCAACATCCATTAGACGGGTTTGCAAAGCTCCGCCTAATCCCATTACGGTGAGGCCAATCAAAAATAATGAAGCAATAGCACTATAGATATTACTCATTAAGAAACTGGCAACAACAAAAGCGATAGCTGAACTAATTAATACACCTACAATCGTTTTGTTTAGGTTTTTATCTGCAAGCCATCCCGCTGCTAAGCCACCAATAACCATACCGATACCCCAGATAGCGAAAACATACCTCCAAAACCGATAGCACCTACCGCTAGTGTTAACCACATATTGATATTTTTAAGACCAGCTAATTCTGTTTTTATACTCGCAGTAGCTTGGACTGGAATATTGGGTACAAAGAAACCAACAGCAATTAAAGTGACGAATGCAATGGTTGCTGAAAACTCAAAACCAGCTCTCCAGCCAAAATTTTGACCTAACCACGTGGCGAGAGGAACACCAATTACTGTTGCCACTGTAAGACCCATCATCATTTGGGCAACCGCAGAAGCTCTTCTTGATGGACCAGCGAGTTCTGCTGCAACTAAGGCACCCACTCCAAAATATGCTCCGTGTGGTAAACCTGCAATGAAACGTGAGATTAAAACAGTTTCGGGGGTATGAGCTAAAGCTGTACAGGCATTAGCCACCCCATAAAAAAGCATTAAGCAGAGTAATAAAGTTTTTCTAGGTACTTTGGCTCCAAGAATAGCAATGATAGGAGCACCAATAACTACACCCAAGGCATAGGCACTAATAAAGTGGCCAGCTTCAGGAACTGTAATATGTAAATTATTTGCAATTTCCTGAATCAGTCCCATTGCGACGAATTCGGTAGTTCCAATACAAAAACCACCTACAGCGAGAGAGAAAATTGCTAAAAAAAGAGAATAGTGTTGATGTGTAGAAAGGGGAGATTGTGGGGACGCCATAATAAGTTGAGGAAAGAAACAAAAAAGAGAAGTATAAGGGAAAAGAGAACAGAATAATAAAAAACTAAATTAATGAGAAAATGATTACATATTTAAATGAGATAAATTTAAATTTTTATATGGAATAATTCATCGAAAAACTTTTAAAAATTATATATGATTAGCGCGTAATACTTTAAGCATTACAACAAGTTGTATAAATATCTAAAAATAGAGATGCTAAAACGTGAGAAAATTATTTATTACCTGCCTTATGGGTATGGCTATGTTATCTATGTCTGGTTGCGCAGTATTTATGGCGGGTAATCAACCAAGTAAAAAAAATTTAAATGTTCTAAATCCAGGCAGTTCTCGTAATTATGTGATTGCTGAGTTTGGTGCGCCTGTACTTTCAGAATACCGTGATGGAACACGCGTTGAGATCTATACTTTTCAGCAAGGTTATTCAAAGTGGGTGAAAGTCGGCAGAGCTTTTGGTCATGGTGTGGCAGATGTGGCTTCAATCGGCCTTTGGGAAGTATTTGGGACTCCGACAGAAGCATATTTTAATGGTAAAGAAACTTCATACGAAGTATCTTACGGACCAGATGATTTAGTGAAAAGCTATAAGCTAATTGATTTCGAGCAGACATTTCCAAAGATGAAACAGCAATAAAATCAAATTAAATAAGAAAAGGCCTTCGGGTCTTTTTTTATGTAAAATTAAATTTATTAATGATAATAAGAATTATTTTTATTTGTGTATACTGTATCCGCTTATATTTTGTCTGATTTTTTCACTTGATACCTAATAATATAAATATATAAGAGTGATGAGATAATTGTGGGATTTTGTGGGATAAGATGGGACTGAGTGGGATGAAGTTTGAAAAGATTTTTCATCCAGTGAAATAGAAAAAGCGGGCTTTTGAGTCCGCTTTTTATTCGAATAAATCCAGATTCTGGTCTAAATGGAATTTAAGCTTTTCTTCGCCATTTACGATACTGCGGATTGTTCTGATAGTCACGCCAAATTTACGGGCGATTTTAGAGCGGCTTTCTTTTTTGGCTGCCATTTCACGGATGGTTCTATTACGCATAGCAATCGTGATAGTTGTCGCCATAGGTACTTCTATTGAATTGTTCCCTAAGTGCTCTGAGAGCAGCTGTAGCTTTGAATAACCGATTATCTGTGAAAGCTCATGATGAATGCCTAAAGCGTGCTTGTGGGGTACAAAAACTAAGATGCCACCGTAGCTCTCAATAAGACTCAAAGCTGGTTTTATACCGATAAGCTTCGCCACAAATGCAAAGTTTTTAGGCATAAGTGCAATGAGTTCTTCATCAGAAAATAATTGTTGTGCATCAGTGATATGAGGACGATAAACCATAATTGCTCCCGCTGTTATCCCATGTTAAGATTTAGCAGTCTTATGATTTATCTCCTCTTGCTTTCGTCGGTGGGTGGAATTTAAAACCTCAGTGTTGGCGCACTGGGGTTTTTACTTTCTTATTGTTCTGTTCTTTCAATGCCGCAACGTTTGCACCATTGTCGTAAGTGAGTAATGATCATGTCTGCGTGATGGCTGCTCATAAATTGCAAGGCACTCACACCAACTCTTTTCTCTACAAATTTTGCTAAAGCTTTTTCACTACTATTTCTGACCTGACCAGCCCCATGAAGCTGTAACCATAAATGACGGATTAACTTACTTTGGTCATCACTAGCTAAATTCTTAACTCCAGATTTATTTTTTGATTCAACTTCAAAGCCAAGTTGCTTTAAGCGATCCAGCACAGCTTCAAGCTGTGCTAGGTTCAAATCTTTTGAACTGGTTTTACCCGTAGTGCTGGTAAGAATGTCTCTGTAAAGCTCATCATCTAAACCAAGTTTTGTTTTGCCCACATGGATTAGCTTGATCAGATTAGCTTTCTTATTGAATTTCATTTCACACCGTCCCTTGGAATGCTTGGAACAAACCTATAATTGCTAGAAAGGCCAATGTGATTGATGCACCTGCTTTAAACTTATATGAGCGTTTCTCAAATATAGTTAAGCCAGTTTTATTTCGAGTGGTCCACGCCAATTTAGCCTCTTTAAAGCAAGAACCTAAACCCATGAGGAAAACAGCAAAGTAAGCCAGTACTGTTGCCCAATTCAGCAATTCATTCATGTTGGTGCTCCCAACTTTTCGTATTGTTTGCCACCATTCATTGCTTGATTTAGTTTTGCTGATTTGCCAGATTGTTTGCCCGCATGATAATCATTAGCTGCTCTATCATTAAATGCTTTGCCTTTGTTGCGGTCTTTAGGTGTGAATGAACCAAGTTTCCCGTGAGCTTTATCCATGTGTTTTTTTATACGTTCATTTGTATTTTTAGGTACTTCAATATCTAAGTCGGTTATTAAATGCTTAACTGAGTCTACCCAGCCTTCACAAAATAAATCTGCACGACGTACCTTGTTTTTTTTGACCGTTACACGTTTTAAGGTGTTTTCAATAAAGCTTTTTCTTGAACGAATCACTTGGCGATATAAGACATCGAAAGTATAAGATGCAACTTCTGGCGCTGGATCGACACCAATAAATGTCCATGAAGCTTTAATACCCCAAGTACTGCTACCAGAACTAAAAATAGGTTTGCATTGCATGGCTCTAGCTATAGTCATAACTAAGCTTGCTTCCCACGCTTGAGGAACCTTTGTTGCTTTACTTTCGCAACTAGCCTCAACGATATCGAGTAGATCAGGATCAATCTGAAATTCACGCATTAAAGACTGTGCTTGACGTAGAGCAATTGCTGCTTCATTTTCATTAGCTGATTTAGCCAATGCTAAACATTTTTTGATTTTTAGAATTGCTTCTTCGCGGTTCATGCTCACTATGTTGTCTCCTTAATACTTTCAATCACTTCAGGTGGTAACTTCTCTAAATCTTCGATGCTGATCATTATGTTCTCGCTGCTCATCAGTACTGGATCACGACATCCAGCAGACACAGGCACGAATGCCTGTGTTTCGCTTATTTCAAATATTCCTGTTGAGGTTCGTATGTAACTTTTTCATCGTTAGAAACTGGTTTAGCTTCCCATTCACTTTCAAAAAAAGTTTCCTGATTTGCCTCCATCGAGTCTGATATTTCAGAAGCAATTTCAAGAGCATGGGCAAGGTCATCAGCCTCAACAATGTGCTCTTTGACATAGATATTTGAAACTTCGACTTTAAATTTCATTTTGTTCTCGCTTATGCAACTAGGGTGTTCAAAGCCATTTCGATAGCACGTTGTTGAACTGTGTCCCGTGCAATTCTTTGATTGTTACTGTCCAATACGTGGTACTCGAAATAACCACAAAGGTTGAACTTCCGAACCACTCTTAGACCTTTCTTTTCAAGAGCATCTAAGTGATTTACTTTTGTTGCCATTACTTAACAGCCTCTTTAAGAGCTTTACCTGCTTTGAATGAAGGTACTTTTGCCGCTGCAATTTGTAGCTCTTCACCAGTTTTTGGATTACGGCCAGTACGCGCAGCGCGTTGTTTTACTGAAAAAGTTCCAAAGCCAATCCAAGAAACACTTCCGCCTTCAGCTAAAGCAGCACCGATTGCATCTTCTACTGCTTGTAATGCAGCTGTTGCCTGTGATTTAGTTAAATTAGCGTCCATTGCGATGTTTGCGATTAAGTCAGATTTGTTCATGTTTTAAAGTTCCTGTTTTAAGAAATAGATGCGATGTCTAGAGAAAGCGGTAAGTAACCACCAGTTGCGTCATCGCGGGTGTAAAAACGTAAGTAGGCTTTACTGCCAATAATGTTGATGCTGTCTGAAATAGCCTGCATTGCTTGCTTCCATTTCGGGTGGTTGATTTCAATGCGTTTCAATCCGAGTACTTTGGTAGTGCTGATGTCTCCCTTTTTATCGACGTTAAATGCGTTGTTAATGATGACTTTGATTTCGTCACGGCTGCCTTCGGTCCATTCTTCAAGGCACTCATCAATAAGCTGTTTGGCAGCTTGCAAACGTTCATCAAAGCTGATGTTTTCTGCGATATTGCGTTGGATTTTCAAACGTCCGTCATAGCTCATGAGCGTTACGTTGCCTTTATTGCCACCAACTTTTGCACCGTATTGATCGGTAGAAATTTGGATAAAGCTGGCAATATCAGCAAAGCCTTCGATTTTGAAATCTTTTAAAAGTTCATGGATTTCTTTTGCTTTCTCATGAAGTTTGCGAACTGTTTGATCACGCAATTTGTCAATTTCTTTGACATTGGCTTCTGGTACAAATGCACCTGAAGCGTTTTCCCAATAACCTTCTGGAATAGGCTTATTCATGTGTTGCTCCTTGTTCTGATTCAATTTCCGCAGCCTTAAGGCGTTGGTAGCACTGTTCTAAAGTTTCATCTGGTTGTTTGCGCTGAGCGACATGGGCCATGAGTTGTTCTTTAGGAATATCTTTAAGACCTCGTTCTGGCTGCTTCTCATTCAATTGGGTAAAGCCCACCATTTCTTTAAAGCTATAGTTAGGTCGAGCATGTTTTTGACGGTCATGTTCAGCTTGCTCGGCTGCACGTTCAGCTTCAGTTTTTGCTCGTGGTGCAGCAGCTGCTCGGCGTTCTGTTGGTGCTGGTGCATTTTCTGGTTTGAATGAACTGATCACTTCATACAGATAGCCGTGGTTTTTTAATGGCAATTGCAATTTGCCTTGGTCACGACGCTCAAGCATGGTGTTGATTGCCCAGATCCATGCTGCTTTAGGAGCTGGGTAATTGTGGTGACCACGCTTAATTTGTTGAGCATTAATATCCTCAGCAATTTCACCAATAAGCTTTGCTGTACGTTCAAATGTCAGGTCACGGTTTTGTGAGCGAAACATTCCTAAGTACTTCACTAGTGGCTGAGCTAAATCACCCACCAAGGCAAGTGATGCAACAAAAGCTTTGCTGGCATCACCATGCCCTAAAAGGGCATCTAAGCTAGTGGTCGCCCCACATGCAGGGCATCTAGTTTTCATTTTTACCAACCTCAAATGCACTTGAACTCGCAGCAGCCAAGGCGATTGCTAAACCAAAAGGCAGACGGCCAAGACCAATTGTTTTACCTCTAGATTGAAGCTTTTGGCGTCTTGCAATTACCGCTTGTTTGGCTGCTGCCTTGGTTGTTTCATTACGTTCAATTGCCTGAGCAACTCGTTCTTCTTTTGTGCCACGACGCTTTGCTTCACCCATTTGCTTTCACTCCTTGTGCCGACTTAACCATTGCTTGATAAACAGCTTTAGCTAGAAAACCAGCGCCTGCTGCCATACCAGCTCGTTCCATTTCTTCAGTAGGTTTTTTAGGTACAAGTACATAGTCACCACTGACCAATTTGTCTAAATCTTTGGCAAATTGAGCGCGTTTCTGTTTGATGTTCATAGACCACCTCGAAAATGCTTAGATTTGCTTTCAACTGCTGTTTGACAGTCAATGCAAAGCTTTACGTTGCCTAGAGCGCGACGACGCTCTGGAATTTCTGCACCACAGTCATCACATTCATAGTTGCTGACTTGATCAAAGTGTTTAATGTTGGCAAGTGCATGGTCTAAATCCTGTTCAGACAAAGTGCTTGCTACGTCTGCAAAATCAGCCATTGCAACCTCCTAATATCGCCATCACTAAAGCGATTCCGAAAACCCAAAACCAAAAGGTGATAATCAGTAAATTTCTTAAATTAAATTTCATGGCCTAAACCCCCATCACGATGTCGCGGGTGATAACGTCCTCGCCAATTTCCGCTGCGAGGTTCATTGAACTGGTAATTAAGTTGCCAATGGCAAGTGGATATAAAAGTGAGCGTGTAGTTTTGCCAGCGCTATTGATATGAGTTAGGCGGTCTACAATTGCCTGAATGCCATCTTCAGTGATGATCGACTCCAGCTTTTTATCAACGCTTTTAACTCGGTGTTGTAAGTACTCAACTAATGAAGTGTTTGTTAAAGGGTCAAGTGTTACGCTCTCACAGCGCTGTACAACTTCACGAACTGCGGGGTTACGCTCACTTAATTTATTTGCAAGTTCTGGCTGACCAATTAAGACGATTCCGATAAGTTTTTTGTAGCCGTCTTCTAATTCAAAGAAACGCTTTAATTGTTTAAGAGTAGCGATTGGCAAGCTGTGAGCTTCTTCAATTATCAATAAATGGCTATAACCAGCTTCGCTTGAATTTTTTAAAATCGTATGGACTTGGCGAAAACGACCTTCGGCAGATATGCGTGGTTTTTCTTGACCAGCACTGACCGTATTAATAATTGCTTCAGCAATATGGCTTGATTTAAGCGTCTTACCTTTAATGTCATTATCTTCAGTTGCTATGACGTATGGTTCGATAACCAAAATTGGTAATTTTTCACGACGAATACGGTCTTGAAGGTCGCGTCGTAAAGTCGATTTGCCCGAACCTGATTCACCTGAAATTGCAATGAATCCGCCATGTTTAGCTGTCTGATATAAGGCTTGACGCACATAGTTGATGTCGCTATTCAAGAATAGTTCTTCAACTGCGCGAACTTCATTTGTAAAAGGGTTATCAAACAAGCCAAAATGTTTTTTAGCTTGTTGAGTCAACGACTGTTTTGCGAGCAACATGGCTTGTTCGTCCTCATTTAAAAGTTCATTAATTTGTTTGTTTCCGTGCCGTGCTACTAAAGCGCGATACACGTGATCAAGTTCTCTTTCACTTGCTGCTTCAGAGCCAAGTCTTTCGAGAAGCGTTTTTTGTGGTGGCGCATCAAACATTTCGTTGAATGCGTTGTCGATTTCTGACTCGCTAATCTTTGCGTTGACCAAGAACTCTCTAAAACGGGCTTTTACAAAATCAGTATTCTTCTTCGGCCATCTCAGGCAGTTGATAATGATGTTGATCGATGACGGGCTTAGCTGTACGTAACGAGCTAAGTCGGCTTGTATAATTCCGTTGTCTAAAATTAGATCCTTGAGTTTTGTCGAGCAGTCTTGTTGTTTCATGGTTGCTCCTTAACCACCGACAACGCGAAGTTGTGGTCGTTGTTGTGGAAGTTCTTGTTCAGCCTTGATTGCTTCAGCAATTTCACGTACTGCATCGGCAGGGACTAAACCATCTGGATAAGATTTTTTGAGGGCTTTGTAGTGATCTGTGGTCCACAAGTCACCGATTAAGCCTCGGATTTCTTTTGCAGCTTCTACTGCTGAAATTGGTGCAGATTCACGACGTTGTTTTGGTGTAGTGACTTGCTCACCAGCACGCTTGATGTAGGTCGGAACTTCAACCGCAGCAACATCGGCCATAGCATTGAGCTGACCTTCATAGGCTGGCTTTTTCTTCGCAATGGCTTTATCAACTTGCTCAAGTGTGTCAGCGCCATAAGCGTTCTTGAGGATGCGTTTGCGGTTTTCATCAATTGCGCTCTGTGGCATTGCTTTTATTTCTTCACCGATTACAGCTGCATCATTTCCAAAACCAACCCAATCAACCTGCAACGGTTCACATGTGAAAATGACTTCATTGCCGTGCTGATCTTTGGTCAATACATCGATGCATGGCGCACGGTATGGATTCACCACAATCTGCAACTTAGCTTTCGGGTAAACCCCATCAACATGACGAACGTCATAGTCTTGTGAGCCATAGCCTTGAATTGCATGACTAACCGTAAGATTGGCTTTAACTGTTTTTTCAACTGGTACTGTGCTGATAAGTTCTCGGCATAATTCCATTGGCGGAGCAATGCGTAATTGTTCAGGCTTAATGGTTTGCCATACTGCATTACGGCTGCGCTTAGTACGGCTATGAATTTTGGTTTCATTCCAAAACATGCGCCAATCCGCTGCTTTTGCATTTAACTCTTGAATGTTGTTGATCTGCATGAAACGCAGACGGCCTTCAAACTGTGTTTCAACAATATTTTGAGCGTTTTCAACTTGGCCTTTTGCTTGTGAATTACCAGTCGCATGGGGTATGAAAGTTACATCTAGGCGCTCAAGTAAGTTCCTGAATAATCCACTAGTGTTTGCACAACCTTTGTCTGTGTAGAGGATGTTTGGAACACCGTGCATTGGTTCTTGAGCAGAGCGTTTTTGAATACCGTTTAAGAAAATCTCAATTAAGTTTTCAGAGCTTTCACTTCCGTACACGTACTCAACATAAATTGAGCCTGAGAAGTGATCGGTCATGACATAACGAATCACACGGTCATTTTCGATTTTCTTTACATTGGCTGGCTTGTTCTTGTAGAACTTCTTCTCATCCATCACTTGCATACCACCTTTAGGCAGGTAGAACAAAACACAGATAGATGCGTCGACTTGCCAAACGTGGTTCGGGTGTAGCGATTTTTGCTGTGTATGTGCCGATGGTGTAGCCAGTTGTTTTGGGTGGCACATATTTTGTTTCATGACACGCGCAACTGTTGCTGCTGATACTTTCGGTGCTTTACCGTCAGCGATAAGCATTTCCAATGCAGTAGTCATCGGCAGTGTTTTTTTACCATTGGCACGGGTTGCTACATGCACCATACCGCCGACCATTTCAGCAACTTCAGTCGGCACAACTGTTTTGCCTTTATCAGAGCGCTGTTTACGTTCAGATTTGAAACCTACTTTCTCAAGTTCACGGTAAAGTTGCGGTTTGCTAAGACTTAAAAAGTCACATGCAGTTTTTACAATCGCAGCTTTCCCACCAAACTCGGCAGCTGCAAGTTTGGCTGCAATTTCGCGCAAGTAATCTTGTTTTGCTAAGTTTGGATTTGTCATGATTACTGCTCCACGTTTGTTGCATCAAATGCAGCAGCGTCTTGATCCGCAGGTAACCATGCTGGGTTTACCATCGTTTCAAAATCAATTTGAATTCCTAGCTCAACACTAGTTTGGGCAATCTGTTGAAATGCGCTGACAACGAGGGCTTCTAGTTGCTCTTGGATGTTGTAAAGGCCATGCTCGTTGATGGTGTCTAAAACTGAGTTGACCGTATTTTTAAAACGCACTGTGTCGTTGTGCATTGTTAAACATGCGGTGTTGGCTTCTTCTAAAGCTTTAGCTGCAATTAGTTGCTCTTCAGATTCAGCACGTTTTTTGATTTGAACAGGACTCTGGAGCTTTGTGAGCTTTGCATCTAGTTCATTAATCTTTTGGTCTTTCTTTTGGAGAAGTAAGTCACCAGCTTCCTTGTCAGCTTTAATTTTGCGAAGTTCATCTTTTAATTCGCGTACTGACATAGTTTCAATGCTGTCTAATGAAACCTCACCAATGCTTCCACCTTGTTCGATGACTTGTATTTCATCGTCATCTAGCGTCACAAGCTCAAGCAACTTTGTTTGATTTCCAGCTTTCTGCAAAAGCGAACTCGAATTCGTTTTTGAGAATTTCAACACCGCTGACATGAATTTTTGTGCCATACGTGGAGTGAAATTCAGCATCTCAACGCGCTTATTAAACTCACCATGCGGTGTAATTTCTTTTAAGATTAATAAGCGCTTGCCAAGCTCCATCACTGCTTCAACAGTACGTTGTTGGAAAAAGCGAATTTCATCTTCCAATGCACCTACAGTTAAAGCTCCTTCATAACCAAGTTGCGTTGCTAATCCTGCAACAGCCTTTGTATGATTTTGAATTTCAACTTCAGTGATTACTTCATTACTCATAACGAACCCTTATTAAAACTGTGTGTTAAGACGTTGGTTGTATTCATTAATTCGTGCTTGAACACGGTCACATTCTTCTTTACACGCTGTTGCAAATTTGACCGTCTTCACACTTGGGGCATAGTTGCCGTTGTCACGTTTTTCTACCCAACCATCCGCTTCAAGGGTTTGGAGTGCGCGAGTAATAAATACAGGTGTTTCTTTCAAGCTTTCAGAAAGCTGTTTATTGCTAAGGCCGAAAACGTAATGACCTCGCAGCGCGAATAAAACGCGTAGAACTTTCACGGCTGATTTATTTGTTGAACTCATGCCCATCTCCTTGAGTGAACTTGATTGACATTAGTTGCTGCTTAAGCTCTTCGTTGTCTTGTTCAGCGAAGAACCATTGGACATAACCGAATGTCGTTACGAAGATGATTAGGTAACGAAATGCAATACTTCCTGATTGTTTTTGTCTCATCTCTTTCCCCGTGTGCAAAAATGTGCGAATATGTGCAAAGTAACTAAACAGTGACTTTCTGTTTTGGTTCTGGTTTTAGGCCGAGGGCAACGGCAATCTTATGGGCACGTCCAAAGTTTCCTTTAGATTGACCGTTGAGTACTTTGTAAACTTCTTGTGGGGTGAAACCTTTACTTTCAGCCCATGATGAAACAGGAATGCCTTGTTGGATAAATTCCTGTTTTACTTCTTCGGCAGTTTTTAGGTGCATATTTAGTTTCCCTTGTGTGGCTAAAGTTGCATTAAGTAGAACTTATAGCACCACATTAGTAACTATTTAGTTACTTGTCAATATTATTGGAGTGTTTTTTGTGACTATTGGAGCAAGACTTAAAGAAGAGCGTGAGCGACTGGGTTATACGCAACCAGTTTTTGCTGAATTAGCAGGCACTACCAAGAAAAGTCAGATTGATTACGAGAAGGATTTAACGCAGCCTAAAGCTGGTTATTTAGCTGCAATTGCAGAAGTTGGTGCTGATATTGGCTATATTGTGACGGGCAGAAAAGCCAATCAGTCACTAAATAGTGACTTCGCTTGTGAGTTTGATTTAGTCAACGTTTATGACGTTTCTGTGTCTGCTGGTGATGGCGCAGTTTGTTTGGGTGAAACAGAACCAGCTAGTCGATTGGCATTTAGAAAAGACTGGCTTTCAAGACATGGGCTTTATGCAAAGGACTTAGTCATCGTTTATGCAAAAGGTGACAGTATGGAGCCAACTATTCATGACAAAGAGCCTTTATTAATCAATACGATTGATAAAGAACTTACAGATGGATTTATTTACGTTGTGAGAAATCAAGAGAATTTCTGGGTTAAGCGCGTACAACGTCAGTTTAATGAATTGTTATTGTTGTCAGATAATGAAAAGTATCTGCCAATGAAACTCGATTTAAATGAATCGACAGATATTGAAATTATTGGCAGATGGATACCACCAAGTCGCGGGACTTTTTACTGATATGAAAAAGTTAATTAGTGTTGTTGGATTATTATTATTGGCTGGTTGCTCTACGCAAAAACAACCACAGTCAGAACCTCCTTATGTGAAACAAAACTATAGTGAATCTGACCCAGCTGCAAAGTTGAGTGTTTCCCAATTTGCCAATGTGGTTAAAAGCATTTATCCAGCCTACCAAATCAGTCATTCAAACGATGGTGGTGAAGTAAAATTCTTACCAAATGATGTCAAAACAGATACTAAATTTGTGCCAAATAATAATTGGTACAGCATTAAAATCATCAAAGAACCAAACACTGAAACTTGGAAAGGTCTAGTTGTTGAAGTTTTTAATAAAGAATCTTTTGAACAGTCAAAGGCTGTGGCTGCAAAAGACTGTCAAAAGATTTTTGGAAATATTGACAACCGAGTTCCTGCTGTTCTTTATGACCTTGAAAACCAGTTAAATCAAGGCTCAAAAACATCAATTTCAAGCCATCAGTATGGATATACTTTTCAGTTAGATGCAAGTCACTACAAGGAAGGTTATCCAGTAACTTGTATGGTAAATATCTAGATTCTTAAACTGAGCGGAAGCATTTCCGCCTGATAAAAAAATAGTTCAGATAGCAACATAGCCTCATCATTTGATGAGGTTTTTTTGTTGTGGCTAAAACATTCCAAGAAGCTCTAAAACGAGTGCTTCAGCATGAAGGCGGTTATGTTAATCATCCTTCAGACCCAGGCGGTGAAACCAATTACGGCATTACAAAAAGCGTTGCCCGTCAGTGCGGTTATAAGGGTTCAATGAAAGATATCCCAATGGATATTGTTGAGAAGATTTATAAAAACCAATACTGGGATGCGATGAGCTGTGACAGTTTCCCATTCTCTGTTGGTTTCCAACTTTTTGATGCAGCTGTTAATCATGGTCTGCTTAATGCTCGAAAACTTTTACAGCGTGCAGTCGGTGTGAAAGATGATGGCATTGTTGGTTCTTTAACTTTAGCGGCAGTTCGTAAGCAACCACAGTTTGCTTTAATCAGTTTGTTCAACTCCAAGCGTATTGAATTCTATACAAAGATTTCTACTTTCAACGCCTTCGGCAAAGGCTGGATGGCTCGTGTAGCAGTGAACTTAAAATATGCTGCGGAGGATATGTTATGAGCCAATGGAAGCGAAATTACCGACGTCAGCTAGCTAAAAGTCAAAATGGGTTGGTAAATCAAAATAAACCTGTTGATTCACAATATATTCAAGGTGTTGCAGTAAAGCTCAAAAAGCGCTGGATTGTAGAAAATTGGCGAAGTGGCTGGTTGTGGCTATCCAACTGGATTTTGTTAGTTATTGCTTGGGTCGGTTATAACGGTGTTCCCCCTGAAATTATAGCGTTAATACCAGAAGCTAATCGTGAAAATGTCATACCTGTTTTGTCTGCACTGGGGGTGCTTTTCCGATTCATCGATCAAAACAGGAAGAAACCTTTGCCACCTGCATCTGATGCGATTAAGGAGGATGTATGACAATTGAGCTTGAACCATATCAAGTTTTTTTAGTTCTATCGGCTGTGCTAAGCGCAGTCGCTGGAATGATCAAGCTCATGGGTAGCCAGATTAATAAAAACATTCAGCAAAACTTTGAATCAACCAATCAAAAGATTGAGGAAGTGTCACGCCAAGCTGCCAAGGGTCAAGAAGAAGTCCGTGAGCTTGAACGTAAATTTCTTGAGTTCAAAGCCGATATGCCTTTTCGCTACATTGCCCGTGATGACTATATTCGCGGTCAAACCATTATTGAAGCCAAGCTTGATGCTGTAGCAGAAAAGCTTGAAAAAGTTCAGATTAAGCAAGGAATTAACTCATGAGTTTTGATCTTCAAAAAATCCGTCGTGAAGGTATGCGTTGGCATTTACTGAATGCCTTAGATAAAGCTCGTCCACTTGGTGCATTGGATACATTATTGCTTGATGTAATGCGTGCTTTGTACGCTGATACAACCCCACAAGAATTACATGTTCAATTGGACTATTTAGAAGAACGTAAGCTGGTTGAAATTAAAAAACAGCCTGATGGTCATTGGCATGCAAAGCTTGATCGTTTAGGTATTGATATTGTGGAGTACACAATTGATTGCCAAGCAGGTATTGCCCGTCCAGAAAAATACTGGAACTGAGGTGACACATGGCAAGAGAGTCGTCAATTGATCTACTAAGTGCTGAGGATAAAACTTGGCTTGATAAGCGGTTTACGGATCAAGGTTTTTGTGGTTATGAAGAAATTGCAAAAATCCTGCAAGAGCGTGGTTACAACGTCAGTAAGTCAAGCGTACATCGTTATGGTCAAAAAGTAGAACAAAAACTTGCTGCGGTTCAGGCCAGTACTCAAGCAGCCATGATGATTGCCGATGCTGCGCCCGATGATAGTGATATGCGTAGCTCTGCTGTTTTATCGTTGGTTCAGACTGAATTGTTTAATGCACTCATTGCTTTACAAGAATCAGAAAATCCTGATGCAGACCCAGCAGATCGAATCATGCTCATGGCAAAAGCTGGTAAAGGTATTGCTGAAATTGCCAAAGCCTCTGTGAACCAAAAAAAATGGCAATCAGAAGTTAACGAGCGTGTTCAACAAGCTGCTAAAGCTGTAGAAAAAATTGTCAAAAAAGGCGGTATGTCTAAAGATACTGTTGATGAAGTTAAGAAAGAAATCTTAGGGATTATTGGTTTATGAGCGAACAAAAAGTCACTGATCCACGGGAGATTCTTAACTCAGCGGGTTATGAAGATGTGCCAGCAGTATTGTTGCCATATCAGCAAGCTTGGATTGCTGATAAAAGTCCCTTGAAGATTGCGGAAAAATCCCGTCGTATTGGCCTAACATGGGCCGAGGCAGCTGATGCTGTTTTAGATGCTGCAAGTGATGGTGGTCAGAATTGTTATTACCTTGGATATAACAAGGATATGACAGTTGAATTTATTCAAGCTTGCGCTATGTGGGCAAAGGCATTTGATGCTGCCTGTAGTGAGGTTGAAGAAGGCCTTTGGGAGGATGGTGATAAACACATTCAGACTTTCACTATTCGCTTTCCTAAGTCTGGTAAACGTATTGAGGCTTTAACTTCACGCCCATCAAACTTGCGTGGTCGCCAAGGTCGTGTTGTGCTGGATGAATATGGATTCCATGAGCAACAATCAGAGCTTTTAAAGGCAGCTATTGCGCTATTGATTTGGGGCGGTTGTGTGCGAGTTATTAGTACACATGATGGTGAAGATAATCCATTTAATGAACTGATCAAAGAAATTCGAGCTGGTAAACGTAAAGGTACAGTTCACCGTACAACTTTCCGTGAAGCTGTAGATCAAGGTCTATATAAGCGTGTTTGCTTACGTAAGAAGATTAAGTACAACAAAGCTGAAGAAGAAGCTTGGGTGGAAGATACTTATAAATTCTATGGTGATGCAGCTGATGAAGAACTTGATGTTATTCCGAGTAAAGGTGGTGGACGCTGGTTACCTCTATCACTACTTGAGGGTAAAAAAGATGCTTCAGTCCCTGTTATACGTTTCGAGGCTCCGAAAGGCTGGGATGATTTTAATAATGTCAGTGAAGAAACTCGTAATGCTGAAGTCAAAGAATTTTTTGATGAGCATTTATTGCCACTTTTGGAAGCATTGCCGCCAAAGGCAAATAGTTTTTATGGCCTAGACTTTGCGCGTAAGCAGAATGCTTGTTCATTTTGGCCTCTAATTGAACAGCAAAATACAAAGAAGAAAATCCCATTTCTTTTTGAGATGTTTAAAGTCCCCTATAAACAACAAGAAGAGTTTCTACGTCTCATTGTTGCCAAGCTGCCTAATTTTAGTAAAGGCGCACATGATGCTGGTGGTAATGGTGGTTTCTTGGCGGAAGCTATGCAGGTACTTCATGGGGATCGAATCGAAGCAGTCATGCTTACAGAATCATGGTATCGGGAACATACGCCACATTTTAAAGCCGCTCTAGAGGATGGTGATATTGAGAATATGCCTGCCGATCAAGATGTCATGGAGGATCACCGTGCATTTGTTTTGGTGAATGGCGTTGCACGTATACCAGCAATGGGAAAATCTAACTCAAATAATAAAGACCGACATGGTGATAGCGCCATAGCACATTTACTTGCTGACTACGCATCAAAGAATCCTAGTGCTCCAATTGAATTTACTCCACTACCGTCAAAAGAGGAAATGGAGCTGAATTCAGATGATTATGATGATTGGTCTGGTTCTGTTGGGTGGTTTTAGAAAATTCTTTCAACCCGCATATGTCTGTTTCCATTGTCATAAATTGTGGCTATCTTATATTTATGCTCATACTTGCGACCTAAAATATTTTCAAACCCAATAGTTATTTCTCGTTCAACATCTTTGTTTTCTCGGTAAAGTGCATCTTCAACAGGAGTAAATGATGAATTAAATACTTGACGGTACTCTTTAGGGAAAAATTCAAAATCCTGCTTTGTATTAGGTAAATGTTCAAGAGTAATATGCTTTGCTGCATTTTCACTTTGATTTGTAAGAGTAAAACTAAAATAAATCCTGCCATATTCGACACCAACAAAAGCTTGAAAACTAATCACTGGCGCAAGAGTATTATGTCTATCTTCTAATTCAGCTTGCTGTAGTTGCGCCATTATTTTCTGTTGATCAACAGACTCTTTCATTTCAGCGACTTGTAATTGTAGCGCTTCAGTACTTGCTCTTAACTCTTCACTTTGAATCCTGATTGATTCATTGTTTTGCTTATATCCCAAGATTAAAAATAAAAAAGCTAATGGTGCAAAAGCACCTGCTAGAAAGTCACCTAATTCATTTGAAGGGAGTAAAACATTTTCCCCCTCACTTAAGCAAAATATTAGGGTGTATAAAATAATGAAAGATAAATATAAAACAACTACCCAAAAGACCCATGTTTTATAAATAGGTGTTTTTGGTGTTGGTGTTGGTGTTGGTGTTGGTGTTGGTGTTGGTGTTGGTGTTGGTGTTGGTGTTGGTGTTGGTGTTGGTGTTGGTGTTGGTGTTGGATTTTGCACGGAAAGACTTCCCCCTGATTATCAAGTTTTAATTTTTTAATAATTCAAAACGAGGTGACGACTCTTGTTGGAGCAAGAGTCGCCCCCTTTGGTAAAAGTGCTACCGCAGGCTTAGCCTCGTTACTGTGCACACAGTTATTGCAGGCTATCAAAAATGAAAAAGTTTTGCAGTAGGTGAAATAATGAAAACCAAGCCAATTGTTCCTTGGATGGGTGGTAAGCGTCGTCTGGTGTCGCAACTGATTGAAAAAATGCCAGAACACCAATGTTATGTTGAGTTATTTGCAGGTGGCGCAGCTTTATTTTTTATGCGTGAAGAGCAATCAAAAGTTGAAGTCATTAATGATTTAAATGGTGAGCTGGTGAACTTATATCGAGTTGTTCAGCATCACCTTGAAGAGTTCGTGCGTCAATTTAAATGGGCGCTGGTCAGTCGCCAGATGTTTGAATGGCTTAAATCTGCAAGTGTTGAAATGATGACTGACATTCAACGTGCGGCTCGTTTCTACTATTTGCAACACACGGCATTTGGAGCCAAGGTGTCTGGTCAAACTTTTGGTACAGCAACCACAGCTAGACCAGTGAATTTACTCCGAATAGAAGAACAACTGAGTGAAGCGCATTTGCGTCTCTCCGGAGTGACAGTTGAGCATTTAACTTGGGATGCATGTTTACTGAAGTATGACCGCTCTCATAGTTTTATGTATGCCGATCCACCTTACTGGAAATTGGCTGGCTACGGTGTAGGTTTTGGTTTGGATCAATATGAAAAAATGGCTGAGCTTATGAAGACCTGTAAAAGTAAAGTCATGCTCTCAATAAATGATCATGAAGACATGCGTGCCACATTTGATGGGTTGAATATCGCGACCACCAAAATTAAATATTCAGTGGGTAATTCTGGCTCAGGTCGTGATGAAAAACAGGAACTCATCATCACAAATTACTGAAGCATGGTGTTTATAGATTTATAAATCTTTATAAACGCTCTTTACGGCATTTATTTTGTATTTTGCTGCAATGATCCGTAAAACAGAATAAGTTGCTTAAATCGCAAATGAGCGTATGAAATTGGGCGGAAGCATTTCCGCCTGATTTTAAGCCCGCTAAAATTTCACAATAGTGCAGAATCCTCAAACTGTATTTGCATTTATCATGGCTAAAAAAGACCGCACTTCTAAAAAACAAGATCGTACTGCACTTGAAACAAATCAGACTGCTGAAATTGCATGGCTTACCAATCAGGCTCAAGAACATCCTGTTGTTGGAATGACGCCACAGCAGTTATATCGCTTACTTACCGATGCGGAACAAGGCAACCTACAAGCTCAAGCTGACCTGTTTGCAGATATGGAAGAACGTGACGGCCATATATTTTCCGAAATGGATAAACGCAAGAAAGGAATTAACGGCCTAGATTGGGGTGTTAAGCCGCCAAAAAATGCATCTGAGCAAGAAAAGAAAATTGCTGAAGAAGTTCGTGAATGGATTGAGGACATTCAAGACTTTGAAATGTTTTTGTTTGATGCGATGGATGCTGTTGGTCATGGCTACAGCTGCCAAGAAATCGAATGGAAACGGGATCGAAACTTGTGGCTACCAAAAAGCTTTCAACACCAGCTAGCACGTAATTTCATGACGCCATACGATAAGCCAAACGAGTTGCGTCTGAATGATGGTACTCCAGAGGGTGCGGAGTTTTGGGACTTTGGCTGGTTTATTCATCGTCATAAAGCTAAATCAGGATATATTGCCCGATCTGGTTTACACCGAATTTTGTGCTGGCCGTTTATCTTTAAGAATTACGGCATTCGTGACGTGATGCAATTCCTTGAAGTTTATGGTCTTCCTATTCGACTTGGTAAATATCCTTCAGGTGCAACCGATCAGGAAAAAATGACTTTGCTGCGAGCAGTTATGTCGATTGGGCGTAATGCTGGCGGTATTATTCCTAATGGTATGAGCCTAGACTTTGAGTCAGCTGCTGACGGTGACACCAAGAATCACATGTCACTTATTGATTGGTGTGAGAAAACAGCTTCAAAAATTATTGTTGGTGGAACTTTATTAAGTCAGGCCGACGGTAAAACCAGTACCAATGCCCAATCAAATACGCATGAGCTTCAGTTTGAAAAAATTATTAAGTCTGATGCTAAACAATTAGCGCGGTCATTAACGGATTACCTTGTCAGTAATTTAATGCGGTTGAACTATCCAAATATTCAACCTGATCGTTATCCGAGTTTTTTCTTTGATACTTCCGATACTGAAGACATGCAGGTCTTTGGCGAGTCACTTGAAAAGCTTGTTGGTGTGGGAATGCGAATCCCATTGTCATGGGCGCATGAGAAGCTAGGCATTCCACAGCCTGCCGATGATAAAGAGCCAATATTGGGTATTCAAAAAGAGCCAGCACCTAATCTAGCGATGAACACATATCAACCTCAATTGTTGGGTGGCATTATTGCTGCAAATTCAGCGCAGCTCCCTATTGAAGAGCAAGCCTTGCAACTGTTGCTGAAGGATCAGACCAATATTGCACAAGATACGGTTGAGTCGTGGACCAAGCAGCTCTTGGCAAAAATTCAGTCAGGCAATGAAGAAGAGATACTTGCGCTTTTACAGGATGCATATCCAGCTGAAGACGAACCAGCATTACAGGAAAAACTCACACGCTTGATATTTGCAAGTGAAGTATTGGGCCGTCTGAGTGTTCAAGCGGAGCAAAGCTAATGCCTACAGCACAACGGCCAGAGCTGAACGCTCTGTTTACATTGCCCCCTGAAGATGCAATTTCTTATTTAGAAAAGAAAGGCTTCAAGATTGGCTGGGACTGGCACGAAACACTGGATAATGCTCACAGTAAAGCATTTACCGTGGCAAAAGTTGCACGTATGGATCTGCTCCAAGATATTCGCCAGTCGTTAATTACAGCAATGCAGCAAGGCCAGTCACTTGAGCAATGGAAAGCTAGTATTACTCCAACGCTACAAGACAAAGGTTGGTGGGGAAAGAAAATTGTTGTTAATCCCGAAGGCCGTGAACAGGAAGTACAGCTTGGTAGCCCACGTCGATTGCGAACAATTTACGATACAAACATGCAGTCTGCTTTTGCAGCTGGCCGCTATAAAGCCATGCTTGCAGGTGCTGAAACTCGTCCATATTGGGAATGGCGTCATATCTCAATTAGTAATCCGCGCAAACAACATGTGGCGTTGAATGGCAAGATTTTTAGTTATGACGATCCATTTTGGTCGGTAGCTTATCCACCGTCAGAATGGGGTTGTAAATGCCGTATTATTGCTCGATCCAGACGTGAGGTTGAAGGCAAAGAAATATTAACTGGCAAAGGTCATGCCAGAACAATTAATGAAAAAGTTGGTACAGATCGTAATACTGGCATGAATGTTGTTGCCAAACGGACTCAATTTAATATTCCAACTAAAGACGGCACACTGACCTTTGCTCCAGCAGCAGGCTTCAATGGATCCCCAGCTACCAGTTACTTGATTGATAATGTAATGGCACAGCGGGCAACAGATTTAATGGGTTCGTTCAAAGGGTTAAAACAAACTCAGGAATTATTGAATACACCAACACGGGCAAAAATCCACGAAAAGTTTATTCAGAATGCCTTGCGTCTGGCCGAGCCTAGAAATGAGACCAGTACCATTGGCTCCCTTCAGGATGTTGCCGTGAAATCACTCTTCAGCAGAGGCGTACCGCTTGAATCACCAATTTTATTTTTAAGTGATGCAATTATTGTTAATAAAGAATATTCAGGTATAGCGGTTAGCCGATTGATGGCCTTGCCTCAATTACTTACTGAAGCCAAGCAAGTATTTTGGGACCCCAAAAGCGAGCTATTGTTTTATGTGCTTGAAAAAGATGTTGTTCAGTTTTCAATGAGCGAAACAACACGCACTTTTGGTGTGTCTCAGATTGTGCGTAAAAAAGACTGGCAATCAGACGGTTTGGAGTTGATTCAATGACGATAGAACTGGGCAATAGAGAGCTAAGAACTCGGCTGACTCGCGTTGCTGAAGCAATGCTTGATACATCGCCTTTAGGGCATTCAATTGCCAATAGCTTTTTGACTGTTACTGAGGACAACTTTGACTCTGAAGGCCGTCCTGCATGGGCTGGTTTAAGCCTTGTGACATTGGCCCGTCGTAAGTCTGGGAAAATGCTTTTTCAATCAGGTCAATTACGTCGCAGCATTACCACACGTGTTTCAGATAATGAAGTTGAGATTGGGACTAACGATCCTAAAGCACCAACAATGCATTTTGGTGCGAAACAAGGTCAATATGGCAAGTCTTCTAGAAATGGGCCGCTTCCTTGGGGAGATATTCCTGCCAGACCATTTTTACCAATGGATGAGCAAGGCAATTTACAACATGAGGCAGAGCTTGCCATATTTGATGATGTAGACCATTACTGGCATCAATTATTTAATTTCTAAAACTGGGCGGAAGTGTTTCCGCCTGATCTTTTTTCTCCCCACATTCTAATCTCATACCATCGTTTTAAAAGTCGATGTTATGAACAAATTACTCGTAGCCCTTTGCGCTTTCGACATAAAGTTATCTGCTGATAAGTTGGTGCTTATTCCTGAAGGAATTTTTAAAGGCATTGATGGTCGTCCGTTTGATGCACCTTACTGGCGTTTAACTCCAGAAAATGGCCGCGCATTAGCAGCTCAACTCAATACTCGAACTATTGATATGCTCGTTGATTATGAGCATTCAATTATTGCTGCAAAACAAGAAGGCAAAGAAGCTCCAGCTTCAGGTTGGCTGCGAGCTGGTGGCTTTGAATATGTTGATGGCGTTGGTCTATGTTCTAACAATTGGTCATGGACTAAAAAAGCCAAAGAGTATATTGAAGCTGAAGAATACAAATACCTTTCACCATTCATTTTATACGACGCAACTGGGGATGTTCATGGCCTCATTAACGTTGCACTAACTAACACTCCAAATATCGACTCTCTACCGCCTGCAAAACTTGCAGCAGCGGCACAGGATTTTTTGTCTCAAAACCGTGAGGATTCAACAATGAATGAGTTTCTAAAGCTCATGCTTAAAAAAATCGGTTTGTCTGAAACTGCAACTGAGCAGGAAGCGATTGCTGCTGCAAATAGCGCTTTTGGCAAATTTGATACTGCGTTTGGAACTACTGTCTCTGGTGAACAAACACTGGACGCTGCTTTTACCAAGGCGATTGAAGTTAAGACAGCTGCAAATAATCAAGCAACTGTTGATCCAACTCAATTTGTACCTATGGCTGTATATCAAGAGGCTGTAAATCAGGCTGGTGCAGCAGAAGCAGCCAACAAGGCTAAAGAAATTAACGACCTCATTGATGCTGCATGTAGTGATGGTCGTCTAACTGGTGCAACAACAATTAACTGGATTAAAGAACAAGCAAAGACTAATCCAGAATTTGTAAAAACTCATATTGAAAGCTTGCCAAAAATTGCAGCTTTAACCCAAAAGCAAACCACTACTCACCAACAAAGCCAACCTAATCAACAGCAGGTTTCTGCTGAAACCTTGGCTGTCGGTAATTTGATGGGTATTGACTGGAACGAGGCTAAATAATCATGGGCAGTATTTTAACTCAAGAAGAACGTCAAACCCTGCGTCGTGAAGTTGGTTTGATTCCTGTGCCAGTCAAAGCTGGTGCAACGGTAGTGGCTGGTTTCATTGCTGTTGTTGATGCCACGGGTCATGCAGTAACAGCAACTGCTGCAACGGGTTTGACTTATTTAGGTCGCTATGAAGATAGCGTTGATAACACTGATGGTGGCAATGGTGATGTATACGTTTTAGTACGTACTCATGATGCTTTCTTATTTGCTAACAGTGCTACCGATCCTGTGACTCAGGCATCGTTTGGCAAGCCTTGTTATATCGAAAATAACGAAACAGTTGCTGAAACAGATGCTGGTGGAACCTTGTCAGCAGCTGGTCGTGTAGTGGGTATTGATGAAAATGGAGTATGGGTAGAATGATCGTTAATGGCGCGAATTTAAATGCAATTTTCTTAAACTTGAGTAAGGCTTTTAACCTGACTTTTAATGACACTCAAGTTGAATATCCTGATATTGCTATGGTTATCCCAAGCAATGGTGCATATCAGGACTATCGTTGGTTGTCGAATTTTCCACAAATGAAAGAATGGGTTGGTAAAAAAAATATTGCCAAACTTTCAGAATATGATTACGTCATTCGCAATAAAAATTATGAAGCAACGATTGAGGTGCTTCGTGACAATATTGAAGATGATCAACTTGGTATTTATAAACCGCAAGCTGAATCGGCTGCTTGGTCTGCAAAACAGCATCCTGATGAAATTGTATTTGAAGCTGCTAATGCTGTATTTACTGCCAAGTGTTATGACGGTCAACCAATGGTTTCTAATAACCATAAAGTTGGTAAAACTACTGTCAGCAATAAAGGCACCAAGAAACTTTCAATCGCATCACAGGAGGCTGCTCGAGCTTCTTTCGGTGCCGCGCGCACAGCAATGCGAAAATTTAAAGATGAAGAAGGCCGTCCTTTAAATATCACACCAAACCTTTTGCTTGTTCCTCCTGCACTTGAAGACATTGCTAATGCTTTGATGACAAATGCTCAATTAGAAGATGGTAAACCAAACCCTTATAAAGGCACTGCTAAGGTTAAGGTTTCAACTCGTCTAACAGATGACAATGCATGGTTCCTTCTTGATACAACCAAACCTGTTAAGCCTTTCGTGTACCAGCAACGTAAGAAGCCAGTTTTTGTACAGATGACTAGTATGGATTCACCAAACGTATTTATGGAAGGTGTTTTCTATTTTGGTGTCGAAGCGCGTGGTGCGGGTGGTTATGGTTTCTGGCAAACCATTTACGGCTCTACTGGTACGGAGGCGTAACCCATGAGCTATGCAACGGCAGCTGCGATGATTGCGAAGTTCGGTGAGCGTGAACTTATTCAGCTCACTGATAATGAAGAATCTGAATATTCAGATGCTATTAACTACGACAAGTTGAATGCAGCACTGCAAGAAGCGAATTCAGAAGTTGATGGCTACCTCATTGGTCGTTATAAGCTGCCGTTGCAACCTGTTCCTCCATTTTTAGAAAGTATTGCTTGCCACATTGCACGTTATCACGCTTGTACTGGAGCAATTTCTGAAAATGATCCAATCCGTACTCGTTATGACAATGCAATTAAAACATTGAAGGAAATTGCAAAAGGTACAGTCAGTCTTGGAAATGCCCCAGCTGGTGAATCTGAGCCTGTGAAAACTTCATCAAATAATGTGATGTTTCAAGTTGGGCGTAATGATTTTGGAGGTCGCGGATGGTAAATCTTGACCTCGGTATTGTTGTGCAAGGCATGAAAGATGTTATGCATAAACAGGTTGAAAGTAAGGCATGGTCTTGGGTTCGTGCGATCAAAACTTATGGTGGTGAGTTTGATGGCGAAACACTGGCATTTGTAAAAACCTTTCCCGCGATATGGGTGACATTTCAAGGTTCAGGAACTCCCAAAAAAATCTCACACAACAAGACTGAATATCCAGTCACCTTGATTGTTTTGGTCGGTGCACGTTCTGTACGAAATGAAGAAGCCCAACGCTTAGGTGCAGGTCGTGATATCGGTACTTTTAAGATGCTGAGCCATGTCCAGAACTTACTCATTGGTAATGATTTATCGAGTGTTGGCGTTAAAGGTTTAGCTTCATTAGAACTGGGCCGTACCAAAACTATTTTTAATACAACTACACGTGAACAATCGGTCAGTGTACTTGCTCAAGAATTCCATACCCAATACACCATCACGGCTTCTGACAGAGACCGTGAAGAGGCTGAGACTGTTGAAGATCTGCTGGGTGTGCAAGTCGATTATTACTATCAACCAGACGATGGCATTGTGGATGCCTCGGATCGTGTTGAGTTTCAGGAAAATTAAGCTATGTCTATTTCTGCAAATATTAAAGTTCCAGACGTATACACCAGCGTCAATATCAATACTCAGCGGACGGGTTTACCCCTAAACGATCAGCGAGTTTTATTTGTGACGCTGGATGTATTGTCTACTCAATTCACACCTGTAGACGTCTATGACAAAGCAGATGCTGATACCAAGTTTGGTGCTAATTCACAAGCTGGGCGAATGATTACAGCTGCTGTGAAAACCAATAGAACGGTAAATGTCCAAGCTGTTGCTCTTAGTGTTGAAGGTGTTCAGACACAGGCTGCTATTCAGACTGAAGGCGGTGTTGCACTTCAAACTGAAGGTGGCGCATTGATTGAACCATAGGAGTAAAGTATGGCTCAACAAACAATCATTATTGAAGTGCCGGGAACTCCGATCAGCGGCTTGCCTGAAGCTTCAAGTGTCACTCGTGAAGACACAACTCCTGTTGTTCAGGAACAAGAGACAAAACAGGCATCTATTGGGCAAATTTCTGATTTAGTTAAATCTGAACTAGGAACAGCTGCTTTAAAAAATGAGTCTGATTTTTCTACACCAGATGCTGTTGCAGCTGTTGAAAGTGCTAGTCAACAGCGTGATGATGCTCAAAATGAGCGAATTGACGCTGTTGAATATGGTCTCACAGCGGTTGCAAATGGTGCGGATAAGTCATTCACGACTTATGCACAAATGATTGCCTATGTGCCGCCTGAGCCAAATGTTTCTGTACGAAATAACGACCCTGACCTTACATTGCGTGGAACCTATACTTGGACAGGCTCACAATATGTTAAAGGTTATGACCCTTTAGATGCTGCAAACACATATACAGATCAAAAAGTTCAAGCTGAAACAACTCGAATTGATAAAGTCGAAAGTGTGTTTGAAGAAAAAACGACTGTTAATTTGTTTGATAAAACCAAAGCTGTCGATCAAGTTGTTTTAAGCTATTTGACAGGTTTGCATAGTAATTATCCACAAGGTCTTTCATTCGGCAAACAAAAAGTTGTTGCAGGTTCTAAGTACGTTTTTTCTTTACCCGTTGATCAACCACTTAAACTCAAAAAGGTCATGTTTACATACCATGATGATACTTTTTTGGGTATGGATCATACGATGGGTTCTCAACACGAGAAGCTTAACGATCTACCTGCCGATGCCACTTTTCGTTCAAGCGTTACTTATTCAGATAATGATAAAACTGTGGCATTTCAAATCCCTGCGGGTTCTACAATCAATTACATCGCTGTGATGATTGAATATACGGATCATACAAACCAGCAATTTTTAGATGTAATTGATGGTACGCAATTTGAAATTGGTACAGTTAAAACCGAATATCAACCCGCATCTCCAACAGGTAAATTTTATGCATTACGCAAAACATCTCTACCTGACATTACGCTTGAAAGTGAAAAACCATCAGATACATTTACTGTCACTTTAGATGGTTTAGATGCTTACATTAGAACGCGATTTAGTTCTGTTCTTGATGTGGTTCAGCAAGTTCGGTATGGATCAAATATTCCATGGGAAAATAATATTATTAATCCATGGTCTATAAAAACTATACCAGCGGCTACAAGCAAAGATGGAACTATTGCCGCTTTTGCAACTGGCACACTGTTCGTCACACAAGGAGATGATGCTGCGCCAGCTAACTACAATGGAACGTATATCGGAGGAAATCACGGAGCACTCGTTCTAATCCCCGTTACACATACTGCTCATGGCAAAGGCTTTAAAGATGTCGGTTCAATCTATTCAGTAGATGGTACTCCATACACAATTATGCGTGTTGTTGATGCAAATAATCTGTGGTTATTAAGTCAGAATAGTGGCACATCAGCAGTCTGGAGTTTTAAAACTGACTCTATAAAGGGTAAAACGCTTGTTCACGTTTCAGGTGGAACGAATACAGCTGATATTGTTGTGAGTACTTCTTCACCAAATAGTTTAGTGCAACTTCGTTCGGCTATTAATAATCATAGAAAAACGATTATTGCTGATGGTTTTAGAGAACTAACAGCTACAGGTGTTTATGATGTTGAATACCTAGAGCTTGTTGATAGCTATAGTATTATGAATGTGCCTGCAATACTTTCTTATATTCAAGCACATGTTGGTACAACAACAGAACAGTATTTCAATGTTGACTCAATCGCCAGTGATTTTTCACTTACAGTAAATTATCTATATACAAGTAATGGTGTATGTACTGTAAGTACTGAGACTGTTAGACGTTCTAATATTAATTTTAATTTTCTTGGAATGGTGCAGTGCAATCCGTATGTATTTACTGGTAAAACTCTTCACATGTACCTACCCAAAATGAATCCTGTCACTGTTGGGGGCAATACATATAATCTTTCAAATGTAGTTGATATTACAACAGTTACAGACGTGATTCCGTTCTTAAAAGCCAGTTGGAGTGACGAAAATAATCCACCCGACCGAATTGTGCAACTGGTTAAAAATGGCTCAGTAAAGGAAGTGGGTCAAGCGATTGGATATAGTCTCGATAGAGGTATTACTAAGCCTGAAATTCGTAAAAGTATTTCAGATGCGGGTTTCTTTAATAGTACTAGTAATACTAAAAAAATGTATCCAAAGGCTCTAGTGACAACTATCGGCACTGTAACGAATAGTGTTGCGTATCGGGCAATTTTTAATCCACAAGATCAGCCTGAAGCAACAGCTTGGTTCTGGTATCAAGACAATGGCGAAATTCGTGCTGTTTTAGATATACATCAAAATGCTTCAATGTTGAAGTTGAAATTACCCTCAAAATTTAACGGTAAGACAGCAACAGTAATTGAATCAAATACAAACTTTACACTCCATAGCGAAATTGTGAGTAATGGCGGATTACTTTGTTCTGTCATTAATTCTTACGCATATGCAACGATTAAATTAAGTTGAGTATAAATTATGACACTACAAGCAACCCTTGACACAATTGCGCCACTCGGCCACACCATTATTGCCGTATCAGCTCCTCCAGCAGCTGGAACTGATACAGCCGCATGGATTGATCATTTAACATCTGTCAGTGATGCCATCAATCAAAAACCAGCAATTCTGGTAGTTCCATTTACAGATATTGTTGCTGCTGAAACTTTTGCAGACCAAGCTCCTGTGAAGACTTGTTACCGTGTGGTTGTGGTTTGCTACCACGGTGCCACAGGTCAAGAACCTGAACTTGCAGCAGCTATGGCGGCAGCTTTGGCAGACTCAAACGATCCAGCATTACCTTTTAATGGTGTAAACCTTGAAGGTGTTAAGCCTGTTTCTGATGAGTACAAGTTGAAATTTGAACGTATCAATGCTGCTTTAAACAAAGGCGTTTGCATGATCGAAACTGGCGCTGACGGTAAGCCTGAAATTGTTCGTGCAATTTCTACATTCCGTATTAATCCAGATTCAGGTGATGCAGATGACATCATGCTGGATATTAATGGCGCGCTGGTTATCGATTACACACGTAAAGTTATTCGCACGGCTTTGCGTAAAGAACGTCGCCGCAAAAATACAGCAGCTGCACGACGTAATGTTCGCTCGGTTATGTTGGCTGAACTTCTGAAACTTGATCGTGCTGAAATCCTTGAAAATGTTGAAGCGACGAAGGATCAATTAACTGTTATTCAGAACGAAAACAACAAAACTTGGGCTATCGGCAAAATCCCTGCACATTGGGTACGTGGCATGCATGTAGTAGATGCACAACTCGATGTCTATTAATCAACTCTCTTTTAAAAGGCCGCAATTGCGGCCTTTTTTATTGGGCGGAAGTATTTCCGCCTGATCTTATTTAAATAGTTATTTGACAATGGGCCATCATTAAAAAGAGAGACACACAATGTCAGAAGCTGCAGTTGGCTCAATTGTAATGAGCTTCAATGGGCTGGATTACGATGTTTCACGGCTCGGTACAAGTATTACGACTGGAAACCGTCCAATCGCTACGATGAACCGTCAACAGCGTGTGAAATATAAATCCCGTGGTATTACGACTTATGAACTTACTGCAACTGTTGTTATTCCAGATGGAAAAGACACAGTTCAATGGCTTCAAGTAGATGATGCCCGAATTTCAATCGAATCCCCTTCAGGGAATTATCGTGAAACTTTCATTGACTGTAATGTCACTTCTGTTGGGGCCACTTATGACATGAATGGCGAAACAGTACGTGAGCTTCAGTTGTTCTGCTTAGATTATATTGACGAAACATTGTAGGTAAAAAATGGAAAAAATATTTCTTGAAGATGATTTGCCTGTTGCGATTGAGCTAGACCGCGATAAGAAAAAAATTAAGTGCAACAAGTTTGTTATTTCAGATTTGACCGCACTTGAATATGTTGAAGCACAGGCGAAAATGACTGGCCTTCAATATGTGGCAATATCTGATTTAGTACCAATGATTAAGCTGATTGACTCAAAGGGTAATCAGCATGAACCTACTTATGATGAAATCGCTCAAACTACACAATTCAATTTGACCCATTTCTTTAATAAAAAGGCTGAACTTGAGGCAAAGGTGAAAGCCGCGAATTAATTGGACGTGTCCATTTAATTAAAGCTTTGATGGCTATGGGTATTCCTTATGTAGAGGCAATTAATTTGCCTCTACATATTGCATTAGCTTTTCTTGGCAATATGCGGCCTTCATCCTCTCAAGTATCAAATAAGGAGCCTGAAGTACTCCCTCAAACCTCAGCAAAAACGCATGCAAAAACTTATGTCTCAACAGTGCGAAAACACTCTAAGAAGTCACAGGATTAAGTTATGAGCGGAAGCAATTCAACTGTTTCACTTACATTGCAGATTAAAGGCCAGCAAGCTTTTCAGGAAATGAATCGCTTTAATAATCAGCAAATCCGTGCCAATACTACAATCAATACACAGTGGACTCAGATAAGTTCTGCTCAAGCAAGATTTGTGAATGGTGTAAAAGCTGGTACACAAGCCACTATGAATACGGCTCGTGTAGGTGATCAGTTATTGCGTACCAACCGTATGCTTGAGGGGGTTTTAAGACAGCAATCTATTCAGACCAGAATTCAAAGCCAGCTTTATAAGCAACAAGTCGGCTCAATGCAGCAAGTAGCAAACTGGGCAAGACAGGTTGAACAATCAAGCAAGCGTACCCACCAGTCAACGCAACAAACAATGTCATTGTGGCAGAAAGGTACTGCTGTTGCTGGTGGTGCAATGGCTGGTGGCATGTACTTCTCTAATGCTCTACAGAAGCCACGTGATTATGATCAACAATTAACATACATCGCAGCAACTGCTACAGGTGGTCAAGGTATGACACCAGAGGCGCGTCTGGCAGCGCGTGGTCAGTTAAATGAATATATTAAGGCAGCAGTTCGTGGTGGTGGTGGAACCCGTGAAGACGCTGCTGACGCAGCAAATGCATTAATTGCTTCAGGTAAATATGAACTTAACAATGTTGCTCCAGCATTGAATACCGCAGTTAAAACAGCCTTTGCAACAGGTGCAACTGCTACAGATGCAGCTACACTGACAACACGTATGCAGGACTTTGGTATCACTGATTTACAACGTGGTCATGATATTGCGGTTCGTGGTGGTCAACTGGGCAGCTTTGAATATAAAGACATGTCGAAATGGCTGGCTCAACAAATGGCTGCTGCCCGAGCTGTTGGCTACAGCGGTGAAAAAGGTTATGTTGAACTTGTTGCAATGAACCAAGTTGCCATGAAAACAGCGGGTACTGCTGATGAGGCGGGTAATAACGTAGTCAACTTGCTCGCAAAACTATCAAGTCGTGAATTTAGTAAATCTATTAGTGATGCGGTTGTTGCACAGTCCGGTGATCCTACAAAGTCTGATGGTAAGAAAAAACCAAAACAGGTCTTTGACTGGAATAGTTATTCAATACAACAGCGTGAGCAAGGTGTCTATGGTGTTGAAGCATTTGTAAAATTATTAGAACGACAACTCGCTGGTAATGCCCAATATACAAAGCTTCAGGCGCAAGCTAAATCTTCTAATTCAGCAGCACGGACAGCTGCTTTGGAAGATATGAGTAACATTGCAATGGGTTCTGAGATTGGCAATATTATTGCGGATCGTCAGGCTCTCATGGCTGCTTTAAGTGTTGTTTATAACAAAGACACTTTAAATGATTTAAGAAAGCAGCTACCTAATTCAGGCGGTACAGTTGCTGCTGATTATTCAATGGTTAGCCAGACAGAATGGGCAAAAGATCAAGCATTAAATCAGGAAAAACTTTTTGCACAGTCTAAAGCCTATGATGCTGTGTCTGGATCACTGGGTGATTTAAAAGAAACATTAATTAAAACAGCCTCAGAAAATGAAAATTTGGCTGGTGTTACATATGGTGCAGCTGTAGCGGTTGGTGGCCTTGCTTTAGCTGCTGGCGCAGCAGCTTTTACTCTCCGTGGTATGGGTGGTGGTAAAGTACCAGACTTGCCTACTGGTACAAGAGGAGGTTTGGCATCAAAAGCTACAAACGCAGCAAAAACCGCAGGTCTTGTCGGTGCTGCTTATACTGGCTTTGAGTTATTTAAACCTATTGATGATGCGGGTTATAAGACTGTCAGCGACCTACTTGCAAAGATCGGTATAGGCTCAGGTGGTGAGCGTCCAGACTTTGTACAGCAAGCCATTGAGCAAGGCAAAGCTCAACAAGCTTCAGCTGAAGAAAAAAGCAGTCAATTAATTGCTGAACAACAAAAGCAAAATCAATTGAGCCAAGAAATGATTAATAGAATTAATGCATTAATCAATGTTACTGGTCAAAATAAGCCAATGGTATTTAATGGTGGTGGTTCACTTCTTGATGCAATTTCCCACAATGCAGCGACTCAAGAAGCAAGACATGGCGCTCCGCCATTCTATCTTCAGAAAAGATAAGCGGAAGCGTTTCCGCCTTATATCAAGACCAGACATTTCACAGAATAGCCTCACAATAGTGAGGTTTTTTTATGGGCTGGGATACTGATCTTCAAGACGCAAGCTTTCGTGGTGTTCATTTTGAATGCACGTCTGTGGACGATGGTATGTCTAAAACGCTTGCCATCAAACAAGCCCCATATTCAAACAAAGCATCAATTGAAGATATGGGTAACGAACCACTTCGATATTCAATTAATGCTATTTATTCTGGAACTGACTATAAGCAATCGATGGATGCCTTGGTTGCTGCACTGAGGACGACTGGTGCTGGTGAATTAATTCATCCTATTCATGGCATTATGAATGTGTATGTGAACACATACCGTTTTCAATATGATGCCAATAATGTCGATTTCTGTGCTATTGCGATTGAATTTGTTGAAGGTGAACCTAAAGAAACACCTTTATTTATTCCTGTTTCTACCCCTACAACTATTGCTCCAAGCAAGATTATTAATACACCGACCAGCGCGCTAGAAAAGGCACTAGATAAGCTTAAACTCTCTGATAACAACAAACTGTTTGAAACAGTCAATCGCATCCGCAATGGCCTAGAAACTGCCCGTAAATACATGGGTATTGTCAAAGAAGGCATTGAGGATATTTTATCGCCCAATGATTGGGCTGTTGGATTAGTGGATGACATCACCAAACTAGTCACTTTTGACACCAATATTTCTGCTATTTCTCAGTGGCGCGATGTCATTAACCGTGTGAACCGTTTTGAAAAACTTTTTCAGGATGACGAATCTCCAGAGTTACAACAGACATGGCGTGCAACCTATATCGCCAGCAATATTGCTGTTGCTCAACAAGTTGTAAGCACTACACGTAAAGAAATGGCTGAAAACACCACAATAAGCTTCAATCCGATGGAGCTTGCAGTAGTCCGCCAAAGTGTCCGTAAAGCATTACAACAGGCTATTAATGAAGAGCGTGAAGGTTCTTCATTTGAAAATATTGCTCAGATTCAGGTTTATAAAGAAGCTGCTGACCAAATACATCTTCAGATTCAAGAGTTAATAGAAACACGTCCACCGATTACGAAAGTACGTGTACCAGTACCATGCACATTGCATTGGCTTGCTCATTATTTATATCAGGACATGAGCCGTGCAGATGAAATCTTGCGTCTAAATCAGGATTTGATGAATCCAGCTGTCCTTCAGGTAGGTATGGAGGTCACTGTTTATGCGAGATAACCAAGGCAATGAAATCAAGCTGGTGATTGGTGGATACGAGATTTCAGGCTGGAATAATGCTGTTGTAGACAATCAGATCGATACTCCAGCTGAGAATTGGAGCCTGAATCTTTTTCATAAAAACGGTCAGCCATTACCTGAAGGTATTTCAGGTGGTAGTCATGTTCAGCTTTATTTTGCGAATCAATTAATTCTCACATCAATTGCAGACCGAGTGCAGGAAGGAATTAACCGTGACGGTTACGGCCTTGAGATATCTGGCCGTGATCTTGTAGGCCAATTAATTGATTGCTCTGTGCCTATCTTTAATGGCCGTCAAATTACTCTTGAAGAGCTTATTGGCCGCTTTATTTTAAATGGTGACCTTGGTTCACTCTTCCACGACGTTTCTATTCAAAATAATTCTTGGCTGAAGAACAAAGTATCAATAGAGCCTTCCGAGTCATTGTGGGATGCGCTTATTAAAGCTGCACAGGTCACAGGCCAACACGTATGGTTAGAGCCAGACGGCAAGTTGGTGGTTGGCGATCCATTCGCAAATCCTTATTACGTTAAAACATCTTTAAAACTGATTAAGCCTTTAAACAACGATAACAACGTTTTAAGTCTGCAATACACAAATGATGTATCAAATGTTTTTAGTGAAATCAAAGTGCTTAGTCAGGATGGTAACGGTCAGCACATTCTTTCTGAAACCACAGCAAAAACTCAGTACAGCTTTAATCGATTGAAAATCGTTACTTTGAGTGATGTAGAAACCCAAGCTGAAGCTGATGCAGCACTAGAGAAAATTAAAAAAGACAATGATTTTGAAGCTAATACATTGATTGCTGTTGTTCCAGACTGGCAGGTCGATGGGAAGCTTTGGGCTACTGGTTGGTATGTAAACATTGAAACGAATGCTTTAAGCCGCGCTACAGCAAAATGGGCTGTAGTGGGCTGTACTTTTAATTTATCGCGTCAAGAAGGCAAAACCACAAAGTTACTCTTAAAACGCCAAGGAGACTGGGCAAATCCTTTAATTCTAAAGGAGAAAAACAAATGATTCAGATGGTACAGCGCCAAATTAACAAGGCTTTAGGCCAAATCAGACAGTCATTCCAAGGGATCGTTGCACGCGGTGGTTCAAAAGTACTTCAACTAACAGGATTACCAGAGGAAACCCTTCAGGAAATCGAATTATTTCAGCAAGTAGGCTTCAGCTCTTATATCCCAGAAGGCTCACGTGTTGTGGTGCTTCCTCTTCAGGGGAAAACTTCACGCTCAATTGTCATTGCAACTACAGGTGGCCCCGTAGTTATCAATGTTTCTGAAGGTGAAACCTGCATTTACGACCAATTCGGTCATTCAATCTGGCTCAAAAAAGACGGCATCAAAATGAAAGGAAATGTCGATGTAGATGGCTATATCAAAGCCACACAAGACATTTCAGATAAAAAAGGATCAATGCAAGAAATGCGTGATGCCTATAACCCTCATACACATGGCAATAGCCCACCACCATCAGAACCTATGGAGTAGTTATGGGAACTATTAATTTAGAAACGAAAGATTATGTACTACTCAGCCTTGATCAGGCTTTTAAGGATGATGTGGTACAGGCTGTTTGTCAGCGTTTAAATATACATCGTCGCAAATACTGGAAGGATAAAAATATTGGGAGCCGTTCTTATACGCTCCGTCGTTCAAAGGATGTGCCACGCATCGTGCAATTAGAACAACAATACGCTGAAGAAGCTTTATCTGACCTTGTGCCAGATCGACTCGCTTCAGTTGTAGTAAGTGCTACTCAAACCGTCCAGAGCCAAGTTGATTTGCTTATTGAAGTAACCAAGCTCACTGGCGAAAAGCAGACAATTCCATATTTTGTGGCTGTAGGTGGTTGATATGGCATTTTCGACAAAAAGTTTTTCTCAAATTCGTCAGGATATTGTTCAGGAAATCAGAAATAAGACTGGTTTAACAATTAATGATGACTCAGATGCTGCAATTCGTGCTGATGGTACTGCTTCAGTAGTTGAAGGTTTGTATCATCATCAAATCTATATTCAAAAACAGATGTTTGTTGCAACAGCTGATGAACCTTTCCTTTATTTACATGCTGTGCGTTTGGAGTGTCCACGTAATGGTGGCTCTAAAGCAACAGGACGTGTCAAAGCCAATTCAAACACGGCTGTAACTGTTCCAGCTGGTACAAAAATTACAGATGGCAAAGGTCGCTACTGGCTCACATTGTACAAAGAACAGCTAACTGCGAATAAAACTAGAGAAATTCAAGTCATTGCTGAACAGGCTGGCGTGAGCTGGAACTTTGACGGTCAACAATTGTTATGGGTTAGCCCTTTAGCTGGTGTTGCAGCTCAGGTTGACGTAATTGAAATGTCTGGTGGCGTGGACGTTGAGGATGTAGAAGCTTGGCGTCAAAGAATGCAAGCGAAGGAAGCCCTTGGCTTAATCCGTGACCGTGAAGCTGATCTAGAGCGAATTGTTAAAGATGTATCAGGTGTTGCAGATGTTTTTATTTTTCCAAAACGTCGGGGACTTGGTTCTTTAGACGTTGCGGTAACAGCAACTGGTAATCCACCCAACTCACCAAGTAGTGCTTTATTAGCTGCTGTTCAGGCTGCTTTAGAAGAATATTCAGGATTCTGGGCAGATGTTAGAGCTTATGCACCAACTAAAGAGTATTTAAATATCACGGCAACTTATACAGGTACTGCAAGTCAATCTGATGTTGAACAAACTATTCGTGATTATGTTGGTCTACTTAAGCCAGCTGAAACATTTGTTGTCTCAACCCTTGTGAGCCGTATAAAGGCGTTAATTGGAGTAACAGATGTTCAAATTACACCTTCATTGAATCAAACACCAACCTTAACAGTATTTACTACTGGTTGGTTGCGTATTGGTAATCTTGCGGTGAATCAACAATGACTTTTGAGCAAATAGAAGAGCTTTATTCAGCAGTACTTCGTCAATTACTACCAGTTGGTGGGTATGACAACGCCCAAGATACGGTTATTGCTATCGATATCAAAGCTCATGCAAAGGTACTGGCACAAGCTGATATAGATGCAAAACGTATTTTGAAAACGTTGGAACGTATTCCTGAAGAACTGATTAGTGAATATGAAGCTGCTCTAGGGCTACCGTTGAAATGTACGGTCAATACTACAAAAACAATTGAAGAACGTCTTCAGATTATTCGGTGGGTTCAACAGACTAAGAACGTATTAAACAGAAGTTATTTAGAGGGATTGCTAACTTTATTTGGTGTTGAATTGATTGATTTAGTTCGTTTCAAGCCGATGCAGTGTACAGCCCCTTGTAACTCTCCAGTCAACACTGAAAATCTACGTTTCAAAGTCAAGCTCATCTTTAAGGCCCCTTTGAAGGCTGATATCGCCTGCATCATCAAAAACTATTTACCTTCATATTTACGTTACGACATTGAGGAACAATTATGAAACGAATTGATAGCGCTAATGCTCGGCCTGACATGTTCGGAGCAGGAAAAAAGGGTTTTCATTCAAATGACGATGTGTTAGGACAAGATGCAACATATTTAACGCCTGATTGGTGTAATACAATTCAAGAAGAACTTGCCAATCTTCTGGAAAAGCATGGGATAGTTCTTGATCCTAATAATAAACAACAGTTGTTTGAGCTTCTTGCAACGTATCCTGATTTAGAGAATTTAGCTGATGCAATTGAAGCACGGTTTGTTTCTGAAGCTGCTTTTAATAAACAAGCACGTGATGAATTACAAGCCCAAATTACTGCATTGATGAATCATGTGGTTTACCCAAGAATTGTAGCTTCAGGGGTGCTTTATTATGTGGGTGGTGAAAATGGTGGCTCACTTTCATGGTTAGGTGGCACTGATGGATGGAGTGTTGAAAATGATAAGGTTATAGCTCCATCTATTTACAACCTTACAGACCGTAACTTTGGAATTTTTTTAAGTCCTGAATCAAGTAATGAAAGCCATAGTTTTGAGCGAGATGTACAAAACTTTAAACCTAAGATTTGGGGGCGCTCAGGCACTAATCGTATCGAATACAATGGACAAGTAGGTTTTCAGGTAATTCAGCATAAGAATCCAAATAGTGTATCAATTGATGGTGATTATCCTGTTGGAATTTATAGTTTCGTATTACAACCTAATGAATCGAAGATATTTACATTAATTGGATCTGGCGGTGGTGGTGGCGCTTCAATTTCTTCTAGTACTAGCTCTTATCCTTTAGCTAATGGCCAAAATGGACAAAGCGTTGAACTGAAGGTAAATGGTAATAGCATTGCTATTGTTCACGGCGGCGGCGGCGGTACTCAAGGTGTCTGGGGTAATGGTTCTTCATATAATGATGGTACAGCTGGGCAGCTTGGTGCAGTTGAAATCATTGGTGTATTCGATTCAACAACAATAACTGAAGGTAAGATTGGTAATGCTACAATTGCTAATCATACAGGTGGCGCTTCAGTAAGCCCGATTGGTTTGTTTGGACAAGGTGGTAATGGAGCAAATGGCATCGGAGATGATGGTCACTCATTCGGTGGTGGTGGCGCTTCAGGATCAGTACTAGTTGCCCAGTACACTAATAATAGTTCTAGCAACCAGACAGTAACTCTTATTGTTGGTTCTGGCGGTGCTGGAGGTACTAAGGGGTGGTCTGGATCAGATATTTTAGGAGCGAAAGGAAGTGATGGTTTTGCTCGAGTAGCTACTGCTGATTAATTGAAATTGTTTTGCATAATGTGCAACGAGATGATGAGGCAATTATCTCAAAAAAAAGCCGAAATTATCTCGTCGCGCATCATTCACTTTGCATACAACAGGATTTTGTAATAATGAATAGATTTCTAATGACGTCACTTGCATTGATATGTACAACAGGCTTTGCTCACGAACCTTATGTAGCACCTGTAGCTTATAAAACTGAACAGACTCAAGTACCTGTAATTGCTGGTTATGCTGAAGAAGCATTAAATAGTGAATATGCTTTAAAGGATGCCAAGCTTACTGTAATTACACCT
>Ga0308161_1000788_pt1 | contig 43964 bp, 53 predicted proteins | sample PhyFR2_FD_201034 | JGI IMG/M metagenome (GOLD analysis project Ga0308161, IMG submission 201034) | Phyllosphere microbial communities from UC Gill Tract Community Farm, Albany, California, United States - DLSLF.R2 | ecosystem: Host-associated > Plants > Phyllosphere > Unclassified | place: USA...
TGTGTTCTGTATATTTAGAGTGTATGCCTACCCTCGTGTAGGAAACCCAGCAAGTATACGTCGCGTCCACCTTGAACTCATCGGGTTCAGGGTAACGACACATGCAGCGGCATCTTCGGAGCATTTATTTTATTATAAAAACAACAAGTTAAGACAAGAAAGATCAATTTTAAAACTTATTATTTTTCAGTAAAACAATCAAAAATAGGCTTATAGTAGGCTTCAAAAATATTGTGTTATATTGCTGTATATCGTTTCACACCTTTTAAGTCACCATGAGCCAAAGATATAAGCTTACTAAAACATTTATCGACAGTATCCCCCTCGAAGAAAGCGGAAGTAAATTTTATCGTGACTCAGTTACTATTGGTTTTGGCGTAATTGCAACTAAGTCGAAAACCTATTTTGTTGAAACGAGAATGCCTGACGGTCGAAACAAAAGGAAGTCAATTGGCAAACATGGCGTATATACTCTTGAGCAAGCACGTACTGAAGCTAAAAAAATATTGTTAATGATGCATCAGGGTATTGATCCAGTTGCTCAAAAAAGACAATTAAAGAATGACTTTAAATCCGAAAAAGAAGCAAATGAATTAATCCCAACGCTTGAACAAGCCTATGAAGTCTACAAAAGTAAAAAAAAGCTAAGCGCTAATACAATTGATGCTTATGACCGATGTGCCAATGATTATTTTAAAGATTGGAAAAACATCAAAATTACTGAGATTTCTCAGAAAATGACTTTAAACAAGCATATGGATTTATCTGAGCGAAGTTTAGCGCAGGCAAATCTTGCAATGAAGTTTTTATCAGCTGTCTACAACTTCAATGCCTCAATTCTATATAACGATAATGATGAAAAAATCATCACAGAGAAAAGCCCTGTTGGAGTTATTTACAAAGAGAAGAAATGGAACAAGATAAAACGTCGTAAAGGGTATATTCGGGCAGACCAAATTCACGATTGGTCACTTGCCGTGTGTACGACTTGGTGGGCAGGCAATCAAAATTTAAATCATCGGGCCTACACAAATCAGGACTTTTTACTCCTATTGATCCTAACCGGATTCCGAAGAGAAGAAGGTGAAACACTAGAATGGGCAAATGTTGACTTAAAATATGGAACTATAAAAATTCAGGATCCGAAAAATCACGAAGACCTTCTCCTACCGATGGGAGAAATGCTTTGGTATATTTTGGAAGAACGTAAAAAACTTGCTGGTAATAATAAGTACGTTTTCGCTAGTGATACGCCTGATTCACATATCGTTGATAAGCGTGATGCTCGTCACACAATTACTGAAACAACTGGTATTGAATTTACATTTCATGATTTGCGGAGAACATTCGGAACTATCGCAAATAGTCTAGCGATTGGTAGTTACACAATTAAAAAACTCATCAATCACATGGTTGGTGATGATGACAACGATGTAACCGATGGGTATGTCCAAGTGACTTTTGATGATCTTCGTAAAGCTATGAATATGATTGAAAATGTTGTGCTATCTGATATTTCAAAAGCTTTGATCAAAAACAGAATCTACTTTGAACAAAAATCAATAAGGAATATGCAAGAAAAGTGGATTGAGCATAACAATATTATTATAAATAGATATTCTGAATAGTTGGGCTGATTAGAATGGTCCTAAATATTAAATTACTTACTAAGAATTTGAGAATTAGCATATGAAAGATTGGGTTTACTTTTATATTGAGCACACAATTAAATATGGTGAGCCATTTTACAAAGAGATAGGATGGTCATTAGGTTTAAGGAATAATTTTATGGTAGTAAGTTTAATACATAGCTGACATAGGATTGATTAAATAATTTTAGAGGGATCTTAATATGTGTGCAAACTATGAACCTATATCAAAAGACCGGGTACACCTACTAGATCTCTTTGAACCTACTTTCGAATATAAAGCGGATGTTTACCCGGGTTACGACTGCCCTCTTATTTTTTCTAAAGATGGCCACATCGAATGGCGAGAAGTTAAGTTCGGTATGATTCCGCCTTGGAACCATGACCTAAAATTCTCAAAATATACCTATAACGCTAGAACTGAGACCGTTGATAAAAAGCCGAGTTTCCGACATGCATGGGCTAAAAGCCAATTCGCACTAATACCAGTCGAAAAAATCTATGAACCGAGATATGTGAATGGTAAAGCGGAAAGATGGGGAATTTATCGAGAAGATGGCTTACCTTTCACAGTAGCTGCTATTTATGATTCGACTGTGATTGATGGACAGCAAGTAAGATCTATGTCGATGCTGACTATTAATGCAGATAATCATCCTTTCATGAGCCAGTTCCATAAACCAGAAGATGAGAAAAGATCTATCATCGTTATTCCTGAAGAGTATCGAGAAGATTGGCTAAACTGCAAAAAAGAAGATGCTGATCAATTTTTCTTTGAGATGCCCTTAGGTGAATTTACAGCAAATTATTTTCCAAAAGCTAACAAAAAACCGCCAACCTAAGTCAGCGGCTTTAATCAGTCAATATTAAGTAGCAAGTTTATTAACGAATAATAAAATCAGCTACTTGGAGTAAGTCAGCTATAAAGCTTAATACTCGCAAGCAAACGACTAACACTTGGTTACCCATCGCCGCTCTCCTTAAAAGAGCATTGCCTTATGCCATGTTTTGCGTTTTAATACAGCTAATGCATATCGAATGTCGTCATCGGTGACAGCGTCGTTGGTAGCGTCGCAGTTACACTCGTATAAGCTGATCGTATCGCAACATCAGTTAGCAGTAGTAAGCATTGTTGGTAGCATTGCTCTCTACTGTAAATGATATGGCACAAGTCAATGCAGGTTTATATTCCTCCCCCAGTCGATGTTCCCCTTTAAGAATTTCGACTGTGCGGGGGTTTCAAAATTCCTTCTCAACTTCCCACTTCTATTGTCGTGGTTATCTAAAAAGGATAAACACAAGAAATAAAATCTATCCTTGTGTGTAATCAAGATATGAGATTTCCATCAATATATCAATCTTGACTTTTTACTTATTTTTCAACTGTATGATTGATAAAGAGATAGCATAGCAAAGCTATTCAAAAACATTTATAGATAACTTTGTGGATAACTCTATAATCAAGAACTTAGATGTAAATAGTCCTTGAAGTGACTCATTTTTTTATAATTTTTCTTGTTGCTTTTTTTCATTCTTCAACTCCATGTTTACAATGTAAATGTGTGTATATAGATATTTATTTTCTGACCAAATGCACAGAAAGGCACGTCAATTTTTGACTTCTACTTGTTTATCCACAAGTTTTTAAATTTGAAATTTAACTAAGCTCTAGCATATCATCTTGAATATGTTACTAATTCAAGTTAGGGGATATTCTATGAGCGAAATTGCACCATCCATTATTCAGATAAAACCATATCTACAAAGTGGTATTGTTTTATCTGAAGCCTTATCAATCAAACAAGTTATACCAACCACTCACCTACTTGTCCCTTACGCTCTAGAAAAAATTTCCGCTGGCTTCCCCTCTCCTGCACAAGACTATATAGATAAAGCGCTCGATATGAACGAGCACTTAATAAAAAATGAAACCGCTACGTTTATTGTGAAAGTTGCTTCGCTATCGATGCTTAATGCGGGGATCGATATTGACGATGAACTTATTGTTGATCGCAGCTTAGATGCTAAGCACGGCGATATTGTTGTAGCACTAATCGATAACGATTTCACCGTTAAGCGTCTAATGATTGAAGAGTCTAGAAAATGGCTTAAAGCTGAAAACCCTGAATATAAAAATATCTACCTACAAGAAGGACAAGAACTAATTATTTGGGGCGTTGTCACCTGCATCATTAAAATGATTAGAAACTCATGAAACATGAGAACAAAGTCTTTTTCTTGATTGACGTCAATAACATGTACGTTTCATGTGAGAGAGTCTTTGATCCTAGTTTAAACAATAAGTCTGTGATTGTTCTCAGTAACAATGATGGGTGCGCCGTGGCGCGCAGCAATGAGTCAAAAGCCCTAAATATAAAAATGGGTGTACCGCTGTTCCAGATCAAAGATATTGTTCAGCAACATAACGTAATCGTACTTTCAAGCAACTATGCAATGTATGCAGAAATGTCGAGGCGTTTTCATAAGATTCTGAGTTCGTACGTAACTGATGAAGAGGTTGAGCCTTACTCAATAGATGAGTGTTTCGTTGATTTTACCGCTTATGAGAAAAACTTTGATTTAGAAAAAGTTGGCCAAGAGATGCGACAACAAATATGGAAATGGCTTGGCTTACCTGTTTGCGTCGGTATTGGAAGAAGTAAGACAGAATCGAAGATTGCCAACCATATAGCAAAAAAGAATCCGGGCTTTAACAGTGTGTGCGATCTCGTAAATATGGATCCTTGCAACAAAGAATATTACTTCTCATTAATTGAAGTATCTGAAGTTTGGGGTGTAGGCCGTAAGCATTCAAAAAAGTTGCAATCAATGGGCATTAATACTGTTTTAGATCTGGCTTGTGCAGAGCCTCGAGAGATGCAGAAAAAGTTTTCAATTGTTATGGCTCGTACTATCTATGAACTGCAAGGTATTTCATGCATTGAGATCGAGCATACTCCCCCATCCAAAAAACAGATTGTAGCAAGCCGGTCTTTTGGCGGTCGCGTAACTGAATTAACGGATCTAAAAGAAGCAATCTCAATGTATGCTCAGGATGCATGTAAGCGGTTGAGAGATGAAGGGCTTTTATGCGGATGTATGATTGCTTTTGTCCAATCTAATCCTTTTGATCCAAATGTGCCTTTTTACAACAAATCAATCACAGGTTCGTTTTCTGAACCCACTGATTGCGCAATTGATTTTGTTAAAGCAGCAACAAGCATGTTGAACGATATCTATAAAGAAGGGATTAAATATAAAAAATGTGGTGTTGTGCTGACAGGCTTAGAGCCAAAGTCTGGCCATACTTATGACCTATTAACCGACTTCGAGCACATAGAGAAAAAGGAATGTTTGATGCAGGCTATGGATGGTATTCATAGCAAGTTTGGAAAGAAGAAATTAGGGGTCGGACCATGTTTTATTCCTGGTCGGAACTGGTCAATGAGTAGAGATAAATTGAGTAGAAATCCTTTTATATGGGATCAGTTGATATTAGTAAAGTAAAAAAAACACCTAAGATGGATATGCCTGAAGCTCTTAGGTGCTGTTCTATAACTCGATTGGGTAAGTAGAACAAAGGCTAAGCGAGGATTGGGTAACCTCTCAGTAAAAGTAACAATGATTTATTTTAAAATCAATTTCATAAATTGCGTGAATATTCAACTAAATTGCAAACAAAAAATATAAATTAATATATTAAAAATAAATAATGAAATCGCAATTTTATGATATTTATTTCACACATTATTTATAATAATAAATTTAAATCTCATTACAAAATTAAAGAGTAAAAAAATAAAATTATAAAAATAAAATAATTTTTACCAAAAAATAAAAATAACGTCCTGATTTGAAAACATAAAGTCCTAATTGGACAATATTAATTATAAATTTTTTCATCTTTTTATGTAACATTAATATACATATCTCCCATAAACCAATCTGTTTAATTTTTGTACTTTTAAATCTATGGCAATTTTTATCAAGCATACTCATATTATTTATGATTATTTAGTTAGCAATAAGCTTTCCAATCCTGAAATAGACTCTAAAATTTTAAAAATTGAGGGGGTGGAGAGCTTTATAAACTCAAATAATTGTAAAGTTGCATTTAAAAACTTAGTAAAATATTGCTCAACTTTAAGAGATTTAGGTATTCCTCTTAAAGCTGGTGAAATTGATATAAATAATTATGGATTAATTGAATTAGGCCTTCAAATTCAAGAAAATTACTTACAAGCATTACAGTTTATAACTGACAATCAAAGTTTAATTTTTCCATTTGCACAGGTTGAGCTTCAATACAATCGAATACTAAAATTCATAATAGATCCACTTTTATTTATTGATGAGAGAATTTATGGCTATATTTTTACTGTAGAATACCATCTGAGTCAAATATATAGTCTTGTGAAACAAATTATCTGCAATTCTTTAGTCGTAAAAAATATTAAAGTAAAGTATGCAGAAAATGAATATAGTTATTTAATTAAGAATTATTTCAATTGTGAAGTAATTTTTAATTCACCTGAGAACTCTCTCACCATTGATATAACGCGTGATAAACTTTATCAAAAAATTACTCCTTATCCTTATAGAGATATTCGGAAAAAAATTGACATTTTACTAAATAAAACAAATGTTGAAAATAAATCTAACGGTGAATTGAAAAGTAAAATCTTATCAATTTTAGATTCTCAACAGAATTCTAATATTGATGAATTTACTATTTCAAATTATTTAAATATGCACCCACGTACATTAAGACGAAAACTTCATGCTGAGGGCATATCATTTAGAGAAATTATAAATGAGTACAAGATGGATAGAGCCATTTTCTTAATATCTTCTACAAACTATAATTATAAACAAATCGCTTTTATGATTGGTTTTAAAAATAATGCCAGCTTTAGCAAAGCCTTTAAAAAATGGACAGGAAAAACACCACAAGAATTCAAAACAAGTTTATATTATTAATAAAAAATCAACCCTACCAACATAATTAAGAATAAAAAAGATACTACAGTTGTAAAAGGATAGAATAGAACAATTAAAATTTTATCAAACCAATGAATATAAGGATTATCTTTCAAACCTATAATTTTAACAATTGAAAAAATTAGTGAACCTATAAAAACTAAAGTAATTAAAAGCATAAGTATAAAATCCCCGAAGATATAACGATCCATTTCAAAATTCCATTTAATAATTTCAAACTCTAAACTCATCCAACCAATACTCATCAATACTATTAAATTTATTTAGTCGTTTTTTTTGTATTATTTCTTCCTCTTCAGCTAATCTAATAAAATCAAGAATTTCATAAGAACTTACAAATCTAAAACATGCATTATTTTCAATTGGAAACTTAAAAACCACTATTTTATTAATGAACTCCAATGGATAAAACATACACAACACCAACAAAATAATTACAAAAATATTATAGTTGCAATATATTATTCATATAGGACATTTATATTTCCATTTAGGACAAATTTAATTATTTTTATAATTAAAAATTTATTATTTTTTAATACAGATTTAATAATTATCTATTCATATAAAGTTATTATCTTAATCAAATAATATTATTTATGTGCTAATCTTCACATTATTATTGATCATATGAACTGTGCATCCTGAAAGCAGAATGCACGTCATTGTTAGGATCAATGCAAACTTAGAATGCTTACAATGATAGACTTTCATTCTATGAAATCCGATTGCTGATCCAGCCATAGAAAAAGTGCTCTTGGCTTGGATTACGTTCGCAGATTTCAATGTAATGCTGACCTTGCATAATATTCAGCACACGCACTAAGACTTTCTCGCCTTCTTTACCACGTTTGGCCAAATAAGTTTTTAGAGCACTTAAAGTCACTGAACCGTAAACTCCATCAACCTTTAAATCCTCATACCCAGCTTTACCTTGGTTATTCAGCAAGTTCAAAGCACATTGTAAAAGTGGTTTTGCAAAGCCAGTACCGCAATTAACACCAGTGTCTAAAAGCTCTTCAGCAACCAACGAGCTAATTACATTCACTTGATCAAATCGCGGAGCTGTCCAGTATTGTTTACGGTAAATAGACTTGGCCACATCAAGCGGTAAATCTTTCATGTTGCCTTTAAAACCATTTGCCCCTGCTACGGCTTGGGTAATACCGTACTTTGTTGCACCGCCACGATCTGCGGGATTATTTACATACCCACCTTCTCGTTTAATCAATTCATCAAGATATTGCTCAATGTTCATTTCACTTTTCCTCAGATAATAAAAAACCGCCCGAAGGCGGTCCGTAAGTAAATATGCTATTATTTCAGTACTAGAATAATCACAATAACAATTGATCCTATAACGAACCCTAAATTAGTTATTGCTTGTAATAGTCCTGTTCGGTCAGCACCTTTCTCACTCATTTTTCCCACTACATTTAATTCAGATTTTGTTGTATGCTTAGGCATAGTAGAACTTCTCCTTAACTTTCGCTGGTTGAGTTGAATTAAAAAGCTCATGATTGCCGTCATGGGCTTTTTGCTTTTTAGGTTTCAAGCACATTCAATACTTAAAAAAAAAGATTAACAAGGCTTCACACCATGCTTATCATTTAAACTATCTTAAAGAGATCATCATACTTTATCAATAGGATATTATCGTAAGTTACTGAATTCGCTATAGTAAATTTCAAATTTAGTCTTTTAAAACTTGATGTGCTCTATAAGATATTGTTCGATATTCATTTTTAATCACCTTTAACTTCTTTTTTTAACTCTTTAACAACTTCAACGATGTTTTTACCTTCCCGCTGATTTATAAAATTCGCCGTGATCCGGACAATGAACCAGCCGGGCAACCCACATGCAAAGAAAAATCCGCCAAGCGCGAGAACACCCCAAACATTGTTTACCCACTCATGTAGACCAAACTTCATAATAAAAAATGATCCGCCTGTGATACTTGAAACTACGGTACAAATCAGCCCTACTGCCCACTCTTGAGGGTTCTTAGGCATCCGTATCATCATCACAACAAGTGCAATAAGAGCCGTACTTAAAATGACAACTATCGCCATACCGTAAATTTTAAAAAAGGCACTTGCACCAGCAGTGCTAATAGGTTCGGCCATGATAGGCTCCTTAAATTTAGGTCAAAAAAAAGCACCCGATCGGGTGCTAAGTAAATGATTTAGATTACGCTTCAGAAGTACTTTGAGTTATCTGATTGGAATAATTCCAGTCGGTATTTTTCCATACATCACGTGCAGCAACACGAATGTAATAAGGCGTTGTTGGTAGAAGATCTTTAATCGTTTTCGTAAGTTCTGTACCAGTCCAAGTTGGACTTGTAGTTGTAGGGTCAAAGTTCGGGGTACTGCTGAGCCAAAAGGCATAGTCTTTCAAGTCAGGCACTTCGCTAGGTAGCCAGCTTACAGTTACAGAATCACTCGTTGCAGATGTATAAATATTAATAAGTAATGGCGGCACCGGATTACTAATACTGAGTTCAGCAAATGAACTAATCTGTTCGCCGTTTTTACTTGCCACCCGAATTGTGTATGAGCGACCGATACCATCTTGGATAGCCTCTTCAATTGAGTAACTAAAATCAGTATTAGTAGTATCTACCTCACGTATTTTTACAGCATCGGACCATACTTGAACGCGATAACCTGTAGCCCCAGTTGCTACCTGCCACTGCACCTTGAAAGAAGTACCAATGAATGGTGACTGCAAAGATAAGCCTTTTACACTAGTGGTACGACCACCGGTTAACGTGTAGCTATAGGCAGTAACCTCATCTAAAGTTTGCTCTTTACGTTCTAATCCGTTGAAACTAGTAAACTTTAAAAAGATCTGTTTACCTATAAGATTTTGGTTAAAACCATAATTGAATATCGCCTTATCTAAACGTACAAAAGGCTCACCGGCACTATGATTTTGAGCATCAGCAAAGCGCCCTCGCAATACATCACTTAAGGTATATAACCCTCTTCCGTTTAATGTGGCCACTTGATAATTAATATACTCATCACCAACTTTACAAAGCGTTTGATCGGCTTGGGCATCTTCTAATGTACCGCTGAAGATCTGACTTGAAGTATTCAGTTCTACCTGCATCGCTGTATCATCACTATCAATACCAGTGACAAGCTGACCATATCGCGCAGATCCATATACCGTACCAATCATTTCATAAGTTGTATCATCAAGGCTTACCCAAACATTACAGCCACCCCAATTGATTCCACCGGATACAGCAATCCATACTTGATTTTGGCCATTGGTGAGATCTAGCGGAGGTTCAAATATTGCCGGTGCATTTACATTTCCAGCTTCTTCATTACCACCTTGATAACCATTAGAAGCCTGTAAGTCATATTCAATTGCTGATCTTGAACCTACGGCTAATTCTTCTGCTGTGACTGTCAACTCACCTTGTTCATCTTCCTCAATACGTGTGATACGCACAAGGAAACGATTCAAACCTAAAACCGGATCCGTTAAAGTTACAATATCCATTGGCTCTAACCGGCAGTACTTCCATCCTAGGCGAAATTCATATTCATTACGCACATAAAGCAGTCGTTGTAATCGTAGCTGTGCGGCATGACGAGCTATTTTTGGTTCACAAAAGAAATGATTCTCTACCGGATCTTCCGTACGCAATCCATACATTTCAATATTTGCCTGATCTTTGGCTTCTACTGTTTCGGTGTTGTACTGGTTATATCGATTGATATATTCAATCTGTACATGATTATAAGCATCAGTATCACGGCTACGGCGTACTTGTACCGGTTCCTCATCGTCAATAAAGTCATCATCTGTCAGGTGATAAACCGGTGTGAGATCTGGCGTAAACGTAACGCCGTTGCCTGTTAGTGCAGAATCACCAAAGGATTTAATTTTTAGTCCGTCAGGACTGGGTACCACCGCACAATTTACAGATTCGACAATCTCATTAATCGTCTCGTATGCCGCACGTTGCTCAGTAAAGGCTGGGCTAATCAGCAAATTGGCCGCTCGGCAATAAGTACGAAATTCTGAAAGATCTGCCATATTAAGTTCAGGTGCAGCCCCATAGCGAGGATGTGTAATAAAGTCTTCAATTACATCTGCCGGATTAGCATCGTCAATAGTTTCTGACAATGTAATCGTGCTAATCACCTCAAAGTTATGATTTGAAAGACTCGCACTATTACCCAACTCATAATTTGCACAAGCTACATAACCCAAATATGGATAGTTAATTGCCTGATCCGGATGCTTTGAAACTAGCCAACCCCACGGCGGGTTATTATTCCCATCATATAATTCAAACTTTAACTGGTCGATTGGATCTAAAGTAATAGATCCTTCTTGCTTAGGTACATATTGCTCTTTATCCACCCAGATTAGCCCGATCTTTTTAATCTGGTTCTCACATAAACCGAGCATAAGAGATGCACTATAACTAAATGTTGTATTGCTCGTTTTACTGCCTCCACCTTTCCCGCCTGATTTAGTAACAGTTGTATGTGGAGTTGCCAAGAAATCACCATACCAAAACATATTCGCAGCTACGCGGGTTTTACCGTACAGCAATGGCTGACAAAGCCCATAGGCTGATTGCTGGATACGCATAGAATTAATACGGGTATCCGTTGTACTGATCGTTGTACTTCCAAATAATCCACCCATTATTTCAGCCTCTTCATACGATAAAAGCCCGCTATACGGCGGGCTAAACTTCCTTTGGTACCATCTTGGATGATGACTCCCTGATGGATATAACTATGAATGACCTGCGGCCACTCGGTAACAATTGCACCATGACTAATGCACTTACCGAAATGATATAAAACAATATCACCTGCTTGTGGTGGTCCTTCTACCTGATCACATACACCTAAAATAAGCTCCAAATAACGCTGCCCCATCTGGTGCATGTGCCAATCGGGAGGATATGGCCGCGGATCTAAATAATCCATAAGCCCTACTTTCTCATAGACCTCACAAATCAAAGTACCGCAGTCCACACCTACACCTTTTACGCGGCCTTGGTGATGATATGGTGTGCCTAGCCAAGTTAGCGCTTCATCTACGGCTTGTTGTCCAGTACTCATATTTACTCCATAAAAAAAGCCCCGATTAATAAGGGGCTTTTAATTCTTCAAAACAATTTGAGGCGGTGCGGGGTATGCGTATGCATTTCTTGCATACTCAACTATAAATTTTACATCACTATATCGATTGGCATCAGAGGATGAGCCCGCAGTAACAGCAATACCGGTATAACCATTTTTGAGTCTAACGAATAACAGCATATTATAAATAGACGGCGCAAGCGTTCCAGTCTTACCACCAATCGCCCAAGGCTCACCGCTCACCACAGGATCTACAGAACTATCAACAACAACACTTCTAGGGTTACTACCTTGAATGCTAATCGTGTGATGTAACTGCCCCCAAATTGAAAGCATTGTTGCATTCTTACTGGCATATACGCCAAGTTTAAGTAAATCACTTACCGTTGAAGAATGCCCACTTGCGGCTAAACCAGATGGATTTTTAAAAGTTGTGCTGGTCATACCTAGATCAGCAGCTTTACTGTTCATTCGTGAAATGAATGTTGCAGTATCACCACCCAAAAAAGCTCCTACACTTCTGGCCACTAGATTTGCTGAAGTATTACTTGAAGGAAGCATCATATTAAATAAAGCATCTAGCAAAGTGATTTGATCACCTTCTAGCAAATTATTTCCGCTGCCTGTCGCAATATCTCCAGCTGCTACAGTCAATAAAGTATTGAAAGTCATACCAGACTCTAAAGCTACAATGACCGACATTACTTTCGTAACTGATGCTGGTGCAATAGAAGTGCTAATAGACTTTGAGAATAAAAGCCCTGAATAGTTAGCATTTCCAGATAAATCAATTGGAACTAATCCCGCAGAGGTTGCTGTAAGAGTTGGCAAAGATGGTATAGCTTCGACTTGCTTATTGTTGTTCGCGATCTTCTCATCAATCACGGCCACATCCACACCTTGCTTCAAGACATATTTAATCGGGTCGATAATATGCCCCCATGCTTGGGATGTAGAGACAGCATGCGAATAAAGTACAGTTTGATCAAAGCCAGCAGTATCGACTGTAAAATCAAATGAAATACTAGTATCTACTGTAGATTGCAAAGTGAATTGAACAATGCCTGTGTTTGGAACGATTTCGTATTTTGTTGTTGCTGAAGCTGTCAATGCTTTGACAGTTCCACCAGTCTCTGCAAATCCTACTTTCGAAATTTCTTGCAAAATCCAGCCAAATTTATTTGCCTCAACAGCAAGAGTTGAATTATTCCCAAAATATGAAATTCTGTAAAAACAGTCTGGATTGGCTCCATTCACCTTAACGTCAAGAATATGCTTCTCTAATGCTGCTGCATTCGTATTAGCGGCTACAGTTGCACGGGTCAAAGCAAGCATAGGGTAAAGCTTGTCACGATTCAGTGTAAGAGTATCTTTACTTGCAAACGGTACTAAAGCATCTTCAACACTGATTTTACGCCACGCAGCAACACCTACTTTTTGCCATACAATGTCTGGTCGTGATGTAGTGCTTAATTCCCAATATGCATATCCACTAAACTTGAAGCGTTTTAAAATTCCATAAGTTGCTGGAAAATCAGATGGAAAGTCCAACATGTCACTTACAGCATAAAGCCCTACCGCCAATAGATCAGAAATATTACTTCCTGAAACAAGACCTTTATCTGCTAAAGATACTGCAAGTGACTGCGTCACAGCTGCCGATGTAGCCGCCGCCGCTGACTCCTCAAGACTAATTTTACGCCATCCAGAAACACCAACTTTCTGCCATGTCACATCTGGTCGTGAAGTAGAACTTAACTCCCAATAAGCATATGAGCCAAACTTATATCGTTTCAATATGCCGAATGTTGCAGGGAAATCTGATGGAAAATCGGTCATATTTGAAACTGAATACAGTCCAACATCAGTCAAATTCGTTATTGCTGAATCAGTAACTACACCTCTATTCACTAATGCAACACCCATAATCTCTGTTTTAGCCGCGTCAGTTTCTGCTGAGGTTGCTTGAGCCACCCAAGCAGACCAGCTTGCAACGAATCTACGAATATATAACTTTCCTGAAAACGTTAAATATTCATGCTGAGTTGAGTTTGAATTGCTATGTTTAACAACCCTCAAAGCACCTGCCTCATTAACAGGATAGCCACGGGAAGTATTAGCAACAATTGTATTGAGAGCTGTATAAGTTCCTGAAACTTTTAAGTCATCCAGATGATCTGTTTCTGTTAAAACCTTAAACGTGAAATTTGCGTTTGAATCAGCATAGTTTTTGGCATTCGATTCAGCGGTATTTGCTTTAGTGGTCGCGTCATTAGCTGCTGTACTAATAGCTTCAGACTTAGCAGCATTTGCTTTTGTACTGGCATCATTCGAAGCTGTATTAATAGCCTCAGTTTTTGCAGCATTTGCTTTAGTGGTCGCGTCATTAGCTGCTGCTTCAGCTAAAGCCATTACCTCTCCATATGCATATTCCTTTGCACCAACCTCAGCCGTTACATCATCTACGCCAAGATAAATAATCGCGGTTTCACTGTCAGTGCCATAGGTTCGCACCCATGGACGCATATAAACAGCATTATTTACTGGGACTAATTCAAATGCTTTAGTGACCACACCATTTGAAACTTTAATAGAAGTTGTTTCTAAAATGGTGTGTGAAATTGACTGTTTTTCATGATTTAAGTATTCAATACCAAACTGAATAGCATCATTTAAAGGATCACTTGAATTAATAGTCCGAAATAATGAAAATTTGGCTTGATACTTAGATTGACTATAAACAGCTGGTGCAGCGCGTGGAGCAATATATGTTTCTATATTCTTAAATTTAATGACTTTTCCAATATTTGGAACTGTCGTCAAAATAACATTTACAGAAGGTATAAAAGTACTATTGAGTACTTCACCATAAAGCTCACTACTGAATAAGGTTATCGCATCACCAGCTCTATCAACATTTGAGTTAATGAAAGCATTTACGTTAGCTTTTTGATTCGATGCAACACTGTCCGCATAATTTTTAGCATTTTCTTCAGCTGTATCTGCTTTCGTTGACGCATCAATTGCAGCGGCAGTGATAGCTTCCGATTTAACAATGTCATCTGCATTATCAATATAAGGAAGCATTTCATTAACCAAAATAGCTTCAAGGTTATCATCAACCTCAATAGCTTTTTGATCTGCATAAGCAATCGCTCGATCTAAATCACTTATATTGGTAACGGTCCAATAATCACCGTCTGCTGAGCCTACAGGCTTTTCCCAACGCCAAACTTTCCCTGTATCCAAAGCCTTAGCATAACTAGTATTTTCAACGGGTCGAGAAGCCCTTAATAATGAAGTTGAAGGAAAAGAAGGACTTTGCGCTTCAATCGATTTTAAGAAATCAATCAATAATCCAAGATTGGTTTTAAATAAAGCTTCGGTAACGCTAGGGCCAATAAAGGAATCTTTGTTAGGAATAGCCATAATTTTTTCCCAAAAAAAAGCCCTGTTTTTAGGCAGGGCTTTAGTTAAATATTAATGTATTAGACGGACGTTTCAGGAATTGGAACGAAAGGTGAGCCTCGAAATCTGGCACGGTTGTTAAAACGGTTCTCACAAGTTTCCAGACGCTTATCGCAACCTGAATAAACTTTAATTGTTTGCCCTACACTCGGCACTTCCAGAAGCGGTAACGTTAATAACAACGCACCAGACTCATGTAACCTGACTGTTCGCTTAATTCCTGTATTGACGAACTCCACAACGCCTTGGGTAAACCAACCTTGAGGCTGACTTAAATTGCACAAAATACGATTAGTAGTACTACCTGCTTGCACTGAAGTAGTTACTGAAAAATTATCTCTTGATAAACCGCAAGCACCATCAAACAATGTATTCAAACAGCTAGGCTGATAAAGATTTCTAGGCATTTGAAGTTTGAGATTGTCCACATCAGAAACTACACTTGCATTAATTACATATCGATCAAACTCAGGCTCAATAATCCGGCCTTCAAACAATACAATTGTGCCCGCAGTAGTATCAGTCGGAGTATTCTCATCCATGAATATACGTTCTAATTTAAGTCGGGCTCCATCTAAAATGCCATTATGAAAAGCCTGAACAACGGGTATATCACCGAATTTGGAATTCTCAGCTGTTTCTATTGTGATGGATAAATTATCGACTTCGATACCTAACGAAAGGCTAACACCATCACGGCTTATATTTGGTCCATCAGAGCGAAACTCTTTACCACTAACCATCAAATTGATGTCATAGCTGGTATAGCGATATTCAATGCCTTGAATCGTAGTAATGGTGTACAAATCAGCCATAATGAACTGTTCAGCATCCAGCAAAGCAATTAGTTTTGGTGAAGCTTGTCTCATATCTTATTTCCCAATGAACCAATAAACTCAACTTTTTGCGCTTTCCAAAGATTGTTCATGAAATTCACATATTCCTGTTCATCGCCTTTGAATCGGCAACGGTAATAAAAAACACCATTCATTTGATATTCAATACCCGCTTCAATTGGTTCAGAAAGGATATGCTTACCATCAGAAGTGATCTGTGCAGTTGTCGAACTCCACATATTTTTTGATGTAGTTGCACTCCACATATTTTTAGTAGTGGTCTGATTCCACATATTTAAATTTACTATGGCCGAAGATACTGCTTGCGTGTTACCAAGTGGCATTTGAGTATCATAAAATTGCTTGTAAAGCTGGACAGTGGTTGTAGAACCATCGCTTAAATATTTACAAGTAAACTCATTATCTTGAGGCATCTTAAATAAGAATGAATCAAATGCCCCTCTTCTGGCCAAGAAAAAGCCTTCCAATTCCTTAAGTTCATTTCGCCCCTTACCTTCCCGTAAGAAAGCATAAGAGAGCGAAATTTCATATTTTGGCATAGCTTGAAAACTAGCCCTGAGTTCACGGCCATTAATAGAAGTCATGATTTTGGTATTAAACATAGGAGTCTTTGAAAGATCCCATTCAAGACCGGGTAATTCCGGAAATAATACGTTTGACACTTACACCTCCTTATTTACCATTCTTACCAAATCCACGAGCATAACTATTCAAACCACTAGCGACTGCTCTTCCATTATTTTTAAGAAGACGCTGAATGCTCTTGGCATCAATTGCACTAATATGAATTGTTGGTCCAGCACCTCCGCCTTCAGCTGCAGCCACTGCACCAAAACTTGCACCACTACGCATGGCTTTACCCATTTCACGAATGGTATTTGCATGTTGTGAAGGTAAAACCATTTCATCTTCATGAAGCTGTGTGACTGGATTCACACCAGATGGAATGTCGTAACCACCTCGAGCGGATTTGATCTTGCCCGCTAAGCCTGCCACTAAACCGAACGCAGCAGCACCGGCACCGACGGCGAGAATCGGACCAATGTATGGAATAGCAACCATGGCTTTAAAAGCTCCGGCCATAGCTTCCCATGCAGACATCATGATGCCCTTGATAGCTTCAGCCGCCTTTAAACCCAGTCGAGCTAAACCACCAGCAGCGGTAACACTGGTACGTGTTGCTTCCCCTGCGATCGTTGCACCTGTTTGTGCAGCTTGACCAGAAGCCTCGGCCGCTGTTTCCGCTCCGACAAACCCAAGCTTTCGCGCTAACTTAATCGCTTGAATTCTGAGCCAGCCTTGCAGCTCTTTAGTAGCGGATTGCAGTGCGAATTGGCCCATATCAGCTAGCACTGCTTTAGTTGCGTTGCTCCAAGTCAAGGTGCCATTCATAAGTGACTGAATGCCCTGATCCCAAAGGTTAGAAAGTCGAGAAGTGAACCCGCCGAACTTAGCCTCAAAATCTTTCATTTCCGCATCACTGATTAAGCCCATAGACTTTGTGTCAGCAACTTTCTGATCTGTCTCTAAATCAGAAATGTTATTTGTGATTTGGTTTTGATTACCCTGTTTTCCTGTAATACCTGTTTGCTCGTTTTCAAGTGCCAAACGCTCTAAAAGACCTTGTCGTTTAATTTCGCGTAATTGATCTTCGAGCTGCTTCTCTAATTGAACCTTACGAACATTTGAAATCTTCTTGGCATCATATTCAGCTTGGATCCGTGCCGCTTCAATTTCATAAAGGCGCTGTGCTTGCTGTTGATAATTGTCAATCTGTTCTTCACGAGCTTTTTTGTAGTCCTCAAACTCTTTTAAACGGATGGCAAGGATCTTGTCTGATGCATCCTTTTCAGCTTTGACTTTGGCAGCGGCTTTTTCATCGGCAGTCATCTTAGATTTTTCAATCTCATCTAATGCCTTCTGAAGATCTAAAGCAACTTTCTTTTCTTCGGATGCATATTTATACCGAATATCAGCGAGTGCTTTAGCTGCCTGCTCAGCTTGTTTTACAGCATCGGATTTACCCTGCTTTGCCTTGTCTGATTTTGCACCCTCTGGATTGAGTGCTTTATTTTGGCCGATACCAGAAGTAACCCCTTTACTTCCACCTCTACTACCAAGTTGAGCATTTTGGATATCAATTTTGGCTTGGGATAAGCGATCAAATGAGGGTGTTCCACTAAAAATATTAGATGCTGAATTAATTGCAGCTTTGGTGGTACCAGCAATATCAACCACAGTATCTTTAGTTTCAGTCCAGATAGCTTTTACACCACCTGCTAGAGCCTTACCTTTGGCCAATATCCCATCCGCATTTACAAAGTTTACGGCAGTGCTTCCAATAGTCCTTAGGTTACTCATCACACCAGACATTAAACGCACAAGATTTTGCAAACCTGCTCCAAGCCCAACAATAACAACTGCCACACCCTTGGCAACTGAGCCTAATGTCTGAATAACTCCAGTAAATGCTCCCCCTTTTGTGGTGCCATTCATAAAATGACTAATAACACCGCTTAAAGCTGGCATTACAGCTTGAGCCAATTGATTTTTTAAACCGGTGTACTGCATTTGAAGTACTTCAGTTTGAGCCTTTAATTCAATGGATTTTTGAATTGCCTCTTCACCAGTAATAATCCCTGCTTCTTCCATAGCAGACTGGTATTCTTTCCAAAGCTTACCGCCATCTTGCAATATTGGAATTAACCCAGTGAGATCCGAGCCCATGCTCTCAAGATAGAAAGACATTTGCTGTTGGTTGACTCCAGCTTCTTCCAACTTATCGACATAAGTCTGTAAAGCTTCTACACCATCCATCTTGGACATTTCTTCGGCAAGCTTTTTCGCCCCAGCCGCACCACCTTCAGTTTTAACGGCGATTTGCTCAAAAAAGTCCATTGCCCCACCAGAGCCTACAGAGGCAAATTCCCCAAGCTTTTCATTAAAGTCTTTCATCATGTCTGAGACTTTTTCTTGAGAAAAACCCAAAGTTTGGGCTGCACCAGATAAACCTTGAAAAGATTGCAATGAGGTATTCGCTAAGGCGGAGAATTTGGCGAGCTCAACATTGTTATTAGCTACTTCAATGGCTAGTGTAGCCATACCTGCTGCTGCAACTGCAGCACCTCCAACTGCCAATCCAGCAACCGCACCTGCAGCAACAAGCGCGCCGCCGCGTAGAGCTCCCAACTTGGAAGTAATACCTTCAAATGCCGATCCTATTTTTGAACCGCCAAATGCTTCACTAATTTGGTTGCTAAACCCTTCTGAAATAGACTTAGATACATCATCAAACTGTCGCTTGACACTGGAAAGATCAAACTTAAATTTCACACCTTTGGTGGAATTTTCTATTTGCTTAGCAGAATCAGAAACAATTTTTTCAGCATCATCCATGCCTTTTTTAAGTTCGGATGTTTTTGCACCTACATGAACTTCAACGCGGTTATTATTTGCCATACAAACCTCTTAGGCATAAAAAAACCACCTGAAGGTGGTTTTTAAAAGGTTAAAAAAGCACCCGTAGGTGCTTTAAGCTAAAAGTTACATGCTTTCTTTACGGGATCTAAATTCTTTTCAAATTCATCAAGATTAAATTCAATAACAAATGGTCCTTGGCGGTGAACATTCACCTCAAGCAACAATTTGTTATGTCCTTTTAATTTTTCTATTAATTGTTTTGGCTTTTCTGCAAAGAAGGTTGTATATGAACCTTGTCCATTACTAAATGAAATGTTGAAGGCTTTTTGGTTATCTAGTCTAGCTTTAATAGTTTTGCCCAAAGCATTTCCATATTCAGGACTTAAAGGTGTTTGAGTAGATAAAATTACATCAACCGAATCATCTTGGCATCTGAATGTTAAATCAGGAATAACTGCCTGCGATGGATCTCCATTTTTCATCCAAATTGAATCTGATTTCAAAGTAACGTAGATATTCTTTTTGTCTGTCATTTTGGAAATATCTTCTTGATATTGCCATTTAGAATCATTTGTTTCTTTTGTGCTATTTTCAGTTTTATTTTCAGTACTGCTACCTTTTACACCTAATAGATTAAGAATAACACCCAAAAGAAAGAACCCTATAAATAGAATCAGCACCCACTTGAAAAACTTTTTCATGATTTCACCGGTTGTTATAAAGTAAGCATAATTTAACAAACCGATTACATTTTGTCATACCCAGTTAAATTAGGGCGGCCTTAACCACCCTGCGGGAAACTTTCAAGAACTTCAAGCATATCGTCTTCATCATCATCTGAAACTGTTATTGCTGGGTCTGTCTCTTCAATTCCCATGAATGCTTCTAAAATCCGACAAAGACGTTGTATTCCTATATGGGCGGGAGGGTTACTTTGCTGATACGCACTTAATGCTCTTAATCTAGGCAGATCCATTTCATTACGTACATAGTCGTAATCTTTACCTATAGTCAGCACTAAATGCGTGTACAGCTCCTCCCAATTTATTCCCCCGAAGATTCACCTGTTGGTTTACCTGAACCTGTATATTCCAAGCCAGATGTTTTAGTTACGAGTGATAACACCTCTTCCATGTTAGCCATATCTAAGAGCTCATCAGAAACATATTCACGGGTAATATCCGGATAATTCCGTTTTAAACAAATATGGGCCATGTCTACAATTACGGACACAGGGACATCATTTGAGTTTAACTGTTCTTGGAAACGCTCAAGTGTACCCAATGGTGCTGGAGCAAAAATCCAAGTCTGGCCAGCAATTTCTTTACTATTACCACGTGGGTTTTCAACTTGCTTGAATTGCATTTGCCATTACTCCGATAAATCGATTTTGAAGACACGGTTAAGGTCATCAGCCATAGGCTGGAATTCAAATTCAGGAATATCATAATCGTCCTGTTTTGAACTGAACCCAAGCTTGTTACTGGTACAACGGTAGAAGTTCATGTGCATGAATTTGCCCTTGTAATCACGTTGCAGATCTAATGCAAACTCAGGTGTATAACCCATGTCTAAGTTAGACACGGTAATTGACTTACCACCTGCTACTGTTGCCGAATATCGGAAGCTGATAAAAACAACTTTCCCAACATCCGCCGTTGCAAAAGTATATGCACCAGTTGCAACATCTACGCTGTATTGCCCTGCCGTTGGCGCTGAAGCAACACGTTTAAGTGGAATGGCCTTTCCATCTGTTACACCTAAATCTTTAACAAAGGTGCCGCTATTTGGAACTACTGGAGTTACTAAACCACCTGCTGGAACGATTTCACCATTAATGGTTTGAGATACTGTCTCAATTCCACCTTCAGCAACTACACCACCAAAGAAAATGGAATTTAACAATGTGCCATTAATACGGCCGAACGATGCTTTACCCTTAATAGAGCCTTTACCACGAGCAGCATCAACGGCGAACTGTCCACGGCCAAAAAGCTCTTTTAAATCGAAACTGATATCGACACCTACCGACTGTAAAACTCCTACTTCAACCGGTGTAGGATTACTAATCGGCTGACCGAATACATCTTGGATCGGTGTAGCAAAGATCTTGCCGGCACCAAATAAATATTGAGCCATTTATTTTGACCTCTCTAAAATGACAAAACCGCCATCGAGGCGGTCATAAAATGAATATTTTGTTAATTGGTTGTGAGGATCCTGATAGGGATAATAGCGATCGCCTGATCATCCAGCATGTTTTCTACTGCTTCATATACTTCTACTGTGCCCTCGATCCAGCAGTGCTCTACCAAACCACCTAGGGTTTGATATTCGCTAAATTCTGGATGTTCTGGTTTGATAGCTTCACGTACACGATCAATAAAAATATTCATCTGTGATGATGGAGGCTTTGCAGTATCCGACTCATGGATATAGAGATAAACCTCTGCGGCTAGTTCAACTTTTGAATCTAAACCATTTACCGGAACTTCCTGTTGATTACCCTGTGTAATAAACATGGCTGGTCGCTGTTCTGGCGTTACGTGGTTAAAGTGACGTAAACGGCGACTTACGGTAATCAATCCTTCTACTTTTGTACTTAACCGATCAAACAACGCTTGATAGATTGCTTCGCTATCCACTTGCTAAACCCCGCTCAATAGCTGCATCAATATTTTTCGGCACAATCTTGGCTACAATATCCAGTGAATCACGCATGAACCGCAATTCTCTAAAACGTACATTCCTTGAATGGGCCTTAATATTGACTTGAACTGGTGATATAGGTCGGCCAAAAGCCTGCTTAATCGTTCGCAGATGAGCTTTAACTCCCAAAGAACCATTTATACCAAACTCATGAGCAAAGGCATAAGGGACCAAAGCACCACCAGCTCCCACCGTTCCCTCAATCGAATCCTTATCCTCATCCACTTTTGATGAAACAGATCCACGTAAGCGGCCAGACTGAACATTCAGCCTTTGGCCACTCAACATATCTTCCTGAACAATCCGCTGTAAGCGCAAAGTAAGAGCGTTAATCGTGCGTCTTATTTCAAACCTAACGCGATCATTCATCTCATCAAAGTTGACTTGCTTATCAACACGATAATCGCTCATAGCTTAATTACTCTTTAGCAGAGGCGGTCGATTTCTTTGACTCAACCACTTCAACAAAGCGTTCAAAACCTAAGGGCTTTAAAATATGGATAATGTCATTATCAGATTCTAAAACGCCGTTTTTGATATCTAGGTTTTGCCCGGCAATAACGATTTTGGTTGGCTTGTAACCTTCTGGTGCCTGATATTTAAAAGGCATGGGTATCTCCTATACGACAAAAGCACCAACACCTAAACGATTAGGGTTTGTGCCTTCATCATCAATTGGGATTGAATTTTTTAAGGCAAGGTAACGCTGACCATACATGCTGAGATCATAAAAAGCTTCTTTCGATGATCGGGAATAACTCACGCTTTGGCCGGCAATTGTCATGCTTGAGGCGTTACTAAAAGCAGCACCATTGCCACTTACTGTACCGACTTTAAGAATATGTGCTGCATATAGACCTACAGCACGTTCCTTTAATGCTCCGAACTCAATTTGAGATACGACCAAATCTGCTTCTTCCAATGCATCCTGAATTCTTGCATCTGGCAAAGACATTAAACTCGAATCAGTCGAGAACTTTTCACGAAACGTTTGTACGTCCATATGTTCACCTTATTCCTTAGCCTGATCTAACTTTGCCTGTAGTTGCTCTAGTGTTTCATCATCACTGAACGTTACTTCAAGCTTTGTTAATTCAGCTTTCACGGCGGCCAAAGCAGCTTCATCAGCTGCCTTTTGCTGTTCGCCTGCTGTGTCGTTTGATTTACCACCTTTACCACCTTTACCACCACGGCCGCCTGTTTTACCCGCAGCTTTTGGCTCTTCATCTGCGATTTCCTGAACTTCAAGCTCACCGATATCAATAAGATGTTTTGCAAACTTATTTTTAGAGAGCTTCTTATGCGCTTCTTCATCCACAAGCGTTGGAATACCTGCAGGCAAAACAGCAATACCAGAAAAAACAAAAGCGGCCTGTAAGCCGCTATAAATATAAGAATATTTCATACTGTTTTAATCCTTACACGTGATCCAAGTAACGAAGAGAATCAACACGCTTTAACCATACGCCTTGATATTTGTAGTGACCAGGCACTTTGATATCCACACCAACTGGTTGAGCAGCCAAGAAAGTAACGTCATTACATTTCATTTGAATGCATGACGGATCACGGCGGTAAATAATTGAACGGTCAGCACCTGCCGTACCTTTACCATTTGAACGCCCTAAACCACGGATCGTTAATGGCTTACCTTGTGATGCAAAGATATTATTTTCTTCAATGAATTTTAAGAATGTCTTACCGCCAGAATCAGCAACCACACGAGTAGAAAGGTGTAAGTACTGATTCGATGCCATCAAATAAGTATCTGGCTGTACAGAAACATCACCATCAATGAGATCTTCAGCGTTTGCCAAACTTGCGTTGAAGTCACTTAATACTTCTTCAATCGTTGCGGTAGCCCAATTATGTTGAGCCGTAACAATGGTTACACCTGTCTGATTTAAGAAACCCTTAACCCCTGTAAGCTCATTGCCATACCAAGCGATATTGCTTAAGTGTTTTTCTGCAGCTAGGCGAGCCGCTTGCACTTTGTCAGCTTCAAGCTGCACACCCATTTTCTGAGCAGTTTCTAATTCAAACACTGAATACCAGTAGCTGATGGTACCAATCTTTATAGGAAGTGAAACACTGTCATAGTCCACTTCTGCCACAGGTATATCATTACCGGTCCCTGAATGGTCTTTACCCATACCAACACCTTTTTTACGTGTAAGTACTTCACCACCACCAAAAACGCCGTTTACAGGTTTAACAGGAATATATTTTGCGTAATCCATCACTTGCTGAAGCTGAGGATCCATCTCGTTAAACTCTTCCAATTTAACGAATAATTGGGCTAAAGCATCTAGATTAAATGCATCACCAATATTTGCCTGTACCACTTGAGCTACCGGTGTTAAACGTAGCTTCATTGCCGCCAATTTACTCATAATTATTATGCCCCACGTAAGCGAACAGCAGCCAAGCCCTGCTCATTTGAAATTGTTTCCCAAGATGCGTTCGGTAATTCGGTACCATCTAATGCTGTTGGGGATAAAGAACCTAACGGTGCTGCTGTAGTTCCATTTGCTGTTTTGACATAAACCTTTGCGTTAATGTCTGTGACTGGTGCTGTAACCTTCACGTAAATCGAGCCGATCGTCATAACTGGTGCTACATCCGTAGCTTTATAGGCTTCTTTACCATCTGTAGTTCGGCCTGACTTACCTACGCCGTGACGTACGATAATTCCAAACTTGGTATTAGTTGCACCAGTTACCGCTGAAACTGTTTTTCCGTCTGTACTTCGTACAACCACATCACCATCGTTCACCAAGCTGGAACCAGCTACAGGCAGGGATAAAATATCCTCTGGCCCAATGAGGTGAAACTTCATGCCCGGTGCAGCATCGTATTGCTTAACCATGATTTAAATCCTCTTAGATTTCTTTGTATGCATCTTCTTTGCTGTAGGTCTTTTCTTCCCCACCGCCAGAAGGTTTACCATCACCAGCATTAATATTTTGTTGGTGGTTCAGAGCATCGGCCACCGGGTTCGATGGATGAGTCCCTTTTACAGCCGACAATGCGCGGAAAGTTGTATCGATCTGCTCAGGCTTTGCATCACCTACAGCAACGCTACCCATTAAAGCTGTTACTAAAGCATCACCCGCTTTTGCTGCAATAACGTCACGTTTGATTTGCTCACATGTGCAGCCTTCGGTTTTAACTGTTGGTACCAATGCTTTAGCATCGGCAATCACAGCAGCACGTTCGGCAGCGGCTTGTTCGAGTTTTTCAGGAGTCATCTGGTTCTTTTCCAGATCTCCCACTTTTTGTTCAAGTGTGGTTTTTTCGGTATGCAATTGATCTACCACTGCTTGAACTGCGTTTAGTTCATCACCGATAGAAAATTGCTTATCACCGACTTTAAGTTTCGCAGCCTTCAAGTTTTCCAGCTGATCTTGTTGCTGCTTTAATGCATCCGCCAAGGGCTTGTTATCGCCAATGTCAAAACGAATACCGTTTACACTTACTTCCATTGTTTTCCCCTTTGGAGTTTGCTTTTCGTCACCGATTCGGCAATCACCGCCACAACGCCCGTATTTAACAAGTGCTACGTGATTGCCAATAAAGTTAATAAATTTTGCTTGGTACACCGTGCCATCTGGCGCCGTGCCCTGCTCTAAAACTAATGTGGCTCCATAACCCAGCGACATTTCCAATCGCTCATTGTTCTGGATTAAATCAATACTGTCCTTATCTTTAATGAGCAGATCGCCCAATAGATATTCGCCTTCTTGGCGGACATTCTCACAATAGCCAATGTGATAGTCCTTCCAGTTAGCTGCATTAATTTCATTCTTGGGTGGGTGATAATCAGTAGTGTCTACCCCATCCCAACTTTTGATAGCTTCTGTCTTAAAAAGTTCTTCTGCAGGTGTGTAGACGTTAATCGTCTGATCTGCTGTAAAGCCTTCTAAGTTAGGAAACTCATACGCATAGTACTGACGTACCTGAGGTGCTTTACCCAAGCGAACATTTACGCATTTCAAATAACCTTCTGGTGTATATGAACGTGTTGATTCACTTGGCGCAAAGTCACCTACCTTGAAGCGGTAAATGTTTTTCATAAATTGCGCTCAATAAAAAAACCCACCAGATGGTGGGTTTTTGTTAAAAATTAACTCGGGTAATATTGTTTATATTTATCGATGGCAATCTATAACCATCATATTTCAAAGGAAATTTAGGCATAACATTATTGGGATTCATATTTCTATTCATTAAATTATTCAAATAATCTTGATGCTCTTTACCTAATGTATCCCACCACTCTGGTGACATATATATATTTTCAAAAAAGTTGAATGTCATCTTTATCAAATGATTAAACTTATAATTATCCTTAATTTTCAAAAAAGAATTGACAAAATTTTCTACAAGTTTGTTATCTACATCTAGCCAAGAAAAAACAAAATATCCTCTATCGTTACTTGCGAAACTTGTGCATCCTAATGATGTACGTGGATCAAAATTTTTGGAATCCAGTTGTTGTAATGATTTACCATTAAAATCTTGCTCTGGATAAACACTCCCACTTACCATAAATGGCAGAGGTTCTTCAAATTCTAAAACCAGCGCTTTAGTTTTTCCATAATTCTCATTTTCTAATATGTCATCCATTATAGGCTTTAGTGAATCAATATCATTAATAGCTAATTCAATACTCTTATAATATTGATCTAATAAACTGTAAGCATGTAGTTTCATAAGTTCAGACTGTCCATTTTTTTCAACAACCTCATAATTGCTCTGTCTATCGTTATGCTGGACTTTCTTGTTATAAACTTCTTTTGCATAAGCTCTATAAAATAATGCAAAACACTGTTCAGGGGTTGCTTCAAAGTTTTTCGTTTCAACGGAAGAAAATAACTCTCTATCATGTTCACCACAAAAACCTTTAAATGTCGATGCCTTTCCCACACCCATCAATTTTGGTTTTAATTTTCCTTTATGCTGATCAATATGCATAAAATCTAAATGCATATAAGCATATACATGACCATCTTTTGCGATTCTTTTTAAGCTATTACTTTTAGGAACTGTATGAGAGTCTATTATAGCCCCCTTGCATTTTATTCTCTTCAAGTTTTCCGCTAAACACATTTTCTCAGAATAACGCTTCACCAAAACAGAACCAACTTCAAACACTTTCTTTCGATCTTTATTCATTACAACACCAAATTAAAAGTTAAAAATCAATATAGTGCAAATATAGTGTAAAAAAAATAATCTAACTTTAATTAATCAAAATATCTTCATAATTTGGCAATGCAGTGCAACGACACCGGATAGGCTGACCAGGATGTCCACCATCTGGCGGTGAATCCCATCTAAATGTCTTGCCTTGCTTATGTTGATGATCTGGCCTTACACGCTCATCTTTAGCCGTTTGCCATGTGTATGTCTCAACACCCATTGAAAGCTGTCGGGTTTTGTTAATTTGACCGTTAATCTTACCCATCTGATCACTAGCAATAAGACGAGCACGGTAATCGGTAGATAACCCTAATTGCTTAATTGCTTTGGCCAGCTCTTCATTGGTTTGTCCAGTCTGCAAAGCATTGGCGATTAATACCTCAAGCTTATCGGCATATTGCTGCGGAATAGACTTAATCAAACTGACATTGGCAGTAATATTTAGGTCTACTTCATCCTGAATATCAGCAGCTCGGTAAAACGGCGTTAGATCCACTCCAATAATTGCTTTGGTGTGCTCTGCAATTTGCTTGTCCACTTCCTTTTGAGTATCAGTCACAACTTTTGTGGCCAACGGTCGGGAAACTTCAACAACATATTTTGTGAGCTTTTCCCTAAACGCCGTCATCATGTCAGAAAACCAAGCATCGCCGATATTCTGGCCAACTGTCGGAATGACTAGATCCTTGGTTTGGTCCTGACAGTATTTAGATATAGCCAGCAATTGCCTTGTGTAATAAAGCTCTACACGGCGATTTACGTGCACGGCTCTAGGCTTGGAAGCTTTTCGCCCTTTCTTTCGTTTCTTTGCTTGCTGGAGGTGCGGTTTCAGGATCTGTATTATCGTCGTCATCTGGCTTCACCATTGTTTCAAGCTCTTTGATGTGATCTTCATCAATCACTGAATAAACACCGTCAATAACAAGCTGTTTTGCTATCTGTGGCTCTGTAATGACACCCATTTGAAGATATTTATCGTCACGTTCTGCGTTAGCTTTCTCAACCTCGGCCCGGACCTTAGCATCTAGTTGCCATAGTGGATTGAACACTACGTCTAAGCTTGGAATCAGACGACCAAATGTAGCTTGGCAAATAACTTTTAAAAGCTTCAACATGAATGGCTTTAACATCCATATTTGCTTGGTTGCTATACTGTCGTAATAGTTCCGTGTGTCATGTTCGCCTGTTGCGTTCATACCTGCAGGTGATTGACCAAATAGAATGGTATATGGCATATCGGCAGCACCTGCAGTTTGAATCGAATACTCACGCATAAGTTCAGGTAAGCCACCAAAGCTATAAGACTTAGAGTCGTACTCTTCTTCTTTATCCAAGACGAGCATACCGTTAAGCCCTTTCAGCAAACCGACACTAAGAAAACGTTCAGCAACTGATTTCATGTCTTCTTTGATCTTCTCAACCAAGTCTGGCGTTCTAATCACATCAATTTTTGATTCATGAACAAGACTGGCAGTGGCCTTCTTTACAGCTGCATGATCTAAAAGGTCCTCGTAAACTTCTTGTAAAACACTCACAGGCTCTTCATTGACCACATCTGCATGGCCAAGTTTATATAGGCGTGTGTGGTGGATCCTTTGGTTCGCTTTACCATCGAGTTTAAGCTTGTAAAATTCTGGCTGCTTTAAAAGCCCGCCTGCTTCATTTGGCGGTAAGTACTTTGAAGTATCGGCCTCAATGTGCTTTTTCTTGAGTACTGTGAAAAACTCTAAACGGCCAACACCTAGTTTATTTAAATCGAAAGGTTGATCTAAGTTGCCGCCGTCCACCGTACCTAGGAGAACGTAGCAAACGCCATATAAGCGAGAAAGGATCAAGCTAGATAAGAGCACCCCATCTAAATTAAAAGCCTTACAAGCCTCTTTAAGCTTCTCTAAATCATTATCCTGAATCCCCTCATAGAACCAACCAGCTCGAAGCATGTCACTTGCTGGCCGGTTCACAATGCGCTTAGCTAACCAGTGTTGATATACCGCTTCTAATTGCTCATCAGGAATAACCTTCTTAACAAAGCTCCCGTGTGATGCCTTGTCGCGGGCGGTACCAATGTTTGAGACAAAGTTTGTATACGCCCCTGCATCACCAATTGCATCATGCTTTTTATTTTCAGCCATAATTTCCTCTAATCAAATACAGTTGGCTTTTTAGCTAATGAATCATTAATCGCATCAATAGTTGGGTCCCACTGGTCATCATGATCATGTGACCAATCAGCGGTAAGCCCTTCGATTTCTTCGATATAGTTCAATAACCATGGTGCGCTTGCAGGTAACCATACACGCCGATCTTCAACATAAAGAATGACGTCCATTGTTCGTGAGAGCTTGTCCTCATCACGCTGAATTGCCCTAATAGGTAATGTGGTTTCCCTAGAAATAGATTGAATCAATCCGGTACCACTCGCCTTGTCTTCTACAGCCATGTAACGCAGCTTGCCAATTTTGGTGTTACTGTCTTTATGCTTATTGATAAAGGCTTTAGCCTCCTTCAATAGCTCAGGTGCTTCCCATTTGCCGCGCTTCACATCAATGATGTAAAGGTTATTGTCATAGCCCAGACCAGCACATAAGAACACTGAAAAGTCATTATGCTTTTTGACCTTCTGTGCTGTATCTGCCCATACAGCCCGCCATTTAAGAACAGGTAAATCAAGATAACGTGGGAACCATTCAGCCTTAACAAGATCACCGCCCAGTTTTTTCGGTGCTTGCTGATATTGGCTTGCAAATGTATATCGCGATACCGTAGCGCCGTCTTTATCCTGTCCGCCTTGTTCGAGTTGCAATAGCGATTGCAATGATTCTTTCAATGGCCAATAGCTTTGACGGCCTTTAGCATCACGCTCAACATTACGTGGAATTTTGCTTTGTATTTTTTCAGGCAACTTACTGATGTAGTCATCATCAATAAGCGCGGGAATACTGATCTGTTCCCATTCACCGGGAACGTTACCCGTCATCACAAAGTTAGTCGGATCTTCAACGTGCAAACGCTGCATAATCAGAATAATTGGCGTGTCCGATTTAGCTTTACGCGAGTTGACCGTGTTTAGGATCTTACGGTTAGCTTTACGTCTAGCTGTTTGGCTAAATGCATCCTCAGGCTTTAATGGGTCATCCAGAATAATCGCACCGGTAAAACCCTCATCCGCTAACGTACCAGCACGGCGACCTGTGACTTGCCCACCCATTGATGCAGAATAAACATGACCAGCATCATAGCCATCGACTGTTGTTTTCCAACTAGACTTAGCGTCCGTACTGGTAGAAATCTTTACAGGCCAAAGGTTTTGAAAATCTTCCGACTTAACAATATTTCGAGCCGTTGCAGATACATCCTCTACAAGTGACTGAGAGAAAGACAAATACAGAAAACGGGAACGAGCATTACGCGCTATGCCACGAGCAATAAGGTTTGTAAGTAATTCAGTCTTACCGCTACCCGGCGGAACGTTAATAACTAAGTTTTTAACCTTCCCCGCAATAACCTCGTCGATCTTGTCTGCAATATATTCATGATGCCAATTGACCGAAAACTTAAAGCCCATACGAGGCAAGAAAAAACGCCGTGTAAAAAATAAGTGTTCCTTTTCACAGAGCTCGCGTTCTAACTGCATTTCAAGCAGCTTAGTATTTACCTTTGAGTTCATCTAACACCTGCCTTATTTGCTCAGGCGTTGCAATAACTTGTGTGACGTGTTCGCTTTGGAGCGGTCCACCACCAGCGCCAGTTAGCTCTGTTTTGTTGGTATATTTCCCGCCAATGTCCTCAGCCGCTTGTCTCAGAATGCTAGTAGCAGCAACACGGTTTTTACTATATTTCAGAAATAGATTTTCATAGCGCTGCATGCGTACCGCTAAATTAGAAATAGGTATGGCCTCAGGCTGACCTAAAAACTTTTCCCGAGTCTTTTCAAAATCTATTCTTAACTCTTCGCTAAGGTTCTCACCTGCCCGTTTTGTTGGGTCGTATTTTTCACATTGCTGCTTAGTAACTTTTATCCCGTATTCTTGGTTGACGAGCTCAGCAGTTTCTGTGGGTGTGTTAAATACGGCAAGTGAGCGAACTATAAAGAGTTTTATCTCTTTTTTTAGAGCCGCCATATCCTCAATCCTGTCAACCTACGTCAACCTAAATAGCCAAAAAAAAGAGCCCTAAGGCTCATCAAGTAATAACGCAGTTACCGCAGCATTTTGAAATATCCCGCGCAGTTACAAACGGCGGGTTTTTCGCAACTTCAACAAGACGCTTGACGCTTTCACTTGGGCCCCAGCGCTTCACCACACCTATAAACTCTTCAACGTCATGGCCAGCTAAATAGTGTTTTGGTAAACCAGTCATATCGCTATAAAGTGGCTCGCCGTCTTCGGCGCGCTCAACACCGATGTGATAAAGCTCATGTTCGATTAAGGCGCAAAAGTCTCGGTCCGTAGCTTGCTCACAAAAGCTTGCATCAATCGTAATTAAATAAACTGGTACATAGCCGAACCAATCACGCATTTGCTGTTCCTGGCGAGCCTTGCGCCAACCACCAACGTTAAACATTACTTTTTCGCATTGGCCAGATACCATTTGCTTTTTAACGGTACAAGCTTGTGATGCCCACGCAAATGCAAGGAAGCCCTCATTCTCATGTATGAGCTCAGCAATATGGTCATGGTCCGGGTTATGTAGTGGCCCACCAAGAGTTAGAAAATTAGCAATAACCCATTTCTTTAAATCTGGTGCCGGTATTAAACGGATTGCTTCCTCTTCTTCAGCCTGATCAATAAAGTCTGGCTGCGGGAATGGTCTGATCTGATCCATTAAATATTTGCCTCTTCAAGTTTTTTAACCATTGGCTTGCGTAGTCAACTCTTAACTGTAAAGGGCCTAACTCATTAACTTTAAATCTTATTGCTGACTCCAAACGAACTACTGTATAGCCCATCTCTTCAGCAACATCGTAACCGTCAAGACTCCAAGCTTTATCTTTAAGCTTTCCTTTGCGACCACCAGACCAAGGCCCGCCAGCAATTTCAACTAAAATTCGATGCTCAATTAAATGGAAATCAAAACGCCAATGTTTTGTTGATTTAAACTGGAATTTCTTTTCATATTTAAATTCCAGAACATCTAAGGCTTTAGTGAAATCTTCTTCAGCTTTTAAATATTTTTCAGTTGCCTTAGGTAATGGTGTGCTCTTTGGCTTAGGTTTTCGTTCTTTTTTTCTGGTGAGCATAAAATATTTATCAGGATCCATTTACTTTTTCCCTATAAAAAGCCACCTCAAGGGTGGCTTAAAATTATTAATTAAAATCTTTTTTTCCATGCCCATTTAAAATCATCAGTGTCTACAACAAATACTTGACTGTTCAACATTGGTTTAAGTTCACCATTTTCATCAGGATTTCCTAGTTTAATCATTTGTTTATCTTCTTTTTGCATTTTATGAAATGTGTCTTTACTTATTTCCAAGATCATTCCAACTTCATTTTGATAATTGTGCCTAAAATAATATTTTTCAATTTCATCGAGTATCATCTTTAATTCCACCAATTTAATAAAAAAAAATATTAGATAGCACTTTGGCTTTTATGGTCAAGAGAAGGCTTGATTTTTAATTAAACATTTTTCAATAGTCAACAAAAAGCCCCGCCAATAATCGAAATTTAGCGGGGCTTCTTGTGCCGTAATACGCTCGGCAGGTTGACTCACATTGCACGAGTGTGAGTTAGTTTTAGATAGAAATTCTCATAAGGAATAAATGCATTTTTAAAGCTTATTATTATCAGCCAATACCCATTTGTGATTTTTGTCTTAATATGAATTGACCTAGTAATGGGACTGCAAATGAATACTTGCCGTATCTATTTTTGTAAATTAAACCAGAATTAATTAATGTTGATAACATTTGATTAATATGACTTGCGCTAAAAGGTTTCGCATCCTCTAACTCTTTTGATTTTTCTAAAATTTCTTGCACTGAAAACTCAGTATCACAATTTTCTAATAATGCTACAACATATAATAAATCTCTCTGTCGATCAGTAGCTCTAGCCCATCTCCCAGCAAAGAAATCTGTATCAAGTTTCATAATAATTTCTTGCTGAGGAACACTTATAGGTTTGGAGTTCTCATACTGATTTATAAATAAATCATATACCTCACGACAAATAAACTGAACAAAATAAGGGTATCCACCTGAAATTTTACAAATAATATCTATAGATTCAGTTGAAAGCATCATTGGATGCCCTTCAAGAGGTTTTGTAATTGCTACTTTGACATCCTGTTCGTTCAATTTATCCAAAAAAATAACTCTGAACATACGTTCAGCATAAGTCCTTGCCTCAACTAGTGTTGGGAATAATGTTGGCAATCCTGTTAAGGCTAACATAAATGGAATACCTTTGCGTTGGATAGACTGGAAAGTATCTAATAACAAAGATAAAGGATACTGCTCCTTACTAGCATGATCTGATAAATTTTGAGCTTCATCATAAGCAAAGATAATACCTTTTTTACTAATTCCAGAACGTTGCATTACGTTCCACGCAGTCTCTAAAGCTGCTTTTAATTTATCAGTAGGCAAGCCTGGTGTGTTTTTGTAAATTCCAACCAATACTTCGAAATTTAGAGTTTTGAATTCATGTGTTTTTTGTTCTTGTACAAATCCTATTGAATGCGATGTTTCAACACCTATTGGAATAGAAGAGGTAATAAGCGATAGATCCGTTAACAATCTTATAGCTATATTTTCTTCGCTAATACTGGCTGTTTCAGACAAATCTGTACCGACCCATAACCATCCAGATCCTTGTGCCAATGGCTTAAAAGTTTCAGATAAGACTGTCTTACCAACGCCTCGTAATCCAGTTAAAACTAGGTTTTGCATTATTGTAGTTTGGCTTAATAACTTCAAAAACTCATCTTTTTCAGCTTCACGACCAGCAAGATATGGGGGCATATGCCCTGCACCTGGTCTAAAAGGATTTGAAAGATTCATAGTAGAGCCTATTAAATTTATATATAGGACTAAATTTATACCATTTTATTAAACCAAATAAAACATTAAAAAAATTTCCTATTACATTTTTTTTCAATTTTATTGTGATTTTTTTTAATAAAGGACATCTTAATTATGCATTTCATTTTAGTTGAAAGTTAGATTGCCATGTTCAATCATCTTCATTTAATAAATATATATGATATATTTTGGGCAACAAAAAGCTCGCTAAATGCGAGCTCTCTAATTCTTTTAGGGCTACCAATTCATAAAACGCCCATTTTAGAAATACTTATACTTAACCGTTCTGTCTAAGTCAAGTTAATGATATTTCTTCTGGTTCAAAATGAAACGATCTGGCCAGGCTATTTCTAATACAGTTTTCCCAATTTTCGATACAAGCTTCCGCAATTAATTCGTATGGTTCATATCGTTCAGAATAACCAGATTTAGAAACTTTTAATTTTGCGATCGTAATTTTCTCATACAATGTATAAGGACGTTTTCCAGTACTTGCACATTTTTCACAAAACTTTGAACCGTCCGGATAACCTTTATCATTAAACAATTCCAGCTTACCCAATCCCTGGCAATGGCTGCACATTGCTTTAGTAAATAACCGACCACGCAAAACGACTTCCGCAATACCTTTTGCCACATAAGTTAAATCACCCTGACAATTGTTCGGCTTGAAATTCTTTTTAATCATTTCTCTATGGATCTTACCAGCCAAAAAGTTTCTAACACGGAAAAAGTCAGCAGAAGTAATTTCACCTTTTTTAATTTCTACTTTGCCAGGTATCTCATCAATACGTTTTTTTAATTCTTGCCCGTTAATTATCCTGGTCTCATAAATTTTCTTTGATTCAGTCACCTCTGCAATACGTTCAAAATCAACTCGCTCCAGTAGAAGTTCTGCCCATTTTTTTGCACCTACTGGTAATAATGCAATTTCCCCCAATACCACATGCTTTGTAATTTTCCCTTTACCTTCGCTTTGAGCAATAGCAAGGCGAAGGAACTCAATAAAATCAAACTTTTCAACTAACATAATCGCCTTCCTATTTACCCTTTACCATGATTAAAAAACAACTCGTTAAAACCTTTCACTTCAAAATTTTGCAAATCGCCCGAATACAAGCATGGCCGCATCTCGTGCATGTTCATTTGTACGTTTAGCCCACCCTGTTAGTTTTAAAAAGTATTTAGCATCGGTTTTAGTTTTATTAGCTGCTGGGTGAATCATCATGTAATTCAAGCCTTGTTCAATACACCATTGTTCCCAGATCTGAGCATCTCGTTTAACTGAACCAACTCCTTCACGAGTACCAGCTCCACTTTTGGCTTGTCTTGCATCTGCATTGCCGAACCAAGTTCGTTTACGGGCATCCTCAATAAATAATTTTAAGTTTTGCTTACTATGGATTTCGACTAGCTCTAACACCTTGCCCATTGCATGGGTAATCGTGTGTGAGTCAACATCTTGAAGCTGTCCACCTTTCCCCTGATCTATGGCCACGGCAAAACCAGTATTCACGCCAGTATCAATCCCTATTAAAACCTTAGCCATTATTCACCTCGTTATTCTCCTTCCGAGCTAACCACCACAAAACAACCGCACCGCTCAGTGCAGCTGTGAAAAATGAAATCAGTAAGCCCCATCCTAAAATCTCAGACTTGTTCATGCTGCTGCCCCTTTAGATGGAGTTTTAAAACCCATCTCGATCAAATACGGAATGAATGGTTTTTGTTGCTCAGGATCTACCAGCTTTTTGGCCATACGCTTTCCTGCGTCCATCCAGGATTCACCGGTATGACAAAATGAATCTTTGAAATCAGGATGATTCACGAGAAGTCGAGCAAACGTAAAAAGCTGTTTGTCAGAGGCAAAAGTTATTACCTTCGGCAATATGTTTTCAGAATTGGATTGTTGGCCACTTGAGTTTTTGTTTTCAAAAGAACGTGAAGCCGGTGTTTTCATTTTTGCGTATTTAGCGCGAGCTTTAAGCATCCACTCTGCAAAAAACTTAACCATGTAATCATCGGAGTGATTACGACCTTCGTTAAATCCTTCAAACGCTTTTAACTCTCTCTCAAACCAGGATGCTTTAAAAATCTCGTCGGTATTGATTGATGGATTGATAGAACAAATTTCTAATTTCAAATTTTCCAAAACAAACCACGTATTTTTTTTATTTTGATTAGTGTGTTTTGATAGTGTGTTTTGTGTGTTAAACGCTTTAACTAGTAAAGGTAAAACGCTTTTACTAGCAGGGGTTAAACCGTTTAACTGGTAAGGTTTATCTAGGTAGTTAAACGCTTTTACTAGCAAGTTTGAATATTGAGGAAAATTTAAGCGTGGTTTTTTACTCTTTCTACCCCGATTTGATTTTTTTGGAACAAGCTTCTGATAGTTAAACGTTTTAACTAGCTGCCCATTAAATAATCTGAATGTCTGAACCAATACACCGCTTTTACCAGGAAAATTAATTAAGGTCCCAACGTTATAATTATCGGTTAATGAAAATACATTTCCATGCTCAGATTTCTTATGTAGTTTGACTAGACCAACTTTTACAAGCTCAGTAGTGCATTTAACAACCGTAGGCCGACTTTTCCCTGATAATTTCTCTAATTGAGATATAGATAGTGCATCCTCCTCCTTATTCCAGCCACGTGTCTTACGGTTAATGATCAAATAGATCTTAACCGCAGGATCTGAAATCTTATTCATTGCTTCATCTACAAATGCATTTGTTACTTGAAATGAATTAGGTGTGTATTTACTCATGATGTAAGTACCTCATGGTTTTAATGCTTCTTGAGTTACTCACTTGAGTTCACCTTCCTCAATAATTTGAATGAAAGTACCTAGGTATCGGATCCGCTTAGCTCTATAAAGACTCGAGATAATTACACCAGCGTGATAAAGATTTATGCCATGTACTCCATGTTCGTTTACCAGGGCTTCCATAAACTCATCACGTGTAGCTGCTGCTTGATTTTCATCATGGTTTCTACGTTTCAAATTTTGTTTACGCTCGGCAAGTAAACCTGACAAAGTTCTTAATGCCGGTTCATGCCAAGACTGGTAACTTTGCTGACGTTTCTGTTCTTGAAGATTGTTTTTAGTCGATTGGTTTGATAAATTAGTTTGCATATTCATGGGTTCCTAAATTTGTGAATACGAAACCACTCTTGTTAGCGCAGGAAGTGGTTTTTTTATTTGAATAAAATCCGCATATATTCTCTAGATGTAAATGCATGGGCTAAATACACTCTCGTTGCTTCAGCAATTTCAGGAGAGCAATACACATCACTTTCCGGCACGACCTTTAATTCAAGTGCTGCCAATAAAGACCCAATAAATTCAACCTCAGTCAACCCATTGGTTTTCTTATCAGTTTTCATTCTTGAAACTGTACTTGCATCTACTTTTACTAGTTCAGCAACTTGTCGCTGATTACTTGCATTTAGTGCTTGCAATATGAGCGATTCGTTATTGCTAGCGATTGCAGTTAATTCATTTGATACTTTGCTCATGAGTTAATCCCTAAAGCGGTTAATGATTCGAACTCTGAGAGTGATGGACAAAGTTGGTAAGCCTTAAAACGTCCTTTCGTTACACGCTCAGCGCGTAGAGCAATCTTTTCGGACATTTGGTTCTTACCCTTAAGCCATGCATTTACAGATGGTTGTTTTATAAGTAGGACTTGAGCTGTCTTTGTTTGACCACCTAAGAACTCAACTAATTTTTCGTAGATTGTGATGAGATTCTGGCTCATAACTATCAAACTCCTATTTTGATAGTTAATTTATAGTTATACCTATCATATGTCAATAGGTATACCTTTTTGATGTTTTATAGTTAAACCTATAAAATTCACCTCCAATCAAATTAAGGTTTTTGCTATGTCTGATTTGGCAACTCGATTAAAAGAGGCTCGTACTAAAGCTGGGAAAAGTCAGTATGAAGTAGCTGAAGCAGTTGGAATTAAACAACCAACATACCAAGCCTTAGAAAGCGGTAAGAGCTTAAAGTCTGCTTTTCTTCCATTAATTGCTAACTATTTGGGTGTAGATGCTTATTGGTTAACAACTGGTAAAACTGAAGATGGATTTACAGAAAATGATTTTGTTAAGCCTACTGTGGCCCAAAAAGGAACTGACAATTACATTTGGATTGAAGTAGTGGAAGCTAATTTTTCTTGTGGACCAGGTGAGTCTATTGAGTTTCACTTTGATGCAATAAATGGAATGATTCCATTCCCTTCATCATTCTTTAAAGAAAAACGCGTAGCCCAAGAGAGTATGCGAATCATCAAAGCTAAGGGTGATAGCATGACGGACTATATAAAAGATGGTGACTTAGTAGGTATTGATATCTCACAAACAGAAGTAATTGATGGTGAGATATATGCTGTTTATTTTGCGGGAGAAGGAATGCTTAAGCAGATCTTTAAAGAAGCAGACGGCTCACTAATTCTTCACAGCCTTAATGAAAAATTCAGAGATCGCAAAGTTACCGAAGACAACGGAAAGAATTTTAAAGTAATGGGTCGTCAGTTCTGGAGAGCTGGATAAATAAATTCAATTTAGAAACATAAATAAACAATTGCCCGCCTATATGGTGGGCTTTTTATTAATAGTTACTTCTATCAATATTAACTATCAAAACTATAATTTTATAGTTATACCTATTGACACTAATAATAGATAAAACTATATTTACCTCATAGACAGCAAAAAGCCCTGACAACTTTCCACGGCATTCAGGGCTTTCCACTCACATGAGGTTAATTATGAACGTAAAACCAAACCCGTACAAGTATTACTTAGCTATAGGTGTTTCAGCTGCCATAGCTACAGTGAGTCTAAGCAACTGCGGTTTTCAAACTGCTGAATCAAGTACTAATACAAATAATGTTTTTGTTCCCAACACTGCACCAAGTGTTTACGGCATCAAAACACTTCAGATTACTGGTAAAGATACTGGTATCGCCTCAATCAACCTTGATGGATTTACCTTAGATTTAGACTTTAAGTATTCAACTCATAAAGATAGCTATGGTGTACCTGGTTCTGACTTTATTGCAGTTGATATTACAGAGCTTGGTGAAATAAACGTAAAAGATGCAAACGGCAAACCTTATAAAGATTTCACTGATTATCTCGACCACCGCAATATAAATGCCCTTCTCATTGGCTTTATTGAAAAAAATCGCCTGGTGGAGGAATAACAAATGAAAAAGACATTCACCACACCATTTCGCCAATTTCTTATTAAAGACCAGGAAGGTTTCTACCACGTCCGTCTTGGGCCAAAAATCTATATGGCCAAGCTAACTTTAGATTATACGCCTGATTTTGATAAAGAATTTACAGGTGGTAAAAGAGCCCAGCCTTTCAATTGGTACAGCGTACTAGTTAAAGATTCTCAAGACAGTGAACCACGGCCAATTACTACAGACGAATTGTCAAAAAAATGGTTCAAGCCTGAGTTTAAAGGCGGTGTTAATTATCACCGTGCTATAGAACAAAAGAATCGTACTCAACCCCAACGATACAGCGCAGAGCAACGTATCGCTTACAAAAACTCTCGTTATTAATTGGGTGACATCATGACTAATCAAAACAATGCATTACATAAAATTCAGCAAGAGTTGAAAGCTCCAAAAAACAAAACCAATGATTTTGGCAAATATAAATACCGTAACTGTGAAGACATTCTAGAAGCAGTTAAGCCACACCTAAATGAATTAGGTGCAACGCTGGTTCTTACTGATGAAGTTCAGCAAGTTGGCTCAGTTGTCGTTATTACAGCAAAAGCAGTCTTTACTGATGTTAACGGCAAAGAAATTACTGTAACGGCTCATGCTGGCGTTGACGTTAATAAAAAAGGTATGGATGTTGCTCAAACCTTTGGCGCATCGAGCTCTTATGCTCGTAAATACGCTTTAAATGGCTTGTTCCTTATTGATGACACTAAGGACTATGACACTAATGAATATCATCAGCAAATGGATCAGGCATCAAAAAATCAAAACAACCGCAACAACGGTAATCAAAGCCATCAATCTAATCCGAGCTCACAGGCAAACAATGCCAATAACACTCAGTCTTTAGCTCAGCGTTATACAAATGCGCTTACCAGCATCAAGAATGCTAAATATCCATCAACTCTGGATAAAGCAATTGCCACTTTTGCAAATTCTCAATATGCCGCTGGGATCTTGAACGCTTGTCGTGCACGTGCAGATCAAATGGGATGGGTAGTTAATTCCCTTCCTCAGCAAAAAAAACAAACTCAACCACTCCATCACTGATTAAAGGCAGGAAATAAACATGACTAATTTAATTTCAAACCATGAAGCCTTTAATGCTTTGATGTCCGGCAAAGTTATTCTTTGCCGCCACATCGATGGTGAGTTTGATACTTTGGATCAGTTCCCGGCAACTGTATTTTCTCTACCTGGCTATGAATATTGTATTCAATTACCAAAAATTGAACTGGCTGGAATTACTTTTACCCAACCTCTTACGCTTGATGAGGTTAAGCCAGATCAGGATATTTATCTTGTTGAGTATACGGGTAGTATTTATTGGTACAAATTCAATGAAACACCAGCTCTCAAAACAGCAATTTTAAATGGTTTTGCTCAAGCCGATATTGAGAATGCTCGTCTCCAGCTAAAGGCATTTTGTGCTGCTGTTGGCCGTGATGTTGATACAAGTGATGCGCTTGTCGTTCCTGTCGGAGGTGCAGACAAGCAAAAAGGTGGTAAGAAAAAAATTTCAAAGGCTGCTAGTCCAAAACTAGTTGAGGAAATTAAAAGCGGAGATTTATCACAATCAGAAGTATTAGATCATTCTTCAAATGGAGAAAAAACAGCGTCTCAAACGTCAAACAATTTTCAGCATCAAGTTTTATTAGATGCTTTGAAAATTTCAAATACAGAGCAAGAGGTAGAGAACGTTTGTTCACGTCTTGAAAAAGAAGGCTTTACTGATGAGCAACTTGAAGAAATCAATATTGCTAAACAGGCCCGTTTAATTGAGCTGGACGTTAAAGATATAGATAGCAATGAGGATCCAGATTACTCAGTTTTACATGATTCATTTATTACTGAGATTGGATCTTGCACCTCAGCTAAAGAACTCCAAGCTGTTAAAAATAAGATTAGTGCAAATGGTCATTTAGAAGATCAAGAACGTGAAAATTTAATAAAAGTTATTCAAGAGACAACTTGCAGCGAAAAAAAATCATCAGCTCCAAAAGAAATACTTATGGGTCTAATTGATCGTGCTAGCACCACTGAAGAGTTAGCCAAAGCTAATGACACAATTCTGGCAAGCAAAAATAATCTTTCAACTGAGGATTTACGAGAGTTAAAACTTCATTATGAGCAACGTAAAGAACAACTTTCACAGCTTGATTTAATAGATCCTGAACCTGCCTATCCTGAATTCACTTACACCAAAATTCTTATAGACAGTCTGATTGTTGAAATTGATATGGCTGGGAACCCTGAGGAAGTTAATGCGATCTTCGACCGCACGCGTAAGTGGTCAGAAGCTCAGCGCAAACCATTACTTGAAGCATCACATCACCGCCTTAGACAACTTCAAAACAGACCATTAATTGAGCGTATTCATGCTGCACAAAACATAGATATTTTACGCACATTATTTGCCGAGATCCGTCTGCTTGAAAATGGAACCTTAAAGTATGACGCAATGACGGCATACAAAAACCGTGAAGCTCAATTACCTGGTGCACCTTTGGAGATTGGCCAATGAAATATCGCTACTCAACAATGACGCGCATCTTGCTAGTGATTGGCACTCATATGAATCACCAGTTCGACAATGTTAATCCTTCTGAAATTGATGCTTGCTTAGTGAATGTAAAGTTTAAAGAATCCACATGGAGAAAGTGAAAATGAGTACTACAGCTGAACTTAAAAAAGCAAATGAAATGACTAATTTCGCAAAATATAAAGCAAAAGTTTATGGTGCCCTGGCAAATGATACTTATGGTTTAACAGTTTCTCAATTGGCGACCGTATGCAAGCTAAGCGCAAAAACCATTAAGCAGATATTGGCTGAACTTGAAGTTGAGAAAAACGGCGATGTTTATTTATTAAAGATTAAACAGCCTATTCCCTCAACTCCACAGTTTCCAATTTATGATAATTGGCTGTCTAAAAATATGGCCACACTTCGCCAGGCTACAGCTCATCTAAGTAATAATGATATTAATGACATTATTGAAGTGGCTGGCCGATTAATTTGGGAAGCATCGAAAAACCAGACGGTGCCTGAAGGTTATGTCCTAGTTCCTGAAGATCAAGCCAAAGATACAGCACGTTTAGATTTTATGCTGAAAGAATCTAGAGTGGTCAGTACTGATGCTAATTATGATGAGAATTATGACAAAACTGGTGAAGGGTTTTGTGTAAATGAAGTTTATTGGATTGATGGATGGGATCGTTTAACGGAAACAGTTCATCAAACTAAACGTGAAGCAATTGATAAGGCAATGATAGTAGAAAGCGAATCTGGAGCTGAGAAATGAAAGGTGTTAATAAAGAAGCTGAGATTGAAAAGTTCTACGCTGCTAATGATGATGCAGAATTTTCACCAGAATCACTTGCGGCAATACTTGATGTTTCAACCTCATGGTTGCAGAAAAAGCGCTGTGAAGGTGGCGGCATTCCCTTTGCAAAAGTTCACTATCGAAAAATTATTTATAAAAAAGCTGATGTTTTAGCTTATATAGAACGACGACGCATACAATCAACATCACAAATGGCGGTTTAACCGCCTTTTTTATTGTAAAAATTTAGTAGGCAAACAGTAGGCTAAAAACCATTAAAAATAGGCAAATTTGAATAAATAGGCAGATAGTAGGCAAATAACGTATACTGTCGTATCATGACATGAGCTTTAATATTGTTTCAGGTGTTTCTATTAAAATACAAATACTTAAAAATACTTTTCATGTGCTTATATATGTTCTAATATCGTTTCGTAGTGCTATAAAATCACATTTACCCGAGAACTCATCGGGTTCAGGGTAACGACACATGCAGCGGCATCTTCGGAGCATTTAGTTTTAACTTTAAGAGAAATTCAAAATATTTATTTTAATTTAGCTTTGCATACAGACCTTTCAGTCTAAAATTTTCTTTTTAAACATTAAATTGCAGCTTAACTGATTAATCTACTCCGCCTTCTCTAATATTATTTCTTATTTCTACTCAGACACTCTTCATACCAGCCTGTTTGAAAGTCTTCTATTGCCTTTCTTTTAAAGAAACTGGTTCTAAATACTTTGGCAGAGTAAGCCGAATTAATTAAATCTTGGTAAAGTTGTTTGGCTTTTGGGTCTTCAAGACCATTCGCTATCTGTTGCAAGTCTTGAGATGGAACTTTTTGTTGACGTGCTTCCATGACAGTATGAGCCACTTTTTTTACCACCTTACAAATATCAGGATCACTTACATTGTCGTCGGCA
>Ga0308161_1000790_pt1 | contig 43928 bp, 58 predicted proteins | sample PhyFR2_FD_201034 | JGI IMG/M metagenome (GOLD analysis project Ga0308161, IMG submission 201034) | Phyllosphere microbial communities from UC Gill Tract Community Farm, Albany, California, United States - DLSLF.R2 | ecosystem: Host-associated > Plants > Phyllosphere > Unclassified | place: USA...
TCGTCAGCGCGAGCATAAAGTTCTGGATACCAGTTGCAGCGACCTCGTTCTGTACGCCCATCCCGCGAAGGGTAGCCGCCAGCGCTGCAATCTGTCCGGAGCTGGTACCGGCAACGCCGCCGAGCGGTCCGACGCGCTGCACGATCTCCATGATGTTTTTGGCGCTGGCCGCTGTTGAGTTGCCGAGGTAGTTAATCTTGTCCGCCAGTTCGCCGACCTTGTCGAGAGGCATACCGAAAGCGGATTTCATTTCGGCCATAGACTGACCGGCCTCGTCCGCCGAGATATCGAAGGCGACGCCCATCTTACCGGCCATTTCCGCGAACTTGAGGAGCTCGTCGTTCTTAATGCCACCCTGACCACCAGCCGCGACCAGCTTCGCCACCTCGTCCGCTGCCATAGGGATCCGGCGGGTCAGGTCGAGGACCTGGTCGCCCAGCTTGGCGAAATAGGTATTCTGCTCGGCTTGAGTGCCGTCAACGTTGACGACCTTTTTAACCTCGGCCATTTCGCTCTCAAACTGCATGGCCTGTTTAATCGGTGCAGCAGTAGCAACAGCCGCGCCGACCACGCCAAACAGCCCGCCCATGAGCTCCCCGCGTGCTGCCCGGTTGGCGTCACGACGTCGGCTTATATCGGTTAGGCGTTTTTGTGAGGCGGTTGCCCGGTCAATTTTTTTGGATAAATCGGCGTATTCGTCGCGCATCTTCGAAACGTCGCGGCCCATGCGGCCGAACGTCTGAATAGAATCGGAGAGAGTCTTCTGTCTGCGGGTTAGGTCGGCGATCTTACCGCCGACCTGATCGACATTAGATTTAACGTCTGAGAACGCGCTCTTTAAGGATCCTGCGACGGCTCCGCCGATGGTAATAATCGCATTTAGCTTTTTATTTGCCATCTTTAGGAAGCCCCTCGGCCCACCACAGGAGATCCGAGATAGTGAGCCTTTTTAGTTCATCGACGCGCCAGCCGTGAGAGACGAACGCGAGTACATAAGCCCGGATAGTCTCCCGGCTTAGTTGACGAAAAAACCGTAACCGGCCTGTAAGCGCGTGTAGTTACGCATCGTCATTAAGTTGAAGTCATCCGGAGCGAAGTCGCAGAGCTGAGCAAACAGCGCCAGCTCAAACGACGCGCCGGACCCGGTGCGATTGCTGACCGCTAACTGATCCTGAACCAGCGGCTCGCGCATAGTTACCGCTGCGACCTGCTCGCCGTTCACTTCATGCGGCTTAGCAAAAGTGATGGTGATAGTGCCGTCAGCGTTTTCTTTGATGTAGTCTTTTTTTGAATCGGTCATGATTAAAGCCTCTTTTTGCCAGTGATAAAGCCCGGAAGGTCCGGGCCATAATAATTAAATCCCGAGAGCGTCGCGCATACCCTGCAGAAGATCCACGCCGTCGATGATTTGCACCATGTTGACGACGTCGACTTCGTGGATAACGCGCGTCCCGTGGGTCAGCTTAACGTAAGACAGCGCCACCTCGCCAGTGAGATTCGCGGCGGTACCGCCCGTGATGGTGCCCGGATCGAGACTTTTCATCTTACCCCGGCATTCCCACTTAATCGGCTTAGTGTTGCCGTCGATATCTTCCATCCCGCCACGAAGGTTAAACGCCGTGTTAAAGCCTTCACGGATGCGCCAGAGCGACAGGACGTCCGGATCGAAGTCGATAAGCTCGAAGCCTAACGTCAGCGCCTCGTGACCCATCGTCAGCTCCAGCGGGCCATTCATGCCACCGCCGCGAAACTCCTCAGTAACGAGCGTGAACTTTGGCGGGTCAAAACTGCGGACTTTGCCCGCATAACCTTTCCCGTTGAAAAACATATTAAGGTTTTTGATTACGTTCTCTGGTGCGGCCATTAGCTGATTACCTCACTGATATAACCGTTTGTCATGTGCGAGCGGAATGTTACACGCTCTGCCGGGAATGTCGGAGAGAAATCAAAGTCAAAATAAATATGACCTGCGGAGATAATTTCCGGCGTATTAAGATCCTTATCGAGCCAGACCGACCCGCCAGCAATTGCCCCGATTGATTTCAGGTGACGAAGATAAGCGTCAACGCCGCCGATCACGTCATCGACGTAGTTTTTCGTAATGCCCTGATCAATGGCCCACAGGTGAGAGGCCATGAGCGACTCGTTAATCGCGTCAGAGGTACGGACCACTGACAGGAACGCCCATTTCGGATCGCTCGAACAGGTGCGGTTGCCCCACAGGCGGAAGCCGTCCTCGCGGATGATGGTCGCCACTTCTTTCGCGTTGAGCAGGTTGGCACGGCTTGACGCGTCGCCCATTTCGAAATCAATCGGGCGCTCGGTGCCGGTGATGCCGTTGATCACCTGGTTAGATGGTGAGAACCAGAAGCCGCGCTCATTATCCGATTTGGCAATCAGACCAGCCACGCGCGCGGAGCTCCAGGCGGTGATCGTGTTGCCGGTGTTCGAATCGGTCAGCAGGGAGCGAGGATCCACCACGTACACGCGACGAGAACCGAAGTCTCCACGGTAAGCGATAGCGGCCGCGTCGGTCGTGCTCGGACCGTCTGCGATGATTGTCGCGCCCATGCGGTCAGCGATGCCGATCAGCTCAGAGACAACGGCGTTCGCCGTGGTACCGAATACCGCCGTCGCTGCTGCGCCGGTACCGGCTCCGCCAGTGAACTCAACCGTCGGCGCACTGGTGTAACCTGAGCCAGCATTCGTGATCTCGACTTCGGTAACAGCGCCGTTTTTGATCCGGGCGCGTGCTGCTGCGCCAGTGCCACCGCCGCCAATCAGGGTAACGGTCGGCTCGCTGGTGTAACCGGTACCGCCTGCAGTGACGTTGATAACGACAACGGCATTCGCTTTGCGCTGGTGCGTGAAGCCCGGCGCGATAAAGATTTTCGGTTTAAAGCCGGTGACGGCCTTCGCGGCGGTGATAGCGTGAAGCCCTTCATATTGGCCGGTATTGCCGTTCACGCCGCCGAGGATGTTCGCCAGTTGCTCGGCTTCGCTGTCAGCGGATGCCACGCGAATAACGATCACGACTGCGCCGGTCTGGTCGAAGATATCGTCCAGGGCCTGCGGGAGTGTGCCAGCTCCGGTATTGTCCGGATCCAGTTGAGCAGCCTCGACGCGAGAGCCTGCGATCAGTACTGGTTTGTTCAGTGGGAAAAGCAGCGGGTTAGCGTTCGGCGCGGTACCCACCAGAGCGATAACGCTGGTCGAGGCCGTGGTAATCGTGCGAATGCCGTCGTTTACCTCCTGGACCTCGAGGCCGTGCAAAAATTCTGATTCTCCAGCCATGTTTAAAACCTCATGAAAATTTAACGTTAAATTAGCGGTGTAATAATCGCACCGCGCTGTAATGCGTACCATGTGCGGGCTGTCAAAAAAAAGCCCTCGCGAGGAGGGCAAATATACCACGGCAAAAAAGTTAACGGCTTAAAAGCTCCCTTACATCGGGATTCATAGCGAGAAATTCCTCGAGCTTTTCCTCTGCTGCGCGCTCCGGAGCCTGCCGGTTTGTGACGATGCGCCAGCTCGTGCCGTTCCAGCGTGGGATCTTACCTTCCGGATACTCCGGAGGCTCTTCGAGCGTGCTGTTCGGCGGGAGGAGGTAGACGTCCTCCTCGAGCGGCGATTTGTCTGCGGTAATCCGGGCAATAAACATCCCGGCATTATCGTAGGTGTAAGCGTATTTAATTCCATCCTCTGACATAAATCCCCCGATTAATATTTGATGATGCCGAGTAACGCGATGTTGCGCGGACGCGTCTCAGCTCCGCCCGTGGCGTTGGTGCTGAAAGTGTGCGTGTGATCGCCGGTCAGGTCAACGGTTACACTGTGAGAGTGCTGGCCCGCCTGTCCGGTACTGCCGCTAAAGCTGTGCTGATGATCGCCTGCCCCCCCGATCCCGACGTTATGGCCGTGGTTGCCTGCGCCGTTCATGCCGATGTTATGCGCGTGGTTGCCGTCAGCGCTGGTCAGGGCCTCGCTGCCGGTCTGTCCGCCACCCTGCGCCCATGCGCCGGAGCCTAAGCCCACGCCCCGGATCCCATAGTAACCGCCTGAGCCGCCGTAGTTCGCCGGGTTACGGATGCCGACGCCGTGCTGGTGCTGGCCCTGCGCGTCTGTCCAGGCCCCGTGAATGTGCTCGCCCTGCGCGTCGGTCCATGCCGCGTGGCCGTGGTTGCCGTTAACGCTGGTCGCTCCGCTAAAGCTGTGCCCGTGCTGACCTGCCTCAGCGGTGCGCGCCGTGTGTGCGTGTGAGCCAGCGCCCGCCGTGGTGCCGCTGTGTGAGTGACTCTGGATCATCTGATCCTGTTTGCTGCCGATGCCTCGCCCGGTGTCGACGCCGCGCCCGTCATCCCACATCCTGACGAACTCGCCGCGCGTGTCGGGTAGGTTAAACGTGTTGAATCCGTCGCCAGCGCCGAACGAGGTACCGATGACGGCGAACAGGTTCGCGTAAACTGTGCGGCTGACTGCCGTCCCGTTTTCCTTGAGGAATCCGAGAGGGGCGAGCATACCGTAATATTCAGCGTGCATTCCCGGCGGTGCCCACTGTTTACCCAGCGCCAGCACTTCGGCTTTTGAGTGGACGTCTAAGTTAGTGCGAGCCTCTGCCTTGTTGCTCACATCGAGGAGGTTTTTGTCTCGCTCGAGCGGTGCCGGTGCCGAGCCCGACGGCTCGTTATTGATGCCCTGGAAAATGTAGCCATCCGGATAAGACTTGCCGAGTTTGATCTGTGCTGGCTGGCCCGGAACCTCGTCCCACTCATTCGGACCGGTGCCCTTAGGTACGCGCTCACCGCCGATAGAGTCAGGCGCGCCAATGTAGACCGCCAGCCCGTAAGCCGTGGTGTTAGCCAGGTTGACTATGGTCTGGTTTGCCGCGAGCGTCTGTTTCTCGGTTTTGATATCCACGCGCACCGAGGCCGCTGCTGGATCCTGCCATTCTAAATCGCCGTCGGCGTTTGATTTCTTGCCGAGGTACTGACCGACCACGCCGCCGGGGATGATCTCTTTCGCGGTGACGTTGTTCTCGATCCACTGCTGAGTAACGACAATCGTGTTCGGGTCGAAGGTCAGGTCGATTACGCTGGCGTTTGAGACGAAGAAGTCGACCGCGACCACGACGTCGGAATAAGCGCCATCTGTGCCCGCCTGAGGCTTGTACGTGTCCGGCAGTGAGCCGACAAGGACTAGCGTCCCGTTCGCATCGTAAACGCCGAACTCGCGCATCGTGAAGCCGCCAATCTGCGCCGGAACAATCAGCTCGGCGGTGAAGCGTGCCGCGTTGGTTGGGTCCTGATAGATGCGGTTAATGTTGGCCCGGTACATTTCGCGCACCAGGGCTGTTTGTGTTTCGCTCGGCGTGACCGGGTTCCCGTTACCGTCGCCAATTGCCATGAATACAAATTTAGCCGACGCGCCGGTCGCCTCTGCGGTCGCCAGCGCTCTTAATCCTGCGGTCGTGTAAAGCGTGGTATATGCCATTTTTATGATCCTGAATAACCGGCGGGATCACCGCCGGATTAATTTACACGGCCTCGCGGAGGACCAGGTCGTCGAATACTGCCAGACGGTTTGCGCTCGATGCGGAGAAGCCGACGAAATTCCCGGTCGGAACGCTGGTATCAGTGACGTCGAATTTAACCACGTCGTCGACGAAAACTTTAATAGACGATCCCTTGCAGGCGAATTTAAGCGTCGAGTTAGTCGGGACGACAATGTCTGATCCTGAAATCTGCGTCCCGGTACCGCTAACGCGCTTATAGAGACGCATGTAGAAGGTCGTCGGCCCGCCGATAAACAGCGCGACGCGGTAACAGTCTCCGGTCTCTGCCGACGCTTTACGCATATCGATCATCAGGTTTAAGCCTGCTGCGATTGCCGGTACCGAAATCACTCTCAGCGCCAGCACGCTGTCAGGCATACCGCCATCAATACAAAGCGAGGTGACGGCCTGCGGTGAGAATTGCAGCGTCGAGCCGTCGGTTTTGGCCTGGCGGTTATTGCTCGTGTCGCCATTGGTACCGAGCCACTGTTTCGGTGAGCCACCGCGATAAACGTCGGTGAAAGATTGAAACAGGTCGCCGACTCGACCGAACGAGTCGGAGGTGATGACCTGCCCGAGAGTGCCGACCATCGGGTTATCTGCGAGCGGCGCGCTCATAGCCTGATCCAGCGTGATAATAGTTCCCATTTATTCAGCCCTTATGATTTAAAGATGGTGCCCTGACAGACTTTATTAATAAAGCCTCTCAGCGCGACGATGTCGAAACGGTCGGCGGAATTGTGCCCGGCGGATCCCTTGTCGATCAGAGTAAAGTCGTTATGCCCGCGCAACTTGTCGGACAGCATTTTCGCGTTAGTGTCGAACGGGACCAGGGTATCGCCAGAGCTCGCGATGCAGTAGATCGGGATCCCACGGTAATCGGACCAATCGCGGAGCATCGGGTCGTAACCTTCCGTTTTCGTGCTGTAGTCGATGCCGTTTGCGTTGATGCCGTAAGCCTGCTGAATCAGGCCCTGTCGGTTACTGTTGTAACGGTCCCACAGGTTCGCGACAGGGTCGGTCAGGTACAGTCCCAGCACGCCGGGGATCGCCTTCGTGGTGAGGGCATTCAGCGCCAGCATTCCACCCATCGAGTTCCCCAGCAGCACGACGCCCGCAATCGGCAACAGCTTACACATAAACTCGTACACTTCGACCATATCCTGAATGGCTTGCGGCTGGCCGTAGTGATCGCCGTGGTAGTTGCAGCGAGCAAAGACGACGCCTTCCGGGATCAGGTCCGTGTAATAGGTCGGCACGGTGAGATCTGAACCGCTGCCGACGCCGCCAACATACAGAACCAGCAGGAGCGGCTGCTCGCCGTTGTATCCGTTGATAAAGGTCCCGCGCGCGGCCTGATTGTAAGTCTTAGTCGCGAAGTTCCACGGGCTCTGAACGCCTGCGCCACCGATAACCTGAGCGCCTGCCTTATAGCGTGAAGCCGACCAGCGGCCCAGCGAGCTCATGATCTGAAAGCCTGGATAGTCCGGCGTCATTTTCACGTCGCCGAGGAGCTGTCCGATTGTCTCTTTCGTCACGCCCAGTTTATCGCCGATGCGCTTCGCCAGGCGGGTTACGACGAAGTCAGCGAGCTGGCCGTCACGCTCGCGCAAGGCAAGATCCGTAATGCGCTGCTGGCTGTCGGCGACTGCGTAAAAGAGAGCCTCCTCGCCTGCTGCGAACGCTTCTCGCTTCGTGATGCCGAGGCGCTGGCGGATCATGCTCTCAGCCCACGGAGACGGACCGCCGTCAACGTCTGAAATACCGAGCCACGTCTGACGACCGTCACGGTCTCGCACGCAATAGATCATCCCGGAGCCCTGCTTCGCTACCTGAATCAAGTCCTCGAAGCGATACGTCTCGAGCTTGCCGGTCAGCGTTTTAACCAGGTCGTTTAGTGCGGCCGTCGACGGCGTGGTCTGTAACACTGTGTACCCGGTCGCCGAGGATTTCAGGTAGTAGGTGAATCCGTTGAGCGGCTGCGTCGTTGGTGCCGGTACCCTGAAAACCTGGTTAATCGCCGAAGCTGCCATTCCCGCCGCGATGGTGAAATAGGTTTGAGAGTTGTTTACCGCTTCCGCTGAGGCTTGCGCGGTAAGCGTCTTGTTGAGCGCGTCGGTTATCTGGTCGACCTGCTGCGTCACGTCCAGAAAGCTGATCCGGATGCGCGGGCCTGTTACCGGACCGATACCGAAGGCGATCTCATATTCGCCGTTCGGCGCGGAGAAAGAGACAATCCCGTCGCCGGTTGCGCGGAACGGGTTAGCGAGCGGTTGCCCGCTGGAATCCTGCAGGCCGGTTGCGATGGTGCCGTCCATCTTGTAAAGCGTGGCGCTCGCGTTCGGGACGATGGTCCCTGCGGCGTCCTGCACTATGTAGGTTTTTAATTCCACTGTTAATCCCCTTTGGGCGCTGTTGTGCTGTTGTTTGCCAGGTTGAAGTCGTTAGCGAATATGGTCGGCCGCGTAAACCCGGTGACGTGGATGTGATGCCCGACGCGAGCGTTCGCCACTGCGAAGGCTTCCTTCTCCGCCTTCGCGCTGATCCGGACGGTTGCCATGTGCGAGCGTAGATTCTTTTTGGTGGCGATGATATCGAGGATCCGGTCGAGCTTTTTCCGGTCGAGTATGTCGTCGTGAACATCGAGCCAGAGGATATAGGTATACGGCTCGCCTGCCGGTATCTGGTTAAACCATTCCTGAATCCTGATAGTTACCCCCAGCGCGAGGAGATTGCTCTCCACAGCGCCGATGGTGCCTTTAATCTTCTGTGAGACCGGAGCGTCGGCGATAACGGCGCGCTTCTGCTCTGTCGTCCAGCTCTTATCCCAATTGTCAACGGACAGCGCCCACGCCAGCCAGGGGAGAACCTGCTCCGGCGCTTTCCACGGCGACCAGACGTCGGAGACCGGTACCGGGATAGACATAACGCGGGATCCCACGAGAGAGAGTTTCCGCTCGGTTTTCGTGGCGTTGCTCGGGAGCAGGTCATCAGACATAAGATTCCCCTTGCACGACGTTAATTGCGGTCATAAAGCTGGCCTCGCCCTCGTCGATAATGAGGTCCGCCGTCGGCTGGTTGAGGGTGACTTTCTGCACGCCTGCCGAGTGAAGCGCGGCATAGATGCCGGACAGCGTCACGTCGTAGCCGATTTTCTGCTGTTTGTCGGCGTAGGCTTTCATCGCCGCGATACTGTTCGCGAGGACGACTTCCGGATCCGGACCGTCATAAATCGACAGCTCAGCGTCGACGGTGTACGGCACGATGTTAGCGCTCAGCACGGTAACTTTATCGGTCATTGGCCGGACAGTTTTCCCACTCAGCGCGGTGCGCACTTTGGCTAGCAGTGCCTCGCCAGCGGTACCATTGCCCGAGCGACCGAGGATATAAACAACAACGGATCCCGGTGTCGGGCTGACCGGCTGCACGTCCTTAACCTGACCGTCGGCGTTTTTGGCGTGGAAAATGTAAGAGCCCTCGGACCCGGCCGTCGTATACCCTTCCGGCGCTAACTGGATCCGGGTCATGAAGTCCTCGTCGCCTTCCATAACTTTCGGCGTCGGCGGTACCGTCGTCGGGTCGGCTTCCTGAATCGTGAATCGGGTTAACCCGACGTTCGCGCCAATCTGGTCGAGGTCCGGGCCTTTGGCATACGCCAGCATAACGGAGCGCGCGGCGTCGTTGATGCGCTGACGAACGAGCAGTTCCCGCCAGGCGTAAACCTCGATTACCTTCATTCCCGGATCGCTCTCGAGGTAAGCGTCGTAACCGGTGCCGTCGCTGTTCGCACGCATCCACGCCACGCACTCGGCGAGAATGGCCTCATAACTCAGGACCTCGACAACGGTCGGCGCTGGTAACTGAGAGAGGTCGACCGCTGTAAATTGGTTTGCCATTTATTTGATCCTTATGCCGTCGAGCGTTACGGTTTTGCCGTCCGGAAGATACTCGCCGATTACCTGAAAAACGATTCGCCCTGGTGTGAGTTCGACCGGCTTTATTTCGGTGACTCTTAACCTCGGTTCCCACTGGCTCAGCGCGTCGGCTGATTCCGCTATCAGGTCGAGGACGAGCTCCCGGTTTAAGGGGAGATCCACTAGCCTCGGGAGTCTCGATCCATAATCCCGGCGCATTACCCGCGTGCCCTTCGGTGTGGTGAGAATGTCTTCTACAGACTGTTTCAGATGAGCCAGCCCCGAGAGCGCCTTTCCTGTGTTTTTGTCGATGCCTATCATAATTTCCTGACCCTCTGTTTTTCTATGTGCGGGCTGTCATTATCCCCGCGCTTGCCCGACGTCGTTACCGTCGCCCTGTTCTTTGTGGGTATGCGATTTAACGCCCACGCCGTCGACCTTCACGTCGCCACCACTGACCGCGACAGAGCCCCGGAACGTCGCCACCTCGCCACCAGAGCCGCCAGAGACGGTCATGCCGCCCTCGCCGATTATCTGCTTCATAACCTGCACGATGCCGGTAAAAATCGCCCGAGGCGTGTCAAAAGTGATTTGTTTCTCGGCTATGACATTCGCCGTCTGACACTTGATATTTATGATCCCAGCGCCAGCGACGAGAACTTCGAGCGTGTTCGTGCCTTCGTGATAGGAGATTACGGTCCCGTCATCGTACTGCGTGATATCGATCTCGTGGTCCTCCGTCGGCTCCGGGTACTGCTCGGAATTGATCGAGCAGATGATTACGCCCTGGCTGATATCGCCATCCGGAGAGGCGACGACCACCTGTTCCCCTTTGGTGTAGGTCGACCGGGTGCGCTTCGAACCGGCTCGCGTCTTGCCCGCCTCGATCCAATCGGAGAGGATGCCGTCAATCCCCACCCGGTAAAGCCCCTCGTTTTCCCCCTCGCCCACGCGACCGATATAGCCGAGGCTGATATTCCCCCGCGTGCGCTGTGATAGCTGGCGTGCGTCCTGCTGGTTCATGGTTACGGCCCCGCGTCGCGTGTCAGCTCAACATAATCCGCCTCGTGGCCGGTACCGATGTTCGGAGCCATGCCGAGCCAGACGTGATCCGGAACGAGGTCGCCCGGTTCAAACCAGATGTTGTCGCCGAGATCGATATCCTGCCGCCACTCAACGCGCCAGGCGGCGTATTGGTCTAACTGAGCGTGGAACGCGTCGCGGTAAGCGCCGGTCACTCTGGCCGGTCCGGTGCGGAACTTCTTCCCCTCCGGATCGTTTGGAATCTCCCAGCGCCTCAGCTTGAGGAACGTCGCCAGGCTCGCGGCGATAGCGCGGATAGTGAACCGGGCGCGCGGGACGTTGAGCTCTTTGATGATGATCAGCGCCTCGAAATTCCACGTCGTCGGGAGCTGCTCGGTACCGCTGTCGTTATCCGGGTCGACCTCGAACTCCTCGCAGTCGAGCAGGATACAAGGGACCGGCATTTGTTCCTGTTCGCCGCGCTCGCTGCCCCGGTAAAACTGGATGTGAAAGTCCGGGTACCGCGTTTTTAGCTGGTGGACGATTGCGTCGTGAAACGCCACCATATCTATTGAGTCAGCCATTTTTACCACCTGTCCGATTTAATGTCGTAGTTAACGCGCGCCTCGATATCGCGCACGAAATGCCGCCAGAATATCCGATCAACCTCGATGAATATTTCATCCTCGACGTAAATATCGGCCTGATCTTTGATGTGCTGCAGTTGCTCGCGGATCGGCAAACGCCCCTTGCCAGCGCGTTTGAAGATGGTGCGCTTCCTGCCTGACTTCGGTTTGCCGACGAAGCCGCCCTCGTGGTAAAACTTGCCCGCCCACGCGCCCCCGGCGTCCTGTTTTACGGTGCCTTTGAACGAGGAGACGGGGAGGTCGTTTAATCCGTACCACAGCGCGACGCCGCCGTCCTTACCTTTGAGGCGGACGGATTTCAGGCGCTTGCGTAAGATACCGAGAGTGCGGAGCTGTAGCTCGTCGCGGAGGCCGCGAGCGGACATTTTGCGGAGGGTTGCGGCGGTGCGGTTGCACGCGCGGGAGAACGCCGCGCGATACTGTTTTTCACTGGCTCCGAGGTCGTCGGCAATGGTTCGCAGTTTTTTAACATCAATATCGAAGTGTAACATTTGAGGGCCTGCTCAGAAATACGGTCGCTGTCCCGGTGCCGTCCGTCCTGCTCGGGCCTTTGACCTCGAAAACTTCCCCGGCGACGTCCACTTTATCGCCAATATCCAGACCCTTGAGGAGCTCGGCCGGGCCATTAATGCGCGGCTCGCTGCCTTCGAAATCATACTCCCCGAGCATCTGGTCGTAAGCCGGATCGTCATAGATAACGTAAACCGGATTTGGTGCGCGCGTTCCGTCCGGAGCAATAAAAAAGGCGGGTTTAGCAAACCCGCCCTCTGACTCCGGCTGATAGAACGCGCTCAGGTCTTCCCATTCAGCGCGTTGCATGGCGGATTACTCCTGATCAGCGTAATTCTGTTCGACCGCGTGCTGTACGACGGCGAGCATTTCGTCTTTGTTTGCTTTTTCGTCAACGTCGATAGAGTTGTCTTTCGCAAACTGAACGAGCTTGTCTTTCGTCAGGCCTTTAAGGTGGGCGAGGATCTCTTCCATCTTCGGACCGTCATTGTCGTTATCAGACTGATAACCGGTAGAGGCGTTCAGCTCCTGACCTTCGACGAGCTCGGCCTTGCCGCGCTGCACCAGGTTGTAAGCGATGCCCGGCTCGAGCTCGACTTTCGTACCGCGTGAAATGACTTCGCCATCCTTCATGAATGCGGAAACAGCGGTAACTACGATCATTGTTGGTTTCATGCTTTTTGCTCCAGAAATTCAGGGGAAAGAGCCGCCCGTGAGCGGCTATCCGGGTTATTACGGCGTAACTGCTTTGGTGCCGTAAGCGAACGACTCAACGCGGCGCATACCGAAATCAAGGTCCTGCATTACGACGATGCGCAGACCGCCAGACAGTGCCAGCGCATACGGATCCAGCGTCAGATCCAGACCGCCCCACATGGCGATAATGAAGTCGTTAAAGTTACCGAAGAACGCGTCGCCGGTTTTGATCTGGTTGGTGACTGCCGCGCGGTAGCCGTTGACGGTACCGTTAGGCTCCCACAGCAAACCAGCCTGGCCGACGCTCTGACCTTCCATGAATTTCGGCGTGGTCTTCGCTTTACCGCGACCGCGTGCGTCGAATACGTAGGCCATACGGTCGACCAGCGCGTTATCTGCAGCGATTTCGGATTCCAGCGCGACGGCTTCTTCGTAACTCATGAAGTCGCCAGCCCATACCTGAGCGCCGATGCCGGTGTAGTTCTTAATGCCGCGCGGCTCGTCGCCGGTACCGGTACCGTAAAAGCCAGCGTGGTCGATAGCGATACCGACAGCAGCCGCCAGATCAGCACGTACCAGATTTTCCGCATCAGGCGTCGACTGTTTCAGCAGACGGCGAGTGATATCGGTATACGCGCCCACTGTGTGCGGGGAGAGTTTGATCTGGCCGAACGTCGGGATGGTTTCCTTCACGTTCTCGCCTTCCCCGACCCAGAACGCCTGAGCGCCGCCGGTCTGTTTAGGGATTGCCACGTTACCGGTTAAGCCGGTCATCGTGCGGGCAAGGCCCATCAGCACGGTGTTGTTACGCAACATGCCGATAAACTCGCTCGCGAGGAAGTTCTCCGCGACGATGTTTTGGCCGGTGATAGCGCCTGCCGGTGTATCCGGAGCGCCACCAGCGTTAAGCGCACGCTGTGCCTGTGCGCGCATCTGACCGCCCGCAAAGCTGCGGAGCACGTCTTCCGGAATCATCAGGCCCTGAGCTTCGCGGCCATAGGCTTCGGCGGCGGCTTCGGAACAGCGGATTTCGAATGCTGCTTCGCGCTGCACGCGCGGATCGTTCGGCTTGTCCAGCGCACGGATCGCACGGAACAGGGACCATTGACGGACTTCGCTGTCGGTCATGCCGATAATGGTGGCGTTCTCGTCCAGCGGTTCGCCATTACGTTTGCCTTTCTTCACGTTGAAGGCGCGCTCGCCGTTGCCGTCCACGCTGCCTGGATGCTTCTCGCCGCGCTCGTTCATAGCGTCCAGCAGCATAGCGCGAGCCTGGTCGACGCTCTTACCTTCGCCCACAGCTTTAGCCGCTACGCCCTGGAGGCCGTAGGTCTCGCCCATCGCGAAGATCTCAGCGTTACGCTGTTTGATCTCGCCTTCGATATCGGCACGGCTCGGAGCCGGGTCGTTATCATCTTCGGGACCGCCCGCGCCTTTGTTTTGCTGGCGGTGCTGGCGCTGGCCGCGCTCGCCGCCTTCTAACTCAGGAACGCCGCCGACCAGATAGAGAATCGTCTCGATCTTGTCGTTGTTGTCGGTGTCCACCATTGCGCGGACAAGGTTCCCGCGCGCGTCTCGTACCGTCTTTTCTACCAGGTTCATATTACGTTTACCTTTTACGGGGTGTGGTGTGTGAGCCGGATTATCGGCGGTGTTTACTATGGGATCCATGTGCGGGGTGTCAATCGGCACTGAACGGCCCACGCCGACGGAGTTGTCGGCCGGTACTGATACAAACGAAATTTCATACGGGAGCCAGCGAGTCACGGTGATTACGTCGACGTTTCCGCCGTCGCGCGTCTCCGTAATTTTGGCCTCGATGATCTTATAGCCGACCGAGACTTTCGTCCGGATGTTGTCTTTGACGTCCTGGAAAATCTCCTCGCCACGCTGCGAACGGGAGAACTTCACGAACGCACGTCCGATCCGGTCGCCGTCGATACGGGCGACTTTCACGACGCCCGCCTGGTCGCGCCAGTTGTGATCCACCAGCAGCGGCGCGCCGTCATTCAGGCGGGACATATCGACCGCGCCCGGAGAGTGATCGAGGATCTCAATCCCGAACCACTGCTCGACCTCGGCCTCGCTCGAGAACGCGAGCTCGACGGTGCGCTCGGCCTCGTCAATGCTGACGACCGTCATTTGTCTGGTGCTGTGCTGAATGCGCTCGCCGAAGTCCGGAAGGGTACCGGCAGAACGCGCCATATTAAGCCCGATTATCAGGCTTAGTTTGTGTTGTTTCATTCGTTGCGCTCTCCGCTGCTAATATTTTTGGATCATACCCCGCGTTAACGAGGACCAGTTTTTCGGCGTTATCTTTGGACATACCGGCCGCGATGTGCAGGTTAATCTGCTCCTGAACCTCGTCGGCGCGCTCCTGCCAGACCGCTTGCGGGTCGAGACCCTTCTCGCGGATAACGCGGCCCGCCGTGGTGAGCCCCTTGTTAATCGCGATAACGTTGGCGTTAACGTCTTTCTCGGGGTCGATCCAATCCCAGCGGCGCGCCTGCCATTCGACCTGCTGGAGATCGAGTAAACGGGTCGCTGAAATAGATCGACCGTTCACCCGAATTAATCCGCCCAGCAGCGCGCGCGGTAGCCAGGCGCGGAAAACCTTCTCGACGAACGACTCGATAAACCACTCCTGAATCTCTTTCCAGTTCTCGCGCTCGTCGAGAGCGCCCTGTCGGATGCTCGAAAAGTTGACGCCCTCGAGGTCGTTGGCGAGGTTGTTATAGCTGACGCCGAAGCCCGAGGCGATGCCTTGCAGGTGCGATTTTTTGAAGCCCGAATATTCGCCCGCCGGATATTGCGGGTTAACTTCTTTGTACTTCGCGCCCGGCGGGAGGATGTTCACTTCGCCTGGCTCGCTGGTCACTTCGAAATCGCCGTCCTCTTCACAGTCCCACTCGAGGAGCGGGTTATCCGTGTCGCTGTCCTGCTCGATGTACCCGTGCTTATTCGCCCCCGCGCGGGCGTTGATCAGGGCGCTGGATTCCATGCCCGAGAGCTGACGAGAACGGAACAGCGACGTAGCCAGCCACGGTAAGCCGCGCTTTTGCCCGCCGAGCTCGTCGTCGAAGCCGTGAATGATCTCATCGGCCGGGATCCGCTCGTAGTCGGTACCGCCAAAATTGAGGTATTCGCTGGTAGCGTCCTGCGTCGCGAAGTAATAAGCGACCGGCCGACCGTAGCGATTGAACTCAATACCGAACCGGACGAAGTGCCCGTCGCGCATGTTGTCGATTTTCATCATGACCGGCAGACGCTGCGGGTTAATCCACTGGAGGGAAAACCCGTATTTTCCGCCGTACTGCGAGCCGAACACGAGGCGATACAGGTATTCACCCATCCCGGCCGCGTTGCGAGCGGCGGTTTTCTGGTGCAGACGGAAAGACTTTTTGCCGGTTACGTCGCAGTGCTCCGCCTGGCACCAATCAGCCCACGCCAGCGCCAGCGCCTTATTAACTTCCGTGTCGAGCTTGCCGTCGGCTTTCTTGACCTTCGGCTGCATGACGATCCCGGCGTGACCGACCACGTTATTCGCGACCATCCGGACGAACGCTTTCGCGTAGTCGTTATTGCGGACCTGATCCATTGAGCGGCCCACGAGCACGGCCTGATTACGCTCGATAATCTGGTCGGCGGTGAGCGGCTGCGCCTGCCACTGGTCGCCGAAGCGGTCAGCGTTTGTCGCGTCGTAGCCAGCAGAGCCGAGCATACCGGCGAACGCGCTACCGGCCGGTGCTGTCATGCTCCGGGCGCGGGAACGCGGGCGACGTGTTGCTGGTGCTTCGCCGACGGTCGGCTCGACCCGGATAATCATCGGCTCAGGCTTGCCGCCAAAAATGCGAGAAAATAGGCTCATGGTAGGCGGATCCTTATTTTGCGGCCGAACGGGTTAACCTTCATGGCCCGCATTTGCGCCGCTCTGACGCGCCCGGCGTAGTAGCGTTGCAGGCGTAACAGCTCGGTCATTGATTCCCGGTAGAGCTCGCGGTTGTTGATGCGATAACGCTGCTGGTCAATCTTGGCGCGCCCGGCGAGAACGGCGTTGATGTTATCGAGCGCGATTTCGTCCGGCGTCCGGAGGTCGATCTCGCCCTCAGCGGTGGCAAGGTCGGCCCGAGCGGTAAAACTGCCAGTTGCCAGATCGATGATCTGCGCACCATTGGACGCCCGGATCGCGTACCAGTAGCGACCGGGTACAAGGTCGGCAGTCTCGGACGGGAAGGCCGTGAAGTCCCAGCGGTTCGACTCCTCGCTCGACCGAGCGCCAGTTAACCGAAGCAGCGACGGCCCACGAGCGACTAACTCGAGCGAGTACTCGTCCGAACTCACGGAAGGCGCGAACCATACGGAGAACAGCCAGCTCAAGCCGGATGTTTGCACTAAAGGGATGGATTTTTTGCATAACATAAGTGACCTTAAAAGTTAGTGATCCAGTTTTTACGAGGGCGTTTTTTAACGCGTTTCCTCTTCGGCGTGTCCTGCAAAGCGTCTAAAACGAGTTTATTCTGTTTCTTGACAGGCGGTTTTACCATGTGCGGGCTGTCATTTTCGCCTGTTTTGGCCTCTCTCGGCTCGGCAACTACAGGCCCGACCCGCTTCAATTTGCGAACCTTATCGCTGGTGGCGGTGTCCGGGCTCAGTCCGAGGCGTGCGGCGATTCTCCGGAGCGGCGGCGCGGCGATTTTGAGGGCGCAATAGCCATAAACGCGACAGTCGAACGCCTCATTTCGGGCTTTGTCTTGCTTAGCCCATATTCGCTTTGGCTGGCCCTTCTCGTATTTGGTGATCAGCTTCTCGGCGGTGATCTGCTTAAACCATTCCTCGTGTCGGTCGTCCGGAATGTGACAGTAGCCCGGACCGGGCTTATCTTTCAGCAGGCGACGCGATACGACGAGTTTTGCCTCGTCGGTACCCACCAGGAACAGGTCAGTTTTGCGCTTGTTTTGGCCCTGCACTTTGGTGACAGACTTCTCCACGACCGCACGGCCCCAGCCGCCGACCCCTTTCACCGCGAACAGGCGGCGACCGGTACGCCCGGCCGCGTAGTCGTATGCCGCCTGCGTCATGCCGCTGGTCCCGCCGGTATCCATACAGATCGCCGACACGGGCAGATACTGCCCTGACTCGTGCAGATATTCGCCAGACATAAGATCGTCAAGCTGATCCCACGGGTCCGAGGTCAGCGGGTCGCCCCACAGAACGTGATATCCGAGGCTCCAGCTCTCCTCACCCAGCCCCCACGCGATAACCTCCGCCTCGAGGCGGTCGATCTGCATATCGACGCCCATCGTGATATAGAGCCCGCCGTAAGGGACCTCGGCCGCGTACACTTCCGCGCGGCTCATCAGTGAATCAGGATCCGCACGCTCACCGCCCGCGTCGTAAGGCTCAGCGAGCGAGACGTTGTAGAAAACCTGCATATCGTCGGCTTTCAGCTTGTCGAAATAGTCGCGGACAATGGCCGAGACCTTCCGGAATGTGCTGTAAAACTCGTTGAGGTGATAGCTGGCGTGCCCGGTGAAGCGCCGCGACGCCTTCCAGCCAGCGCCTAAATCTTCCGCCACGCGGATAGCCTTCACGCGCTCGCCGTCATTCAGCGCCGTTCCGCACTCGGTGCAGTGGATCGCGGCGTGTAAATGGGCGTCCGCGTCCTCAAATTCGTTAATAAATTTCGCGTTTTCCTCGTCGTTTTCGCGACGGCCGGGCCATGAGACCGCGTCCCACGTCAGGAGGGTATGCTCCTCGCAGTGCGGGCACACGATGTAAAAACGACGCTGGTCGCCTGCCCGGAATTGATCGTCGATGTAGGAGAAGCCCTTCTCGGTCGGCGTGGATATCTCGATCATGAAGCGGTTGTCGCCGAAAGTGGCGGAACGCTGCCAGAGCAGGCCCATCGGGTGCCCTTCCTTCGTTCGCTGGTATCCGTCCACCTCGTCGCCAATGATGAGCGGAGCCGAACGGCTTCGCATGGTGCGCGGCGAACCAGCCCACGCAAAGAACATGTAGCCGCCAGGGTAAGAGATCATCTTGCGGTTGTTCACCGCGCCAGCCGACAGCGCCTTTTTGACCGGGTCGGAATCGTCCGCGAGCGGGTTCCACTTCGTTTCCTTCCAGACCTCGAGATCGCCTTCGCTCGGCTGCATCATCATTTGCGAACGCGGGGAGCAGGCCATCGCCCAGCCCTGAACGCACAAGGCGAGCAGCGTTTTCCCGACCTGCGCGCCCCACTCCAGCGTAATGCGGTAACAGTTCGGGTCGACGATCATGTCCATTGGTTCGCGCTGGTATGGGGCGTTGTGTATCCGGTAGGGTCCCGGAACGGCGTTACCGACCGGGATTTTTATGTTTTGCTCGGCCCACACTGACGGCGGGATATTGTCCGGCGGCAACAGGTGCGGCTGAGCACGGCGGATCCCAGCGAGAATCCCCGCGAGATTCGAGAACTCAGGATTCGCTTTGCTGGTTTTAACTATCGTCTTCGTCTTCGGTGTCTTCTTCTTCGTCGCCATCGCCCGGCCCCTCGATATTCATTAGAACTTTATCTGTCGATAAATCCTTGAGGGCGTTGTCTATCTCGGCCTGAATAACCGATTTAAATCGCGTCTCGTCCGTCTCCCCGACCAGCGCCGAATATACACGGCTCGGGATGATCCTCAAAGCCGCGCGCATATCAGCGAAAATTACGGTCAGGGCCTGCGTCATTTCGTCGATTGGGGCGACGAGCTTTTTCTCTTTCTCGAGGTTGAGCTCGACCCGGAGCATTTTCGCCAGCTTCATTCGCCGGTCGATGGTCGCCTCGTCTGCCGTAACTTTGCCGGTAGCCTCGTCCACGTTTTTATTCACCAGCCACTCGGAGATCTCGGCCGTGTTGATTTCCCACGCGATGCCCTTGCTCCCCTGCGTGATGTACGGAGCTCCGGCCCTCATCCATGCGTCAACCGTCGGCCCTGATACCCCGAAAATGTCGGCGATATCCTGACGCCCGACGACCTTACCTTTCACTGTTGAACCCTTTACCGCTTTTGCCACTTAATCCCCCGACGACCTATTATTAAAACCGATAAATTTTGTTTGTTAGAGAACGCGTGTTTCGCGGAGGTTATGCCCCCGCAAGCCTCACCCCCTGCCGGGAGGACCCGACGAAAAAAAACGCCCCATGATGGTGCAAGATAATGTGTTGTTGATAGTCATTCTCATTAGCATATCATCCTTTGAATCATCATGTTGTCTAGCACGTTCACACATGGCGCCCTAACCTTTCACGATATATTGTTCTGTGCCTATGCCCCAATAGCAGCACGCAAACACCACCACACAAAGCGCAATAGCACATAGCAGCACGCTACACCAGCACACAATACAGCACACACATCTAACCACGTATGACCCTGTTCACTCCCCTGCATACAGCCCCCTTATAGCCTGCCATGTGATAGGGCCCACCCAATGTATTATCAGGCGGGCCCTATGGTGTTTATTTATTATCGTGTGGGCGCTGTACTTTAGAGCCCCCTATATAACTCGACCCGGACTTTTTAAAACTGAGGTAATCGCGAATCATCATTCCCACTATTACCCCTATAAGCGCCATATACAGGATATTCACTTTACTCCCCTTACTGCTTCCCATTCGAGGTTACAGGTTTGTCCGGCGTTGAAGTAGGCGTCAGCCTCTCCTGCCAGTTCTGTTGATCGCTGATTAATTTTTCGGTACAGCTCGGCAAGCAAAACGCCGACCTTTCCGGCATTCTGGCCGCTGCCGATAATGGTGGAATTGTTGCCACTGTCGAGCTGTTGGAGCGCTGCTTCGATGGACTGTTGCAGCCGCTCAGATTCAGCACGAGCACGAGCAGCATTAGCAGCAAGGCGAGCATTTTCCACTTCGGCGTTTTTTTGTATTTCGTCAACACGTCGTTGCCTCTCTTTTTCGATTTTGCTCTGTTCGAGCGAGAAGTTTAAATCGGCCTGTAAGTCGTCTGCATTACGCTGCAGCCATTTTACTGACCATGATTTATCACTGGTGGAATATCCCCAATAAAAAACCCCGCCCAAAAGGGCGAGGCATATTGCGGCGAGGATAATGTTTTTATATGGCTTGAGAAAATTAATCATGTTGCCCCCCGGCGTTATTTGGTCAGCTCCCGATAAGCGTCCCGCATTTTTACATCGTAATTATTTTTGTAGTACTCAGGTCCGTTATAGAGCTGTGCAACGACTTTCCAGTTCTCGGACTTCGCAGCCAATATAATCGCCGGATTCGCTTTAAGGAAGCGGACCATCATTTTTAGCTGACCATAATCGCTGTAAGCGTCGTTCACGAGCTGCTGAACACTCTCGTAGCCCAGCGCTTTCCAGTTAGAGCCCAATACCTGACCAGCGCCCCAGCTACACGCCTCGAGCGCTGACTGTCGATGAATTGCGACCGCCTGCTGTAACTTCGGGTGCTGCTCGGAATATTTGCCATAGCTTTTGCTCTGTGACGGGTTGCAAAGCTCAGGGTGCGTTTTACGAACGGTCTCGGCGAATGCCTGCCCGCAATTCTTAACGAGCTGGCGATAGAAGATATGCCGCTCGAAAAGGATTTTCGGGATACCGGGCGAGAAAAAGCCCTGACCTTCGGTTTCCACCTCAGCGATTGCTTTCAGGTGGGCGAAAGAAAGGCCGATAGACTCGGCCTCTCTGCGGTACTGCTCGTTTGTAATCATTTCTGCCTCGCATAGTTTTTAGCGCGTGATGCTTTTGCCATTGTGAACCACCAGCAGCGGATCCGGGCATAAAGCGCGGACTTGAGATAAGCCCGGCGCACTAACAATATCGCAAAACAGATAACGAGCGTCATCGTCGTTTTGACCGGGAAGACTTCGTCCCGGATGTGCAGCAGCCAGGCGACAGAGGCGAACGCGAGCATCCCGTAAAGGAATCGACCGATAACGCCGTCGCGAACGCTTTCGTCCCACACTGACCAGCAGCAGTAAGCGAAGATAACGACCATCCCCGCTGCACCTGCGCCGACCAGCCACTGATCAATAATTGTGTTTACGATCATTCGTTCTTACCCCTGAGAAATGGAAATCTCGCTTTGAGGATTTCCAGCAGATCGAGAGAGTCGACCGCTCTTTTTCCAGCTTGCACTAATGACGCCCCGAAAATCCCGATCAAAAATCCGAAAAAGCTGGACAGAGCGTCACTTTCTAAATGGTAGTAAGCAATTATAAATCGCCCACCGTAATAGCTGATAATGCTCCCCGAAAGAACAAAGCGGAGTATTTGCCCTTTCGTTTTGAACTCCGGATAAAAATAGAGCCCGACCACCGAACCGAGAAAGCCCGCGAGTAACAGGTCGGCGCTTTCCTTGATTTTCTCTAGCATGTGCTTATGTCCTCTTGTCCGCCTCCAGCACGCGATATACACGCCGGAGGCTAATGTCGATTGATTCGGCAATCTCTGCCGCTTTCATTCCTTCGCTGTGTAGTCGCTTAATGGTCCGATTGATAAAGACCCGGTAAATCTCGGCACAAGGTGCGGGAAAGAGGAAGGAGCCACCGAAGGCGCGGATCAGTTTGGTTGCGTTGATATAGCCAATCATCTTAACGATCCGGTCATCGGGCTTGAGTGAGGTAGGTACGAAAAGCACTTTTCGATTTGTGATTGAATTGGGATAGCGCTTGTCCCGGACTTCATAGGTCGGGAGCTGGCCCACGAGCTCGAGAGCTGCGGTCCTGCCGATTACGTCGGCTATCTCCTGCACTGATTGCGGTAGTAAAACCATGTAGCGCGCTCCCCGTCGCTGATTTGCCCTGTATGCCTGTCGGTCGGAATCATCCCATAACAAACGATAGCGAGTCGACGCTTAATCCCCGGTTTTGTGCGGTTAATTTACGCGTTTGTAACCTCGTAACCGGCCGAAGGTTACAAAATAGTTCTTTAGTTTCAGGTAGTTGCGAGGGGGTTGGTTACAAGGGTTACACGAAAGTTACACTCTAAGTTATTGAATTACCTACTAAATAGATATAATAATATATGAATGTAACCATTATTATTATTATAAGAGTATGTGCGAGGTATATCTGTTTTTAGATATTTATATCTCTTACATAATAGGTATTGATTTCCGGGAAAAAGGTTACACTAGCGGCATTCTGTTTTATTATCCTCTCAATTCAACCGCTTACGCGGAAAAGAGCGTAATTCTAGTCGAAATAAAAAGGATACGAGGGTTACGCGACCTGAGTAAGTGCCTGATATCGTTCATCATTCCTCTGTAACCAAAAAACGGGTTTGTAGCCTCAGAGGTTACGCTCGACGCCCCCGCTATGGTATCCGGGTTTCCTTACCCGTAGGGAGACGCGCGACCGGGGAGGAATCGACGGGAATCGGGGCGCTGTCGAGTTTTCTGGCGCTGGTGGCGTGGATGTATGGGTTATGTATATAAGCGCCGCGAGAATGCGTTACGTTGAGTATTTGCAGTTATATATATTTAGTGATATATATAGAGCTCAATCAACGGGGGATACCATGAAACGAGAATTGTTAGAACGCGGCATGACCGGGAATAAAAAATACCCGTGGGAGAAGATGGACGTCGGCGACTTCTTCGAGGTGCCGGAGAGAATGACCACGGACGCAAACATCCGTATGCAGTGTTATTTCAGGAAGCGCGACCGAAAGGAACAATACCGGGTTAACCGGCTGGCGGGCCTTTTCAGGGTGACGCGCCTCAAATGAATAAGGGCCTCGATTGAGGCCCTTTTTTTATTCGCTGTCGGCGTCGAGCTCGTAGTCCTCGAGGTCGATAGGAATGTCGCAGTGCGGACAGTAACCGTCAGCGGCTGCGACCGCGTGAACATCGATCCGCTCGTCGCAGTTCCAGCAGTTGATAATCATTTGCGGTCCTTCGGGTTAGCTGGTGGCAACTTGCCGCGCTTGGCGTTGTTGATGACGTCGCGGCCGTCCTGCTGCTGCCAGTTGCGGTCACGGTCCTGCGGGATGGTTTTCTCTTCTCGGTTCATAGCTATTGCTCCTCTCACTGCGGTTATTACTGATTCAATGATGCCTACTGAAAGGTAGGCGACGAGCAGCCAGACAAACCACTCCGGCCACCCCATCGCGTGAGCGTACAGCTCGACGCTGTTCATTTCGCCGCCTTATTGCGTTTGCCGCCTGCCCGGTACCACTCATTACGGACGAGCTCGAGTTTTTTGGTGTTCTGGTAGCCGTTCAACTTCACCCAGCCTTTACGGGCGTTGTTTTTCGTGTGCCAGTGATAGACGTCGGGCTCGCTGCCCTCGCTTACCCGGAGCTGGTACCGCTCTCCGTCGAGCTCCATAGAGCCGAGGACGTCGCTGTCGGTCTCGTTGAAGAAGATCATGATTTACTCCGTCCGGAAGCCGATAGGGCCATCGTCTTTGCGGTAATCAGCCAGCAGTCCGGAGAGTTCAAGCCCGCTGACGCTGCCTTCGATGTTGATTGTGATGTTGTGATTATGGACAACGCTCGTCTCGCCCGGTGTGAACTCGCCAGGCATAGTGACCAGCGCCTCATAGCTGCCAGACCAATCGTGATACCACGCGAAGACGGCGAACGCGGCAACGTCGAGCGGCTTGTCGCTGGTGTGCAGGCGACGGAGGCAATCGTCTTGCCAATCGTCACGGTCCCAGCCGACATAACCCTGACGTTGTTTGTAGTGCAGGCGCTGAGCGAGATTCTCCGCGAACGAGCCAATCAGGTCGGCGGTATGCATTTCCAGACCGACCGGGAGGAACACGGTTTTCGGTGCCAGACCTTCGCTCGCTGTTTCATCCAGCACGCGGCAACGGTCGCGCATACCCTTGATGTAACTGATCGGAGATTGTCCGCACGGGATCGGCTGAATGGCTTCGATAACCTGATCCATGCCGTTCGCGTCGCGTTTCATCCGCTCGATGTTCTGGAGAGCGCCGACGCTGTTCTGACCGCCAACCACCTCGATCAGATTGTCGTATTGTCGATTAAGTAAATCGAGCGTGCGCTGTAACCCGTCGCGCTCTTTCTCGAGCTCGAGGATCTCTTTGCTTTTCGCCTGGCTGTTATCCAGCACGTCATGCAACGCGGACAGGATCTGCGGGTAGTTGCTGACTTCTTTCCGGCAGTGCAGAGCATTAGCCACCTGCTCGATAAAGTTCTCGGTTGCCGCCTGCGTCACGCTGCCGTAAAGACCCGGCACCAGCGTCCGCTGCATGTCACGTTCCGGACAGCATGAGACCGCGCGAGGGGAAATTACCGCGAGCTGGTCGAGTGAGTAAGTCGCTCCGCATCCGGTACACATTTCGACTTCTACCCAGCCGTGCACGGCCTTTACTGCGTCGTGGGCGTGAAGGCGCTCATTTTCTTCTTTGAGGATTTCAACTTTATTTAAAATCCCCTCTGCGGTAGTGATCTCGCCTGTCGTAAAGAGCGCCTGAATGATTTTGCGCACGATGTAGGTATCGGATACGGCTGCTTGATTAGTCATGATTAAACCCCGTTGAAGTTAAGTTGATTGTTTTCGTCCACCAGCGCGAACGGTATTACCACACACTTTGCGTTACGGCCGTTTATGCGTACCTGTTTGTTACGCTCAACGCCCGGCATACGAGAGAGCAGTCCGCGCCAGTCAGCCGCATAAGGCGTCTTGCTGAAAGCGCGGGCTATCTGCTCGCTGTTCCCTACCGCTAAAAACAGACCGTCGCCGCGAATGTTCATAGCCTCGAGAATAGATTTAGCCTCTGAGTTACTAATATTGAGAGACTCCTGTTTGATTCCGCGCGCCTGCAGCCAGAGACGGTAAACCGTGCCGCTCATGCCGTTTGGCAGTCTGGTCGAGTACCCGAGGATCGTCTGTAGCACGATTTCGCCCTCGTCGATTGCCTCGACCTCGCGGAGCTGGCCCCATGAGTGCAGGTTGATAAATTCCAGCGCCTCAGGCTCGCCGACTTCGTGGTCTGCAATCAGCGAGAACGCGCCAGCTAACAGCGTGCCGTACTGGTCGCCGTCGCGGACGGTACCGAATTTGCGAGAGGCGACACGCTTAAACGTCTCGATGTTTTTCATCGTGATTGGCTGCAGTTTCAGGATCCGCCAGAGCAGCCGAGCCGAGATCATGGGATCCGTCTCGATGGTGTGCAGCGTCTCTTTGAGCGCCTCCCACTCGGCGGAGTCGTCGACGCGCTGCTCTTTGCTTTTCAGTGTGAGAACGCTCATTCGCTCAATATCCGCCTGGTGCTTGATGCCGACCTGAATCGAGGCGAGCAGGAACATCGAGCGGATCAGATAGCTTATCGAGTTGCCGGTCGCGGTACCTTTGAGCGTCTTCGCCTGGCTGTCGCTCGAGCTCTGGCGGGCCATTGCTAAAACCGCCTGGACGCGCTGACTCTCACGCTCGCTGTTCTGCTCTGACTCATCGAACAGGACCGGAAGGGCGTCGCCTTTCAACTCCTGACGGATACCGGCCTCGGAGCTCGCGCCCTGAGCGTAAACGCAAACGCTCGACAGCAGCGGTTTTGCGAACTTCTCGAAGACGGTCGATTTACCGGAGCCGGGCCCGCCGGTTATCCATGCGTGCGGACGCCACGGGAGCGCGCCACAAATGGGAGCCAGTGCGATAAAGCCCGCCAGCAGGTGAGCCGACTCCGGTCGCTGCCACTGAAACAGTTCGGAGGTCGCCAGCAGGCGCGCGCCTTCTTCGCGGGTCATCGGTGCGCACTCTTTAACGCGTAATGACTTTAAGCGCTCGTACACGTTGCGCGACTCGATTTGCCACGTCTCGAGCTTCTCGCCGTCGACCTGCAGATGATCGCCGAAGTGGAACACGGCGCGACCCTTGTCGACCCACGCGCCCCGGCCGCGAATGATATCCGGCGAAAAGATTGATTTTTCTTTGCACGCTTGGATCAGGTCGTCCATAGCGCGATCCCAATTGATGCCGGACTTCGAGCCATATTGCTCCTCCCAATAGTAGAGCGGGGCGAGCTGCAGCAAATTAGCCTTTGTGTGCCCGGTAGGCGTCAGGTCCACGATCTGCGCGGTGCTGGTGGACAGGTAATAATATTTCTGACGGTCATAGCCCAGCGGTTTAAAGTGCGGGCGCTCATAGTCTTCTGTTATCGCCACGTCGGTTTTTTCCTGCTTCGCTGTTGTAACTGGTTCGGGCGTTCTCGGAGACACGGCCGCGAACAACTGCACGCGGGCGTTATCCACTGGCTCGAGACAAAACAGGTCGTTTATGTCGGTCGGGCCTTTGGTTTTCTCTTCGCCGCTTTCCGTCTTTGTGGTGACTGTGTGCGCCTCGAGCGTTTCCGGGAGGAACTCCGGAACCATCCAGGCACAATTAAACGTGTTGGCGCATTTGCGCGCGTTGACCTTGCCCGGATTGTTAACCGGCTTCGTGGTCCAGCGGTCATTGTCGCCGACGACCAGAATCGGCCGGCCGCGAAACATTTCGCGAGTTTCTTCCATGACCGGGAGAATGTTCCCCGCATCAAAGCAGACGATAACCGTCCAGCCGGTGAGCTGGTGGATCGTTGCGCCGGTTGCGTAGCCCTCGCAGTAAGCGACGGTGTCCGCGCCGTGGATGATGAAAAAGCATCCGGACTTTTTGCCGCCTGGCAGATAGTAGCGGTCAGACCCTGTCTTCGGCGGAGTCGGCGATATCGCCTGCAGCGAATGGATCGTCCCGTCTGCGCTCATGACCGGGATCAGCAGGCGGTTGTCTTTCTGGTGGACTTCGCCGGTCGCGTTGCTCTTTACCGGCCATGTGCCGACGCGCAATCCGTAGGACTTGATATTTTTGCGGGTCAGGTAGGGATGCTCATCGCATGGCGACGCTTTGGCCCAGATGTTATTCGCGCGTTCGCGGGCTTCGTCGAGCTCGAGCTTGCGCTCTTTGACCTGTCGGGCGAGCGTCTCTTTGCGACTCTTCTCGCGTGCTGCCAGCGCCTCGGGTGATACCTGAGGCACGTCGGCATTATTGATAACGTAACCCTCGAGTTTTGCATCGTGGACCAGCGAGCCGACCGTTACCGGGCCAATCTTCGCCGACTTCCAGACAGCTTTAGCTGAGGATGCGTTATAGCCTTTCGTGTCTTTGCGTGACCATTGATCCCAAACGTCGAAGCCTGAGTCGCCGAGCTCGGCTTTAACGGCCATAGCCATTTTGACCCACACTTCACGACTACCGGCGTCCAGTAGCGAAAGCATGTCGGCGATTTCGCCTTCGGTGAGGTCTCTCAGTTTCCCCGTTGACATTGGGACCCCTTACGCTACTTTCGCGGCGATTTTCAGTTTCAGCAGTTCCAGCTTAGCGGCCGGGATCATGGTGCTGTTTTTGCAGCGCCAGATCTGGACGGTGTTAAGACGAACGGACAGAAGCTCGGCGACAGCCTGCTCGCTGAGCTGCTGCTCTTTCATGATGCTGTTTAACTCGTCGGTGCGGGTTGGCTGAGGTGCTGGATTAGCTCGTTTCATTTTTAATTCCTTAAAAGAGTAAGGCCTGACTATATCAGGCCTTTTAAGTTTTTAAAACACTTTATGCGATTATTTCGGTTTTTTTGCGCGCTTACCTGGCTCGGCCATTTCGGCACGCTTGCCAGCCAGGGTGAAGCAGTGCCCGAACTTATCCTTTCCGTAATAGTGTTTGCCCTCCTCGACTCCGGCCTCCGCACACTGCCGGGCGACGCCGTTGTCGAAGCCCTGCCGGACCAGCTCGCGCATGATCTGCGTTTTGAGGAAAGTCTCAATCGACATTTTTATCGTCCTCCGGTACCTCAGGCTCGAGGTCCTCGAGCGGTTCATTGCTGCCCGATGAATTAGGGATGATGTAAATCGGATCGTCGAGAATGGAGCACGGGCAGATCTCACCGCCGACGTCGGTCTCGAGCAGGCCGGAGCCGCCACACTTCGGACAATTAGGATCCGGATCCTTGTACTGCAGGACGTGAGCCTGTCCGGTCGCGACCAGGTAGAGGCGCGCGAGTTCCTGAGCCTCCTCGATGCTCGGCGATTGAATATCGCCAGCAGGTGTGAAGCGGATGATCTCCGCGATGCGTTTAACGTCCACGATTAACCCCTTCTGTTAGCTGCGCGGAGTTGCCCGCGCATGAATTTAATGTAATCGGTCAGCGTCCGGAGGTCGCCGGTATTTACAGACAGGTGCTTCGCACCGCGAGCCAGTTTCTCGTCGCCATGATAATAGGATTCCAGGCGGGCGAGGATTTGGTCGACTTCCTTTTCGTTGGGATCCGCAATTCCCGCTGTTCCGGTCGGGAACGTGATACTCGTTGCGACCGGTTCCGGCGCGAAGGTGATCTCGATATCGCCTTCGCTGTTCAACTTAGCGGTAGAACCTGGCATTTCCGCCAGCGTTAAGGCTATGAGATCGATACTCTCGCAGGTGTCGCACTGGAAAATGCGGTCTGTTCCAGTGATAGGCGCGCCACACTTTCTGTGAGCGGTACCGGCAATATGGATCAACTTACCGCACGACGTTTTTTTCATGGCTGCTGCTCCTTCTTCGGGCTGTAGCCTTCCAGCAGCGCCACCAGTAGATCGCTTTGATTGAGGTCAAAATCGGTTGTGCAGACAGCAAAATGACCATGCCCGCGAACGTCGAGAATGTGGACCCGGTAGACGGTGAAATCAAAGCCAGCCGCTCGATCCGGAACGCCCTGATAACCTTCCCACGAGTGGATTTTAAGCAGGGATTCCGGGTCGGGAATTTGCGGCACGCTGATTTGCTGACAGCGCGCGTCAATTTCCATCCGTTTCCCGTCGGCCGGTCCGCCGATGAATAACGCTCTTATTTTGATCATAGCGCCCACCCTGTGCAGGTTTTAACAGGAATCGACTCGGCGAGGATAGCGTCCACGCGGTCGAGGTTAACTTCGTAATCGAGGCCGATCTCAGACCGGATCACCACCTTGTCGGCGCTGACCTCGGACGGCTGGAGAGTAAACGATTTGTCGCTCTCCGGATGCTTGAACCGCTTACCGTCCCACGGGTTCGCGCCCTCGGTACCGAGGAGCCACCCATCATGCTCGAAAGAGCCCGCACGGATGCGGACCTTTTCGCGGTTCGGCGGGAATGTCTTAGCCATCGACGCCGCCCTCCGCCCCGAGAGTCTGGAGGGTAGAAAATCCACGGTGCAGCACGGACCGGCAGAAATCGAGGTCGTTGTCCACGAGGATCGCCAGTTGCTGACAGTACATTTCGACGACCTCCTGTTTAATTTCGAGATACTCGCGGCGGTCCAGCGTGCCGCGCATCAGCACGGCCGACAGTGGAATCCCGAGCTCGAGCAGGTGCTGACGTACAAAGCCATCCTGCGACGGCTGGCGGTCGGTAAAGCCGACCACCTCATAACCACGATCAACGAACGCCTCGAGGACGCGAGCGGTCAGATTGCGCGACCAGGTGGGCGCTTTCAGGATCACGGTATCGAGCTCGACGAGGATCAGGTTACGGCGTGGCGGTTTGTTGGCTGGCTTACCCATTGAAAGCCCCTCTCATATCTCGGGCGATATTGCCCTGTTGAACACGAGCCGCGAAAAAGTACAGGTGAGAATCGCGACCTTTTGACAGTGACAGCGCCATGATGCGACGACAGTTTTTTTGACTCGGTTTCATTTACGGCCCCTTTTGAACGGCTGGCGGAGTGACGGCAACAGCATAAACGGCGGGAAGTGGACCAGCACGGAGCCAAAATTCGACCCCTGCTTTTTCGTCTCCCCGTCGATCTCGTAGAAGTTGTAACGGCCGTCGGGCTCATAAATTACGGTACCGAGCCCGACGTTATCCCGGAACCACAGCGCGAGCGGCTCATAGGGGATTAGCATCATACCCGGACGGCCTGCCAGTGCCTGACGCCGGGCGTGGCGGATAAACTCGACCTTTCGGTCGAACGGTGGGTTACACCACCAGTGAGCGGGCCATTTCCGGAGGAGCGCGTCGAACCCCTCGACAACCTGACCCTCTCGCATCCGGAAGCCGTCGCCGCCGGTCATACCGAACGCGGAGAGACGGCGGGATTCCAGCCAATCGGCTGACGCGAAAAAGCGATTAACTTTGGCCGTCTCTGGCTCGGCGCAAACGTCGATATCGAACGGGCGACCGTAGAGCCGCTCTGCATCCCGAAAGCAAGTCCACTGCGTCGCCCAGCGGTTTTTGTCCTGCTCTGCCGTTGTAGTCTGAATCAAAATAGCCATAGTGCCCCATTGCCCTTAGCTGGTTTTCTGCCACTTCCAGACACTGCCGGAAACGCTCGCGCGTCTGCTGCTCCGGCGGTACCTGATCAAAAATACTGTTAGCGAGATCGTCGATTTGCGTGTGGTTCATACGGCACCCCGAGAAGACTGCAGGCTTCCTCAGGAGAGCGGGCTATACCACCCTTGCCGCCGCTCATGAGTAGCGCGTTAATAAAATTCGATTGCGCCTGGCTGGCCGATGAAAGGTCCTTGATCTCGATACCCCAAAAAACGGCGACCTTCTGACCGACCATTTCAGGCGTTATCACCAGCTCCTGACAGCCGAACGTATCCGGGAATCCTGCCGGTAGCCCGGTGTTAAACGGGCGCGCATTGCGGAGGAGCACGTCGCCGCGCTCGATAACGACGGCGGTCGACTTGCTCGGGCGGAAAGTGTCTTCTTTGTTGGCCGTCCAGCCCTGACCGACGTTCGCGCGGAATACCATCCGCACATGATCCGAAAGCGCGTCCCGGATCTGGTTTTGAATTTTGTGCTCTTGTGACTTCTGCGCCATGAGGCCCCCGATTACCAGATAGTGATAGATACCGCTGCGCACCAAAACAGGAGCGTGCCAGCGACGACGGTTAAAACCAGTTTGCCGCGATTAGAGATCGTCATTTTTTTTATCATCCAGAGCGATTAAAGCCAGGCCGAACAGAACAACGACGCATGTACCGAAAGCCTCTTCGATCCAGAACCACGCGCGCACCACAGACATTGAATCAAACATTTTTCACCCCGTGTTATTGAGTCGCTAACCAGCGACGGATTGAGTCCATACCGACGAAATAGCTCTCGCCCGTTTTGATATTGATTGCCACCACGATCCCGACGAGATTCCCGTCCTGGAAGACTGCGCCGCCGCTCATGCCCTGCACGGCTCCGGCCTTGCTGCGGTAAATCTGACAGTCGTTATAGCGACCGATGCCGACGACCGGACCTTCGCCGCTGACCGGCTGCGCGGTGTTGGCGCTGTAGCCGTACATTTTGACCGGCCGAAAGTCCGGGTTAGCCATGACCGGGAAATCCTCCGGCGCTATGTCGCTGTTGTCCTCGGCGATAAAGGCGATATCGCACTTTTCGAAAGCGCGGGTAATGCGCTCCGGAGCCATGAGGCGCGCAACGTGCAGCGCGGTTACAGACAGGTGCGGCGTGATCGGCGTGCTGCTGCCAACTGCGCCAGCGAGAACCGGGATACCGATGCTTTCGCGTTTGGTGTGGTCGAGTGCCAGGTCGTCGAACGACACGGATCCCACGGAACAGGCGGTCGACATTAGGACGGCTGCGGCGATGATTAAGCGTTTCATGATGATTCCCCGTTGAGGAAGAAGGGGCCCGGCGAACCGGGCGAGGGCGGTTAGTAGTTCATAACCTTGTCGTGACAGGTCGCGAGAAAACCTTCGACGCTTTTGATAACGCGCGGAGTCAGGCGGGCGGCGTTAAGCTCTTTCAGCTCGGCCCACTTCGCCGCCATCGCCTCGTAGCGACCGTTATTAGCGTAAAACGGGTTGCCGCGAAGGAATTTAAAGCCGGTGCGGTCGCCTGCGCGGTTGAGGATGGTTTTTACATCTGCTGCGGTAACTGTTGCGCTCATCTTCTTTTCTCCTGTCAGGCTGGCACCATTGCCGCCCCTTGAGACACATATTGCCGTTTTAAGAATTTAAAAGCAAGCACTTTCTTTTAAATATTTAAAACTCGAGCTCAGGCCCTTTCCGGGCGTGCTTCTTCGCCTCGCGGGCCATGAAAACACCTGACGCCCAGGACTGAGGATTTTTATAACCACGACGCCGGGCAAGGTCGACGAGCTCGTTAATCGTTTTGCACGCATCCTGCTCTGCGAGGCGCTGGTGGCGGGACTGCGCCTTGTGCTCCTCCTTCACCTCGAGGAGCTCTCCTTTCGACGGCATGAGGATCGAGTCGGGGTCCAGCGGCAAAGGCGTTTTGCAGTAATGGCACGCCAGCGGGAACGGACGCCGGATCGAGGTGTAACACTGTTTGCAGATCCACGGCGGAGGCGGTCCACTACTCCCGCCACTGCCGCCCCGGCGATCCTTGTCGCCCTTGAGTGACCACTGATAATCGTCGTCCGGGTACCCGTGGCGGAGGTTGTTCCCCGCGTGGTCGAGGATAATGGCTGTCTTGCCTGGCACGAACCGGAGCACGCGCCCCCACTTCTGCTTTTGCAGCGCCATCGACTCGGTGGGCTGTGCATCGATCATCCCGTCGATAGTGACGTCGGTTTTAGCCACGGCCGCGAGGTCGAATCCCTCAGTAAAGAGCGCGACGTTAAAAATCCCCTCGAGCTCGCCGCGTGCGTAAGCCTGAATGATGCTCGCCCGGTCGTGCTTGTGGGTTGAGGCGTCCAGGTGCGCGCATGGTATCCCGGCTGCGGTAAACATCGCGGCATACTCGCGGGAGCTGGCGACGTTGTGGGCGAAGCCGACGAACTTCCGACCGCCCATTTTTTCGCGGTACTGCTGGATCATGTCGCCCACCAGCCTCGGCTGCTTCTTCATGGCCGACGCGACCTTATGGCCGGTTACAGCGCCTTTGATGTTCGGTACCGACGGGCAGAACATCCTATAAGGGGAGAGAAAACCGTTCTCGATGAGCCATGCCGGTTGAGGACCCTCGACCATATAGTCGCAAAACTCATCGAGGCCGACGCCGTCCAGGCGTTCGGGCGTGGCGGACAGCATGAGGATGTAAGAGCCGCCCTTCCGGAGCCAGTCGATCACCAGCGCCCATCCCTCCGCGCCGCAATGGTGAGCCTCGTCGATAATCGCCAGGCGGGGAGGTGTCAGCACGGCGAGGCGATTTTTCAGCGTGTCGATGCTGCAGATCATCAGCGGGTGCCGGGAGTCCATCGGCAGACCGGCCGCGATGTAGCCGTGATTCATCCCGTACTTATGGAACGTGTTACTCGATCCGGACAGGAGCTCGACGCGGTGGACCACGAACCAGACGCTCGACTTCTTCGCCAGCGCCGCGAGCGCGATGTAAGCCGCCATAACGGTTTTGCCCGCGCCGGTCGGTGCCTGCATCAGCACGGACTTATAACGCGTCATCGCCTGGCGAACCTCGCTGACCATGCGGGGCTGAAAATCCCCGCGTAACTGAATTAATGACATAGAGATCCCCGTTTACTGATTATGCCGAGATACTAAAGCAAACAATAACATTTGACAACATTAACGAACATGGTAAATTCACTGCCGAACCGAGACAAATGTTTACCACAGGAGAAGCAAACCATGATCGGAAAGGCGTTAAACCCTGACAATCTACCCTGGACGCTGGCCGAATGGCTCGAGCGTCTGCAGAACATCGAGCCGGGTATTTATACCGATATCCCGAACGACGCTTACCACGCGGGACCCGGTATCAGTAAAACCGGTCTCGACCTGTTTCACCGCTCCCCGTTCCACCTGCACGCCATTAAGTCCGGCCTGTTCCCGAAGCCGGAAACAAAGAGCCAGTACCTCGGCCGTGCGTTTCATGCCTGCGTTTTAGAGCCTCAGGTATTCGCTAAAGAGTACTGCTTACCGCTCCGGAAACAGGACGTCGAAGTCGACGGCCTGAAAGTCCTCGAGACCCGCGAAGAGATCGTCGCGCTGGTTCAGGCTCAGAACGAAGAGAACAGCGCGCCATACGCTGACGCCGTTCGCGGTACCGAAGCGCTCGTCGAAATGGTCCACATCCTGAATAAGACGCGCAAGCCTAAGCTGTCCGGTACCGGGAACAAAGCCGAGCTCGTGGCGCGCATCATGACCGAGATCGCAACAGACGACGAGTTATACAACAACCACCAGCTCGAATTTTTAAACGGCCTGAAAGGTCCGGAGCTGAAAGAGCAGATCGATAAGCTGAACGAGACCCGAGAGGGCCTGCTGTCGACCGGCGGAAGTGCTGCAGCGCTGGCTCAGGTCCTCCGCGATAACGGCGTTAACCCGGTGCTCTGGTCAGAGGTAACGGCGAAGTATCTCGAGGAGAACGGTCGCACGCTGACTATCGGCGAGACCGCCCCGCGTGCCGAGCTGGTGGCATGGCTGGCCGGTAACGGTAAAAAGGTCGCGCTCTGGTCTGATATCCAGGCGAAGTGGGCCGAGAACAATACCGGCCGGATCATCCTCCAACAGGAGGAATGGGACAAGGTGCAGCATATGCGCCGGGCGCTGGAGAATCACCCGGCCGCGCGTGCGCTGCTGTTCTCGGAAAAACTCGAGGGCGTGGCGGAGCTGTCTATCTACTGGCGCGATCCGGAAACCGGGATCCTCCTGCGCTGCCGGGTCGATTGGGCCCAGGACCGAATCAATAAGGGTTACATTCTGCCGGTTGATCTGAAAACGGCCGATGATGCCAGCGAGGAAGGCTTCCTCCGCCACGTCGCTAACTATCGCTATGACGTCAGCGAACAGATGTATCTTGCCGGTGTTGAAGCCGCGACCGGTAAACGACCTCCGGCCATGCCGTTTGTTGTGGTCGAGAATAAGCCGCCTTATGCCGTGGCGGTCTACACCTGCGGGCCTAACTTCCGGGCGACCGGTCTGGCTCAGTTCCGCGCCGACGTGAAACGTTACGCCGAGTGCGACGAGTCTGGAATCTGGCCCGGCTATCCGGACACGGTCCAGACTGTCGACGCTCCCGGCTGGCACGTCCAGCGCAACGCCCATTTAATCGATCAACTTGAATCACAGGAAACTAACTAACATGCAAATTTTAAACATCGTACCCGCCGAACGCGACGCCGCCCGCCTGGTCATCGGCCTGTCTGGTCTGTCCGGAGAGGGTAAAACCTACTCGGCGATCATGCTGGCTTATGGTCTGGCCGGTTATGACGCGAAGAAAGTCGGCTTTATCGACACGGAGAATAAGCGCGGCCGTCTGTACGCGAATATCCTCCGTAACCACCCGACCCACCCGACACAAGATAAATTCTGGATCGCAGACCTCGAGCCGCCATTCACTCCGGCACGCTGCGCCCAGGCGATTAAGGACTTTAACGACTTCCGCGCATCGAAGGGAGATCCCGGGATCGAGGTGCTGGTTTTTGACTCGGTTACGCACGAGTACGAAGGGACCGGCGGCGTTATGGAAATCGCCGAGCTGCAGGCGCTCGGTAACGGTCCGAAGAAGCGTCCGAATTGGGCCCTCGCTAAAAAGCTGCACAAAGAGTTTATGAATGTGCTCTTACAGTCAAACGCCCACGTTATCCCGTGCATCCGCGCCCGTGAGAAGGGTCGCGAGAAGATGGTCGAAGGCAAGAAAGTTTTTGAAATGGACGGCGTGCCGTCGCCGATTCAGGAGCGTAACTTTATGTTCGAAATGACGGCCTCGCTCATGATGTGGAACGAGGGGAAAACTCAATCAGTGCTGAAATGCCCTGAGGAGCTCCGTCCGTTCCTCGGCCGCGAGGAGGGTTACATTACCAGCGCCGACGGCTTCGCGATCCGCGAATGGCTGCAGTCAGGCGGCGAAATTGATCAGAAGCGCGAAAAACTTCGTAACGCCCTGCGTAACGAGACCTCTCAGGGCGAGGCGCATTATCTCGAGTGTTGGGATAAGCTCAAACCGGCGCAACAGAAAGCGGTCGGTAAGGATTTCCACGAGACGCTGATCGCGGCTGCTCGGGAATATGACCAGGTCGCGGAGCATCAGCGCCAGACCGACGACGGCGGCGACGACGCGGCCGACGCTGTTAACAACTTAATCACTGAGGATTGATCATCATGGGGGAGCGGGATTACTTTACCGCTCCCGAGCTGGCTCGGGAGCTACAGATTCACCCTATCACTCTGCAGCGCTGGCGTGCTGCTAAAACGGGTCCGGCTTATTATCTGGTCGGTGCCCGCGTCCGTTACAACAAATTAGCTGTTGCCACCTGGCAGAAATCACAGGAGCGTAAATTATGACTCAACATATCAACCGTAAAATCTTCACCCCGTGGGGAGAAGTCAGCCAGGCGATTAAAACCGAAATCGCCGCCGTCCTGAAAAAACACGGCGTGCAGGTTTATCTGCCGACCGGGTTCGGCACCTCGCCGGGCGTTATCTCAATCGAGGACGACCCCGAGTTCGCCAAAATGGAAGAGAAAGCGAAAGGCTTCACTCAAACCGCTAAACCAATCGAGGGCGATCAGTAATGGCAACGCGCGGCGTCAACAAAGTTATTCTCGTCGGGAACCTCGGACAGGATCCCGAGATCCGTTACATGCCGAACGGCGGAGCCGTGGCAAACCTTACCCTCGCCACCTCGGAGAGCTGGCGGGACAAGCAGACCGGCGAGAACAAAGAGATCACTGAATGGCACCGCGTCGTAATCTTCGGCAAGCTGGCGGAGATCGCGGGCGAGTACCTGAAAAAAGGCTCTCAGGTTTACATCGAGGGTCAGCTCAAAACGCGTAAGTGGGAGAAGGACGGCGTAGAACGCTACAGCACGGAAGTTAACGTCGGCATTAACGGCACTATGCAAATGCTCGGCGGCAAAAAACAGGAAGGCGGATCCCAGCAGCAGGGCGGCAACAATAACGGGTGGGGACAGCCTCAGCAGCCGACCCACTCGGGCACGCCTGGCAACGGTCAGAACCGACCACCAGCGAATCAGCAACAGTCGGGAGGTTACGACAAGGGGCGCGCTTTCGATACTCCACCACAAGGCGAGCAGCCGCCGATGGACTTCGACGACGATATCCCTTTTTAATGGACGAAAAAAAGGCCCTCAATCGAGGGCCTTTTTAACGCTCAGGCCGGGGAACCGTGAGCTGCCAAACGCGACGACGTTCAACACTCCGGAATCTATCCGATAAATACCTTCGATTCAAGCCATTCTCCCCACTTTCGGACAGCCTCCCTTTTTTCCTGCATGTAGTCGTAATGGTCGTAAAACTTCGAACCGGTGTCGGTGATCAGGTGCTGCTGTAAGCGGTCGCGGATATCGCGCTCGATACCGGCGTCGCCTGCTCGCGATTTCCACGTTCGGCGGAGGTCACGCGGCTGGAAAGGATCAACGCGGGTGATCGACTTGGCCGAACGCTGGACGCTGTCGGTCGACAGGTGCGGGAGTCCGCCCTCTTTGATTCGCTTCGCCGGGAAAAGGTACCCGGCTCCGCCGACGTTATCCGCCAGGCCTTGCAGCAGTTCGACGGCGCGGTCGCATAACGGCACGGCGTGATCCTTGAACCCGCCTTTCGTTTTGGCCGCTGGCATGTTCCAGACCTTCTCTTCGAAGTCTATGTCCGCCACCTCGATCCGGAGGGTCTCGAGTACGCGCTGACCGGTCAGCATGACCAGGCGCAAAACATTCAGGCCCGGATCGCTGGCGACCGGATTATCGACGGTGCAATAGACTTTAAGCATTTCGTCAGGGGTCAGGTTGCGGTCGCGTGCCTGGCTCGAGTTGTTGTCCTTCTTAACGACGCTGACCGGGTTTTTCTCGATGCCCCAATCCCGACCGTTGGAATCCCGGTAGTCGTATTTGGAATTGATCGCCCAATTGAACGCGGCATTTAACGCGGTGCGCATCGCCGCCGCCGACCGGCGCTTACCTTCGTCGTTTATCCCCATCAGGAACAGGGAGACGTCGCCCGGCGTGATCTCGCTCGCTTCGCGGTCTCGACCCAGCGCCTCGGCCGCTGCCGTTCCGCCGGTCAGCAGCAGGCGACGGACCTCCGGAACGCTGCGCGCGTCGCGGCTCTCGAGGTTCGCAATGTAGCTCGAGAACAGCAGCGCCACCGAGCCACCAGCAGCAGCGCCCGACGTGTCCTTTTTGCTGTCGACTACTAGCTCCCGGAGCGCCGCCAGCGCCTCAGCCGGTGACAGCTCCGGGTACTTGCCGACCGTCTCGCGCTTCTGCTTGCCTTCTCGCATCAGCGAGCCTATCCATGTTGTTGATTTCCTTCGCTTTCCGGGGATGATTCGCAGCATGAGCGCGCCCTCTCCGTAACCGTCGGTGTGAACGGTCAGCATTCGCGGCTTATCGGCCGCTTTTACCTCGTTTTCTATCTCTTTTTTGCTCAACATTTCACGACCCTCTTTTGTTACATTTAACGTTAAAAATCAATGGCATAAGTACTTTAGCGGCGTGCTTATCATGAGCAGGCCGCATAATTTAGCCAATTCACCGGAAGCCCCATAGCACAAGGCCCCGCTACGCATTGTAGCAGGGCCTTGAAAAACTTTCGACTAATTGTTTACTAATTGAAGGGGGTTAGTTTATCTGCTTAATCGAGGTGAAAATTACGCGCCAGTAATCAGGCTTGAGGTCTTCCGGAGTGAGGTCAGTATGACGCGCGATCAGCTCGGTGTCCAGAGCGTTGAGCGTCTCGTTTGTGGCGTGCGCAATCATCGCCGAAATGTCCGGCGGAGTGTCGGCCGGGCCATCGACGGTCATCGCATAATGACCGACGCTTACCGGGTTAACCAGACTGCGGTTGATGTTAAGGACGCCGTAAGTCATGAGGTAGTTACGGGCAATATTGTTAGGCTTGCGCCGGAAAATGTTAAGCATCTGGATCGGTCTCCGTTGGTGGGTGTGCGTTGATTTGAGTCTCGAGGGATTCCACGTAAGCGAGCAGGCTCTCGACTTCCTCGAGATCGAGAGAGCAAACGCCTGGCACGTCTTCGTAATCCTCTACATACATTCGAAGGGCGTCGAGAACGCCCTCCCCTTCGTGGCGCTGGCCGGTCATAGTTCGACGTCTCCGCCTTTCCTGCCGAGCTCGTCCAGTGCGTCAGCCAGCGTCGGCCATTCATAGCCAGCGGTACCGGTCTCAATAGCCGCGTCCAGTATCAGGGCGAGCAGCGCCTCGGCCGGGTTCGGGCTGTCCTCAAACGCGATAGTATGCGAGGCCATGCCCTCGACTCGCGGCGTGTGGATGATCCAGCCCTGGTCCTCCTGTTTCTCAACGCGCCACTGATCCCGCGCGAACAGGTGCATAACCCGGCCGATCAAATCGTTCGCGTGTCTCGCGTCGCGCTCCCACTTCTCGCCCTGCTGGCGGACGGCGGCGAGACGGTCGGCAACGATACCGGCGTCCTTTTGAGCTGCTGCCAGTTGCCCGGCGAGCTGCATGTTCTTTTCAGCGTAGCCAGAGAAGTGCTTGAGCAGAATGTCGGCCTCGTTGACCGACAAACCGACCATTTCAGGCTCGGTGATTTGACGGTCAGCCGGGCGAGTGGCGTTGAAGTGATCGCGCTTTGCTTCCGCATTGCGCACGCGCTGGCGGAGGATCAGGGCGATGTAAAGAGAGTCCTTTTCCGCCTGTTCCATTTCCTGCGCGGTTGGCGTTTTGTTCATCATGATTTTACCACCTGAATTGAAGCCTCGCGGCCATACGGACCGGAGAACATTTTTACAACGTCGCCGAGGATCACATCGCCTTTCAGCGGCGCGGAGTTCTCGGTGAATATGATGCGGTCGTCCTGGCGGTATTTGTCCGGATTAAGGTCGCCGCCACCGATGCGGATAGCGCCCTCATGTTTCAGCATGTGCAGCCCGAGAGAAGAGAGCTCGACCACCACGACCCGGCGGTCGTGGAACAGGCCGCACGCCGGACACTGAGGGTTTTTACTGACGCTCACCCCGGACAGTGTCGCCAGTAAACCGGAAAGGCATAAGGGCTTTACAGAGGCGAGCGCCGATTGCTCCTGAATCTGGCGCGTTACTGCTGCGTGATCGATGCTGCCCGGCTCATTGAGTGGTTTAACTACATCGTGAAAGTGAGTGTGAAAGCCGAGCCGAGTTGCGTCGGATTGATATTTAGCGGCGCTTACGTCTTCGTTAAGCGTCATAGAGTGCGCTCCGCTGGTTTGGGATTCCAGCGCAACAGCCACGACCGAAACAGCGTCCGCAATCTCGCGGAGTGCTGACGCTGTCTGGTCTTTGGAAACGAGAGATATTGCGCTCAGGAGCTTTGATTCGATAAATGCTTTGTCGGTTTGGTTCATTGTTGGTTCCCCGTTTATTGATAACATTCACTAACAGTTGCGAACATTACGCCGACATAAACGGGGAGTCAATTTCTTTTTATTTTTTTAAAGGCGGGAGGGTGATCACCCCGGCGTTATAGTCGTCGTTTGGGTCGTCTTTGGACTTCTTCTTCGGCGCTTCGTGGGCGACCACTTTAACCGCTGGATCCTCCTCGCTGTTCGGCTTAACGAGGCTGAGGTCCATCGAGTAGCCGGAGCTGCTCAGGTTGTGCCGCACGCTCTTAACGATGTAATCCCCGTCGACCTCGTCATAAACGCCGGTAACAGTGACCATCATTTCCGCCATAACGCGCGGATCCCCGACGCACGTAACCGACAGCTCGAGCTCGTCGCGCTGCGATTTGGCGAGGGCTGCTTTCGCGACTGAGAGCGCCATATCCTTCGACTTGTACAGGGTGCCGAGGCGTCTCACTGGCTCGCCGCTGCCGACCTGCACCTCCTGCCGAGCTGCCTTTTTCGTCTCCCGGTAGAAGGTGATGATCGTACCCATCGCTTCTTTGGTGCTGCTGCGCCAGGTGTACGCGGTGAGGTCCTCTTCGCGGATGGTGATTACCGGAAGCGGCTCTCCGGACGCCGACTTTTTAGATCCGCGCTTAGTAATAATAATCAGACCATTTGCGATCTTAACAACGGCGTCATACTTCTGCCCGACCCTGAGCAATAAATTCAGGTCGCTCTCATCGTGCTGGTCAAAATGGGGGAGCTCGATAGATCCGACCTCAGCGGAGACTTTGGCCGTCATGTTATGGTCGGCCGCGACCTTGTTCGCCATGCCGAGGATCGTCGTCCCTTTCTCCCACGAGCGGGAGACCTGATTCGTCATGTTCTCCTTGCCCTGCTTGGTTTTGCTGAACACTGCAGCGCGACAGCGGAGGGTAACGGTACAGGGCCATGCGGCGATCTCGGCCTCGTCGAAAACATACATACCCATCGGACGGACGAAGTCCTCGAAGCCGAGGTCGATTTCAATTTCCCCGCCCTTTGGTGGGATCCGGATCCTGTTCGTCGGGTCGTCATTCACGAGGGTTATCTCGAGAATATCGGACTCGTAACCGGTCTCGTCGGTCAGCGTTAACGCGGAAAACCGCTCCCTTATAAGAGCGGTTATGTCGTTATTATTGGCCCGAACATTAAAGATAGGATTGAGCTCAGAGCGGATTAAGTCCATAGCGTAACCATCTCCTCAGCCTTAGGCGTAACCACGTCAGGCAGAATAATAATAACGCCCGGAGAGAGCTCGACAGGCTGATTCGCGAGCTTAGGGTTAGCCTCGAAAATCGCCTCGACGACGCCGCCTTCCGTGGATCCGTAATGCTTCCAGGCGATATAGTCGACCGTATCGCCCTGACTTGAAACGTATTCGATTGTCATTTGATGATCGCCTTAATCGCCGATTTGAGGACAGTCCCGGCGCTGACCTCTTCGCCGTGATGGTGCCGGAGCCGGATAGTAAACGTCTGTTTCCTGAATGCGCCAGCCAGCGCAAACAAACTTTGTTCCTCCTCGATACTCTCGATCAGCCAGTAACCGAAGATCGCGCCACGGCCGTTAATCAGCAGATGAGGCCTGCCGGTCGCCGCCATAGCGCGCCACTTGTCGACCTCGTGCATACCGCCCCGGAACTCAGGGAACACGACGCCGGTAAGGGTGATCACGTCATCGCCCTGGCCGACAAACTGCGACGTCGGCTTCTGGCTGAATCGCTGCTGCTGCGGCCAATTGTATGACGTGGAACGCTGCAGGGTCTGCGGTACCGCGTTGATCAGCATAAACTTGTAGTTACCCAACTTGAACAGGATGTTCGATTGCGCTGCTGATACCGTTAATAAATCACTCATAGAGGGGCCCACCCGTCCGCCATGTTAGAACGCCCGGCCGTCTGTCTCTCTTTCTTGAGCAGTTCGGCCGTTCTCTTCGCCAGCGCCTCGCCATTTTCTCCGGGCTGCTGGTAGATCTTTAATTCGACTTTGCTGTTATCGGTGATCGTGGTGCCACCGCCTTTGGATGCCATCGCGGGAGGTGTCGGCCATCCTCCAGCATTCCGGGAGCCGGGAGCCGGAGCCTCCGAGCCGTCGCCGTTCACAGTGTCATTTATCCAGCCTGTAACGCTGCCCCATCCGCTCTTAACTGCGCCGCCTACCTTGTTGCCGACCGCGCTGGCCTTGTCCATGATTGGACCCATCTTGTCGCCGATCCACTGCAGTTTTTCAATCAGCCACTCGATAGGTGCTTTCACGACCAGCAGTCCGTCAGCGATCTTTTTGCCGAACTCTTTCCCTGAATTGCCAGCCTCGTCGAGCTGCTCTTTCGTGGCGTTGACCGGCTTAAACAGGTCAACAAAGAAGCCCACCAGATCGACCACCAGCCCGCCTATCCATTTGTAATAGGTACCGATAGGACCCAGCGCGTCGCCCAGGCGAGAAAACAGATCCGTTACCGGCCCGATGTTCTCGGTTAACCCCTCCCACAGGCCGACGCTGTACGCCTTGATCTGGTCCCAATATTTAATAATAAGCGCCACGCCGACAGCGATAGCGCCCACCACCAGCCCGACCGGGTTGGATAACATCGCAATATTGAGGCCCCGGACGCTCAGAGTCGCCAGGGTAAACGCGTTGCGCATCTTGGCGACGACGCCGACCATAGCGAGGTAGTTACCCATGATCACATTTCCCGCAATGCGACCGGCATAGATTGCCACGGTAAGCCCTGTAAACGCTGCTGCAGCGCCGACTATAGCCGTCGTTAGCTGAGGGTGCGCTTTGATCATATCGGTCAGCCCGCCGAGATACGGGAGCGTAGTGTCTGCAAGCTGGCCTATGGCCGGTAGCGTTTTGGATCCGATGGTGATAGCGACCTCATTCAGACCGTTGCGCCATAGCTTTAACTTGTTCGTCGTGGTGGCCGCTATCGCGTCGTATTCCTTCTGCATCGAGCCGCCGTATGCCGTGGCGTCTGCGACCTTCCGGAAGTTCTCTTCGAGCTGCGGGAGCTGGTCCAGCAGCGGCGCAATAGCCTTGATTGACTCGACCCCGAATAGCTGCGACAGGATCGCCGCCTGGCGGGCGCGTGGCATACGCTGCACTGACTTGAGGATCGTCGTCATCGTGGCCTGTGCGTCCTTCTGCATCGAGCCTGCGACCTGCTTGGAACCGTAGCCCAGCTCTTTGAGCGCCAGTTTCTGAGACTTCGTAGCGGCCTCGCCTTTCGTCAGCGCGAGCATAAAGTTCTGGATACCAGTTGCAGCGACCTCGTTCTGTACGCCCATCCCGCGAAGGGTAGCCGCCAGCGCTGCAATCTGTCCGGAGCTGGTACCGGCAACGCCGCCGAGCGG
>Ga0308161_1000791_pt1 | contig 43825 bp, 29 predicted proteins | sample PhyFR2_FD_201034 | JGI IMG/M metagenome (GOLD analysis project Ga0308161, IMG submission 201034) | Phyllosphere microbial communities from UC Gill Tract Community Farm, Albany, California, United States - DLSLF.R2 | ecosystem: Host-associated > Plants > Phyllosphere > Unclassified | place: USA...
GGAGCTGGGCAGCACGTTGGGGAAACCGCAGGCCTTGATGATGTCCGGCGCGTGGCCGCCACCGGCACCTTCGGTGTGATAGGTGTGGATGGTGCGGCCCTTGAATGCGCCAAGGGTGGTTTCGACGAAGCCGGATTCGTTGAGGGTGTCGGTGTGGATCGCTACCTGCACGTCGTACTGGTCGGCGACGTTGAGGCAGTTGTCGATGCTCGCCGGGGTGGTGCCCCAGTCTTCGTGCAGCTTGAGGCCGATGGCACCGGCCTTGACCTGTTCGATCAACGGCTCCGGCAGGCTGGCGTTGCCTTTGCCGGTGAGGCCGATGTTCATCGGGAAGGCATCGGCGGCCTGGAGCATGCGCGCCAGATGCCACGGGCCGGAGGTGCAGGTGGTGGCGTTGGTGCCGGTAGCGGGACCGGTGCCGCCGCCGATCATGGTGGTGACGCCGCTCATCAACGCTTCTTCGATCTGCTGCGGGCAGATGAAGTGGATATGCGTGTCGATGCCGCCAGCGGTGAGGATCATGCCTTCGCCGGCAATCACTTCGGTGCCGGCGCCGATGGCGATGGTCACGTTGGGCTGCACGTCAGGGTTGCCGGCCTTGCCGATCGCGGCGATGCGCCCGTCCTTGAGGCCGACGTCGGCCTTGACGATGCCCCAGTGGTCGATGATCAGCGCGTTGGTGATCAGCGTGTCGACCACTTCGGCGGCGAGCAACTGACTCTGGCCCTGGCCGTCGCGGATCACTTTGCCGCCACCGAACTTCACTTCCTCGCCGTAGGTGGTGAAGTCCTTTTCGACTTCGATCCACAGCTCGGTATCGGCCAGGCGCACCTTGTCGCCGACGGTGGGGCCGAACATGTCGGCGTAGGCTTGTCTGGAGATTTTCATGGGCATGCCTTGAGATTCAATTGGGTCTGAAATCGCTCGCATTACTCGCTTTCGCGAGCAGGCTCGCTCCCACATTTGATCGCGTTCTCATGTGGGAGCGAGCCTGCTCGCGAAGGGGCCAGAGCGGGCACCGTGTTGTTTAGAGATCACCCATGATGCGGCCGGCAAAGCCGAACACCCGGCGATGCCCGGCGTAATCCACCAGCTCGACCTCACGGCTCTGGCCAGGCTCGAAGCGCACGGCGGTGCCGGCGGGGATGTTCAGGCGCATGCCGCGACTGGCGGCACGGTCGAAGGTCAGCGCGTCGTTGGTTTCGAAAAAGTGAAAGTGCGAGCCGACCTGAATCGGCCGGTCGCCGCTGTTGGCGACTTTCAGGCTCACGGTGCGGCGGCCGACGTTGAGTTCGATGTCGCCGGGCTGGATCTGGTATTGGCCAGGAATCATCGCTGGGCTCCTTGCAGGACTTTGTAATAGAGAGCGGTCGGGCGATAGGTGCCGTTGGGGTCGCAGGCGTAATCGGGTATTTCGCCGGCGCGCACGTAGCCCAGCGCCTTGTAGAAACCTTCTGCCGGCGAGCCGGCCTCGGTGTCGAGATAGAGCATGCCGCGCTTGTGTTTGGGCGCTTCGAGTTCCAGCGCCTGCATCAGTTGCTGACCGAGACCGCGCCGGCGCGCGTGTTCGCGCACCAGCAGTTTCTGCACTTCGGCGCGGTTCAGACCATTGGCCTTCTGGCACAGGCCCAGTTGCACGCTGGCCAGCACCTGCTCGTCCTTCACCACCACCCAGAGCAGCGCGCTGCCCTTGTTGATGTTGTCCTGCACCTCATCGAAATACGCGCGCGCCTGGGCGGCATCGAGGTCGGCCATGAAACCGACGCTGGCGCCGTAACCGACGGCGTCGAGCAGCAGATCGATCAGGCCCTGGCGATAGTGGGCAAAGCTTTCAGCGTTGACGCGGCGCAACTGGGCGGCGTTCATCGACATCACTCCTTGTGGGCACCCGGCGGCTGTGCGCCGGGATTGAGGGTCAACTGCATGAAGGTCAGATCGAGCCAGCGGCCGAACTTGGTGCCCACTTGCGGCATCTGTCCGGTGATGCTGAAACCGGCACGCTCGTGCAGGCGGATCGAGGCAGCGTTGCCGCTTTCGATGGCGGCGACCATGACGTGCTTGCCGCAGGCTCTGGCGCGTTCGATCAGCGCCGTCATCAGTTGCGGGCCGAGGCCGTTGCCGCGTTGATCGCTGCGCACGTACACCGAGTGCTCGACGGTGTGGCGGAAACCGTCGAACGGCCGCCAGTCGCCGAACGAGGCGTAACCCAGCACTGCGTTTTCATGGTCGACGATCACCAGAATCGGATACGCCTGCAACTGCCGCGCGTCGAACCATGCCTGGCGATTGCCGAGGTCGACCGCTTGTTCATTCCAGATCGCCGTGGTGTTGAGCACGGCGTCGTTGTAGATGTCGCGGATCGCCGGCAGGTCGGCCCGGCTCGCATCGCGAATGCTGTAAGTCATGGCGCGGCCTCAGACGATCGGCTGGTGAACGGTGACCAGTTTGGTGCCGTCGGGGAACGTCGCCTCGACCTGGATTTCCGGGATCATTTCCGGGATGCCTTCCATCACTTGTTCGCGGCTGAGCAGGGTGGTGCCGTAGTGCATCAGCTCGGCCACGGTCTGGCCGTCGCGGGCGCCTTCAAGCAGCGCGGCGGAGATGTAGGCCATGGCTTCCGGGTAGTTGAGTTTCACGCCACGGGCCAGCCGCCGCTCGGCGACGAGGCCGGCGGTGAAGATCAGCAGCTTGTCTTTTTCGCGTGGGGTCAGGTCCATGGTTCGGGTTCCATCAGGGCAGATTGAAAAATTATCTGATTGCGCACATCCCCTGTGGGAGCGAGCCTGCTCGCGAATACGGTTTCATATTCAGCGTATGGGGTGGCTGACATGACGCTTTCGCGAGCAGGCTCGCTCCCACAGTTGGAATGCATTTCAGGTGTTCCAGATTCGGGGGGGCATGGCTTCGCGGCCCAGCAGCGCAGGCCTTAGCAGTCGCCATAAATCAATCAGCCAGGCGCGGGCGAGCAACGCCTCACTGGCCAGACAACGAGCCACCAGCAGTCCCGGCAATTGCGTCAGATCCCCTCGCACCTCATGCCCCAGCGAGCGGCAGCGCTCCAGCAACTCGGCCTCAATCTCACCGGTCACCAGCATCGTTGCGAACACCGGATTGCCATCCAGGCCGATCGGCGAGTCGAGTAAACCGTCCGCACCGACAATGCGCTGCCGTTCGTGCCAGAGCAACTGACCATCGCGGCGGATGTCCAGGTGCGCCTGAAAATGCCCGAGGTCAAAACGCTCGCCGCTGGCCGGACGACCGAGCGCCACCACGTCCCAGTAGAACAGCCGCGCATCGCCTTCGAGCTCGATCGTTGTGCTCAACTCGGCCTGCGCGGCGCTGTAGACGATGGTTTCCTGCGGCAGCCATTCCAGGGTCGCGCCGGCAGCGACTTGCAAGTCGAGCTGCTGATAAGCCGGCCCGCCCGCGCGATACCACTTGGCGGCGCCGGGGCTGGTGATCTGTGCCCAGGCGTTGTGCTCGACGCGCGCGCTGATATCGAGCCGATCACCACCGGCAATTCCGCCCGGTGGGTGGACGATGATGTGCTGGCAGACCTCGGGGCCTTCGGCGTACAGATGCTTTTGCACCCGCAGCGGGCCGAGGTGACGGCGCATGACCGGGCGCGTGCAATCGCCGAAACGCGCGTAGGCCAGTTCCAGCTCGGCGTGCCAGCTCGGGGTAAACAGGGCAGGTGCAACAATCGAATTCATGGTTTTGTGATTATCGTTAGGAAGCTACAGATTAGACCGGCGCGTTAGATCGTGACCAGCCCGCGTACACCCTCGGCCTCCATATTTTCACCGCGACCCTGCTGGACGATCTCGCCCCGCGACATCACCAGGTATTGATCGGCCAGTTCGGCGGCGAAATCGTAGAACTGCTCGACCAGCAGAATCGCCATGTCACCGCGCGCCGCGAGCTGCTTGATCACCGCGCCGATTTCCTTGATCACCGACGGTTGAATGCCTTCGGTGGGCTCATCAAGAATCAGCAGGCGCGGGCGGCTGGCCAGCGCCCGGCCGATTGCCAGTTGCTGTTGCTGACCGCCGGACAGATCGCCGCCACGGCGCTGCTTCATTTGTAGCAGCACCGGGAACAGTTCGTAGATGAAACCTGGAACTTCTTTGGCTTCTGAGCCTGGAAAGCGTGACAGGCCCATCAGCAGATTTTCTTCTACCGTCAGGCGCCCGAAGATCTCACGGCCCTGCGGCACGTAGGCGATACCGGCATGCACACGCTGATGCGGTTTGAACGTGGTGATCGGTTTGCCTTCCCAGTTCACCGCACCTTCCTTGGCCGGCAGCAGGCCCATCAGGCATTTGAGCAGGGTGGTCTTGCCCACGCCGTTACGGCCGAGCAGGCAGGTCACTTCGCCGACCTTCACGTCAAAGCTCAGGCCACGCAGGATGTGGCTACCGCCGTAGTACTGATGAAGTTGTTGGACTTGTAGCATCGGAACTCCGTTAGTTGGGCTTCAAGCTTCAAGCTTCAAGCCGAAAGCAAGGGCAGGGCGGTATGACAGGGCTTTTACTTGCAGCTTGCAGCTTGCAGCTGGCCGATTCATCGTCCCAAATAAACCTCAATTACTCGCTCATCGGCCTGCACTTGCTCAAGCGAGCCCTCGGCCAGCACGCTGCCCTGATGCAGCACCGTGACGTGGTCGGCAATCGAGCCGACAAAGCCCATGTCGTGCTCGACCACCATCAGTGAATGCTTGCCGGCCAGCGATTTGAACAGCTCGGCGGTGAACTCGGTTTCGGCGTCGGTCATGCCCGCCACCGGTTCGTCGAGCAGGAGCAGTTGTGGGTCCTGCATCAGCAACATGCCGATCTCGAGAAACTGCTTCTGGCCGTGGGACAACAACCCGGCCTGGCGATTGACCGAGGTGGTCAGGCGAATCGTCTCGAGCACTTCGCAGATGCGATCCTTCTGCTCGCCATTCAAGCGCGCACGCAAACTGGCCCACACCGACTTGTCGGTCTTCTGCGCCAGCTCCAGGTTTTCAAACACGCTCAAGGCTTCGAATACCGTCGGTTTCTGAAACTTGCGACCGATGCCGGACTGGGCAATCTGCACTTCGCTCATCTGCGTCAGATCCAGGGTTTCGCCGAACCAGGCCTTGCCGTGGCTGGGCCGGGTCTTGCCGGTGATCACGTCCATCAGCGTGGTCTTGCCCGCGCCGTTGGGGCCGATGATGCAGCGCAGTTCGCCGACGCCGATGTACAGGTTGAGATTGTTCAAGGCACGGAAGCCATCGAAGCTGACGCTGATGTCTTCCAGGGTCAGGATCGTGCCGTGGCGCGTATCGAGGCCCGGGCCGACGCGCTGGCCGAGGCCGATCGAGTCGCGGCTGGTGCCTTCGTCCTTGTTCGGTTCCACGGGGAAAAACGCCGGCTCCAGCATGAATTCAGCACTCGCTGTGACTCTCATTGTTCACCTCGTTTCTTCAGCAGACCGATCACGCCCTTGGGCAGGTACAACGTCACGACGATGAACAGCGCGCCGAGGAAGAACAGCCAGTATTCCGGGAAGGCCACGGTGAACCAGCTCTTCATGCCGTTGACCACGCCGGCGCCGAGCAGCGGCCCGATCAGCGTGCCGCGCCCGCCAAGGGCGACCCACACCGCCGCTTCGATCGAATTGGTCGGCGACATTTCGCTGGGGTTGATGATGCCCACTTGTGGCACGTACAGCGCTCCGGCGAGGCCGCACAGCACCGCACTCAGCACCCAGACGAACAGCTTGAAACCGCGCGGGTCGTAGCCGCAGAACATCAAACGGTTTTCCGCATCGCGCAACGCCGTCAGCACTCGGCCGAACTTGCTTTGTGCCAGGCGCCAGCCGATGAACAGGCTCGCCACCAGCAACAACACCGTGGCCAGAAACAGCACCGCGCGGGTGCCCGGTTCGGTGATGCCGAAACCGAGAATGGTGCGGAAATTGGTGAAACCGTTGTTGCCGCCAAACCCGGTCTCGTTGCGGAAAAACAGGAGCATGCCGGCGAAGGTCAGGGCCTGGGTCATGATCGAGAAATACACGCCCTTGATCCGCGAACGGAAGGCGAAGAAGCCGAACACCAGCGCCAGCAACCCCGGCGCCAGCACCACCAGACACATGGCCCAGAGGAAGCTGCTGGTGCCGGTCCAGTACCACGGCAATTCGCTCCACGACAGGAAAGTCATGAACGCTGGCAAGCCATCGCCGGCGGCCTGACGCATCAGGTACATGCCCATCGCGTACCCGCCGAGGGCGAAGAACAGGCCGTGGCCCAGCGACAGCAGGCCGGCATAGCCCCAGACCAGATCCAGCGCCAGGGCGACGATGGCGTAGCAGAGGATTTTGCCGACCAGGGTCAGCGTGTAGGCCGAGACGTGCAGGGCATTGTCTGGCGACAACAACGAGAGCAGCGGCAGAACGATCAGCAGCGCGAGGATCACCCCGCCGACCGCGAGCGTGACTTTCGGCCCGGCCTTTTGTGTGGCCGTGACTAACAGAGGCTGGTTCATCAGTCGATCACCCGTCCTTTCAGTGCGAAGAGGCCTTGCGGACGTTTCTGAATGAACAGAATGATCAGCGCGAGGATCAGGATCTTGCCGAGCACCGCACCGATCTGCGGTTCGAGAATCTTGTTGGCGATGCCCAGGCCAAATGCCGCCAGCACGCTACCGGCCAGTTGGCCGACGCCGCCGAGCACCACCACCAGGAACGAGTCGATGATGTAGCTCTGGCCAAGGTCGGGACCGACGTTGCCGATCTGGCTCAGCGCCACGCCGCCCAGCCCGGCGATGCCCGAGCCGAGGCCGAAGGCGAGCATGTCCACGCGCCCGGTCGGCACGCCGCAGCAGGCGGCCATGTTGCGGTTCTGGGTAACGGCGCGCACGTTGAGGCCGAGGCGGGTCTTGTTCAGCAGCAGCCAGGTCAGCATCACCACGAACAATGCGAAAGCGATGATGACGATGCGGTTGTACGGCAGCACCAGGTTCGGCAGCACTTGAATGCCGCCGGACAGCCACGCCGGGTTGGCCACTTCAACGTTCTGCGCCCCGAACAACAAACGCACAAGCTGGATCAGCATCAGGCTGATGCCCCAGGTCGCGAGCAGGGTTTCCAGTGGTCGACCGTAAAGGTGGCGGATGACCGTGCGCTCCAGCGCCATGCCAATGGCGGCGGTGACGAAAAACGCCACCGGCAGCGCGATCAGCGGATAGAACTCGATGGCCTGCGGCGCGTAACGCTGAAACATCAGCTGCACGACATAGGTCGAGTAGGCGCCGAGCATGAGCATCTCGCCGTGGGCCATGTTGATCACCCCGAGCAGGCCGAAGGTGATCGCCAGACCGAGGGCAGCGAGCAGCAGAATCGAGCCCAGCGACATGCCGCTGAAGGCCTGGCCGAGCACTTCGCCAATCAGCAATTTGCGCTTGACCTGCGCGAGGCTGGTTTCGGCGGCGGTGCGCACGCCGGCATCGCTTTCCACGCCCGGTTCGAGCAGACCTTCGAGGCGCGTGCGTGCCAGCGGGTCGCCGGTTTCACCGAGCAGACGTACCGCCGCGAGGCGCACCGCCGGGTCGCTGTCGACCAGTTGCAGATTGGCCAGCGCCAGGCTCAGGGCCGCGTGGACGCTTGGGTCTTTTTCCCCGGCGAGTTGCCGGTCGAGAAATTTCAGCTGCGCGGGTTTCGCGCTTTTCTGCAATTGCTGCGCGGCGCCCAGACGGATCTTGCTGTCAGCGGCGAGCAATTGATGGCTGGCCATCGCGGTGTCGATCAGACCCCGCAGGCGATTGTTCAGGCGCAGGGTTTTCGCTTGGCCGTCGATCGTCAGCTCGCCTTGCTGCAGGGCGTTGAGCAATTCGATACGGGCCGGATCGGGCTGCGCGGCCCAGGCTTCCAGCAGTTTGGCCTGTTGCATCGGATTGGCCGCGACGAAGTCTTCGGCATCGCCAGCGTGGGCCAGGAGTGGCAGCAACAGTGCGATGGCACAGATAAATCGGAAAAGGGCAGTGGGCATAGTCAGTCGCCTTGACGCGGACATTGTGGGAGCGAGCCTTTGTGGCGAGGGGATTTATCCCCGCTCGGCTGCGAAGCAGTCGTGATATCGGTCGACGCGATCGATCTGATACACCGCGACCGATGGCTTTGGGGCTGCTTCGCAACCCATCGGGGATAAATCCCCTCGCCACAAAGGCCCGCTCCCACAGGGAATTGCATCAGCCTCACGCCAGGCGCGAGACTGACATCCGGTGACTCAGTTGCTCTTCACCGCATAATCCGGCTTCTTGTCGTTGCCCTGAATGTACGGGCTCCACGGTTGCGCGCGGATCGGGCCTTCGGTCTGCCACACGACGTTGAACTGACCGTCGCTCTGGATTTCGCCGATCATCACGGGCTTGTGCAGGTGGTGATTGGTCTTGTCCATGGTCAACGTGTAACCGGACGGCGCAGCAAAGGTCTGCCCGGCCAGCGCTTCGCGAACCTTGTCGACGTCAGTGGATTTGGCTTTCTCGACCGCTTGCGCCCACATGTGGATACCGACGTAGGTGGCCTCCATCGGGTCGTTGGTCACGGCTTTATCGGCGCCCGGCAGATTGTGTTTCTTCGCATAGGCTTTCCAGTCCGCGACGAATTTCTTGTTCGCAGGATTTTCCACCGACTCGAAGTAGTTCCACGCCGCGAGGTTGCCCACCAGCGGTTTGGTGTCGATGCCGCGCAGTTCTTCTTCGCCGACCGAGAACGCCACCACCGGTACATCGGTAGCCTTCAGGCCCTGGTTGGCCAGCTCTTTATAGAACGGCACGTTGGAGTCGCCATTGACGGTGGAGATGACGGCAGTCTTGCCGCCAGCGGAGAATTTTTTGATGTTGGCAACGATGGTCTGGTAATCGCTGTGACCGAACGGCGTGTAGACCTCTTCGATGTCCTTGTCGGCCACGCCTTTGGAGTGCAGGAACGCGCGCAGGATCTTGTTGGTGGTGCGCGGGTAGACGTAGTCGGTGCCGAGCAGGAAGTAGCGCTTGGCGCTGCCGCCTTCTTCGCTCATCAGGTATTCAACGGCGGGGATCGCCTGCTGGTTCGGCGCGGCGCCGGTGTAGAAGACGTTCGGCGACATCTCTTCGCCTTCGTACTGCACCGGGTAGAACAGCAGACCGTTGAGCTCTTCGAACACCGGCAATACCGATTTACGCGATACCGAGGTCCAGCAGCCGAACACCACCGCGACCTTGTCCTGGGTCAGCAGCTGTCGGCCCTTTTCGGCGAACAGCGGCCAGTTGGAAGCGGGATCGACCACCACCGGCTCGAGCATCTTGCCGTTCACGCCGCCCTTGGCGTTGATCTCGTCGATGGTCATCAGCGCCATGTCCTTGAGCGACGTTTCGGAGATCGCCATGGTCCCGGACAACGAATGCAGAATCCCGACCTTGATGGTCTCGGCGGCCTGGACAGTCCAGGTCATGCCCATCGCGGCAATGGATGCCGTGAGTGTGAAAGCCTTGATCAAACTGCGACGCTTCATTGTGCGATCTCCATGAACATTCGATTTTTTCTGGTTGGCAGATGCGAACGACTGAAAGTGTGTTTTGCAAAGGCTGTGCCCGGTCGCGTTCAGGCAAGAAAATGTCGTGCCAGAGCGCTTGCGCGCTGAGGGCGTGCACCAGGAGGGGACGGTAGTCGGGCGGTGGTGCGTCCAGTTGCGCCAGATTGGGGCGCGAACTGTCGCGCAGATGCGGATACAGAAACGATAAACATGTACCACAGCAGGTGAAAACCGACGGCCCACACTCACGCGCTCATCCCGATTCTCAGCGCAGGTTTTTATGAGTCATGTCTCAGGCCGATCCGGTCGTACCGCAAGTTCTTCAGCAACGTTCAAGCTGCCGCCACTGAGCCCGGCCTTTCTGACTGAAGAGGACGCCGCCTATTGGGTGCACACGCGGATTCCACTGAACCCGGACAAAGAATACGGCAGCGTGATCCTGCTGCGTCCGGACGGGAAATTGCTCGCCACTTCACCCATCGCCGGGCAAGCCACGGGTTTTGACTTCGGCACAATTGTGCAGACCGATGTCCTTGGCGGCATGCTTCATCCGCTGGGCTACCGGTGCGTCGCCAGCGTTCACAGCCATCCGCCGATCCATGCCGAGTTCCGCAATGGCAATCGGCGTCAGGATGAAACGCTGCTCCGGCTGTTCATGAGTTTCTATTCAGGCGGCGATTTCATTGGCGATGTGTCGGCGCGGGATTTTTTCCGCAGCGCTTACCTTTCAGGCCCGGATGGCAGCTTGCTCAAATACGTCTCGAGCGGCTCGCCCGAGGAGCGCGACTACTTTCTCTGGCAGCAGTCCGGCGGGCCGTCGGGTCATCCGGCGGGGGCCTATGACGTGATGGCGGTGATCAACAAACTGGCGACCGTGGGTGAACTCAAAGTCATTGTTTCGAATGCCGACTGGGGCTACTCGGTGGGGCGCGTACCTGCGGACTGGAAGGCCGGCGCGTCGTTTTCAAAAGGTGTGGTCACCGAACTGCCGCTGATGACCCGTGTCTGCGTCAATGCCGAACGCGCCGTGCTGGCCGCGTTGAAATCCAGAGGCGCGCACGCAGCGGGTCTGCTGTTGAAGAAGTTGACTGGCGAGGAGTATGTCGCCACCCATGCGCGCCCGGCCGGACTGGCGGCATGGGATCCTGAGCGAATATTTCCGGTTGATGCCCAAGGGCAATTGCAGCTGCCCAAGGGGTATTTGCTGGAGGGCTTTTACGTCGCCTCGCGGCCCGACCCGGCACAGTTTCCACCTGGCCAGCCGTGGCTCTACGAGAACTTCTTCACGCCCCGGGAGATCGCCTGGGCTATCGAAGCGAATGCCCGCAGCCAACATCTGGCGCAAGCGGGGCGTGCGTTGTCGCTGTACATGCGGGCGCAGGATCATGCGATGTTGAAGTACCGCTTCAGCGGCGATTCGATCGAAGCGGCACTGAGCGTTACGCAGTCGGACGGCACGGTCAGTGACAATGGTGTGCAGGCAAGGCTATTGGCCGGCACACTGGATACCCGCGCATTTGTTTCGATGCTGGTACTGGCCGGGACCCTGGAGGTCGTGCGCGGCAGTGCGTTGTGGGCGCATCTGGGGCCGGTGGATCTGCAATGGCAGCCCTTCGCCAATTTCCCCTGGCCGCGATTGAGCCGGGCTTTTCTGGCGGCCGATGATGCGGTTCGCCATGCCCATGAGCTCGTGGGCATTCGCCGTGATCAGCAGTACGCGGGGTATGTTTTTCAGCGTAGCGACAAGCGTTTCGTGGTGACCGAACCCTTGCCCGGGGATATCGATACGCTCAGCCAGGGGCGGCTTTATCCTCTGGACAATCACGCTCGGCCGGTGTTTCCAGACGACCACACCATGCATGCGCGTTATGTCGCTCACGTTGCGCTTTCGCAACTTGACCCGGTGCATATCCGGTATCTGCGGTGGACCCGTGCCGAGGCTCTGCTGGACGTGCAGATGCTCAACGTTGACGAGCTGCGGCAGACCCTGCTCGACGGGATCGCTCTGTATTGCTCTGGTGCCGGTGACAGCCTGATCAGGTTCCAGCCCTACACCACCATCGTCGGCAGAGAGCTGGCCAGACGCCTCGGCACTGGCAAGCACCCGGGCGAGCTTGCCAGTGCGCTGCGCAACGGCACTGAACGGCCACAGGCCTTTGTGCGTGAACAGGCGCAGGCCGGTGTCTTGTTCAACCTGATCGATCACGCACTGTGGGGCTATCGCGGGCAAATCGGCGCTGACTGGAGCCTGCCAATAGCGTCTGTGGCTGGACCAGGCGAGTCTGAGCCGCCGCTGCCGACGTTACCGAAACCGTCATTGCCAGATCTCTCTTTGCAGCCATATCCGCCAACGCAAGTGCCTGCGCCTGGCGCCACAACAATGCCGTGGAAGCGTCCTGCGAGGATTTTCTTTGGTGCGGTGTTTTCCTCGGCGGACGAGGCAGCACTGAGTCAATCCAGTACTGAGGTGCATTTGCACGACGAAAAGAAAACCTGGTTCGGCTTCATTCTCAAGCACGTGGAGCGGGAGGAATACATCGCCAGCGAGCTGATACCCGTCAGCGATAGCGGCAACAATCTGTTTCGTCAGGAGTCGGTGTTCAGTTCCAGCAGGACGCCTCCCTGGTATCAGTACCCGGATGGCTTCGACCTGCATGCCGTGTATTACATGCACCAGCGAATCGGGGAAACCTTGCGCCATCCCCAGGACTGGCTCGCGCATTACTTCGTCACGCCAGAGACGCTGACGGTTGCCATGTATCTCTCCGAGCGGCGCCCGGTCGTCGCCACTGGCCGGCACAGAACTTTGTATGTCGCCACTGGTGATGGTGCTCTGCTCAGGTACGTGTTCAACAGCTCCAGCAAGTTGTTCTACGACGACAGCTCGCAGACGACGCTGCAAACGCTCAAGGACGATCTCGCTGCGCAAAGGCTGTTGCCATCCGACTTCGTGCACACCGTGGTCGACAGTGGTCAACTTGACGTGCTGCGTACGAGTCTGTGCTGGGACCGGCCGGGTTTGGTCAAGAAAACCTGGCAGCCTTACGCAAATCTGCAGCGACGCGCCCTGGGGCCGGTTTTTCACAGTGCCGACGATGCGGCGGTGCATGCCCGATCGCTGTTGCCGCAGAGCACCGACAAGCTCTATGGCGGTGTCATTCTGAAACGCTCCGACGGCCTCTACGTCGCTACCTCGCCGATTGAAGTGACACGCGAAAATTTCGACAGTAGCGAGATCATCGCCGACGAGACTCGCGCTGCCGGACTGTTTCCAGAAAATTGCCGGATCGTTGCGCGTTACCGCTCCAGAGTCCCGAGGGAGCTGTCGGTAGCGTTTTCGGCCATCGACAAACAGATCTACTTGAACATGCTGTCGGTCGACACCTTGTACTCGGCATTCACGCGCAAGCCTGTGGTCTGGGATGAATACCTGTTTGCGCCGGACGGTGCGACGATTCGCTATCAGCCTGGGTTGTGGGAGCGTCTGCGCGCCGATCTGTCGATTGCCCTGACGGCCAGCAATAGCCTGCCCGCATCATTGGATGGCGAGACCATCAAGCAGCGCCTTTACAGCGGTGAATTGAAACCGATCGACTGGATCGACTCGCTCGCCAGAACAGGTTATTTGCAGGTCGTCACCGGCAGTGACCTGTGGGGCCTGCCCCGGCAAGTATCGCGCTGGGTGCCGTTCTCCGCCGATCTGCAGATCGTGACGGATTACAGCAAAGCCGCTACTGCGGCGGTGTGCGGCCCGTTATTTCTTCAGGCAGATGCGGCCGCTCGATATGTCCATGAGCTGGCGGTGAGCCGCGATATGCAGACTTTCGGTGTCATCCTGCGCTCGGCCGGCGGTGTGTTTCTTGCCAGTCTGCCGCTGACTGCACAACGATCTGCGCTGGCGCTGGATCGGATCTTCGAGCACGGGCGACTGCCATCAGGCTTTCTGCTGGATTCGATTTATCTGCGCGCCGTCCTGCCGCCGCTTGGCGCACGATCCACGGATATCCGGCATGTGCTGATCATGCCCAGCGAAGTCCAGCAGGCGTGTCGACGGGCCAGTACGCCACAGGGTTACAAGCCGATCTACTTCTCCTGCGCCGACGGAGCGCTGCTGAGGCTGCAACTGCACGCGTTCGAGCCCGGTACATTCTTCGACCGGTTCGGGCAAGTGGAATTGCGCCCCAACGCTTTTGTGTCAATGGAGCAGGCGGCGATTGATGAACGCAACAACAGCAAGGGCACTTTCAGCCTTGTCGAATACGTAAATCGGATGGCGCGAGCCGGTGACCTGCATGTCATTGAAACCAGCGCCTGCTGGTCTCGCCGTGGTCGGGTCGAGGAGGGCTGGCAACCGGGTCTGGCCGAGATATCTCGTGAGCGCCACTGGCAAAATCATCCGGTTCCGGCGCTGGGACCGATCTTCCAGCATCCCGACGATGCTGCCCGCTATGCCCAGCAACGGACCGACAATGAAATACTCGCTCGGACCGGTTATGAGGGCGCGGTTCTCGGGGAAAACTCCGGCCAGCGCTTTGTCCCGCTGGAGCCTGTTGCGTGGTTCGCCAACGAGGAAAATCTTCGTCTGCGTCTTTTCCGTACTGCCGAGGACCCTGCGACCGACTGGCGCCGACCGGCACCGCGCTTCCCTGACGGTTATGCCGTCGTGGCCAGTCATCAATTCAGCCTGTCGGGCAATACCTTGCTGGTCGCTGACAACGAACAGATCCGCAGTAATTTCGCCGAACCCGCGCTGGTGTATGCACACACCCACGAGTTGAAAAACCAAGGTTTCGATATTCGTGGGTATTACTACTCCACGCCCGGCCATGAGTTGCTCAAATACACGCCAGTGTACTCAGACGCCGAACGGGATCTGCTGCTGACCCGTTCGGTCGTTTATGAAAACGGGCAATGGGTCAGCCGCCTCACGCCTGGGCAATTTGTCTCCCGACTCCTGCAATTGGGCGAATTTCAGGTGTTGGTGGCAGGCGCGTATTGGCGCCATACCGGGCACCTGGGCAGTGGTTGGCGAACCCGTCGGCAGCAGCCGACGGCCGAAGGTGCCGTGCGAATCAGAGATGAGTTGTAATTCGAATGCCGAGTCGAGCGCGGGCCACTGAGCCCGCGCCACACTATCAGCGCGGTAGATCGACGGTGCGCCGGGCGACTCGTGGCAAGACGAACCGGTCAAGCAACCACACGAACAGCAGCGAAGCCCCCACCAGTGGAAACACCACCGCCAGCACCAGCATGATCGCCACGCCGGTTTTCCATGTCGGTAAATCATGGCGCAACGGCGGCACGCCGAACTTGCCTTCGGGGCGGCGTTTCCACCAGATCACTACACCACTGACGGCGCTGAGCAGAATCATCAGGCAGATCAGCAGCACGACGATCTGGTTGAAGGTGCCGAACATCTTGCCTTCGTGCAGCATCACGCCGATTTCGGTAGCGCGAGCAACGGTGCCGTAGTGCTCAAAACGCACATCGGCGAGGACCTTGCCGGTGTACTGATCGACGTGCAGGGTGGCGTCGTTGCGCGGGTCATCGGCGAATACGGCAATGGTGAACACGCCGGTGGCGGTGGTCGGCAGGGTGATGCTGTAGCCGGGCTCGACCTTGCGCTCACTGGCGATGTTCTGCACATCCTGCAGGCTGACTTCGGGTGCAGCGGGGCCGGCGTGGGCGGTGCCGTGATTCATGTGTTCGGCGTGGTCGCCGGACATCGGCATCGGTGTGTTTTCCATCGCCCATGGCACGGTCTGGCGGGTCGCGCTGTTGAGGCTGCGTGCCTCGATGTCGGAGGTCGGCACGTTGTCCCACATGGCGGCTGGAAACACGTTCCACACCTGCGCGTATTGCTTGCCCCAGAAACCGGTCCAGGTCATGCCGCTGAGCAACATCACCAGCAGCAATGTCGCGCCCCAGAAACCGGTAACCGCATGCAGATCGCGCCACAACAGCCGACCGCGACTGCTCAGGCGCGGCCACAGGATGCCCGCCGCCTGACCGCGTGGCCACCACAGAAACAGCCCCGACACCACCAGCACCACGCCCCAGCCAGCGGCCATTTCGATCAGGCGATCGCCGACCGTGCCGATCATCAATTCGCCGTGGATCGCACGGGCGATGGCTTGCAGATTCTGCTTGGCATCCTGCTCGCCGAGGATGTCACCGTGGTACGGATCGACGAATACGTTGAGTTCGTGACCCGCGTTTTTCACCACGAATTGCGCGCTGCGCTCGGCATTCACCGGCGGCAGGTACTGAGTGACCTGGCCTTGCGGATAGGCAGCTTTCACCCGTTGCAGCAAGTCATCGGCTGGCACCGTGTGGTGCCCGACCGGTACTTCGAGCAGGCTGCTGTACATCAGCAAATCGAGCTGCGGTTTGAACAGATAAATGATCCCGGTCAGGGCCAGCATCACCATGAACGGCGCGACGAACAGCCCGGCATAGAAATGCCAGCGCCAGGCCAGGTTGTAGAAATTGGGTTGAGGCTTTTGCATCACGTGTGCTCCGCTTGGCTTGGTTCTTTTCGTTGTCTGTTTACCTGTGGGAGCGAGCCTGCTCGCGAAGCGGTTGTTCAGTCGATATCAATGCCGACCGTGGCGCCGTCTTCGCGAGCAGGCTCGCTCCCACATGGGTAGGTGTTGGTGTCAGAAACTCATATCCACTTTGGTCCAGAGCGTGCGCCCCGGTTCATTAATTGCCTGTGGGTCATTGGCCGGGTAACCGAACCCGGCGTTGCCAGCCAGGTTCAGGTGCTCGGCGTAGGCTTTGCCGAACAGGTTGTCGACGCCGCTGCTGACCTTCCAGTGCTGGTTGATGCGGTACGCGCCGTTGAGCGAGAACACGCCGAAGCCCGAGCTCTGGGCGTAATCCTTGCCGACCACGTTGCCCTTGTTCGCGTCGATGCGGTGCTGCGCGGCGACCACTCGCCAGAGTGCGCCGGCGCTCCAGTTGTCTTGGCTGAAGGTCAGGCCGAAACGCGCATCCAGCGGCGGCATCTGCGGTAATGTCGAGCCGTCACTGCTGTTCTTGCCCCAGGCATAGGCCAGGGTCGCATCGGCTTTCCAGTTGTCGGTCAGGTTGTAGGCAGCACCGAGTTCGCCACCCATGATCCGCGCGTCGATGTTCTCGGCGCGCGAGGTGCTCATGCCCATCATTCCCGGCGTGTAGTCGAACAGGATGTAATCGCGTACCACACCGATGTAACCCGAGGCCCAGGCTTCGAGGTCGGCGCTCCTGTAGTTCACGCCGAAGTCGAACTGCGTGGTCTTTTCCGGTTTGATCGAGTCGAACGCATTGACCGATCCTGCCGGGCCGGACTTGGGTGAAAACAACTCCCAGTAATCCGAAAAGCGTTGCGCGTGACCGAGGCCGGCGTAGAGCGTGGTCGGGCTGTCGGCGAGGTCATGCTCGTAACGGATGAAGCCGCTGGGCAGGGTGTCGGCGCGGGTGTCGTCGGCGGTCGGGTTGGGGCGGGACATCATCCCCGACCCGGTGGTCTGCCGGTAATCCTTGGCCGAGGCGCGATCCACCCGTGCGCCAGTGATCAAGCGATCACGCTCGGCGGCGTACCAGGTCATTTCGCTGAACACGCCGTAGTTGTGGAAATCGGCGTCCTTGCTGTAAGGCAGCTGCTTGTAGGTATCGACGCCCATTGCACTGCGCTGGCGGTGCTCGTTGGTCTGTGCGTCGAGGCCGGTGATCAGTTGAACATCAGCCCAGCGCCAGGTCGCCTTGAGCCGCGCGCCGAGGGTCCGACGGTCGACGTTGGACGCCATGGGCCCTGCCATCATCCCGGTGCCGGACGGGGTGCGCAGGGTGTAGTTATCCATCACATGGTCGGCGTAGTTGTAGTAGACCTGCGCCTCGAGTTTTTCCAGCACCTCGCTGATGTTGGATTTCTCGAAACGCAGGCCGAGGCTTTCGCGCAGGAATTGCGAACCGTCCATGCCGCGCCCGGCATACCGCGCCTCGCCGTCGCCCTTGCCGGCGGTGAGTTCGATCAAGGTGTCGGCATCCGGCGTCCAGCCCAGTGCGACATCGCCGTTCCACTTGTCGTAACGCGAGGCGACGATGTCGTTGTTGCCATCGCGGTAATCGTCGGAATGCGCGGTGTTGCCGATGACGCGCACGTAGCCCAACGGACCGCCGGCAGCCGCGTCGACAACCTTGTCGAAACGCCCATGCGAGCCAGCCAGGATGCTGGCGTTGACGCGAGTGCCGAGTTCGCCGAAGTTCTCCGGCTCACGGTCGAACAGCACCGTACCGGCCGATGCGCCCGGCCCCCACAGGACCGTCTGCGGGCCTTTGATCACCGTGAGCTTGTCGTAGGTTTCCGGCGAGATGTACGAGGTCGGCGCGTCCATCCGGCCAGGGCAAGCGCCGAGCATCATGCTGCCGTTGGTGAGGATATTCAGGCGCGAACCGAACATGCCGCGCAGCACCGGATCGCCGTTGGTGCCGCCATTGCGCACCAGAGCGAAGCCGGGAATGGTCTTCAGGTAATCGCCGCCGTCACTGGCCGGCACCGGTTGGCGCGGATCCTTGGGGTTGGTGACGATCGTCAGTGGTGAGCTCGGGGCGATGGCAGTGATCACCGTCGGGCTCAGTTCATTTCCGTGGCCGGTGTGATCATCAGCCAGCGCCAGCGGTGTCAGCAGTACGCCGCAAAGGACGGCAATCGCGTGCCTGCAACGAATCCGCGATTCATTCAGGGCAAAGTGCGCGCGGGCAGATTCCGCGCAGGGGACAGCAGTAAACCTGGACATGACAATTTCCATCGAACAGTCGTAAACACCACGGCCGGCAGCCTGGCGCTGTCTTCTCAACCGTGTGCAATCAGAGGTGCGTGTTTACGTGGCGATGGGCGGGGCGCGGGTGCGGGCGCCGGGGAAGAAGGGTTGGCGGGCATGGCCCAGACGCGGGGAGGGTGGGGTGAAGGTGTTCGGTGGCGGGATGTTGAAGGCGACGAAATCGCCGCCGCCGGTCAGTGCCGGGCAGTTAAACAGCAGGCTGCAATAGCCGCATTTTTCCCACAGCACGTGATGCGAAGATTGCGGCGGGCAATGCTCGGCCGCAGGCTGGGCTGCATGGCCGCTGTGATTAATGCCGGGCATGTCCATCGACATGTCCATGCTCATTGGCATCGACGTCGAGGCGTGTTGATCCATCGGCATCGACTGAGAAATCAGTGGACCGATGAAGATCATCAGCATGGCGAACAGGGCGATCCAGCTGCCACGCGTCAGCGCTTGAGTCTGACGGTGATGCGGGACGGGCCTGGCGCGCAACGAGCGCATGGGCGAAGTCAGCCAGGTCGGTTACTGAGCGTGGACGTGGCCCTGAGCGGATTCCGGCGCTTTCTTCTGCACGGCAACTTCAACGCTGACGTCACCGGCCTTTTCGAAATGCAGGGTCATCGGGAAACGCTTGCCGTCGCTGAGCAGGCTGCGATCGCTCGGGTTGAGCAGCATCACGTGGTAAGCCATCGGCGCGAAGGTCACGGTGCCGCCGGCGGGGATTTCCACGCTTGGCACTTGCTGCATCTTCATCAGATCGCCCTGCATCACGTGCTCGTGCAACTGCGCTTCGGCGGCAATCGGCGAATCGACGGCGAGCAGGCGATCGGCGCTTTTGCCGGTGTTGTGGATGATGAAGTAGGCGGCGACAGTCGGCGCATTCGGCGGCAGTTCCTGCGACCACGGATGGGCGATTTCCAGCGCCCCCGCCTTGTATTCATGGGCATGGGCGAAGCACGCCGGCAACAACAGCGCAGCGAGGACGAAGAGTTTCTTCAACATGGCAGTTCTCCAGAACGATTTGAAACGCGGATTTGTGGCGCGAACAAATCAGACCAGAGGGGAAGCACGGGGATTGAGACTCGGCCATTGCTGGCGCGGCGTCGGGGCTTGCAGGGAGGCGGGCGCAACGCTGCGGTTGCTTTCAAATTGCGCGAAATACAGCTGCGGCGAATGCCCCGGCAGCGCCAGCAATGGCGCCCCACCTGAGCAACACCAGCAGTGCTGCATGTTCGAATGGCTGTCGTTCTGCGGGGCCTTCTGATCCGTGGCACCGATGTCGATCGCCACCATCTTCATGCCGCTGCCGGTGCAGAAACTGCTCCAGAGTATCTGCTCGGCCGGTGAACTGGCCGCCTGCGCCATCGCCCCGCTCAGCGGCATGGCGAGCATGTTGAACAGCACTGCAAAGCAGGCGATCCAGGCAAATGCTAACCGGCGTCGGTTCATGGGACAGGTCCGTTGGGTGGGCGATCAGGCGCGGCCCATTTAGCCTGATCAGGGCCGATAAGTAAAAAACCGTCGTGCGGTTTGGTGTCGCAGTGCTTGCTGCAAAAGTTGCAACAGTCTGCGCCCCGTTTCGATTTCGCCGTTGTGAATGAGTGTAGCGGCTTCGATTCGCAATGCCTGGGCGAAATCCGCATCGGTCTCTATTCGTGCTCGTATGGTCTGCATAACGTCTCGACCCGCTGCTCGGTTAAGTTGCCCATCGCCCGAATCTTCCAGTGCACATCCTTCGATGTACTGGCCAAGATCGGCGCTGAAAGTCGGTGTTGTTTTGAATTTATGTGGGTGGTGTCTGGCCGGGTTGTAGGAATCGAGTCATATGCAAGCGGACCTGACGCCTTCGCGGGCAAGCCCGCTCCCACAGGTTTTGTGGCTTTTGCACAGATATTAGCTACACCGACAATCCCTGTGGGAGCGGGCTTGCCCGCGAAGGCGTCCTTGAAGTTTTCTGATTTCAGAGTGGGCCGAGGTTGGTGATCGCCGTGAGAACTTCTGCTATCGAGCCAAACTCCCGATCAACCCCCGGCAACCCCGGCCGCTTCAACACCAGCACCGGCACGCCACGCTCGCGCGCCACTTCGAGCTTCGGCTCGGTGGCGCTGCTGCCGCTGTTCTTGCTGATCAGCACATCGATCTGCCTGCGCTCGAACAGCGCTCGCTCGTCTTCCAGCAGAAACGGCCCACGGGCGCCGATCACTTCGCAGCGTGGGTTGCCGGGATAGATGTCGAGGGCGCGCAGGGTCCAGAACTGGTGGGCGGGGATTTCGTCGAGGTGTTGCAGCGGTTCACGGCCGAGGGTGAACAGCGGGCGGTGGAACGGTTGCAGCGCTGTGATCAGTTCGGCCCAGTCACTGACCTCGCGCCAGTCATCGCCTGCTTGCGGCTGCCAGGCGGGGCGGCGCAAGGCCCAGCAGGGAATGCCGGCAAGCTGTGCCGCGCGGGCGGCGTTGGCGCTGATTTGTGCGGCGTACGGGTGCGTGGCGTCGAGCAGCAGATCGACACCTTCATCGGCGATGAACTGCGCCAGACCCTCCGCGCCGCCATAGCCGCCGACCCGAACCTGGCAGCGCAAATCGCTCGGCACCCGGCCAACGCCGGCGAGGCTGTAGATATGTTGTGGGCCGAGCGTGCGGGCAATCGCCAGCGCTTCAGTCACACCGCCGAGCAGCAGGATCCGTTTCATGCAAAACCCCCGGCGTGGCCGACAATCCCGCCCTGACGATCAATGGCAAACACCTCGACCTGGACCTGCGCCGGCACTACGCTGCGAGCGAAATTCAGCGCATGGCGACAAACCTCATCCCCCAAAGCAATGCCCGCCGTGCTGGCCATGGCCAAGGCTTGTTGGCTGGTATTGGCTTCGCGAATGCCTTGCTGCAACGCCGAATCCGCGCCAATTGCCGCCGCCCATTCGGCCAGCTGCGGCAAATCGATGCTCGAATGCCGCGAATGCAGATCCATATGCCCGGCGGCGAGTTTGCTGATCTTGCCGAAGCCGCCGCACAGGCTGAGTTTATCCACAGGCACTTTGCGCAGATGCTTGAGCACCGCACCGACGAAATCACCCATCTCGATCAGGGCGATTTCCGGCAGGTCATAAACCCGGCGCATGGTGTCTTCGCTGGCGTTGCCGGTGCACGCGGCGATGTGCAGATAGCCGTTGGTTTTCGCCACGTCGATGCCCTGATGGATCGACGCGATGTAGGCTGCGCAGGAAAACGGTCGGACGATGCCGCTGGTACCGAGGATCGACAGGCCGCCAAGAATGCCCAGCCGTGGATTCATGGTTTTCAGCGCCAGTTCTGCGCCGCCCTCGACATTGATCGTGACCTCGAAGCCGCCACCGTAGCCGGTTTCGGCGGCGAGCAAGGTCAGGTGATCGCTGATCATTTTGCGTGGCACCGGATTGATCGCCGGCTCGCCGACGGCCAATACCAGACCTGGTCGGGTCACCGTGCCGACGCCGACACCGGCGTTGAAGCGAATTCCCGGTTCGGCGCACAGTCGCACCTGTGAATAGAGCAGGGCGCCGTGGGTGACATCAGGGTCATCGCCGGCATCCTTGATCGTCCCGGCTTCGGCGCCGTCTTCGCTCAGTCGGCAGAACTCCAGGCGCATCTGCACCTGTTTGCCCTTGGGCAAAGTGATGTGCACCGCGTCGGCAGCGATGTCGGTGAGCAACAGGCGCGCGGCGGCGAGGCTGGTGGCCGTGGCGCAGCTGCCGGTGGTGAGGCCGCTGCGCAGGGGCGCGGGTTGTTCGGCGGTTTCGTCACGCATCGAGGGCTTTGACCAGTTCCAGCAGGGTGATCGGCAAGGCCTGACGCCAGGTGTCGAACTCGCCAAGCGGTTGCGCTTGGGCGACATGGATGCGCGTCAGCTCACCGCCGTATTGTTCGCGCCAGTGCATCAGGGTGACTTCGCTTTGCAGGGTCACGGCGTTGGCCACCAATCGGCCGCCGGGCTTGAGCCGGTCCCAGCAGGTTTCGAAAACACCCTCGCGGGTGACGCCGCCGCCGATGAAAATCGCTTCCGGACGTTCAAGGCCATTGAGCGCTTGCGGCGCCTTGCCACGAATCAGTTGCAGGCCGGGTACGCCCAGCGCATCGCGGTTGTGTTCGATCAATTGCTGACGGCCCTCGTCGGCCTCGACCGCCATGGCACGACAGCTCGGGTGCGCACGCATCCACTCGATGCCGATCGAGCCGCTGCCGGCGCCGACATCCCAGAGCAGTTCGCCGGGCTTCGGCGCCAGGCGGGCGAGGGTGATGGCGCGCACGTCGCGCTTGGTCAACTGGCCATCGTGGCGGAACGCCGAATCGGGCAGACCGGCGAGGCGCGACAGGCCGGTAACACCGGGTTCGGCCAGACACTCGACAGCGACGACATTGAGGTCGGCGACCGCCGCATCGCCCCATTCGCTGGCGCTGCGTTCGATACGTCGTTCGGCGTCGCCGCCCAGATGTTCCAGAACAGTCATGCGACTTGCGCCGAAACCACGCTCGCGGAGCAATTGCGCAACGGCGGCCGGGCTGTTGCCGTCATTGCTCAGCAACAACAGACGCACGCCGCTGAACAGATGCGCATTGAGTGCCGCCAACGGACGCGCCACCAGCGACACAACCGTCACCTCCTGCAACGGCCAGCCCAGGCGCGCCGCCGCCAATGCGCAGGACGAAGGGGCGGGGATGATCGCCATCTCGGCGCTCGGCACATGACGCGCCAGACTGGCACCGACGCCGTAAAACATCGGATCACCGCTGGCCAGCACGCAGACCGGCTCGCCACGCGACTCGAGCACTGGCGCGAGGGAAAACGGACTCGGCCACAATTGCCGCTCGCCGCCGATGCACGGCGGCAGCAGGTCCAGCTGACGCTGGCCGCCGACGATCCGCGAAGCGCCCAGCAGAGCACGCCGGGCATTCTTGCCCAGGCCCTTGAAGCCGTCTTCACCAATACCCACAACGGTCAGCCAATCGCCCATTTCATACTCCAGATCCTGCGTCCAGCGAAGCGGGCGACATGATAACGCGACAATCGATAACTGGCTGCTGTCCTTTTTTCAGGAACGCCGACATTGAATGTTTACATTGTTTTTTGTGGTTTTTCGAGTTCTTCGCAAGTATTGAATCGGCGTTCCGCTGAAAGTACTTGTGAATATCTGGAAGGTACTTTTTTAGTAAGTTGAATAATCGAATGGATAATTGAAATGAGCGATGTTTTGAACAGTATCTCGGCACTGCCCAACCAAGGCAGTGCGACGGTGATGGGGAATAATCTGTTGTCCTTCTTTTCCGGGTTGACGCCGGAAGACAAACGATTCGTCAAAGACAGTATGCGCTGGGCAGAATACAGAGCCGATTTGCGTCATAACAGAAACAGTGAGCCAGCTGCTTGGTTCGAATATTATTCTGGGGTGCTTTGGTCTGTCGGCTGGAGCCTGGAGCAGGCTCCGGTAATCCATGTTGACAAGAACTTTACCGGCAATGCGCTGGACGTCTGGGCGCGATCCTTGTCGCAACAACTAAGTCGGGAGAAAGTCGGGCTAATGAAGGAAGCGTTCCATATGCTTGAGACACATTCAGATGCAATAGATGTATTTAGAGGTGGCGCTCGGGAATGGAGCGATTTTCGTTTTTCCCCTGCTCAGTACAATTTCAATAGGGAATTGGAAATTGTCATCAGTAATGTTCGCTTGCTTGACGCGAAGTGGCCCTCTACCTATTTGTTCTGGACTATTCAGCATACGGGTTCGGAGCTTGATATCCGCTCCAGGCGCTTTTTGATCAGGTCTGCCGCGATAAATGAAAATCGGCTTCAGTTGGCTGCTGCAGTGCTTGATATGCGCACGCGTGAAATTGAGTTGGCTCGGGGCGCTTGATGTTAGTTGTACAGCTTTGTTTGATGATTTGTATGACGGTCTGAAATTAAATGCATGGATTTTCGATTTGATTAACTCCGGTGCTGTGGCTAGTTTGTTTTCCACACCAAGTCGGTGTTTTAACCATGAAAGGAATCCATTTATGACTGAGCTGAATAAAGATGTAATGTCCGCTGTTGAGCGGTTTGGTTTGATTGCACAAACCAATGACTTTATCGCTGCGCAGCCAGTGCTGCGTTCGCGTTCGGCAACTGTTGGCAGTAGCTTGCCGATTGATAAAGATGAACTGAATGCTGCAATCATGGGCTCGGGTATTGCAGGCTTTGATGCAAGCATGTCCAAGCGCAGCAAGCGAATCGTTAAAAACACCTACATGTATGCCGATCTGGTTGCCTTGCTCAAATATCCGGCGTCCAACCAGAAAGAACAGCGCTATAACGAGTTTATGCGATTGATGAAACTGGCTGGCTGGTTTGCTTTCAGCCAGCCTTATAATCGATATACCGCTACTTCGCAAAAGCTGACCATGGACAATGTTGTCCTGTCTGTTCTGCATACCGCTGTTGGTGCTGCGGTAGGGCAGGGCCAGGCGGCTCTTAAAGTATTGTCCTCTGTGGCAGATGCAACCATGGATGCATTGAAAAATGAACCACAGGCCCTGACGCTGTTCGAGAACAACTCGAAGAAAGCCGAAGGTGGCAACTTTTGCATGAGTGCGGCTTCGCAGGATGATGAAGGTGGTATCACCCTGGCAATCGCTGCTGTGCAATATCTGGCTTCGGCTCAACCTACCAAAGTACTGTTTGTAGAATGGGCAACATCTGCTGTGGAGATTTATAACGCCGGTGCCACGATGTATATGGATGAGGAAGACTATGCAATGGTAGAACCATTGATTGTCAAGGCTCTGACGGAGCAGCGTGAGAAAGCCCTCAGCTACGAATTTGGCCAATCGGTCTGAAAGTGATTAATGCCAGAGGCGCAAGCCTCTGGTTTTTTTGTGGGAGATGCAAATGTTCGCGATTTCGAAGGTTTTCGTATGCGCAGGGGCATTAGTGCTGGTGAGTAAAGAGCTGTCGGCATCTGACATTGATGACAGTCTCGATGCGCTGCTTTATTCACAAACGGTCGCCTCGCATAAAGTTCCCGATGCTGTTGAATACGAGGCATGGAATGATGCCAATAAAACGGCTTTGAAAGTCACCGGTGCTTTGTTTTTCGACGATCCGGTTATCAGCGCGCCTGTCACAACGCCCGATACTTTTACTTTGCTGGAGTTGACTCAAGAACTCTTGCAAGGATGGTCGCCGGCAGTTTTGAACCAACAGGTAATTGCCAATCTGACCTCGCAACTGGAGAGCAACGGTGCGGCCCTTGAGTTGCTTCAGCGAAATATTCTGCAAGAGGACAAGTCGATTCGCTTCATGCTTGGCAGCGTATCTGCGGAATCGACGATTACGATGGTCGTCATTTCGTTTGCCGTCAAAGAGCCTGTTCCGGGCAATGTGCTTGAGCGACGCTTCAATGCTGAGCAGATAGTGGGCAACCTTGCTGTTGATTGCTACAAGGCTCTTATAGATGCCGATGATTACTGTTTCTCGAGAGCCAGGATTATTGCGTTATTGGGTGAGCGGCGCGAAAAGCAGATTATCGCCCTGACCTGAGAGCGCGGCAGAGGCAACAACTGAAGCCTGCCTGCCCCACCGGTCGAGACAGAGGGCAGACTTTTCATACCGGTGGGCAAAGCAGGCATAATACTGCGCCTTCGCCCGCGAAGCGCTTCTGCCACGCAACCGGTCAGCCCCTTGAACGAACGCCCGATGTCCACTGCCTTACGCCCCTCGGCCTGCCCGGGGTTGCTGCGTATCGTCCAGGCACTGGACGGCGGTATCTGTCGGATCAAGCTCGATGGCGGTTCGATCAGTGCTGATCAGGCCGATGCGGTGGCCGCTGCCGCCGAAGCGTTTGCGAGCGGTGCGATCGAAGCGACCAATCGCGGCAATCTGCAGATTCGCGGCATCGGTGCGCAATCGGCAGCGCTGATCGAGCGCTTGCTGGCCGCTGGCCTCGGGCCAAAGAACGCTGCCGGCGACGATGTGCGCAATCTGATGCTCAGCCCGGCCGCCGGTATCGATCGGCAGATGCTGATCGACACGCGCCCGCTCGCAGGGCAAATCCTCGACACCTTGCAAAGCCATCCGCGCTTCCATGAGTTGAGTGCCAAGTTCGCCGTGCAGCTCGATGGCGGCGAAGCGCTGGCAATGCTTGAGCATCCGCATGATCTGTGGCTGTCGGCGTTCGAGCGTGACGGCGATATCCTCTGGGCATTCGGTCTGGCCGGTTGCCCAATCGATCGGCCTCTCGGCGCTGTGACTCAGGACAACGCTCACGCGCTGGTGGTCGCCGCGCTGGAACTGTTCCTCGACCTGGCCCGGCCAGAGCAAACACGGATGCGCCATCTGCTCGATGAGTTGCCCAGGCTCGCGTTTCTCGAATCGTTGCGCGAGCGCGTATCGCTCAAGGCAATCAGCAATTGGCAGCGCCCGGCGTCGGCAGACGCGCTGCACATCGGCGCTCATCAGCAGAACACGCAAGGCCGCTGCTACGTCGGCGCGGTGCCGCCACTGGGCCGTCTCGATCCGGCGATGCTGCGTGGCGCGGCGCAACTGGCCCGACAGTCTGGCGATGGCAGTCTGCGCTTCACGCCGTGGCAGAGCCTGCTGCTGCCGAACGTGAAAGCCACGGATACCGACAACGTGCTTGAGCAGTTGCGGGCGTTGGGTCTGTTGACGACCGAGGCCGAACCACTGGCTCGCCTGATCGCCTGCACCGGCGCCGATGGCTGCGGAAAAGGCCTTGCCGACACCAAACAGGATGCCCGGCAACTGGCACCTTTGCTGCCCGCAGGGCTCAGCGTGCACCTGTCGGGCTGCTCGCGCTCCTGCGCCGCCGCCCATTGCGCGCCAGCCACGCTGCTGGCCGTCGCCCCGGGTCATTACGACCTCTATTTTCGCGATGCAGCACAACCCGGTTTCGGCACGCTGCACGCCTGCAACCTTACTATTGAAGCGGCCGCGACCCTGCTCGACGCCCGCTCCCGGAGCCCCCTTGATGCTTGATTACATCCGCGACGGTCAGGAGATCTATCGCAACTCCTTCGCGATCATTCGCCGCGAGGCCAATCTGGCGCGCATTCCCGCCGATCTGGAAAAACTTGCGGTGCGGGTGATCCACGCCTGCGGCATGGTCGAGGCCGTCGACGGTCTGCAATTTTCCGAGGGCGCGGGCAAGGCCGGGCGCGATGCTCTGGCGGCCGGTGCGCCGATTCTCTGCGACGCGCGGATGGTCTCCGAAGGCGTGACCCGCGCGCGCCTGCCGGCCAATAACCAAGTGATCTGCACTTTGCGCGACGACAGCGTGCCGGAGCTTGCCCGTGAGCTGGGCAACACCCGCTCGGCCGCCGCGCTGGAACTGTGGCGCCCGCACCTCGAAGGCAGTGTGGTGGTGATCGGCAACGCACCGACCGCGCTGTTCTACTTGCTGGAAATGCTCGACGCCGGCGCGCCAAAACCGGCACTGATCCTCGGTTTCCCGGTCGGCTTCGTCGGTGCTGCCGAATCGAAAGCGGCACTGGCCGCCGACAGTCGCGGCGTGCCGTTCGTGATCATGCAAGGCCGGCTGGGCGGCAGTGCCATGGCCGCCGCCGCCGTCAATGCCCTCGCCACGGAGATCGAATGATGCAGGCCAAAGGACGTCTGATCGGCCTCGGTGTCGGCCCCGGTGATCCGGAACTGATTACTGTCAAAGCCTTGCGCCTGCTGCGCGAATCGCCGGTGGTCGCGTATTTCGTGGCCAAGGGCAAGAAGGGCAATGCGTTCGGCATCATCGAGGCGCATCTGGTCGAGGCGCAGAATCTGCTGCCGCTGGTCTATCCGGTGACCACCGAGGCGTTGCCGGCACCGCTGTCGTACGAGCAGGTCATCAGCGATTTCTACGACGAAGCCGCTGTGGCGGTCGCCGAACATCTGGATGCCGGCCGCGATGTGGCGGTGATCTGCGAAGGCGACCCGTTCTTCTACGGTTCCTACATGTACCTGCACGACCGCCTCGCCAGCCGTTATGAGGCCGAAGTCGTGCCCGGCGTGTGCTCGATGCTCGGCGGCGCTTCGGTGCTCGGCGCGCCGCTGGTGTATCGCAATCAGAGCCTGTCGGTGCTTTCCGGCGTGCTGCCCCAGGAAGAATTGAAGCGGCGTCTGGCCGATGCCGATGCGGCGGTGATCATGAAACTGGGGCGCAACTTTCCCAAGGTGCGTCAGGTGCTGGAAGAACTCGGCCTGGCAGAGCGTGCGTTGTATGTCGAGCGCGCGACCATGGCCAATCAGAAGATCGTGCCGATGGATCAGGTCGAGCCGATGTCCTCGCCGTACTTCTCGCTGATCATCGTCCCAGGCGAACGGTGGCAAGGTTGATGAGCCGAGCGACTCCCGCCATCGTCATTCTCGGCCAGGGCAGCCTCGCCACGGCGCGGCGCATTCAACAGGTCTATCCGGCGGCGCAGGTCCATGGCCTTGCCGGACGGGTTAAAGGCGCCGACAGCCGCTATGAGGAATTCGGCGCGACCCTGCGCGCGTTGTATCAGCAGGACACGCCGATCATAGCCCTGTGCGCAGCCGGCATTGTCATTCGCACGCTGGCGCCGCTGTTGCTGGAGAAAGGCGCCGAACCCGCCGTGCTGGCGGTGGCCGAAGACGGCAGCGCGGTGGTGCCGTTGCTGGGTGGACTCGGTGGGGTCAATGTCATGGCCCGGGAGATTGCGGCGGCGCTGCAAGTCGCGCCGGCGATCACCACCAGCGGCGAATTGCGCTTTGGCACCTGCCTGCTCAATCCGCCGAGCGGCTATGCACTGGCGGATCTGGAATCGGGCAAACGCTTCGTTTCCGATCTGCTCGCCGGGCACAGCGTGCGCATCGAAGGCGCGGCGCCATGGCTGGATCAGGCGCAGTTGCCGCAGGATCCGCAGGCGCAGCGGTCGATTCATGTGAGCAGTGCGCAGCGGGTGGCCAGTGCCGATGAATTGCTGATCTACCCGCGCAGTGTGGCGGTGGCGGTGAGTGCTGAGGTGGCGGATCTGCCGAACGCCATTCGCACTGCGTTGCAACAGGCCAGCGTCGCCGTGCCGGCACTGGCGTGTCTGGTGGCAGCGGACGCTGAAATGGCCGCATCGACTTTGCGCGAGGCTGCGCTTGAGTTGGGCGTGCCGCTGCGCTTCGTCGCGGCGCAAAACGATCTTCAGACGTTGGCCCGGGTTGCAGTGCCTGCGGCGAAGGTGATCAGCGCAGAACATCTGGCGATCGCGATTGCCGAGCAACCGCTGGACGTCGCGCAGATCGGCCGCCCGCGTGGTCGCCTCGCGGTCATTGGCCTTGGCCCCGGCGCCGCCGAACTGATGGTGCCAGCGGTGAAAGCCGAACTGGCCCGCGCCACCGATGTACTGGGCTACGAAACCTACGTGCGCATGGCCGGCCCGTTCCGCGATGATCAGGTGCAGCACTGCACCGACAATCGTGAAGAAATGCAGCGTGCCCGCCATGCCTTCAGGCTCGCCGCCGCAGGCCGCTCGGTGATCGTGGTTTCCTCGGGCGACCCGGGGGTATTCGCCATGGCCGCCGCGGTGCTCGAAGCTCTGCACGAATCGGACGATCCGGCGTGGCACAGCGTTGATCTGGAAATCCTCCCGGGTGTTTCCGCCTCGCTGGCCACTGCGGCTCAGGCCGGTGCGCCGCTGGGCCACGACTTCTGTGTGATGTCGCTGTCGGACAACCTCAAGCCGTGGTCGATCATCGAGAAACGTCTGGATCTGGCCGCCGAAGCGGATCTGGCCCTGGCGTTCTACAACCCGATTTCCCGGGCGCGCCCGTGGCAGTTGGGCCGGGCGCTGGAGATCGTTGCGCAGCACCGCTTGCCTGAAACACCGGTGGTGCTCGGTCGGGACATCGGCCGGCCGGGGCAGACGCTGCGCACCACGACCCTGGGTGCATTGACACCGGAACAGGTGGACATGCGCACCATGGTGCTGATCGGCTCTTCGACCACCTGCACTTTCGCCCGTGCCGGGGGCGGTGAATGGGTGTACACGCCGCGTTGGTATGGTGAAAAACCGCTGTCCTGAAAAACCCTCCGCTCATGCAATTCTCAGCGACGGGAAAGTTTGAGCGGTTGTAAGTCCGATTGAAGTTTCAATTGTTTTCCACCAGCAATAAACAATGGTCATGTCCCGCCGGGCAGGGCCATTTTTTTATGCCCGACGGTCGCGCCGGTCCGCTAATTATTTCGCTGCCGTTACAGCGTACTGCTGCGGTGTTATCAGATATTGCCGGGGACAAGCTTTGTATTCCTTGTTGTTTGTGTGGCGCGTATTCGCCCACTAGGGTGCTGTGTTCACAGCACTTGTCGAGTGTCGTTCAAATCAATCTACCGCTCTGCAGCGGCGCGAAAGTGTGCGCGGTCAATGAGCCATTTAATAAACAAGGAGTGTGTAATGGCTTTGAAAAACGATTATTCGTTCGGGCGAGCGTTCATATCTGCGCAAGAGTATTCGGTGATCTCCAAGGCGTTACGGGAGTTCTCTGCCTCGGCGCAGTACCAAGCGCTGAACGATTGTTACCAGCAAGCCAGTCAAACGACCGATCCGGTGTCGTTGTTGACCCTGGCGAGCCTGTTTCAAGAGCAACTTGCAGCGCTGCTCAAACGCAAGAAAACCCCTGTCCCGGTGGCTGTCGATGACATTGCGCGCGGGCTGCAACGTTATCTGTCACGGCTTTCGACGACCGTGGAAATGTTGTCGGGGCTGACCCGGCCGGTTCCGAAGGTCATCCATTTCGTTTGGGTTGGCGGCAGCGAAGTCGGTGTCAATCAGCGCGATTACATGAATATCTGGCGCCAGGTGATGGCGGCGGAGGGTTACCGCTTCAACCTTTGGTACGACAGCGATGCGTTGCTGGCTTTCGAGATGAACCGGGTCATTCTCGACAGTGCCAGGGCTGATGCGATGGCGTCCGGTGGCGCTGCACTCAAGCATGCCGGGCAACTGGCGACGATGATTGAAGACCGCGCACGGGTGTTGAAACAGCAGATGTTCGACTACCTCAGCCAGCCGAAGTGGAATGGGCGAGCCGATCAAGCGCGCATCGATCTGATGGTGCGTGCTTATGGCAAGGACCGCGCGACGCTGCAGGCTTTTCGTCAGCGCTGCCTGGACAGCCATCTGGCGATGGTTGGCGCGGATCTGCAATTACGCGATGTATCTCACGCCTTTGCCGATGACTTGCTGGCGGACGTCTACCGTCGCGAAGTGTCGATGCGTGGCAATTTCGCTGCGGCGAGCGATGTAGTGCGCTTGCAGGCGGAACTTCGTGAAGGCGGGCGTTATACCGACATGGATTATCTGCCGCCACTGCTCGACAAGTTGGGCGGTGTCGATATCAGCGATTACAGCCAGACGCAGAAAATCGGTGTTCTGCAACTTCTATTGAACAATGACCCGCAGTTGATGCCTGGACGCGATCCACAGCATTACCCCGACAGAACCGACAGTCTTCCACAACAACATAAACAACTTCTCGAGGATTTTGCTCGCAGCAAACCCGACGTGCTTGAACTGTTCGTGCCGCCACAAACCGTGGAGGCCGGCGAGAACGGCTTTCGCATGGGGCTGCAAATCGGCGAAGAAATGAATGCACATTTCATCGCCCAGCCGGGCAGCGGCATGACGATGTCGATCATGCAAGTGATTCGGCTTAATTACGACGTGCTTACTGAAGTTGAAAGACGCATGGCCAACTCGGGATCCGGGTGGGCCGACAGTGAAACCCTGACCACGGTCGCTGCGGCAGTCATCGAAGAGATGTTGGTCAGGTCGAACTTCACCAACTGGAATGAAGCTTATGCCTACCAATTGCTCAAAGCGGTTGTCACCTATTACCAGGACGGCATTCGTAATGACGCGGGGGGAACGGTAACGCTCACCGGCCCCGGCGCGGCCCTCGCCGGATTGCATGAATACATTGAAGCCAATTGCGATCCGTTTTTCACTCGTCAGGTGCTGGCGCAACAGCGTTTGCGCGAGGGCTACAACGTCAATACCGAAGAGGAAACCATTTCCGGCTGGATCGTCAGGGGCACGGAAAAAGACTGGCTGGAGATGGAACACGCCCGGTGGGCCGAGAGCAAGCTCAAATCCCGTTATGCCGGACGCTTGTCCGACCTGCTCAGTGATCGAAGCCTGACCTTCGAACGCGGCTGGCCCGTTGTCGAAGGCAAACCGGTGCTGTTGACCGCGGTGCTGCAGCGCTTGATGGATGATCTGGGCGAGCCGTTCATCCGAGCGATGCGAGACAAGCTGAGCGGGGAGGTTACCTTCGATCAAGCCGTGGTCATCGACTTCGACACCCGCCAACAGGTGCTGGCGCAAGGACCTGTCGTGGCGCCGAGCTCCCGTGGCGCGGATTCCGTCAGCCATCTCAACGAACTGTTCAGCCGCATCGCCCACGGCACGCTGCCGCTGGAGCAACTGAGCCCCGCGATGCGGGTCGTGCTCGGGGGGATTTTCGGCGCGACGAGCGTGGACGAGGGCGGCTTCGCCGATACCTGGCAACAGGTGCGCGACCTGGCCATCGCAACTGACCGCGACGGCACTTTCGCGCGCTACGATGCGATTGAAAAAGCCGTGCGCCAGCGCCGCTCGGCGGCGTTCGAGAACGGGCTGGGACGCGACCTGCCGACGGCCACATCGACGACTCGCGAACTCAAGGTGCAAGCCATGTCCGAGCCGCTGACGCTGCGCCAGTGGGGCGAGCGTATCGGCCAGATCAAGCGCAGCGCCCGGCAGGAGTTTCGCACGCAGATCTTGCAGCGCAGCGGCCAGGTGCGTGACGTCTTTTTCAAGGCCGGCGCGGTGTCGGTCAAGCAGTTGCCGCAGGATCTGTTGCAGCACAACGCAGGCGACCCGGGGCGCCGCTGTTATCCGCTGGTGCTGCTGATGGGCGCCGCCGTTGCAGCTGGCGAGCCGGCGGAGCGGGCGTTGGTCGGGCATGTCGCCAGCGCCAGCGCGAGTCCCGACGAACTTGGCTCGCGGGCGTTGCGCAGTGCGCTGGACGAACTGCGCGCCTTGCCCACCGGCGAGGTCGGCAGCGCTCGCGGCGTGCAGCGCATGGACAGCATCATGGCTGCGCTTGACGCCAGCGCGTCACCTGCGGTGCTGCTGCTCGACACCGGCGACCACGCCCTGCTGCTGGCCAAAGTGCGAACCGGTGAGCACGCGGCCTATCGCTTCTACGACCCCAACTTTGCTATCTATGGGTTTGCCGATGGTGCGCAGTTGCAGCGTGGCGTAGAGCATTATCTGAGCGCAGACGATAACGCGCTGGCGAAGCTTTATGGCCTTGGTGACATGGCCACGGCGCAGTTCACCGTAACTGAGCTGGACACTGCGGCGATCGCCGAACGCAGGCTGTCATCGGATCTGCGCGTGGACAGTTTTCTGCACAACGTTGCACTGGCCGATCCGCAGGGAGCGTCGATCTGGCACAAACAAGCGTTGGCCCGCACCCGATCTCTGGGCGAAAACGCTCGACTGGGCGCCAGTCTCGCGCAACTGGATGCACGCTACTGGGCCAGCGAGTTCGAGCAGGCGACCGAGCGCTTGCGCCGTGAGCACAAGGTGGCGCGTGATTACGTGCCGTTGCTCGATACCCTCGGCAACAAAGCCGACGGCGGCCACAGCATTACCCTGATCGATCCGCGCAATGCGCAAAACACCCTGACGGTGATCACCCGCGATTCGCGCTTTCAGAAAATCAGGCAATACGTCGAACGACTCGTGCAGGGCGGTGCGGCCAGGCCCGGGCAGACGGCTGACCACGACGGTGGCAGCCGGCTGAGTTTTGCCTTTGCGATCCAGACGCTGATCAGTGAAATGCGCCAGCGCGATTACCGCGCTGGCGATACCGTGCCGGCGTTGACCGTTGCTCTGCAGATCCAGGTGTACGTCAGTTATGCACAGCTGGGCTTTGGTGTCGCCAGCGATGCTGTGCAGATCGTCCAGCTGGTGCGTCAGGCAGCAGCGGCCGAGCGGGCGTTGCAGCAGGGCTCATTCGCCGCACGCCTGGCAGGACAGGCCACGACGGGCGTTGGTGTGGCATTTTCCGTGGCCAATATCGGCTTCGACATCTACAACCTGACGCAGGCAGAGAATCATGAGCAGCGAGCGCGGTTCTCCACGTCCCTGGCGTTCAACACGGCGGCGCTGGGTCTGGATCTTGTCGCCCTGGCAGCGGGCGGAACGGTGGCCGCGTTCGCCGCAGCGCTGGCCGTGCCGCTACTGGGCGTGGGTATCGGGGTGACCGCCGTTGCCAGCAATCTCGGGCAGATCATGGACAAGGCTGCGGCCATTGGCGAGCACCTCTCGCAGATTCACGACGCTTATCAGCAATCTTACGAACGCGCTGGTGCGGTCTTGCAGTTCCCGTCATTGGCAGTGATTACCGAGGTGGATCTGCACAGCAGAAGGGTGGCGTTCGAGGGGCAGAAGTTTTACCCCTGGAAAGGCAGTGCGCTGGAGCTGCCGCAGTACGACGATGATCCAGCCAGGCGACATGCCGCGATCAACATCCCCAGAGCCTTTCAACGGCCTGCTGTCGGCAGCGTCTGGGGGACCTTGCCCGAGGCGCTGGTGCTGCCCTGTTCACCCGTCTGTTACTACGGCTACGAATATCAGCTCGGCAGCGCCGGGGCCGTGCCTTTTTCCACGACCCGCTATCCGCGGTTGCATGACCGTCTGGCACATCAGCTGGAATATGACGCGCTCGGTAACCGGGTGTTTTACCTGTTCAGCACGCCGTTTGCGCCACACATCCTTTACAAGCTGCATCCGGTCTTCATGGCAACGACGATCAAGGTGCAGTTGAGCGCTGAGGTCAGCCAACTGGTGGTTCCGGACCTGCCACCAGAGTGGCGCGAGAAGATTGCCTACCGGATCACCGCGCCGCATGGGCAATACCGGATTCGATTGGTGCCAGGCCTGCTGGCGGTGAATTTCGAACAAGCGCAGGGCTGGGAACGGGTGACGTGGACGGTGCAAGCGTCCTGGGCCCGGGTGGAACAGGTCAGCTTTCGGGAAAAGCCACGGGACAGCATCGACAGCGCACCTGACATGCTGGTCGATGGCGTGGTGTTGAATCGTTTCGACGGTGTCATCGAGCTCGCCGAGGGGCTGTTCCGGATCGACTGGACAGGCCTCAGCCTGCATCTGATCGGTGTTGTTCTCGACTACGAAAACGAAGCTGCGGATCAGCTGCGCAGCGCCGACATGACAGCCAGCGGCATCCCGGCGCCGGTTCTGCGCTATCTGCGCGCTCAGGTCACCAGCGGGCAACTGACCGCAGCGTATTTGCCGTTACGTAACTTCAGAGTGCCGTTCAATTCGCCAGGCCAGCCAGTGGTGACCACCGGCTATTACGACACCGCGCGGGATCGGGTGCTGTTCGCACGTAACCTGCCGCAGGAGGTCAACGAGGGCGTGGTTCTGGCAGGCGTCAGCGCGGGCCATGCGTGGTTTTATCATCCCGATCATCCATCGCTGTGGCGGGTCGATGTGCTGACCGGCACCGTCCAGCATCGCTACCGTCTGAAAAATCCGCGTATGGGATCGACGATCATTGGCTGCCAACAACAAGCCGATGGTGCGCTGCGGATTGCGCAGAGGCTGACGGCAGAAGCGTTGCATGGCACTACCACCATCGAGTATCGGATTACCGCTCAGAAGGTGGAGCTGACGGCTTGCAAGATCACTTTTGCGGCAGAGGATTATCGGTTCGAACCGCGCGAAGCGCTTCGACAAATCGATGCCCCGTTCAGGCGCGAATCGCCAGACACGCCCGCCAGCAGCAGCGGCTGGGCTTATGCTCCGTTCATTGTCGTGGAAGGCTATGCCGGGTTGCAGCTGCGCGACCGGGCCTGGCTGAACAAGGCGACGGGCAAGTGCATTCAGGCCGGGCAGGACCGGTCCTGGCCCGAGGACTTGTTGATGCTGGTGCCGTCCAGCGCGGAAAACAACGCGGTGCTGTTCTATAGCCCGCAGGAGCGGACGATCAGCCGCGGCATCGAACCCCGTGCCGGTCATTGGCAGAATGTGGTGATCGAGCGCGATGTGGTGGAGGTCACTCAGACCAATCAGCGTTTCATCGCCACCAAGGACGACGGCCGACTGTTCGACATCGATATCGTCGACGTGCCGGCAGCGGCAGCGATCGACGACGCAATTGTGTTTCAGTACGGGGTACCTTCCCTTGCCCACAGAAGCGATGAAGCGTGGCTCGATCAGGCCGATAAGCCCTCGATTCTGCGGTTCGCCGGTGTCGGGCCGCGTTGGCTGCAGCGACATCCCGATTGGTTGAGCGCATTGCCCGCGCTGGCCACGAAAGCGCCGTTGCTGCCGTTGCCGATCTTCGGTCTATGTGATGTGGCAGGTCAGGCGTCCCTGGCGGCATGGTGTGTCGATGGCAGAATCGCTGTGGCTGATATCGGTCATGGCAAGAAGCTGGCGCTGCTCGGTCTGACCCCGGATAACAGCGCGGTCTGGTTGCTTGAAATCAGCACCGGACAACTTTATCGCCAGCCGCTGATGGCGATCGAAGCACTGCGGGGAGTGTTTGCCGAGGACCATCGCTTGCTGAAATCGGAGGCGCTCGGCAGGCCTGAAAAGGTCTGGACGTCATGGACTTTTGCTGAGGTGCGACGCCAGGGTGAAGGGCTGGTCGCGCAGACCCTCGACGGGGTGCATCTGCAATTGCTGGATAACCAGCCGGCAATGATCGTTGGCGTGGAAAATCGCTGGTCTCATGTGCCGGGTCAGAGTGATGAACAGTTACGTGCGCGCCTGCGAGCGTTGTTGCACGGACATGCCCACGCGTCTGTCATACAAGTGGCAAGTGCAACCGGACGCTACCTGTATTACCTGCCGCAACTTGACCGGCTGTTCGATCTGGCCGGGCGCAGCGACGGGCAGTGGTCGGCATTTCTCGGTACGCGCGGGTCGAAGCAGCCGATGCTGTTCGACCCGGTCGACCAGTTGATTTTCAGCGCCGGCCCGAATGACGGCGTCTGGCTGCCCGGCAGTTATGCCCAGCGCGACGCCGAAGTCCTGGCGCTCGAGGTGGGTGATGACATGACAGAGATCGAGCCATTGCTGCCCGAAGGCGTCGCCAGGCTGCTGCTGGCTTACGGTTCGCAGACCTCGGGTTATCGGCTGTCGCAAGCGTCCTTCCAGCGCCTGGACTGCATCGTGGTCGATGGACGACAGGCTACAGATGCTGAAACGGCAGAACCTTGCCTGCTGGATCTGGATCTGGACGAGTGCGGGCATTGGTGGATGTCACGGGTCGATGACGATGTGGTGCTGACCGATCCGGACTCCGGACACAGTCTGATCGTGCGTAATTTCGACGGACAACGCCCACTGCTACTGATGCTGCCCATCGCCGGGCGGCCACATACCTTGACGCTGGCTCAAGGGCTGCAAGCCTTTGCCGCTGCGCGCGGTGTCGAGGCAACGGTCAGCCTGACAGCGGTGATCGCCGCGCTGCGCTGAGGCCGCCATGCACAACAAAACGCCGCGAACGGTGACCGTACGCGGCGTTTTGTTGTGGCGATTGCACTGCGACAATGCTCAAGGCACCAGATAACCCTTCACACCGGTAAAGATGATTTGCGCTGCCAGCGCGCAAACGAACAATCCCATCAAGCGGCTGACAATCTGCAAGCCCTGATCGCCGAGAATCCGCTCGATGCGATTGGACAGGTACAGCACCACACCGACAGTGAAACTGGCGAGCGCAATACTCATGATTGCGGTGAGCTTGTCGTCCCAGTGCGGCTGGCTGACGCCCATCACCAGCAAGGCGCCGATGGTGCCGGGGCCGACCGTCAGCGGAATGGTCAGCGGCACGATGGTCACGTCCTGCTGCACATTGTCGGCCTGCACCGCCGGTTTGCCCTGAGCCATGCCCAGCGCCGAAATGAACAACACGCTGCCGGCACCGATGCGGAAGGCGTCCACGGTGATGCCGAAGACATCGAAAATCACCCGCCCGAACAAATACAGCAGAACACTGGAAATCAGTGTGGCGAGGGCGACCTTCCACGCCAGACGCCGCTGTTCCTTGCGCGAATAGCCACGGGTCAGGCTGATAAAGCAGGACAACACGAAGAACGGGCTGTAGAGCACCAGCATCTTCAGATAAACGCTGAACAACACATGGAGCATGATGCAAGCTCACTGGCGATGGAGTCGGGGGGAGTCTATCAGGCACCGGACAATCTGTCGGTTTACGACGGCTGGGTCGTGGCCCGGTTCTGCTGATCGCGTTCGGCGACCCAATGCTCGATCAGTTCACGCAGTTGCGACAGCTCGACCGGTTTGGACATGTGTCCGTCCATGCCGGCCTGGCGGGCGCGTTCTTTATGTTCGGCGAGAATGTGCGCGGTGAGGGCGACGATCGGTGTGCGGATGCGCTGATTGCTGACTTCCCAGGCGCGCAGTTGCTGCGTCGCGGAGAAGCCATCGAGGATCGGCATTTCGCAGTCCATCAGCACCAGGTCGTAACGCTGGGCCTTCATCGCTTGCAGCGCTTCTTCGCCATTGCTCGCAGTGTCCGGTTGCAGGTTGAGCTTGCCGAGCATGCCACGGATCACTTTGGTCGAAATGGTGTTGTCTTCGGCGACGAGGATGCGGAAGTCGCTCGGCACCTTGGCCGCTGTGGCCGCCGTAACGACTTGCGGCTGGAACACCACCTGGCCCTTGTTGCGCTGATTGAGTTCGTCCGCCAGCGTGGTCTTGAGCGTATAACCGGCCACCGGTTTGGCCAGAATCCGTTTGATCCCGGAATTGCGCGCAATGATCTTGCTCGGCGCGTTGCTGATGCCGGTGAGCATGATCAGCAGAATGTCGTGGTTCAAGCTCGGGTCTTCCTTGATCTTCGCGGCCAGTTGCATGCCGGTCATGCCGGGCATGTTCTGGTCGAGCAGGACCACGTCGAAGTAATCGCGCAGGTGCGCCTTGGTGCGCAGCAGCGCCAGCGCTTCCTTGCCCGACGGCACGGCGCTGACATTCAGGCCCCAGGCGCTGCACTGCTGTACCAGCACTTTGCGACAGGTGTCGTTATCGTCGACTACCAGCACCCGTGCGCCTTGCAGCGGACTGTCCAGATCGGAGGTCGGATGTTCGAGGCGATCCGGGTCCAGTGGCAAGGTCAGCCACAAAGTGCTGCCCTGGGTGGCGCCGCTCTTGATGCCGAACTCGCCTTGCATCAGACGGATCAGTTGGCGCGCAATCACCAGGCCAAGATTGCCACCGAGGCGATTGGCCGAGAGGAAGTGCTTGCTGTGCAATTCGGCGTGCAGAAGCGCCTCGCGCTCTTCCGGCTCCATCGGCACGCCGCTGTCCTGCACGGCAATGCGCAGGCGCGGTTTGCTGCTGCGCTCGTCCAGTGCAACGACGATCAGCACTTCGCCTTCTTCGGTTTTCTTCAGGGCGTTTTCCAGCAGGCTAAGCAAGGTCTGGCGCAGGCGCGTCGGATCGCCGCTGATCACCCGTGGCACTTGCGGCTGGATGAAACTGATCAGCTCGACGTTCTGTTGCTCGGCCTTGGCCCGGTAGATGCTCAGGCAATCGTCGATCAGCGCGTTGAGGTCGAACTGCACGTCATCGAGTTCGATCTGCCCGGATTCGAGCTTGGAGATGTCGAGGATCTCGTTGATCAGCGTCAGCAGTTCGTTGCCGGCGCTGTGGATGGTTTGCACGTAATCGCGTTGCTTGACCGACAGCGGCGTGCCCAGCAGCAGCTCGGTCATGCCCAGTACACCGTTCATCGGTGTGCGGATTTCGTGGCTGATCTTGGCGAGGAATTCGGCTTTGGCGTTGATTTCGGCGTTGCTTGCCGCGAGGTCGCGGCTGATGCTGAAACGGCTTTCGGTGATGCTGCGCTGTCGCTCGCCCAAGGCAATGCTCATCAGCAGGCCGCTGATGCAGATGAACACCATCAGCGTCATGATCAGGCCTTGCGGCGTGACCAGTGTCAGGCCGAGCAGCGCCGGCAGGATAACCAGCGTGCCGATGTTGAACACGACCATGGCGGCGACGAACAGACGCGCCGGGCGGTAGCCTTTTTGCCAGTGATAGAAGCCCACCAGCAACATGCTCAGGCCGGCCAGTGCGACCAGTGCGTAGGTGATGATGTTCAGCGGCAAGGTGTTGACGAACAGCAGCAACAGGCTGCACGTGACGATCAACAGAATGTCGCCCCACAGCAGTTTGTTCAGCGCGTGCTGGCCCAGTGGCGCAAAGAAGCGCAGGGCGAACATCAACCCGGCTGGGGCCGTCAGCAGCAATGCCAGATAAGCGCCCGGCGTCTGAATGGCTTGCCAGTTCGGCAGCCACGGACCGGCGAGGTTGAGCAACAGGAACAGACTCAGCCCCAGCAGGCCTTCACAGATTGCCAGCCACAGACTGCTGCGCGAGCGCGAGTAGGCGTAGCGCACCAGGTTGTGCAGCAGGAGCATGGCGAGGCAGCCGAACAGCAGGCCGAAAATCAGCGTCTGCTTCTGATCGGCGGCGCCTTCGATTGCCGCTTGCAGGGTGATGTGCGGGCGCAGCTGATGGCCGGAGACCATGCGTACGTAGACGTCCAGCGGCTTGTCAGCCTGGGGCAGCGGCAGCATGAAATCGCTGCTCGGCAATGGATGTTCGGCCTGGGGCCGTTCGTTGCCGGTATTGCGTTGCTCGATCAGCCGGTCGCCGTCGAGCACGTAGAGATTGAGTTGGGACAGGTCGGGGGCAAAGATGCGCAGCACTTGTTCGTGCTTGCCCGGCGCCAGTTTGAAGCGCAGCCACAGGGCGCCGTCGGGTTCGGCCGCGGTCAGGCGGTCAAGCTCGATGGGGCTGAATTGATTGGTGTAGCGAGCGGAGCGGATGTCGCTCAGTTGCAGGATGCCCTGATCGTCAAGCAATACCGACCAGCCACTGCCTTGCGCGGCCTGGGCCGGGAGCATGCAGAGCAAGGTCATCAGCGTGACGGTAAAGCTTATGGCAATCCTGAGCCAGCGCACGGCGAAATCCCTTCGTAGGTTGATGCCAGAATATAACGATGCGCGACGACCGAACAGCCCGGCGAGGAAAGGCATCCCGCGCCGGGCCTGATGGATCGCTTACTCCTGGGTTTCGCCGCGTTCACGGGCAATGGCGCGGTAGCCGATGTCCTTGCGGTAGAAGCAGCCTTCCCAGTCGATGGCAGCGGCAAGTTTGTAGGCCTGCTGCTGAGCTTCACCGACGGTGGCGCCCATGGCAGTGGCACACAGTACACGACCACCGGCAGTAACGACCTGACCGTCTTTCAGCGCGGTGCCGGCGTGGAAAACTTTGCCTTCCAGAGCTGCCGCCGCGTCCAGACCGTTGATCGCTGCGCCTTTGGCGTAGTCGCCCGGGTAGCCGCCAGCGGCCAGCACGATGCCAACGCTCGGACGCGGATCCCATTGCGCTTCAATCTTGTCCAGCGCTTGCGCCAATGCGGCTTCGACCAGCAGCACCAGGCTCGATTGCAGACGCAGCATCACCGGTTGGGTTTCCGGATCGCCGAAGCGGCAGTTGAACTCGATGACTTTCGGGTTACCGGCCTTGTCGATCATCAGACCGGCATAGAGGAAACCAGTGTAGACGTTGCCTTCGTCGGCCATGCCGCGCACGGTCGGCCAGATCACCTGATCCATCACGCGCTGATGCACGTCGGCGGTGACCACCGGGGCAGGGGAGTAGGCGCCCATGCCGCCGGTGTTCGGGCCGCTGTCGCCGTCACCGACGCGTTTGTGGTCCTGGCTGGTGGCCATCGGCAGCACGTTCTTGCCGTCGACCATGACGATGAACGAGGCTTCTTCGCCGTCGAGAAATTCTTCGATCACCACGCGCGAACCGGCGTCGCCAAACGAGTTTCCGGCGAGCATGTCACGCACGGCGTCTTCGGCTTCGGCCAGGGTCATGGCGACGATTACGCCTTTGCCAGCAGCGAGGCCATCGGCCTTGATCACGATCGGCGCGCCTTTCTCACGCAGATAAGCCAGGGCCGGCTCGATCTCGGTGAAGTTCTGGTAATCGGCGGTCGGGATCTTGTGGCGGGCGAGGAAATCCTTGGTGAAGGCTTTCGAGCCTTCCAGTTGCGCAGCACCGGCGGTCGGACCGAAGCAGTCCAAGCCACGGGAGCGGAACAGATCGACCACGCCAGCCACCAGCGGCACTTCCGGGCCGACGATGGTCAGGGAAACGTTTTTCTCGGCGAAGTCAGCCAGTTGCTCCAGCGCCAGCACGTCGATGGCGACGTTCTCGCACTTGGCTTCAATAGCGGTGCCAGCGTTGCCCGGTGCAACGAAAACCTTCTGCACACGCGGATCCTGAGCCACTTTCCAGGCCAGAGCGTGTTCACGGCCACCGCTGCCAATGATCAAAACATTCAAAGAGAGACTCCTTCGGAGAAAGCTGCAAGCTACAAGCTGCAAGTAAGAGCGACTGCGTGGCGCTCAATTACAGCTTACGGCTTTGAATTAATAAGGCTGCACCTGCAAGAAGGAGCGACACCTGTCTGCTCTTTCTTGCAGCTTGCAGCTTGAAACTTGCGGCTGCTTCAATGACGGAAGTGGCGCATGCCGGTGAATACCATTGCGATGCCAGCTTCATCAGCAGCAGCAATCACTTCGTTGTCACGCATCGAACCGCCCGGCTGGATCACCGCAGTGATGCCAACCTTGGCCGCGTTGTCGAGGCCGTCGCGGAACGGGAAGAATGCGTCGGACGCCATGACCGAACCGGCTACTTGCAGACCGGCGTGCTCAGCCTTGATCGCGGCGATGCGGGCCGAGTTGACGCGGCTCATCTGGCCGGCGCCGACACCGATGGTCTGGCGATTCTTGGCGTAGACGATGGCGTTGGATTTGACGTACTTGGCGACTTTCCAGGCGAAGATCAGGTCGTGGATTTCCTGTTCGGTCGGCGCGCGTTTGGTCACCACTTTCAGGTCGTCGGCGCTGATCATGCCGATATCGCGGCTCTGCACCAGCAGGCCACCGTTGACGCGTTTGTAGTCCCAGGCAGCGGCGCGGTCAGCCGACCACTCGCCGCAGGCCAGCAGGCGTACGTTGGCTTTCGCGGCCACGATGGCGCGGGCTTCTTCGCTGACCGATGGGGCGATGATCACTTCAACGAACTGGCGCTCGACGATCGCTTTGGCGGTCTCGGCATCCAGTTCACGGTTGAAAGCGATGATGCCGCCGAACGCCGACTCGGTGTCGGTGGCGTAGGCCAGTTCGTAAGCCTGACGGATGCCGCCTTCAGCGTCCGGGCTGACCGCCACGCCGCACGGGTTGGCGTGCTTGACGATCACGCAGGCTGGCTTGACGAAACTCTTCACGCATTCCAGCGCAGCGTCGGTGTCGGCGACGTTGTTGTACGACAGTTCTTTGCCTTGCAGCTGGGTCGCGGTGGCGATGCCGACTTCGGCA